>Ga0182743_1000337_pt1 | contig 64217 bp, 63 predicted proteins | sample eDN3rd30CKraftOP_FD_128522 | JGI IMG/M metagenome (GOLD analysis project Ga0182743, IMG submission 128522) | Enriched Organic Plus compost microbial communities from Emeryville, California, USA - eDNA 3rd pass 30_C Kraft OP (version 2) (version 2) ... | reverse complement strand
TTCCTGCATCCGGCGCAAGGACGCAAACAACGCGCCGATCTCGTTGTTCGACCGAACCTCGATGCGCTGCGTCAGATCGCCGCCGGCAATCCGGTCAAAATGCAGGCCCGCCTCGCGCAAGGGCCTCAGGACGATGAAGTTCAGGAAGCGGTAAACCAACACTGAAATGATCAGCGAAAGCACGATGCCGGCCGCCACCAGCTTGAGGATCAGATGGAAGTGATCGATTTCCTCCTGCTGCATGCGGCCGATCAGCTCTCGCTGATACTTCTGGAAATCGTCGATCGTGACGGCCAGATCGTCCATCAGGTATTCGCCTGTGCTGTCCTTGAACGCGTTATAGCCTTCGACATCGCCTTTTGCCAGATAGTCGAACAGCGGCTCTACCCCCCCGTTCATCAGCGAGGCGTACGCATTGTTGACGTTGTTGAACACGCGGTTCTTCTGACCTTCGGATAGTCTGATGTACTCATCGTAAGCCTTGCGGGACAGATCGAATTCACGCTTGGCCCGCTCGACGAATCGTGTGACGGCCTCCACCTGGTTTCCGACCGCCATCTCCGGGCTGTCCTGGTTGCCCGAGGCAGCGGCCTGTTGCGCGCGATGCGTCAATACAGCCTCCACCCCCAGGCCCAACTGCACCTGGACGTTCTTGAAATGGTTGATGGCCTGCGACAGCGCAGCCCTCATGGTCTGCTCCTTGACCACCTTTTCGAACGTGATGTTGTTTTCACGCAGGGAAAGCACACCCAATGCGGCGCCCGCCAGCAACATCGCCACGAAGAAAAACAGGACCAGCACAAGATTGGTCTTGATTTTCATGCGGGAAAGAAATGCAAATCGGCTCATGGACATTGCTCCTCCGGCAGTTATGTCAGCATCCTGCGGCAATCATCGTCCAGACAGATCGACGTTGCCCGCGGCTTACTCCCAACAAAACGCTAGACCACGGCGGCCTGTTCGACCAAGGCCATTTCCTGGCTCGTCATCAGCCTTTCGATGTCAACGAGAATCAGCATGCGCTCGCCTATGGTGCCGATGCCGGTCAGGTACTCGGTCGACAGCGCCGTGCCGAACTGGGGCGCAGCGCTGATCTGCGACGGACGCAGCATCAAGACGTCAGACACCCCGTCGACGACGACACCCACCACGCGGGACTCCAGATTCAGGATGACCACCACCGTATGCTGGTTGTACTCGACATTCTCGAGGTTGAACCGGATGCGCATGTCGACGATGGGCACGATGATGCCCCGCAAGTTGGTCACGCCCTTGATGAAGGACGGCACATTGGCGATGCGGGTGACCGACTGGCTGTCGTAGCCGCGGATTTCCTGCACCTTGAGGATGTCGATCCCGTATTCCTGGTTCGCCAATGTGAAAACCAGAAACTCGCGACCGCTGTCGTCGACCTGTTCCGTGTTCGCGTCAGTATGTAGCATTGCGTTTCTCCGATAACTTTAAAAGGCGCCGGCCACGGCTTCTTTGCGGCGGGCCATGCGCGTCAGTGCGAATACATCCACGATCAAGGCAACGCTGCCGTCACCCAGGATGGTCGCCGCGGAAATCCCGGGAATCTTCCGGTAGTTCGACTCCAGATTCTTGACCACCACTTGCTGCTGGCCGACGAGATGATCCACCAGCAAGGCAAAACGGCTGTCCTCGGCCTGCATGATCACCGCGATCGACCGGGAAATGTCCTTTTGCGCGCCGTCGACCGAAAAGACGTCATGCAGGGCGACGATGGGCAGATATTCGCCGCGCACATGAAGCAGGTGCTCGGACTCGGACACACTGTGTACCTGCTCGGGCGCCGGCTGCATTGATTCGGTCACATGCGTGAGCGGCAGGATGAAGATCTCTTCGCCGACCTGCACCGACATGCCGTCCAGGATGGCCAGGGTCAGGGGCAGCACGATGCGGGTCGTGGTGCCTTTTCCTGCCCGCGAGGACAACTGGATGTGCCCGCCCAGGCTCTGGATGTTCCGGCGGACCACGTCCATGCCAACCCCACGTCCGGAAATGTCGGTGACTTTCTCGGCCGTGGAGAAACCAGGGGCGAAGATGAGCTGCCACAGTTCGTCGTCGGGCGTGTTCTCGTTGACCGGAAAGCCCTGTTGCATCGCCTTGGCCAGGATGCGCTCGCGATTGAGCCCGCTGCCGTCGTCGGTGACCTCGATGACGATCTGCCCGCCGCTGTGCTGAGCCGAAAGCGTCAGATGCCCCTCGGGATCCTTGCCGACGGCGATCCGCTTCTCGGGCGCTTCGATGCCATGGTCCAGGCTGTTGCGCACCAGGTGCGTGAGCGGGTCGATGATGCGTTCGATCAGACTCTTGTCCAGCTCTGTGGCCGCCCCGTTGGTCGTCAGGCGAATCTGCTTGCCCAGCTTCGCGGCGCTTTCGCGCACGACACGGGGGAAACGGCTGAATACGTAATCCATCGGCATCATGCGAATTGACATGACCGATTCCTGGAGATCGCGCGCATTGCGTTCGAGCTGTTCGATGCCGTTGAGCAGGCGGTCATGCAGCACGGGATCGAGCGTGGAAGCGGTCTGCACCAGCATCGCCTGCGTGATGACCAGTTCACCCACCAGGTTGATGATCTGATCAACCTTTTCGACCCCGACACGTATCGTGCTGGATTCCTTGCCGGACTTCTCGCCCGCCTTCTGGCGCGGCTCTTCGGCCTTGGCAGGCGCAGCCGGACGGGCCGGCGCGGCTTGTGCCGGAGCGGCGGGCTCGGGCGCAGCCTGGGCGGCGACCGGCGCAGCCTCGACAGCAGGCGGCTGCGCGGCAGCGGCAGGCGGTTGCTGGGAAATGACCTCAACCTGCATGGCATCGACGATGAAGCAGCAGACAGCCTCGAGATCGGCCGCGCTGGCGGTCGTATCCAGCCAGATCGTCAGTGTTTCGGCGGCACGCTCTTGCCGCAGGACAGTGCCCAGCAAGGCCATCTCGGCCTGCAGCGCCTCAGCGTCCTTGTCGCCAATTCGAGTGACACGCACCCGGTACGGGGAGCCGCTTGTGGTCGCCGCAGCCACCGGAGCCGGTTCGGCCGGCACAGCCGCAGCGGGGGCAACCGGTGCCGGCTGCGGCGTTTCCGGCAGCTTGCCGCCCTGCTCCAGCGCCAACTGGCGCAGTTGCGCGCAGATCCGCTCGTAGGCTTCCTGATCGGGCTCTTCGGAGTTACGGTAGGCGGCCACCTGGCCGGTCAGAACATCCTTGGTTTCCAGGAAAAGATCGATCATGTCTTTGCGCAAGCTCATTTCGCCGCGACGCAGCGCGTCGAGCAGGTTCTCGAGAAGATGAGTGGTGTCCGCAAGATGTCCGAAACACCCGAAAGTCCCCGCGCCCCCCTTGATCGAATGTGCCGCGCGAAAGATGGCATTCAACTGATCCGCATCGGGCTGGTCGATGTCCATGGCGAGCAATGTCTGCTCCATGTCCGCCAGGAGTTCATCGGCCTCATCGAAAAAGGTTTCGTAGAACTGACTTAAATCGAGACCCGCACTCATGTTCGTTTCCTATAGACGCCGGACGGCCTGTAGGCCGCTTGTTTGCCCCGCCCGCAATGGCCGGCTCGCCACCTACGGTGCGGGATTGCGCCCTGCTGCGTTGCCGCCGGGCACCGTATCCGGACCATTTTTGGCCGGATCGACATAGACGGGCGCCTTGACGCCCGACTCGTCGATCGCATCTTTGAGTTCCATAAGTGAATTGCCGGCAGCATCCTGCGCATCGATACGGCGCTCAGCACGCCGATTCAGCACAAGCAGGCTGATACGCCGATTAACGGCCGCATTGGGATTATCTTTAATCAGACTGACCGAGGAGGACAACCCCAGAATGCGCTTGACCTTGCGCTCTTCCATGCCGCCGGCGATCAATTCCTTGCGCGCCGCGTTGGCCCGATCCGCCGAAAGCTCCCAATTGCTGTACTCGCGCTCGCCCGCCGCGTACTGCAGGGCATCGGTGTGCCCCGAGATCGTGATGGAATTGGGCAGCTTGTTCAACACGGGCCCGAGTTCGCGCAGGATATCGCGCATGTATGGCTGAACCTGCGCCCGCCCTGTTGCGAACATGGGGCGATTCTGCTCGTCGACGATCTGGATCCGCAACCCATCGGGCGTCATGTCCAGCATCAATTGGGGCCGGAACTGCTGCAGGACGGGATTGGAATCGATCAGGGCTTCCAGCTCGGCCTTGAGATCCTCGAGCCGCAACTGATCCCGCCGATCGGCGTCGATCTCCGCTTGCGATTGCGGCCCATTCACGGGTGACTGCCTCTGCTGAATGGAGGTTTTCGGCAAGGGAACCGGATTGCTTTTGGACGGGATGGGCGTGGGTGCGCCGCCCGGGATGATACTGGCGCTTTCGTCGATGCGCGAGCCCCCTGTGATGGCGGTCATCAAGGGGGTACGGAAATACTCGGCGATGCCGGGCAGGTCTTCTTTGGGAATGAGCGACAGCAGCCACATCACCAGGAAGAACGCCATCATGGCGGTCATGTAATCGGCATAGGCGATCTTCCAGGCCCCTCCGTGATGCGGGGCATGCGCTGTCTTCTTGCGCCGGATGACGATGCGATCATGCGTATTCATAAGAGCGCGTATCCGTCAGGCGGCTTTCTTGGCAGGCGCCTTGGCTTGGCGAACGTGGTCTTCCAGCTCCATGAAAGACGGACGCAGGCTTGTGTACAGAACCTTGCGGCCGAACTCGACCGCCAACTGGGGGGGGTACCCGTTCATGCTGGCGAGCAAGGTCACCTTGATGCACTCCAGCACCTTCATTGCGCTCGTAGTGCGCCGCTCCATCGAGGACGCCAACGGCGACACGAAGCCGTAGGCCAGCAGAATACCCAGGAACGTACCGACCATGGCCTTGGAGATCAGGTCGGCAAGAATGGCCGGGGGCTGATCCACTGCGGCCAGCGCCTTGATCACCCCAAGCACCGCGGCCACGATCCCGAAAGCCGGCAAGGCGTCGGATACGGTGGCCAGCGCACGCGCCGGCACATTGCGTTCATGTTCGAAGGCCTCGATCTCCTGATCCATGAGGGTTTCGATTTCGAAGGGGCTCATGTTGCCGCTGATCATCAGGCGCAGATAATCGGTGATGAAGACGACCAGATGGGCATCCCGCAGGATGCGCGGATACTCTGCAAAAATCGGGCTGGACGCAGGGTCTTCGATGTCGGCCTCGATGGTCATGAGACCGTCGCGCCGCGCCTTGTTCAACAGCACATAAAGAAGCGCCATGAGCTCCATGTACAGGCCCTTCTCGTTGTAAGGGCTGGGTTTGAACACCTCGGGTATTGCCTTGAGCATCAGCGAGGCGGACTTGCCGCTATTGGACGCCAGATAAGCGCCCAGGCCGGCTCCGCCAATGAGCACGAACTCGAACGGCTGGTACAGGGCCCCCAGATGCCCGCCCATGGCAATGAAACTGCCAAAGACCGACACCAGCACAATCACAAATCCGATGACAATAAACACGAGCGAACCCTCGATAAATACTAGCCCCCTATGATCGCCTGATCAGGGGAAAGCAAAAACGTCCGTCAATGGGCTTTTTTGAAGCCAAATCGACGTTCTGGTGCATGAGGACCATGCCGGCGCCGCACATGCGAAGGGCCCGACGAACGGGCCCGGACAACGTGACGCACCGACAGATGCATGAACCCTACAGCGCCACCTTGAACGGCGCACGCCGGCTGCGGGTCTTGCCGGCACGCGGCGGCGGACGGCAGATCGCGCAGACGAAATGCTGATCGGGATCGTGCGCATGCGCGACGAACCCCCCCTTGCATCGCGTGCAATACGACAACTGAACCAGCCCGCTATCGAAGAACCGGATCAACATCCAGGCACGGGTAAAGCTGAGCACTGGCTCATCGCCTTCGGAGTCGCCCTGGCGGCCGGCGTCCGCCTGCTCGAGATACAGCTTGTAGGCCTCGATGAGCGCCAACGATTTCTTGGCGGACGTGCAGCGATCGAGATATTGATAGATGCTGTAGAAGACGCTGGAGTGAATGTTTGGCAGCCAGGTCATGAACCAGTCGACCGAAAACGGCAGCATGCCTTTCGGGGGGGAGCACCCGCGGATCTCACGATACAAACGGGCCAGGCGATCGTAACTGAGCGATGTCTCGGCCTGCAGTACCTGCAGGCGTGCACCGAGCTTGATCATTTCCGTGGCGAGAAGAATCTCTTCGGCCTCGCGCGCCACGCTTTTAGTGCTCATGACAGCGTTCTTCCTATCAGCCAGCCGCTTCGACGGACTGCTGAGCCAGCAGAATCGTGGAATGGGCTTGCTGCAACACACCGCCCAGCACATCTTGCGTGAGCGACGACAGCAACCCATAATCATCCAGACGGAAACCGCAGATGAGGGAGCTGGAGCTGGCGAGCTTGACGAGCTGCGCAGGCGAAAGACCAAGAATGATGTCGGCCACATCGGCGCCGACACCCAACCGGAACATCCCCGCCGGTAGGTTTTCTCGCAAGAGACGCTGCGCCAACATCAGGTAACTAAGATTGACTTCTCGGATGTCATGCAACAACGAGCTTGCTTCGACGGGCACGGCCCCCTCCATAACGGACAACGATTGTTTCACGAATTACCCACCAAATTGCAGCCAATCCGCAGCGCCTAGCCAGGCCGCTCCGGACACGGTTGAAGAATGGCTCAAAGTTTAACAAGAAATTATTTATGTATCTTTAAAATTTCAACGCGCGCAATTTGTAAAAATATTACGTTGAGCGAAGATATAAAAAAATAATGCCATTTAGAGCAAAATATACGGCCTACCCGGCATCAAAAGGGCCCGGCGGCATCATATATTTGCGTTTGCCTTGATCTTTGTCAGGCTCAATTCAAATATTGACTATAAAAATGTATATATTTGGCAACAAACACGCAACCAGAGACAACCCTAGTTACATTATTTGATAATCCATGCAGCCGCTATCTTTTTGGCTTACTTGAGTTTTCAGGAGGCTCTCGCCGATGCGCTTTCATCGCCTCAGCCCCGCCCGTGTCCTGATCATCCTGCTCCTTGCGGCCCTGGCCGGATGCGCCGGCACGCCCCGCCCCACGCAACACGCCGCCATCACCCTCGACCCCGCCATGCGCGGCAACTTTGTCCTGACCGCCATGGCGATGCTCGATACCCGCTACCACTACGGGGGCTCGTCGCCCGACACCGGCTTCGACTGTAGCGGGCTGGTCGTTTTTGCCGCCCGCGAACTCGGCGTCGCGGCCGTGCCACGCAACGCGGCCGAACTCGCCTCCGTCACCCGCCCCGTCCAGCGATCCCAGCTCAGCGCCGGCGACCTCGTTTTCTTCAATACCTTGAACCGTCCCTTTTCCAACGTCGGCATCTACCTGGGCGACGGCAACTTCATCAACGCGCCGTCCAGCGGAGGCCGGGTACGCATCGACCAACTCGATAACCGCTACTTCGCGGCGCGCTTCGACGGCGCCCGCAGCTTTTTCCGGCACTGAACCCGCGCAAAGAACGCGGCCGGGCCGGCCTGCTGCGTCGCTTTCGCGGCTGCGACGAATCGGTTACGCTCTCGCCATGACGTATCTGCTGGCCCTGGATCAGGGCACCTCAAGTTCGCGCTGCCTCGTGTTCGACGCGCATGGCGGCATCGTTGCGCTGGCGCAAAAGGAAATCCGGCAAATCTTCCCCCAGCCAGGGTGGGTCGAACACGATCCCATGGAAATCTGGCAGACGCAGCTCGACACGGTACGCGCCGCCCTGGATCAGGCAGGCATCACCGCCGCCGATGTGACCGCCCTTGGCATCACCAATCAGCGGGAAACCACTCTGGTCTGGGAACGTAGCACAGGACGCCCTCTGTGCAATGCGCTCGTCTGGCAAGACCGGAGATCCGAGCCGGCCTGCGCGGCCCTGCGCGCCCAGGGCATGCAGCGGCCTGTGCTCGACAAGACCGGCCTGCGTCTGGATGCCTATTTCTCGGCCACCAAGCTGCAATGGATTTTGGCGAACGTCCCCGGAGCGCGACGGCTGGCCGACGCCGGCGGGCTGGCGTTCGGCACGGTGGACAGCTGGCTGATCTGGCAGCTCACCGGCGGCGAGCGGCACCTGACCGATGTCAGCAACGCCTCGCGCACCATGCTGTACGACATCCGCAAGCAGGATTGGGATGACGACTTGCTGCAACTGATGGACATCGACCCTCGCATGCTGCCCCAGGTGCAGCCCTCCTGCGCCGACTACGGAAACTGCCTCGCCTCGCTGTTCGGCGCTCCCATTCCCATCCGCGGCGTCGCCGGCGATCAGCAAGCCGCCCTTTTCGGCCAGGCCTGCTTTGAAGAAGGCATGACCAAGAACACCTACGGCACCGGCTGTTTCATGCTCATGCACACCGGGAACAGATTCCGCAATTCGGATCATGGCCTGATCACCACGCTTGCCGCCCAGACCGGCCAACATGCATGCTATGCGCTGGAAGGCAGCGTCTTCGTGGGCGGTGCCGTCGTGCAATGGATGCGCGATGGCCTGCATGCGTTCGAGAGCAGCCGCGAAATCGAGGCCCTTGCCCATTCGGTGCCCGATTCGGGCGGCGTCGTCGTGGTGCCGGCTTTCACCGGCCTGGGTGCGCCCTACTGGCAGCCCGATGCGCGCGGCGCCATCACGGGACTCACCCGCGGCTCCACCCTGGCCCACATCGCCCGGGCCGCTCTGGAAAGCATCGCATTCCAGAGCGCGGCGCTGCTGCAGGCCATGAATCAGGACGCCGCCCAGGCTGGCGTGGCGCCCCCGGCGACACTGCGTGTGGATGGTGGCGCAAGCGCCAACGACTTGCTGATGCAGTTCCAGGCTGATCTGCTGGGTATCCCTGTCGTACGGCCGGCCGTGCGGGAAACCACGGCTCAAGGCGCCGCCTGGCTGGCCGGACTGGGCGCCGGACTGTACGGCGGCCTGCACGAGCTGTCCACGCTGTGGCGCATCGACCGCAGCTTTACGCCTCAAATGAGCCGGGACGAAGCCTGGTCACGCATGGCGCAATGGGAACATGCCGTCAGGCAGGCCAGCCTTCCCGCGCACCTGCAGGACAGCCCCCCCGCACAACTCAATGGAACGCGGTCATGAGCGCACGCAACCAACTCGAATGGACGGAAGGCGACGAGACACGTCGCGCTCGCTGGATGGAAGAATACGGCGGGAGGCCGCCCAAGCGCATCGAGATCGCCGATGACACGATGAACGCCGACCAGGCCTTCCGACTCGCGAGCCAGGGCACCGCCTTGCTCTGGCGCGGCGATTTCCACAACGCGCGCCAATTGTTGAGCGCGCTGGCACGACGCGCTCAGGCTCGGCAGAGCAGGAAAAAGGCCGACGCGGCCGATCCCGCCGAGGCGTTCAACCAGCATCGCCTGGCGCAGTCGCAACGGGCGCGCCTCCTGAACGCCCTCCTGATCGAACTGGACGACACCCTGCACTGCGCGCTGCGCCGGGCGCCTGATTTCTCGCGCGCCTGCGCCGCCGCCGGCGTTCCAGCGGGGGAGCCCGTGCTGCTCCCGCTGCGGGCGATTCAAGGAATGGTGGGCTCTTATGAATGGCGCGCGCGCGGGGTACCCGTTGCCGGCTTGCCGCAACGGATACACCCTCATTACGGTGTCTTTTCGCCAATCCGCGGCGAGTACGTGGATCTGGTCGCCCGAGCCCCGCTTCCCGCCACCGACACTGCCTTCGACATCGGCACAGGCAGCGGCGTCTTGGCGGCCGTGCTGGCAGAGCGCGGCATAGGACGGGTGATCGCCACGGACATCGACGAACGGGCGCTTGCCTGCGCCCGTGAGAATATTGAAAGACTGGGGCTGCACGACCGGATCGACCTGCAACGCACCCACCTGTTTCCCGAAGGCCGCAGCGGCCTCATCGTTTGCAACCCGCCGTGGCTGCCCGCCCGCCCCACATCAACGATCGAACAGGCGATCTACGATCCCGACAGCCAGATGCTGCTTGGCTTCATAAAGGGGCTCACGCAACACCTGACCCCCGACGGCGAAGGCTGGCTGATCATGTCTGATCTGGCCGAACGTCTCGGGCTGCGCCCCCCGGGTTTCCTGGAGCAGGCATTTCAGGGCGCCGGCCTGCGCGTGCTGGAACGCCTCGACGCCCGCCCTCTTCATCCCAAGGCGCTGGATGCCACCGACCCGCTGCACGAGGCGCGGCGCGCCGAGATCACATCGCTCTGGCGTCTGGCACAGGCCCCTGCCAGCAAATTGTAACAAGTCGACCCGTCCTCGGCGGCAAAGCCCATTAAACTAAGCAAGAGTGCCCGCTATGACGGGAGTGACGCCGAACCTCTTTGACATGAACCCATGCTACAGAAAACCGTCCTGATCATTGCGGTCTTCCTGGTGGTGCTGGCAGCCCTGACCTTCGGCGAAGCCATCGCCCACGAGGTGATGAGCTGGATCTACTACCTGACCGGGGTGATGATCCACAACTTCGCAGACCTGTACTACGCCGTCAGCGGCTACATACACGCCCATTTCGGCAAAGTCATCCTGGCGCTGCTGCTCACCGTGCCGATCAGTATCTGGCTCATCCGGAATCAAGGCAAGACGAGCGCGGGCGAGCGCACCAGCCAACGCAAAGTGGCCATCATCCTGGCCATCTTCCTGGGCTGGCTGGGAGCACACCGCTTTTATCTGGGCCAGATCGGCTGGGGCATCGTGTATCTCGTGCTGTTCTATATTTTTGCCCCGCTTGCGGTCGTCCTGGGCCTGATCGATGCGATCCGCTATTTCTTCATGACCGAAGAGGATTTCCTGCCTGCAAAGCCTTGAGGCAAGCAAGGAAACAGCAAGCCCGCCCATGACTTGCACGGCCGCAGCATGCAAACTGGATTACAATGGCATGCACATTGTCGATGTCATGCCTTCCATGGAATCCAAGACCGCCCGCCTCACAGTCCTGATCGACCCGCGCAAAAAGAAAGCATTCGAAGATCTCTGCGCGAGCCAGGACATCACGCCCTCACAGGTCGTTCGCCAGCTCATCCGCAACTATCTGGCCGAGCACGGAGTCGACTACACCGGTGGCGCGGCCGTCAGCAACCCCAAGCTGCGCCGCTAGGTTTCAGAAACGCTCGTCAACCGCGCGGCCTGCTTGATTGCCGCGTCCAGCGCGTGGGTGACATTCCTGTGCCCCAGGTGTTCGACCAGACCGATACGCCCCAGCTTGCGCCGCACCCGCCCGTTGAGCTCTGTCAGCATCACGGACGTGCCCCGCCCCTGAAGGTCGGCGACGACATTCTCAAGGACATGCAAGCCTGTCGCATCGATGAAGGGCACATGACGCAAACGCAGGATGACTACGGCCGGCGCCTCGTGCCGAACTGGCAGCAGGGCATGGGGCAAGGCTTCCACAGCCCCGTAAAACAGCGGCCCTTCGATGGAGTACACCTGAACGCCTCGGGGCAGATCGATCGCCTCCGGACCCAGTTCGCGCCGCAAAGTGGCCTCGGACTGACGCTCGATCACCACGCTTGCCGCCATGCGCCGCATGAAAAACAACATGGCCAGCACCACGCCGATATTCACGGCCACCACCAGATCGGCGAACACCGTCAAGGCAAAAGTAATGAGCAGAATGGCCACGTCGGCCCGCGGCGCCTTCCGGGCCAGCCGCAGGAAATGCCGGGCTTCGCTCATGTTCCAGGCCACGACGAACAGGATGGCGGCAAGCGCCGCCAAGGGCACGTTCACCGCGTAGGGAGCAAGAAACAGAATGATCAGCACCAGCGTGACGCAGTGCATGATGCCGGCCAAGGGGCTGTTGCCGCCATTGCGGATGTTGGTGGCCGTGCGGGCGATGGCGCCGGTGGCCGCGATTCCGCCGAACAGGGGCGAGAGGATGTTGGCGACGCCTTGCCCAACGAGCTCCTGATTGGAATTGTGCCGCGTTCCCGCCATGCCGTCCGCCACCACGGCGGAAAGCAGGGATTCGATCGCCCCCAGCATGGCGATCGCGAACGCTGGGCCGATGAGCTCGACGAAACGGTCCGTGGACAGCGCCGGCCACTGCAGTTCAGGCAGGCCGCGAGGGATCTCGCCGAACGTGCTGCCTATGGTGGCTACGCCATCGAAATGGAACACGGACTGCAACAGCGTCGCCACGACCAGAGCCAGCAGAGGCCCGGGCACCCGCGCCAACCCAGGCACGCGAGGCGCCCCGATCACCAGCGCCAGTGAAACCACGGCAACGGCCGTGGTCGCCAGGCTGGCCTGCGGAAAGGCCTGCAACAATTGCCAGACCTTCTCGTGGAAATGCCCCGACGGCGTGACCGGCAGACCGAAGAAATCCTTCCATTGACCTACCCAGATGATGACGCCGATGCCTGACGTGAACCCCACGATGACCGGGCGGGGAATGTACTTGATGACGGCCCCGAGCCGGCTCAACCCGAACAGGAGCAGGATGATGCCCGCCATGAACGTGGCAATCTGCAAGCCTTGCACACCATGACGCGCGACGATGTCGGCCAGGATGACGATGAATGCCCCGGTGGGCCCGGCGATCTGGATCCGGCTGCCGCCGAATATCGACACGGCAAGGCCCGCCACTATGGCTGTGTAAAGCCCTTGCTCGGGCTTGACCCCGCTGGCGATGGCGAACGCCATGGCCAGCGGCAGGGCCACGACCCCCACGATGACGCCTGCAACGACATTGCGCAACCAGTTGTCGCGACGCATTAAACCGGCTTTCCACGCTTCCTGCAGGGCAATCATGATGTTTCTACACCAGAAAATATTGGATGCGACTCATATTATAATTTAATTTACATGCTTGAAAAGGCGGCCTGCGCAGTCCGATAAAAAGAAACTACAATGGCGGCTCATCCCCTTCATTCTCGAGCACAAAAGTGAGAAAAGTAGTACGCGGCAAACTGCATGGCATTCGGGTCACCGGTGCGGATCTCGATTACCACGGCTCCATCACGCTGGATCCCGATCACTGCGAAGCAGCCGGCATCCTGCCCATGGAGTTCGTCGATATCTGGAACAAGAACTCCGGCGCCCGCATCAGCACGTACGTCATCTACGGCGAACGCGGGTCGCGATGCTGCATTCTCAACGGGGCCGCCGCGCGCACCTGCCAGCGCGGCGACGAAGTCATCATCTGCAACTCGGTGTATGTCACCGAGCGCGAGATCGAAGAGATCAAGCCGGTCATCCTCACATTCCACGCCGACAACACCATCAACGAACGGCTGGGCTACGACGTCTCCCGCGACGAACAAGGCCGCCTGGCCTTCAGCATCGTCAAGTTCGACTAGAGCCGATTCCTCGACTAGAATAGCGCCAACTCGCTAGGGGTGCCGCCATCGCGCGGCTGAGACAGTCCCTTCGAACCTGTGAGATCATCCTCGCGCAGGAAAGCGACGTCCGCCAAACCCGCCGGCACATGCTGCACGCCGAGCCGGCCCAGAGCCTGTCGCCCACTGCCATTTTTGCGGCCACGCCATGACAAGCTCTCTCCCTCCCATCAACCAGGCCCTCACGCCTGTTCCCGCTTCGCAACGCGTCTTCGGCTGGACCGAACATGCATCACTCTGGTTCAGCCTGGGCGTCGGCCTGCTGGTGATGCAGATCGGCGCCTACCTGGTCCCGGCGATCGGCACCCGCGAGGCACTGCAAGCGGTGATGGCCGGATCGATCATCGGCGCAGGCCTGCTGGCCTGGGTATCGCGCACCGGGGCGCACAGCGGCCTGTCCAGCGCGGGATTGATCCATGCGGCATACGGCAGCGGCTTCGCCAAACTGCCCATCCTGCTCAACATCGTGCAACTGCTGGGCTGGACCACCTTCGAACTGGTGATCATGCGTGAAGGCACATCGGCCATTCTGCGTCATGCCTTCGGTCTGGATCTGGGTGGAACCGCCGCGCTGGTCCTGAGCACCGTGTTCTGGGGCGGTATCCTCATGGCGCTCCTGTCGGGCTCCATGGTGACATTGGTGCGGCGCTTTGTCAGCCGCATCGGCCTTCCTCTGGTCGTGCTGTCCCTGATCTGGATCAGCTGGCAATTCGGCAGCCGTGCCTACGAGCAAGGCCTGGCGGCACTGTGGAGCCGCCAGGGCGATGGCTCCATGAGCATGTTCACCGCGCTCGACCTGGTCATCGCCATGCCGGTTTCCTGGCTACCCCTGGTCGCGGACTATGCCCGTCACGGCAAAAGCGCCCGCGGCGCGTTGGGCGGCACATGGCTGGGCTACGCCATCGCGAACGTATGGTGCTATGGGCTGGGCGTGCTGGTCGCCAGTGTGTCGGAGCCGGGCATCGAACTCGTCGGCGCGCTGCTCCTCGCCCAGGGCGGGCTGGTGGCGCTGGGCCTGATCCTGATCGACGAACTCGACAACGCCTACGGCGACCTGTATTCGGGGTCGGTCTCCACGCACAGCCTGCAACCGCGCTGGAATATCCGCCGTTGGGGGCTGACACTGGCCGCCGCCAGCACCCTTCTGGCCCTGGTCCTGCCCATGCGCACACTGGAGCCCTTCCTGCTCTTGCTCAGCTCCGTGTTCGTCCCCTTGTATGGCGTCATCCTGGGACGACTTGGATGGGGACGCGTGGTCTTCGCCACCGGGAACCGCCGCGTGGATCCTGTTGCCGCGCTGCTGTGGCTTGCCGGCATCGGCGTCTACCACAGCCTTGCCAACTGGGCGCCCGATCTCGGGTCGGCCTTGCCGACCCTGGCCCTGACCTTCATCCTTGCTGCCCTGACCCGCCCGCGCAGCCGCTCGACCCCGGGCCTCGCCCAGGCGGCATGAACAAGCCCTGCCATGACAATGTGGCATAGGTGAATTACCATTGTCCCGGTATGCGTGTTGCGCGGGGGGGCCCGCGACAACGCGGCCCCCAGTATTGCAGTCGTTGTGTGCAGTCGTGAGTTTCATCTTGTCAAGAAGGAGGCAGCACCATGGGCGAGTACCGCAAGCTTTGGTGGACACTGATCACCGTCCTGATCGTCACATTCACCATCATGGGGTTTTCAGGCGTCGAGATATACCGGCAAGCCCCACCGATTCCTGACAAAGTCGTCACCCAGTCCGGCAAGGTCCTGATGACGCGGGAAGACATCCTGAAAGGCCAGTCTGCCTGGCAAGGCATCGGCGGCATGCAGGTCGGATCGATCTGGGGGCACGGGGCCTACCAGGCCCCTGACTGGACGGCCGACTGGTTGCACCGCGAAGTCTCCACCTGGCTGGATCAGGCTTCACGCAGTCATTTCACGCTGCCCCTGAGCCAGGTCGACGGCGACACCAGAGCATTTCTCGAACATCGCGCACAGACTGAGTACCGGAAAAACACCTACAACCCGGACACCGGGACCCTGACGGTGTCCGACATGCGCGCCAAAGCCATGGCGGAAACGGCCGCACATTACGTCGACCTGTTCGGCAATGCCCCGGATCTGCGGCAGATGCGCGACAACTACGCCATGAAAGAGAACACGCTGCCGGATCCCGAACGGCGGGCCGCCATGGCGAACTTCTTCTTCTGGACCGCCTGGGCGGCAGCCACCGAACGCCCGGGAACCGATGCCACCTACACCAATAATTGGCCGCCCGAGCCCATGGTGGGCAACCATCCGACACCCGAGAACGTGATCTGGTCGCTGATCTGCATCATCCTGCTGATCGCCGGCATCGGTTTCCTGGTGCTGGGGTGGGCCTTCCTGCGCAAGCACGAGCCCGCCCCCACCGCCCCGTCTGCCGATCCCATACGAGCGATTGCCCTCACCCCTTCGCAGAAAGCGCTGGGCAAATACCTTTTCGTCGTCGTCGCCCTATTCATCGCGCAAATACTCATCGGCGGCTTCACGGCGCATTACACCATCGAGGGACAGCATTTCTACGGCATCGACGTCTCCCAGTGGTTTCCTTACTCGCTGACACGCACCTGGCACCTCCAGTTGGCAATATTCTGGATCGCCACCGCCTTCCTGGCCGCGGGCCTCTTCCTTGCCCCCATCATCAACGGCGGCAAGGATCCGGCAGGCCAGAAACTGGGAGTGGACGTTCTTTTCTACGCCCTGGTGGTCGTGGTGGCGGGCACCTTGTTGGGCACCTTCCTGGCGATCCGGCAGGAAATACCCGCCGAACTCAACTTCTGGCTGGGCCATCAAGGGTACGAGTACCTCGACCTGGGCCGGCTATGGCAACTGGCGCTTTTCATCGGCATCGTCGTCTGGCTGGGCCTGATGATGCGAGCGATCGTGCCCGCACTGCGCAAAGGGGGCGACAGGAACCTGCTGGCTTTGCTGTGTGCCTCGACGGTCACCATCGGGCTGTTCTACGGCTCAGGACTGTTCTATGGCGAACACACGCATATCACTGTCATGGAGTACTGGCGCTGGTGGGTGGTTCACCTGTGGGTCGAAGGCATTTTCGAAGTCTTCGCCACGACCGCGCTGGCCTTCATTTTCTCGAGCATGGGGCTGGTCTCCCGCCGCACAGCCACCGCCGCCAGCCTGGCATCGGCCTCGCTGTTCATGGTGGGCGGCGTTCCCGGCACCTTCCATCACCTTTATTTTTCCGGCACGACCACCTCGATCATGGCCATCGGCGCGGCCTTCAGTGCCCTGGAGGTCGTGCCGCTGATCCTTCTGGGCTATGAAGCCTGGGAACACTGGAGCCTGCAGGCCAAGGCACCCTGGATGCGTTCGCTGCACTGGCCCATCATGTGCTTTGTCGCCGTGGCGTTCTGGAACATGGTCGGCGCCGGCATCTTCGGTTTCATGATCAACACGCCCGTTGCCCTGTTCTATATGCAGGGTCTGAACACCACCGCCGTCCACGCGCACGCGGCACTGTTCGGCGTGTATGGTTTCCTGGCCTTGGGATTCGTGCTGTTCGTGTTGCACTACCTGCGGCCCCACGTGCAGTTCAACGACAGCCTCATGCGCACGGGCTTCTGGTGGCTGAATGCGGGTCTCGTACTGATGATCGTCACCAGCCTGCTGCCCATCGGGGTGTTCCAGCTCTATGCCAGCGTGACCGAAGGCATGTGGTATGCGCGCAGCGACACCTTCCTGCAGCAAGGCTATCTGGAAACCCTGCGCTGGATCCGCACCTTCGGCGATGTGGTGTTCATCATCGGCGGAATCTGCGTGGCCTGGCAGGTAGTGACCGCCTTGTTCGGGCGACGCGACGCGCCCGCCCTCGCGGCCTCGAAGGGTTGAGTTCCGGTCAGCCGGCGAAACCGCCGGCGTCCAGAAAAGCCTGCTCTTCCGGGGTGGTGGCGCGGCCCAGTGCCGGATTGCGATGGGGGAAGCGCCCGAAGCGCTCGATGATCTCCATGTGCACCACCGCCCACTTTTCGCCGTCGGCGACATATTTTTTGTAAAGCGCCACCCCGTATTTCTGATCCTCCAGCGCTTCGGAATGCACGAAAGGCAGACAGGCGAAAAGCCTGAGGGGCTCGTCGATGTGCATCATGAAACCAGCGTCGATGAAGCGATGCGCATGATGCCGCGCCAACGAATCCGTGGCAAACATATGGCCCGTGCCACGAAAGCAGTTGCGCGGGAATTGATCGAGGAGGATCAGGAGGGCCAACCCGCCGCAAGGCGTCTCGGCCCAGTGCTCCAGTTCGCGCCGCGCGGCCGCCATGTGGTGATCCAGGAAACGTTGACGGAATTCATCGTCAAAAGCCGCCTCTTTGGTAAACCACCGGGATGGGCCCGCCTCGGCCCAAAAAGACACCACGGCCTCGGCCGCGGCTGGGACTTCAGTGACGGGCAAGTTGGACATCGACATCACGGCACCTCCTGGCTCTGGGCTGTCAGCCGATTCTACCCCAGGCCAGAACTGTTACATTTATCAGAAGTACTCACTATTTTCCCATGCCCCGTGAAAACGTCTGGCATACACTGCTCGAACGGAATTCCCCGATCCGCTACACAAGGAGACCCGATGAAACGGCGACATATCCGTACTATTCCGATTCTTGTGCTTGCCGCGGCTTTCGCGGTCCAACCCGCGTTTGCGGAAAAGCCCGAACATGCGGGCGGCAAAGGTCGCGGCAACGATCGCGGACAAGAACACCGACCAAACGCCCCCAGGCACGACGGCCGCAAAGCGGACGACCACAAGCCAGGCCGGCGCCACCTCGAGCCGCAAGCGCGCCGAAGCGGGGATGTCTCTGTCAGCATCCACTTCAACACCGATCAGCGCCGCTACGTGCGCGACTACTATGGCGGGGAGTTCAGGCGCGGCTCATGCCCGCCTGGCTTGGCCAAAAAAAACAATGGCTGCATGCCGCCGGGTCAGGCCAGAAAATGGCGCCGCGGCTATCCGCTGGGTCCGGACGTGGTGTACTACAGCCTCGACCCGGTGCTGGTGACGCGGCTGGGGCCGCCGCCCCATGGCTACCGCTATGTGCGGGTGGCGTCGGATATTCTGATGATCGCCATCGGCACGGGGATCGTCGCGGACGCCATCATGGACCTGGGCGGCTACTGAACCCCGGGCTTCTCAGCGGCCCGCCTGCTTGGCGGTGATGCCATTGGCCATGCCCATGTTGGTGTTGGGAAAATCGGTGATGCGCGCGCGGATCTCATCCAGCGGAATGCCGGTGGCATCGTGGGCCGCCACCCCAAGCGCGGCGATCAGCCTGGATTTCTGCTCTTCGGTGCGGCCGGCGATCAGGTCGACCTCGTACATGACGGTGGGCCTGCCGAACTCGCCTGCGCTCAGGTAGTTTTCCTGGGATAACTCGTGCAGGACCACCCTTACTGAAGCCACGGGTGAACTCAGCTCTTTGACGACAGTGTCGCTGGTGCGCAGCAAGAGCTGTTTTTTCTGATCGGCGGACAAGCCGCGTGTCGCGGTAACGGTGACGAAAGGCATGACGATTTCCCGGATCCTGAAATTTGGGGGTTCATTATCGCTGAGCCGCCGCGGGCGACACAAGCGGCTTTCCGCTATTCTCCTTTACCGTCCGAACCATTTCGCCCAAAATGCGTCTCTTTGTGGGTACGTCGAGTTTTGGAGCAGGAATGGACTGGAATCAGGCATTGGCCGACAGCGGCCTATGGATACTGAAAGCCTATTTGATCACCTTGGTGGTTTTCATCGGCACCGCCTGGGCGCTGGCGCGCTTCACGCGGTGGGGCCGGCACTTCTGGCAACTGACCGGCGGATATTTTTTCCGGCCCCAGGGCTGGCGCCCCCTGCTGGGCCTTGCCTTCATTTTGCTGCTCACGCTCGCCGCCGTGCGCCTCGATGTGCTGTTCTCCAACTGGTACAACACCATGTACACCTCGCTGCAGAAGGTGGACGAAGCCGGTTTCTGGGCGGCCATGTGGCTGTTCGCCGTACTGGCCACGGTGCATGTCGTACGATCGCTGATCAGCTTTTATGCGCAGCAGTCGCTGACCATCCACTGGCGTGTCTGGCTCAATGAAAAACTGCTTTCCGGCTGGCTGGACGGGCAGGCCTACTACCGCAGCCAATACCTCGAAAAAGGCGTCGACAACCCCGATCAGCGTATCCAGCAGGACATCGCCTCGTTCGTGCAGTCTTCGCTGACCCTGTCCATGGGCGTGGTCAATGCGCTGGTCTCCACCATCGCGTTCACTCTCATCCTGTGGGGGCTATCTGGCCCGCTCTCGCTGCTGGGCATCGAGATACCCCGAGCCATGGTGTTTCTGGTGTTCGCGTACGTTCTGTTGGCAACGCTGCTGGCCATCCGCATCGGCCGCCCCCTGATCCTGCTCAACTTCCTGAACGAGCGCTTCAACGCCAACTACCGTTACGCGCTCGTGCGGCTGCGCGAATACGCCGAAAGCATCGCCTTCTACACCGGAGAAAAGGTAGAGGGCGCCCTGCTGCGCAGCCGCTTCGGCCAGGTGATCGCCAACGCCTGGGACATTGTCTACCGGTCGCTGAAGTTCCTGGGCTTCAACTTCGCCATCTCGCAAGCCGCCGTGGTCTTTCCATTCATCATTCAGGCCCAGCGTTTCTTCACCAAGCAGATCAGCCTGGGCGATCTGATCCAGACAGCCCAGGCTTTCGGGACATTGCAGAACAACCTGTCCTTCTTCCGCAACGCCTATGACGAGTTCGCCGCCTACCGCGCCACACTCGATCGTCTGAACGGCTTCCAACTGGCCATCTCGCAATCGCACGCCCTGCCCGAGCCGGACATCTCCACGGAAGGGGATCGCCTGGTTCTGCAGCGGGTATCCATCCGCAAGCCCGATGGCCAGCCCCTGATCCGCGAGCTGGACCTCGAGGTGGATCGCGGCACTCCGCTGCTCATCCGGGGACCGTCCGGATCCGGAAAGACGACCTTGCTGCGCGCCATCGCTGGCCTGTGGCCGTACAGCCAGGGGCACATCACACGCCCGGCCGGCGCCGCCCTGTTCCTGTCGCAGAAACCCTATCTGCCCTTGGGCAGCCTGCGCGATGCCCTCTATTACCCCCAGGCCTCGGACCTGGGCGCCGCCCAGGAAGATGCCGGCCAGGACATCCCCCACTTCCATGGCGCCCCGACCAACCTGGACGAGGCCATTGCAGGCCTTCCGGCGCACCATCCATCGAAAGACAGCGAGTCTCAGACACAGGCCACCCAGGCCGCTTCCGTGCTGCGCATGGTGCAACTGGGCCATCTGGTCGAACGACTGGACGAAGTCGCCGACTGGAGCCGCATTCTGTCCCTGGGCGAACAACAGCGCCTGGCATTCGGACGCCTTCTGCTCGCCCGACCGGCGGCCGCCTTTCTGGACGAGGCTACGTCGGCCATGGACGAAGGCCTGGAAGACGCCATGTATCGCCTGACCCGCGAACACCTGCCTCAGACCGTGCTCGTCAGCGTCGGACACCGGGGCACCCTGCTGGCTCACCACCCCCGGCAACTGACGCTTCAGCCCGAGGGCGGCTGGGGCGTAAGCGGCCAATGACCCCGAAGGCGCTTTTGGCGCCTGACCGCTTATGCGTTACGCTCTAGCCTTTATCCACGCGCCTTTTCCCATGCCATGAACTACCTTGCCATCAAGCATCTGCACATCACCGCCGCCGTCCTCAGCATCCTGTTCTTCACGGTTCGCGCCTATTGGTCCGTCACCGGATCCCCCAGGCTGCAGGGCAGGTTCGTGCGGATCGCGCCGCATGTGATCGATACCGTGCTGCTGGTTTGCGGCGTGATCCTGGCAAGCATGATTGGGGCCGAGCAGCCCTGGATCCTCGCCAAGATCGTCGGGATCGTCGTCTACATCCTGGTCGGCACCATCGCCATCAAACGGGGCAAGACCCCGGCCATGCGCGCCGCGGCGGCTCTTATCGCGATCCTGGTCTTTTTCTATATCGTGGGCATCGCCATCCGGCACAATCCCTTGTCCTGGTTCGCCTGAGCCAGGGATGGATCACCGGCGCCCGAGTACCACGGCGCCGGTCAGCACGAAGACCGTTCCCACCAGCTGCATCGAAGTGATGGGTTCACCCAGAAGCCAGGCGGCCAGAAACAACACCGAGACCGGACCGATCAGTCCCAACTGGGCCGTCATCGGGGCACCGATGCGCGCCACCGCCCACATGATCATGAAAGTCGGCGCCACCGTGTTGAGCGTGGCGTGAATGAAAGACAGCTGATACACCGGCCAGGGCTGCACAAGCCCTTGCCACGAATGCACGGCAAGAAACTGGGCAGTGGTGAAGACGGTGGACACCGACATGGCGTAGGCGACCAGTCGCGTCGGCCCCACCCGTTGTATCAGCTCGCCCGAGCCCAGCAGGTAGAAGGCATAGGAAAACGCCGATGCCAGAACAAAGGAAGCCCCCAGCAACACGCCCTTGCCGGTAAAAGACAGGTCTTCCAGGAAGACCAGCACCACCCCCACATAAGACAAGGCCAGGGCCAGCCATTGCTTGCCTGCGATCGGCCGCTTGAAATAGAGGGCCGAGATCAGCAGGACAAAAGTCGGCGAAAGAAACAGGATCAGGCGCTCGAGGCCGGCAGTGATGTATTGAAGGCCGAGAAAATCCAGGAAGCTGGACAGGTAGTAGCCGATGAAACCCAGCACGACCAGGGACAGGCCTTCACGCGGTGTCAGCCTGGGGATCAGGCCGCGCCGCGCCTTGCGCGCCTGGAACCAGCCGATGACCAGGAAAAACGGCAGGGCCAGCAACATGCGGAAACCGATGATGGTCACCGCATCCACCCCATGGCGATAGGTCAGCTTGACGACGATGGCCTTGGCCGAAAACAGGATGGCACCCAGCCCGGCAAGGCCGAAGCCGATCCAGAACTCCCGAGATCGGGTGGAAGCAAGGGAACGGCGCAGCACAGACATGGTAGAGAACGAAAACAAGGCTCGCGAACAACGCGCAAGCCATAATGATAACGCGCTGGGGATTTCAGTTGCCTGAAAGGTAAATGCTGCGACAATGGCTGCTCAGGCAGAAGGTGCAGCTTACAATCACCCCATGACTACCGACCCCAAGCATCCTCGCAAAGCCACCGGCAAAACCAAGGCCCCCGAGCAGTCCGAAACCGTTGCCCCGTCAAGCAAGAAGGCGGGCCGCAAACGTTCAGACTACTACCAAGCCACGCCCGAATCCCTGGCGGCGCACCAGAACGTCGCGCATCTGCTGAAGATGGCCATGAGTTCGGTCGTGCGGATGGCCGATCAGGCGGTGGCCCCACTGGGGCTGACGGCCATGCAGTGGCGTCCCCTGGTCATGCTGCGCCATACCAGTGTGAACACTCCAGCCGAACTCGCCCGTCACGTCAACGTCGACACGGGCGCCATGACGCGTACGCTGGATCGCCTAGAAGCCAAGCATTTTCTCAAGCGTCAGCGATCCACCGAGGACAGGCGCGTCGTCAAGCTTGAGCTCACACCGACTGGCTACGAAGTCACGAACGGCATCCTGCCGGCGGTCGCCGAAACCCTGAACCACCATTTCGAAGGCTTCACCAAGGCCGAAATCGAACAGTTCATCCATTACCTGCAACGCTTCATCGTCAACGGCGGCGGCCGTTACGATATCAATTGGGGAGACAGCCCCCAGCAGGAGGCCCCCCAGAAAAAGACCTGAGCCAACGCGCCTCGAACAGCAGGTCTGGGGCGAGTCGACGATGCCGTCTTGCGTCAAATTAACTGTCTAGTCAGATACCTCGACATCAAGAAAACTCAGAGCACTGTCAGCAATGAAAGTCATACCGCCTCTCATCCTCGCCCTGTCCCTTGCGGGTTGCGCCGCCATAGACCCCGGGCCGGCGTCCCTGGAGCCTTTGTCCGGCGCGTCTCTGGGTCTGGGCTCGGGCACCGTTGCCTGGCCTGAATCGGCATGGTGGAAACGCTACGACGAACCACAGCTCGACTCGATCGTCGAGCAGGCCCTGAAGGCCAGCCCCAGCCTGGCCGCCGCCCAGGCACGCCTGGACCTGGCCAATGCGGCAATCAAGGGCGCGCGCGCTGTGCAACTGCCACAGCTCGACCTGGGCTACAACCAGACGCGGCAGCGCTTCTCCGAGAACTATATCTATCCGCCCCCTTACGGAGGGTCGATCCTGACAGACGCCTCGCTGCAACTGAGGGCGGGCCTGGATCTGGATCTCTGGGGCCGCAATCGCGCCCGCTACGCCGCGGCGGTTTCCCGTGCCGAAGCCGGACAGGCCGATCAGCAGGTGGCGCGCAACCTGCTTGCTGGCAGCGTCGTCCAGAGCTATTTCAATCTGCAGAATGCGCTGGCCCAGGAACACGTGCTGGGCCAGATCGTTCAGCAACAAGCCAATGTGCTTTCCATCACGCAAGATCGCCTGAAGGCCGGCCTGGATACCCAGGTGGAGGTCAGCCAGGCGGAGTCGGCCGTATCGGCCGCCAAGGTGCAGTGGAATCAGGCAGGCGTGAATGCCCAGTTGCTGCGGCACCAGCTCGCCGCGCTGGCAGGGGAAGGCCCGCAAGCCATGGCACACATCCAGCGCAAGGCCCTGGACCACCCGCCGGCAGGCGTACCGGCCGCGCTGCCTCTGGAACTGCTCGGCCGACGTCCGGACATCGTGGCGGCCCGTCGCGAAGTCGAAGCAGCAAGCAGCGACGTCTCCGCGGCCAAGGCCGATTTCTATCCCAATGTGAACCTATCCGCCTTCGCGGGCTTTCTGTCCCTGGGCCTGGGCAACCTGCTCAAGGACCCCAGCATCACCTACGGAGCCGGCCCGGCAATCACCCTGCCGCTGTTTCACGGCGGCGCACTCAACGCCCAGCTCGACGCCCAGCAGGCCAGGCGCGACCTTGCCATCGCCAGCTACAACCAGGCGCTGCTGACCGCCGTGCGCGAAGTGGCCGATTCCACCGCCTCCATCAACGCGCTGCAAAAGCAGATGGCTGACCAGCACGCCAGTTACAAGGCCATTGCATCGGCCTATGACATTGCTGTCCAGCGCTACAAATCAGGCCTGGGAAATTTCGTCCAGGTGCTCCAGGCACAAAGCGAGATGCAGAAACAGGCCTTGCTGGACCTGGATCTGCAAGCGCGCGCCTATCTCCTGGATGCGCAACTGGCCGTCGCACTGGGCGGCGGATATGACTCTGCCCCCGACTCTGACTCTGTCCCACATCGCCGTTGATACACGACCATGCCCACAGCCAACGTCAACCCAAGCTCCCGAAAGAAACTGCTTCTTGCCGCCACATTGACCTTCATTGTCATCGGCGTGATCTATGCCGCATGGTGGCTGCTCTTTGCCGCGCACTATGAAAGCACCGACGATGCCTATGTCCACGGCAACCTGGTCCAGGTCACCGCGCAAGTTCCCGGCACCGTCATTGGCATAGAGGCCGACGATACCCAACTTATCCGGCGTGGCGACGTGCTCGTCAAGCTCGACCCCACGGATGCTGAAGTCGGCGTGCGCCAGGCCGAGGCCGCCCTCGCCCAGACAGTGCGCCGCACACAGATGCTTTATGCGCAGAATGAGGCGCTGGAAGCGGATATCGGCGTGCGCCAGGCCAATCTGGAACGGGCTCAGGCCGATCTCGACAAAGCCGGCAGCGACCTGAAACGACGCCAGACGCTGGCCAGATCGGGCGGGGTCAGCGGCGAAGAGATCCTGCACGCGGAAACCGCCTACAAAGCCGCTCAATCCGGGGTCGCCCAGGCCAAGGCCGCACTGGCCGCCGCACGCTCCACGCTGCGCACCAACCAGGCCTTGACCATAAACACGACCGTCGCACATCATCCCGACGTCCTTCAGGCCGCCGCGCAACTGCGCAAGGCCTGGCTCGCACAGGCCCGCAGCAAGCTGCTCGCGCCTGTGTCGGGCATGGTCGCGCAACGCTCAGTCCAGGTCGGGCAGCATGTCGCGGCCGGCGCCCCGCTGATGACCGTCGTGCCCCTGCACCAGATCTGGGTCGAGGCCAATTTCAAGGAGAACCAGCTGCGTCGCATGGAACCCGGCCAGCCGGCGAAGGTGACGGCCGACCTCTATGGCGACAAAGTCGTCTACACGGGCAGAGTGGAAGGGATCGATGCGGGCACCGGCAGCGCATTCGCCCTGCTCCCGGCACAGAATGCGACGGGCAACTGGATCAAAGTCGTTCAGCGCGTTCCCGTGCGCATCGCCCTCGACCCAAAGCAGGTGGCCGAACACCCCTTGCGGATCGGCCTGTCCATGCAGGTCGAGGTGGACATCCGCAAGCCTCAGCAGGCAGAGAAACCCGCCGGCACCCCGACACCGCTTGAAACGGACGTCTATGCCGAACAGATGAAGGGCGTCGATCAGGTCATCGCGAAAATCATCCAGGACAACCTCGGCTCATGAGCACAGAGACCGCCAAGAAAGAAATGCAGGCCCCGGTCGCCTACCCTCCCCTCGAGGGCAGGATGCGCACGTTCGGCACCATCGCCCTCTCTTCGGCCGTCTTCATGAACGTGCTGGACTCGTCGATCGCCAACGTCTCCATACCGACCATCGCCGGCGACCTGGGCGTCAGCGCGACACAAGGCACCTGGGTCATCACTTCCTTTGCGGTCGCCAACGCGATCACGGTTCCGCTGACGGGGTGGCTCACTCAGCGCTTCGGCCAGGTCAGGCTGTTCACCCTGGCCGTGCTGCTCTTCGTGCTGACATCCTGGCTCTGCGGGTTTGCCGGCTCGCTGGAATCGCTGGTGCTCTTCCGCATCCTGCAAGGCGCTGTGGCCGGGCCGATGATCCCCCTGTCGCAAGCCCTGATGCTGGGCAGCTACCCCAAGGAGAAAGCCGGGATGGCGCTGGCCCTGTGGTCGATGACCATCCTGGTCGGCCCTGTGGTCGGCCCACTGCTGGGGGGATGGATCTCGGACAATTTCAGTTGGTCATGGATCTTCTATATCAATGTGCCCGTCGGGCTGCTGGCCGGCTGGGCATCGTGGCAGATCTACAAGCACCGCGAATCGCCACGCATCAAGCTGCCCATCGATCGCGTCGGCCTGGTCCTGCTGGTGGTCTGGGTGGGAGCCGTTCAGCTCATGCTCGACAAGGGCAAGGAATTGGACTGGTTCGCCAGCACCGAGATCACCATCCTGGCGGTCATCGGCGGCATCGCCCTCGTCTTCTTCGTCATCTGGGAACTGACCGACCGCCACCCCATCGTGGATCTGACCTTGTTCTCGGGCCGCAACTTCACCTCGGGCACGGTCACCGTCTCTATTGTGTATGGCGTGTTCTTCGGCACCGTCGTGCTGCTGCCGCTCTGGATGCAGAGCACGCTGGGCTATACGGCCACGGATGCGGGCATCGCCTCGGCGCCGGTCGGCATCCTGGCCATCATCCTGTCACCGATTGTCGGCAAGATGCTGCAAAAACATGACCCTCGGCTCATTGTCACCGGATCCTGCCTGCTGTTCGCGCTGATCAGCTTCATGCGCTCGGAATTCAACACCCAGGTCAGCATAGGGACCATCATGTGGCCGACCTTCATCCAGGGCGCAGCCATGGCCATGCTGTTCATCCCCCTGACCACCATCACCCTCTCGGGCCTGGATCCGCACAGGATTCCGGCCGCCGCCGGCCTGTCCAATTTCGTGCGCCTGCTGTTCGGCGCCTTCGGCACCTCGGTCACCACCACCCTGTGGGAAAACCGCGCAGGCCTGCATCACGCGCAACTGACCGAAGTCGCCCGGCCCGGCGAACCGGCCTTCGACATGGTCATGCACGGGCTGCAAAGCCGCGGCCTGAGCGCCGAACAATCGGCCGCCGTCGTCAACGGCATCATCGACCAGCAGGCATTCACGATGTCCGCCGTGGACATCTTCTATGCCTCGGCCTTGTTGTTCATCGTGCTGATCGGCCTGGTCTGGCTCGCCCGCCCCCGCAGCAGCAAAGCCTCGGCAGGAGCCGCCGACACAGCCGCCGGCGCGCATTGAAGCCAGGGCGGCTGCGGTGCGGTACCTCGTCGCCCTGGCTGGCGCCAGGAGGACGAAACGCCATTATTGCGCCAGCGCAGCCTTGATGCGCTCGGCGTTGGCGCGCAGCTCTTCCTCGGGCGCGCGAATGGCGGCGTGGATACGCAATACCGTACCGGAATTCTGCGGAATGACATGAAAGTGGCAGTGAGGAACGCTTTGCCCCGCGGCCGCGCCATTGAGTTGAGCGACGTGCACGCCATCCACCCCCATGGCCTTCCGGACCGCGATCGCCAAGCGGCGGGTGGTACGGATGCAGGCGGCAGCCGCCTCATCGGAGAGATCGAAGAGGTTCTCGGCGGCTTCCTTGGGAATGACCAGCACGTGCCCATCGGCCTGGGGCATGAGATCCATGAACGCCAGGGTGGCGTCGTCTTCGTATACGGCAATGCAGGGCAACTCGCCCCGGAGAATCTTGGCAAAGATATTGTTGCTGTCGTACGCCATTCCGGCATCTCCTTACAATGAATTCACGCGTCCGGCCTCGGCCTGAGGCCATGCGCGACTCTCGGCATGCATTGTAAGCGCCATTGCCTCAGCCCTCGCGCTGTTTCGCCTGTTCTTTTTCTCGCTCGATCCGGATCAGATCAGAGATGTAGTCCAGAAAGACGCCGATCTTGGCGGGCTGCGGCCGGCGATAGGCGTAGACCGCGTAAAGGGTCACTGGGGCGTCGGTGTAACCGGGCAGGCACTCTTCGAGAATGCCGGCATCGAGGTCTTTCTGGATATCCCACTGGAACTTCTGGGCAATGCCGTAGCCCTGCACCGCCCAGTTATAGAGCAGTTCTCCGCTGTTGCAGACCAGCCGCGGATTCACACCGACCTCGACGGGCTGCCCACTGTCCACGAAACGCCAGCGCTTGAGCACGTGGCCTCCGCGCCGAAGGCAGAGGCAATCGTGACGCAGAAGATCTTCCGGTTTCTCGGGCCGGCCGCGCCGGCGCAGATATTCCGGCGAGGCGCACAGCGTCAGCCGGCTGTCGGCCATCTTGCGCGCCACGAAGTTGGCGCCCGGAGGCACATCCACCTGGAAGATGATGTCGAGGTCATCCTCGATGAGGTCCTTGGGCGCATCGGACAACACAAAATCGATATCCAGGCCGGGATGCAGCTCGGAGAACCGGGCGATATCCGGAGCCAGGCGCTGGCGCCCCAGTTGGACCATGGCGCCGATGCGCAAACGGCCCTTGAGATGATTTGTATGGGTGACGACCTCGGCCTCGGCCGCCTCGATTTCGGCGAGAATGTGCTGGGCCCGCTCGTAAAAGACACTGCCTGCTTCCGTCAATTGGAAACGCCGTGCATTGCGTTCGATCAGGCGCACGCCGAGCCTGGCCTCCAGGGACGCCAGGCGCCGGCTGACCGCCGGTGGAGAGCTGTCGAGGTTGACCGCCGCTTTGGTCAACGAGCCCGCCGCCACGATCTGCGTCAACAGGAAAAGATCGCTGATGTTGTCAGCCATATCGGTGCCAGTGCAAAGCTTCCGCGAGGCGGAAGATAAGCTTGTATTCTAAGGCGTTTCCAAGCGCATTCGCGAATCCTAAAATTCACGAACAGGCCATGAGGATGAGCCTGGTGCCGCCGTCTGCGGCCCCTGCCGGCACGGCGAACCGACTTTGCCTGATGCGCGCCTGTGTTCTTTACCTCAGCAAGGAAGCAGTCATGAAAGTGTCATCCATCCTCCCTGCCCTGGCACTGGGCGTACTGGCATCCGTAAGCTTCACCGCCACACTGGCGCAGCAGAACGACGACCCGGCGCTGAACCCTTCTCAGTGGCAAACCCCCAACCAACCCACACACCTCACCCGCGAACAGGTGCAGCAAGATCTCGCCGACTGGCGCAGCGCCGGCCTCGACGAAACCACGATCACAGCAGACACCTACAATATCTTCGACAACCACTATCAGCAGAAAGTCGACCGCTATGCCCAAATCCGCATGGCACGCATGCAGGCGCCGGTCACACGAGGCTGACGATATCCGGCCAGAAATGCAAAAACGCCAACCGAATGGGTTGGCGTTTTTTATTTCGCATCGCTTGCCCGGTTTGGCTGGCTTCTAGTTAAACCGGGCGGCGATTCAAATCATCACAGGACTTGAATCATCGTGGCCTGAGGACCTTTCTGTCCTGGCTTTGCGATGAACGAGACCCGCTGATTCTCTTCAAGAGACTTGTGGCCTTGGCCCTGGATCTCGCTGTAGTGGGCGAAAAGGTCCTTACCGCCGGATTCGGGCATGATGAAGCCGAACCCTTTCTCGCTGTTGAACCATTTCACAATACCGATTTCTGTTTTCAATGTAAGTCCTAAATTTAAAAGGGGAAAAATTACCCCCGGCACCACTATGGGCTGCTCACCGCATTAACACAATCGATGTTACGAATTGACGCAATTTATATTCCGACGCCTGCGTCATTGGGTGTCGACGACGACCTGCCCCACATCGAAGCCCAGTGATTTGGCGGTTTCAAGCAAGGAGGCGACCACCCGGGCATCGGCCTTCTTCTCGCGCGACAACACCCACAAGTATTTCCTGTCCGGCGTGCCGACCAGCGAATACTGATAATCGCCTTCGAGTTTCACGATCCAGTAATCGCCCCAGACCATAGGCAGCCACGATAGCCAGGCCGGTGCAAACCGGACCTGAAGCCTTGCCGGGTCGGGGGGACTGGCCGCCGCGGAAAGGCGAGCCTCGCCTTCGGCCACGGTGAACTGGCCATCCCGGGTGCGACACCGGTTGACCACGCGTATCGTCCCGCCCGCCTCCAGGGTGTAGTCAGCCTGAACATCGCCGGCACAGATCTGCTGGAAGCGATTAGGCAGGCGCGCCTGTTCGTACCACGTCCCGACATAGCGGGCCAGATCCACATTTTTCTCGGTAGGCAGATCGGGGCGAGATGCCGCGCATCCGGCAAGCGCCGCGGCCAAAGTGACGACAAGAATGGATTTCATGTAATGCTCCGACAACGGTCAAGACCGCAATGTTGCATTATCTGCGGAAACCGCGGCTGACCCTGACGGATTCGGCTTGATTCAAGCGTTTGGCTTCCTGCTCAGCGTAGTCGCGCTCTCCCGGCTCATACGCCCCTTCGTAAAGGCAACTGCTGCGGCTCAGCCTGCACTCGCTGCTTCGATCGTAGCCACGGCTCGAAACCCTCGAAGGAGTGGAGGAACAGGCTGAGACAAACACGACAAGCAGCAGCGCCGCGCCGCAGCGGACAAATGTTTGCATGGCCATTTTCCTTACTCCTCCAGAAATTCAGTAGCCATTTTTATACCAAGAAAGCGCAACGCCAGGTGTGACGCATCGGTTACGTTCCCGAATGCAATCGCCAAACGCAAAAACGCCAACCCTTGCGAGTTGGCGTTTTTGCTTGTATTCGGTGGCTCCCCGAACTGGGTTCGAACCAGTGACCTGCGGATTAACAGTCCGTCGCTCTACCGACTGAGCTATCGGGGAATCGAAGAAACAAGACTATAGCATAGTTTTTTTGCAGTGTGCAAATCGGCCGGAAATTTCTTCTGGATTCCCCGTCTCAAAAATTTGGAACTGGCGGAAAAAAGAGGGCTATCTCGGCGTTTTTGGCTTACCGCATGGCCGTTACATTTAAGTCATACGGAGCGCAGATCATGACATACGAAAATAGCCAAAGCATCGTGTCAGCGATTCGCGAAGTGAATCGCTGGGTGGAAATCTCCGGCACGCCTCCCAAGCCCGCCGACATCGCGCGGGAGATTGCCCGGATCGGCAGGCATTGCGGCGGGACCAAGCAGCATGCCCTGCTGGCGGCCTTCGGCCTGCTGGCCAATGGCCTGGAAGTCAACGCCCACAATATCGCCTGGCTCATCCAGGACGGCCGCGTCGGCTACCCGGAAGCCCCCACCTTCGACGTCTGAGGGCAATCGGGCCCGGGCGCCAGAATGCCCCAGTTCAGGTCGACGAGCGGGCTGCGGGGGGAAGACCAGCGTACATCCACCCGCCCTTTCCAAGTGGCCTGCTGATACATCTCGAACAGGGACGCCACCGGGCGTCCTCGCGTGGCCTCGCTGTAGACGATCAGGGCGCCGCAGGCCAACGCCGTGCCGCGCTGGAACCAAGGCGATTCTTCGTAGCGCGCGTTGATGAACACCTTGACGTTGCCCGGTGCATGAATGGCGATATTGCCCCCCAGCCAGGTATCGGAAACCACCACGCGCAAGGGTGTATCGGGCACGTGCTCACTCCAGACCTTTTGCATCTGGCGCGAGATTTCCGGCGCAGGAAAGGTCGAACGGGCATTATGGCCTTTCCAGTAAGCCAGCGGCCCGCGCGCGGCGGCATAGCCGACCGCCATCAATACGTGGACGCTCGCCACCAGAACCAGCGTGCGACGCAAAAGAATGCGTTCGTCACCGGACATCCACCAAAAAGCGAAGAAGCCGTACAGCATGAAGAAGGTCGTCGCCCACGATGCCTCGAGCCGGCTCTGAAGAATGGCCGACACCAGCACCGTCAGGACAAACGGCCCACACCCGACCCAAAGCAGAAAAGAGCGATCCCAGGCAGACATTTCCCGGGCATAAGTGGATTCCCGCCGCCGGAAAGAAAACTGCGCGGTCGGCTCGCCAGCGGAAGACCGGGCAGACCAGACGCACAGACCCAGCCATACCACGATCATGGGGCTGATGCGGCCTAACTGATCGAGCACGAAATCCTTCATGTCCTCGAGGAAAAGCAGGGCGCTCTTGGCGTCCAGCGACGCATCGACGTAGTGCAGCGTCTGGAAATCATGCGCCATCAACCAGTAGAGGTGCGGGGACAACACGAGCAGATAGGCAATGAGCGCCGCCCCGATCCCCTTGTAGGCCGCGGCATGTTTCCAATAGCCCAGGCGCAGGAAGAAGCAGAAAAAAACCGCGAACTGGATCATCGCGCTGTACTTGGTCAACGTGGCGATGCCTCCGACCACGCCCAGCCAGACCCAGGCCTTGAACTCCTCATAGCGCAAGGCGCGATAGAAGAACCAGGTGGCCGCCGCCACCGACCACAGCTGCACGGTGTTGTGGTTGTAAATGGTCCCGCGTTGGGAAAAATAGGCCGTGGCCGAAACCATCAGGCAGGCGATCAGCGCCCGCCGCGGCGTGGTGAATTCACAGCCCAGACGCCAGATGAACCACAGGGCCAACGCCGAGAAAGACATTCCGGCAAAGAAAGTCAGCCATACCGGCTTGCCGACGATTGAAGTCAGGGCATACATCACCCAGGAGGGGAACGGCGGATGCTTGTAGTAACCGCCCTCCACGCTGGCCGCCCAGACGAGCTCCTCCATGCCGTCCAGGTCGGGCGCGAGATGGCTCACCCCGCACAACACCGTCCATAACAGCACCATGCCGGCCAAGAGCCAAAGCAGTTGCCGGTGCACCCCCTGTTCGCGCCACCCCTTGTCAGCCGCTGCACGAATGGCGCCCGCCACATCGCTCGACATAAAATCCCTTTCCCCTGAACGCAGACTGATCCGGATTTTAAATTACTATACGGCTTGCGCGCGGCCCGCCTCGCCAGACCCTGCGCCGGCGCTTGCGCCCCGCCCTCCGGAGCCTACATGAACGACCAGCCTGCCCTCTTCTACCGCGGTTTCCTGATTCTGCTTCTGGCGGTTTCCGTCGCCTTCGGTTGGCTGCTGCAGCCCTATTATGGTGCGATATTCTGGGGCACCGTCCTGGCCATCAGCTTCTCCCCCTTGCATCGCCGGCTGCTCCGCAGCATGCCCTCGCACCCCAATTCAGCCGCGCTGATTTCTCTGCTCGTCTGCCTCCTGATCGTGATCCTGCCGGTAACGGCGCTCACGGGCTCGCTCGTCAAGGAAGGCGTCTCGCTGTACAAGCGGGTCGAAAGCGGGCAGCTCAACCTGGGCGCCTACTTCGACCAGATCATCAACGCGCTGCCGCCGCATATTCACCAATTGCTGGATGAGCTCGGCCTGGCCGATGTGTTCAGCATCCAGGAAAAACTTTCCGCCGGCGCACTGCAAGCCAGCAAATTTCTCGCAGGCCAGGCTGTCAACATCGGCCAGAATACCTTCGAGTTCCTGATCAGCTTCGGCATCATGCTTTACCTGCTGTTCTTCCTGTTGCGCGACGGCGCCGGCCTGGGCCGCAAGATCATGGAATCCATCCCCCTGGACTCCGGACACAAGCAGATGCTGCTGCAAAAATTCATCACGGTGGTCAGGGCCACGCTCAAAGGCAACATCGTCGTGGCGGCCACCCAGGGCGCTCTGGGTGGATTGATCTTCTGGGTTCTCGGCATCGAAGGCGCGCTGCTCTGGGGGGTCATCATGGCCTTTCTTTCCTTGTTGCCGGCGGTCGGGGCCGCGCTCATCTGGATGCCTGTCGCCATCTATTTCCTGGTGACAGGCTCCCCCGTGCAAGGAACGATACTCTTGCTGTACGGCGTGATGGTCATCGGCCTGGTCGACAATGTGCTTCGCCCGCTGCTGGTCGGCAAGGACACCAAAATGCCGGATTATGTGGTGCTGATTTCCACCCTGGGGGGCCTGGCGACATTCGGTCTCAATGGTTTCGTGATCGGTCCGCTGGTGGCGGCCTTGTTCATGGCCAGTTGGGACCTCTTCCCGACTGCGCACCGTCAGCGCCTGCAGGCTGACGACAACCCGCCTTTGCGATAGACACGACAAACCTGGCCTACTATCATGAGCCCGTTGCCGAAATATCCGCTGTAGAGCCATGACATACAACGCTGCGCATTCCGAGCCCGATCCCTACGCCATCACGGCACCGCTCGAAATACTTTCTGTCCTGAAGTCGCTGCAAAAAGGCGGCACGCTGGTGCGCATGCATGGCCGGCGTCCCAATACCTCGATCATCACCAGCGTACTGGAGATCCGTTACGACGATGGCCAGATCATCCTCGATAACGCACGGGACGACGTCATCAATCATCGCATCGTCGATGGGGAACGGGCCTTGTGCGAAGCATCGCTGGAAAGTGTCAACGTCCGCTTTCCTGTCACCGACCTCCAGGCCTGCATGCACGAAGGCCGCCCCGCCCTCTCGGCGGCTTTCCCTGCTGAACTCTCGCGAGTCCAGCGGCGCGAGGCCTTCAGGATCAAGACCCCAATAGCCAACCCCGTTCTATGCCATATCCCGCTCAATGAGCACAAGCCGTCGGACACCGTTGCCCTGACGCTCGACGACATCAGCGCTTCCGGCATCGGGGTCTATGAAAACAATGAACAACTGGGCGAACTGGAACGAGGACGGCTGTTCCGTCATTGCTCACTGGCGCTGCCCGGCATTCCACCCTTGAAACTGGACTTGCAACTGGCCTATTTCGAGACGCTGGAGCCCGTGAACGGAAAGACGCGCCGGCGCCTGGGATTTTCATTCGTGCGCCCCAGCGGGGCAATTGAGAACCAGATCCAGCGCTATGTCACCACGCTCGAACGCGAACTGATCGCGCGCCGTCGCGGCCTGGCCTAGACATACACCCAGGTATACAAACCTTGCGCGCTAGCCTATTTTGTATATTTGAAAATTAAAGCATGATCCATTACTGTCCCCGCAGAACAAAATCAGAAACAGAGGGACACCATGAACCACACCCCGCAAAACATGCTGGGGCGGGAAGATCTGCAAGTCTACATTCTTAATTCGACTGACGACATCCTCGACGTACTGCAGACTGTACGCAACCGCGCCGCCATCATCCACTCCCATGTTGAGCCGGCCGCCGTCACCGCCCTGACAAAAATACTGGGCATCGACACGCGTGACCTCAGCATCACCCTGGCCCTGGACCGCAGCGACACCGACACCGACCCCGACGTCTTCCTGGCCACAGAAAACCTCCTGTCGGAAACGTCCTTGGGCACCAGCCATGTCCAGTTCCTGGGCAATGATCTGCGTCCCCTCGAAAGAACCCAACGACCGTCGTTGCGCGTTCCGCTGCCGTCCCGCTTGCTTCATGTGCAGCGCCGCAACAACTACAGGTTGGCCGTTCCCGCCGACAGCGCCATGCGCTGCACGGTCCCGGCCGGGTCGGGCACGGCGGCGGTAAGCTACACGCTCTACGACATCAGCGGCGGGGGAATCTGCCTGCTCGACGACGCCGGCAACGCCGGGCTTGAAGTCGGCAAGGTCTACCCGAACTGCATCCTCGACCTGCCCAACGTCGGCACCGTGACCGTCGCCCTGCAAGTGGCCCACATGACACCCATGCCCAGCGTCAACGACAAGCCGCTGCGACGCATAGGCTGCGCGTTCGTCCAGCTCAACGGGGCAATGACGACGCTCATCCAGCGCTCCATCACCCAGCTCGAACGCGAGGAAATCGCCCGGCGTCGCGGATTTCTGTGAAAATACCGGGCATGGAGCACGACAGCACGGTCATTCAGAACGCCTTCCAGGGGGATCTCCCCGCCCATCTGCACACCTTGTCAGCGGCATGGCAAGACGCCTTCGCCGCCGAGCCCGTCGCCCGAACCCTCGCCAACCTGGACCGCTTTCTCAACGCGGAACTCGCGCAGGGCACCACGATTTTTCCATTGCGTCCTTTTCGTGCGCTGCTGGAAGTCCAGCCGCAGAACGTGCAGATCGTGCTGCTGGGCCAGGACCCCTACCACGGCCCGAATCAGGCGCAAGGCCTGGCCTTTTCAGTACCTGATGCCTGCCGCACCCCTCCGAGCCTGCGCAACATGTTTGCCGAACTCGCTCGAGAACACCCCGACACCTTCGTGCAGCAGCGCAACAGCCTGATCCGCTGGGCTCGCCAAGGCGTGCTGCTGCTCAACACATCGCTGACTGTCGAGGCGGGAAAGGCCGGTTCGCATGCCCGCCGTGGCTGGGAAATCATCACTGACGCGATCATCCAGCGGGTGCTGCAGGAACCGCGGCCCAAGGTGTTCATGTTGTGGGGCGCGCATGCCCAGTCCAAGGAAAGCCTGCTGCAGGAACATCCCGCGCAAGGCCCGGTGCTGGTCTTGAAAGCCAACCACCCATCCCCCTTGTCGGCCCTGCGCCCCCCAAAGCCGTTCATAGGCTGTGGTCACTTCCGCCAGGCAAACGACTGGTTGCGCGAGCACGGGCAGGCCGGCATCGACTGGCTGGAAAACCGTACCCCGCCAGAAGCGGAGCAGACATAAAAAAAGCAGCCAAATAGGCTGCTATTTTTTGATTCTGGTGCCGCTTGCCGGATTCGAACTGGCGACCTTTTCATTACGAATGAACTGCTCTACCAACTGAGCTAAAGCGGCGTCCAAGCTTGAAAGCCTGATCGACTGCCGGCATCGGATGCCATGGGCCAAAAAACTGCTTTCGCGCTAAGCCCTCCATTATACATATTTTTCTTTTCTTGTATAGAAAAACGACACGACAGGATCAGACCGCCTTGCGCAGAGTGAAGTTGATGCGTTCACTGCCCAGGACGGGATGCGGCATATCCTTGAGAGGCAGGATGCCGTGGAAACGCAACCTGTCGGGGCCGCCCCAGACGACGACATCGCCATGTTGCAAGGGGACGCGCACGGCCTTGTCGGCGCGGCGCAAACCGCCGAACAGGAATGTCGCCGTCATGCCCAGGGATACGGACACAATGGGCGCCCCAAAATCGCGCTCGTCGCGATCCTGGTGCAAGGACATGCGTGCGCCGGGCAGGTAACGGTTGATCAGGCAGGCATCCGGGAGAAAATCGCGGAACCCGGCTTCGCGGGCCGCCGCCGAGGCCAGGCCGGCGAACAAGGCGGGCATGGGCGGCCAGGCGTGATTGGTCCGGGGATCGACCGGCGAGTAGCGATAGCCCTGCTCGTCGCTGGTCCAGCCCAGCTTTCCGCAGCAGGTCAGGGCAACCGACATCGTGTAGCCGCCGGGCGTCACAAGATGCCGGAAAGGAGCCTGTCGCTCGACCTCGCGCACATGCGCCACCAAGGCTTGCGCTTCATCCAGAGCGAATCCGCGCAGCACAAAGGCCGCCTCTCCGAGGCGCTGGCGCTCTCGCAAGGTGTCGACGCCAAGTAGATCGAGCTGCATCATGCCGGCCGCCTGCGCGCCCGCCGCATCAATCGAGCCAGACCGTGAACTCGGAGGCCGGGACGCGCGGGGTGCGGAACGTGTTGACCAAGGCCGAGGGATCGGCATAACCCAGCGCCATGCCGCAGACGATCATTTCGTCCTCCGACGCGCCCACATGGGGGAGGATGATGCGGGAATAGAAGTTCCACGCCGCCTGCGGGCAGGTGTCCAGGCCACGGGCGCGGGCCGCCACCATGATATTCTGCAGAAAGCCGCCATAATCCATCAGTGCGCCACGGCCCATCTGGGTGCTGACGGTGAAGATCAGGCCCACCGGCGCATCGAAGAAGCGGAAGTTGCGCTGATGCTGGGCGTGCATGCCGTCCTTGTTGCCGCGCTCGATTCCCAGCAGACCATACAAGCCCCAGCCGTTCTCGCGGCGGCGCTCGAGGTATGGGCTGACCCACTGGCGGGGGTAGTAATCGAAAGCTTCGGAATACTGGGACGCCAGTTCGGGATTGGCACGAAGGGCGTCATGCGCGGCGCAGACTTTATCGATCAGGCTGTCCTTGCTTTCCCCTTGCAGCACATAGACCTTCCAGGGCTGGGTATTGGCCCCGGAAGGCGCCCGGCTGGCCACGTTGAGGATGTCCTCGACGAGCCGGCGTTCGACGGGCTGCGCGGTGAAGGCGCGGATGGACTGACGGCTTTCGATCGCCTGGTCAACCAGCGCGACGGGATCCAGCTGAAGATGTTCTGCGACGATGTTTCCAGACATGCGTATCGGCTCCGGAAAACCCCTATATTACTACCCCGCCGCCCACGCCGTCCTCGTGCCCCCTGTCATCGCGTCAGACCGGCTGGGAGGATGCGCCGTATGCCGTACGCAAGACATTCTTCTGGACCTTGCCCATGGTGTTGCGGGGAAGCTCCTGGACGACATGGACTTGCTTGGGGACCTTGAAGTTGGCGATCCGGCCTTTCAATCCGGCGATGATCTCGTCGGCCGCGAGCTGGACGCCGGGCCTGGGCACCACGACAGCAACCACCGCCTCGCCGAAATCGGGATGCGGAACGCCGATGACCGCCGACTCCGCCACGCCGGGCCAGGTGTCGATGACCGTCTCGATCTCCTTCGGATAGATGTTGTATCCGCCGGAAATGATGAGGTCCTTGCTGCGGCCGACGATGGAAAGGTAATCGCCAGGCACCGAGGCGTCCGTGTCGCCTTCAGCGCTGCCCCAGCGTCCGACATCGCCCGTGCGGAACCAGCCGTCCGGCGTGAATTCTTCGCGCGTCTTTTCCGGCATGCGCCAGTAGCCCGAAAACACATTCGGCCCCTTGACCTGGACATGGCCTGTTCTGCCCTCGCCCAGCAATTGGCCCTCATCGTCGACCACGCGCAGAGACACGCCGGGCAGAGGCCGGCCGACCGTGCCGCCGATACGCGAACCGTCTGCCTCGCGATAGGGGTTGGAAGTCAGCATGACCGTTTCGCTCATGCCATAGCGTTCGAGAATGGTGTGCCCGCTGCGGCGCTGGAACTCGTCGAACGTCTCGGTCAGCAAGGGGGCGGAACCCGAAATGAAGAGGCGCATGTTCCGGCAGGTTTCGCGGGTGAAACGCGGATCGGCCAACAGGCGCACGTAATAGGTGGGCACCCCCATCATCATGGTGCACTCGGGCAGGTAATGCAGTGCCTGCTCGACATCCAGCTTGGGCAACCAGATCATCCGCGCACCGGCCAGCAGCGCGCCGTGAGAGGCGACGAACAAGCCGTGCACGTGAAAGATGGGCAGCATGTGCAAGAGCACGTCGTCCGCGCTCCAGCCCCAATAGTCGTGCAGCACCTGGGCGTTCGAGGCGAGATTGCCATGGGACAGCATGGCCCCCTTGCTGCGTCCAGTCGTGCCGGAGGTATACAGGATGGCGGCCAGGTCGTCCGCCCGTCGCTGCACGGGTTCGAAATGCGCATCGGCCTGGGCGCAGGCATCCATCAACGAGCCGCAGCCATCCTCATCGAGCGTCAATACCCGGGCCTCGCCCGCCAGCGGCGCCACCCACGACAGGTTGGCGCTGCCGCACACGACGACGGAGGGCTCGGCATCGCCCAGGAAATAGGCGATCTCGTCCGCCCGATATGCCGTATTGAGCGGCAGGTAAACCAGGCCGGCTCGCAATGTGCCCAAGTACAGCATCAGGGCCTCGGGTGATTTCTCCACCTGCACGGCGACCCTCGCGCCGTCGGGCAGGCGCAAGCCGGCCAGGAAGGCGGCAATGCGGGCGGACATCCGGTCGACGTCGCTCCAGGTATACCCGCGCTGCGGCGTCTGGATGGCCACGGCATCCCGGTCGGCCGGAAAACCCGATGCCAGCAGCGCATAAAGGTTGGCATTGCTCATTGTGTCGTCACTCCTATGATTTCTGACTCAGCGCCATCGCAGGCCACGGGCCACGGCTGGCTTGCCTTCGGCAAGGCGCTGGAGGTTCTGATCCAGGCGGTCCGGATCGTACAGGTAATTCACCATTATCGAACACGATTGCTGCAGCCCCTTCGGGGACAGGTCGGCCGCCCAGTTCAACCGCTCCAGCCGTGCGCCGTTGCCCAGGTGGAAACGCGCCACCGGATCGATGGGCTGGCCATCGTCGAGGGTCGTCAGGTACTCGAGCCCCAAGGCCAAGGCCTGTTTTCGAAGCTCGTCGGGGATGACGCCTTGAGCGGCTTCACGCAACTGGGCAACCAAGGCCTTGCCCTGCTCGTTCCGGGCCAGCCATCGGGCAAAGCCCGGCATGGGCGACAACGTTGCAAACCCCTTCAGGCGCGGAAAGTCGCGCTGCAGCTCCTCGATGACGCGCTTGAGCAGGAAATTTCCAAAACTGATGCCGCGCAAACCCGCCTGCGTGCTGGAGATGGAATAGAAAATCGCCCAACGCATCTGCCTCGGGTCAGGTTGCGGCCCCTCGGGATCGAGCAAGGCCTGCACCGTATCGGCCATGCCCGGCGCCAGGGCGATTTCCACGAAGATGAGAGGCACGCCCGGCATGCGCGGGTGAAAAAAGGCGTAGCAACGGCGATTGCCGCTGACCCGATGCTTCAGATCATCCCACGACCGGATCTCGTGCACCGCCTCGTAGTGGATCAGCTTTTCAAGCAGGGAGGCCGGGCTGTCCCAGGTGATAGGATGCAGTTCCAGCATGCTGACGTCGAACCAGCCCGCCAGCAATTGCTCGAGCTCGCGCTCCAGCAGCGCCAGGTCGTGAATCTCGCGGCGCCAGAGCAGCATGTCCTCCCGCAAGGCCACCATGAAACCCAGGCCGCCGCGCGCACTGAGCCGCCGCAACAAGCGGGAGGCATGGCTCGCGAGGGAGGCCTGATCATGAAGGGTGGTTCCCGCATGAGCCAGCCGGGCCAGCATGGCGGAGCGTTGCTCAACCCCCGCCTGCGTGTACGACTCGCACCATTGCTGGGCGACACGATTGGCCGCCACGTCGGTAAGCCGTGCCAGATACAAGGCGCCAAGTTCTTCCTGGCCAGGCTTGGCCTCGCGCTCCCACCAGCGGCTCAGCCGCGCCGTCAGGCCAGGCATCTGCCACTCGCCGTCTCGAGTACAAACGCGGGGTCCTGCCCGGCGCCGCCCCGCCATGCAACCATCATGTCGGGCCGGATCAGGGCCAGCTCGCAATCGTACAGTGTGCGGGCGGCGGGGCTTTCGATGTGCACGACACGCAGCGGGATGCCCAGCGCGGCCGCCGCTTTCCGCCAGGCCTCCGCGGCCTCGCCCCCTGCAAAATCGAGCAAAGTGAAGTCCTCGCCCAGCTCATCCAGAATGGAACGATCGGGAGACAGCCACAGATGCGGCGCGCGATGACCGGGACGGGCCGTGGGGACATAACGCCGGGGATCGTCTGGCGGCTCTGGCGTGCCATCGGGAATGCAAATCGGAGAATCCGAATATCGGTAGCCCAGCAACACACCCGATGAGGCCAGGATTTTTTCCTGGCGCTCAAGTTCGCGCCGCAGACGGTCGCGCAGCGCCTCGCCCTCCGGGCCCGGGTCATCGAGTTCCGCGCCATGCTGCATGACGGAATAGAGCTTGTCGAAATTGTCCGCCGCCTCGGTGGTGTTGCGCACGCCGATCGGATGACGCTCGGTGTGATAGGTATCCAGCAACGCCTCGGGCGCCCAGCCTTTCACCACGGCTGCCAGCTTCCAGCCCAGCTCCACCGCATCGCCGACGCCGGTGTTCATGCCCAGGCCCCCGGTGGGCGTGAACTTGTGGGCCGCATCGCCCGCCAGAAACACCTTGCCCACGCGATAGCGATCAGCCACCAGCGCATGCGCAGTCCAGGGCTGGACCTCGATCACATCGAGCGGGATTTCCTTGCCGAGCAATCGGTGCACCGCCGCAACGGGGTCGACATCCGTCCATTCCTGCCCATCCTGGAGAATCAGGTGGTAGGTCCAGTGCCGGCCTCCATCCCAGTTCAGCAAGAAACCCCGATACTCGCGGCGCAAGGGGAAATAAATGTTCCCATGACCAAAGTCGTGCGCTTGCATGAAGTCATCGGCCCGGAAGTAGATCGACACAAAACGGGCCATGCCGCTGCGGCCGCTCATGGGTAAGCCCAGTGTCTCGCGCACCAGCGAACGGCCGCCATCGCATCCCACCAGGTAGGAACAAGCGACGGACACCTGTTCTCCGGTCGCCAGGCATTCGATCCGGGCCGTCACCCCGTCGTCGTGCTGTTCGAAGTCGACCAGGCGCCAGCCGAAGCGGGCGTCGACCTGCGCAAGAGACTGGACATAGCCTTTGAGCGCGACCTCCACATGCTGCTGCCCGACGATGGTCTTCAAGTACGGGGACCAGTACATCTCCGCATGCGGATCGGCTTCGCCGCTGTCCCGCGCCTTCAGCAGATCCTCGTAGGACAGCATGGACAATCTGTGCAGGGGCTTGCCGTGCATGCTGGTCACCCAGTGGTAGTCGGCCGGATAATTCTCGGGTATGCCCTTCCCGAACAACTGCTTGTCCACGCCCCAGCGACGGAAATATTCCATCGTCCGATTGCCCACGGCATTGGCCCGCGGATGCGGGTTGACCTCGTCGCGCAGCTCGACCAGCATGCACGGCACGCCGCGGGTTCCCAACTCTGCCGCCATGGACAAGCCCACCGAGGCTCCTCCGACAATCAATACTGGCACTTTCAACATGTACTTCCTCTCCTCTATGCCGCAGATGGCGTGTCGTGTACGGCGGGCGTGTTCCGCTGTCCGCCCTGGATGAATTCGAACACGATCCGATTGAAGACGTCCGGGCACTCCAGGTTCATCAGGTGCCCGCACTCCGACAGGACATGGAACTCTGCCTGCGGCATCATGGCCGCCACCTCCCGCCCCATGTGAGGCGGGGTCAATCGATCGCCGTCCGCGTATAGCAGTAAAGTCCTGCTGCGAATTTCCTGGATCTCCCGGATGCGGTCGAAATAAACCGCCGCCTCCAGTGCCTTCAGATAAGAAGGCTTGCGCAGAGCGCATATGCTTTCAAGCAGACGCGCATGGACATGCTCATCCAGATTGGGGCCGGCCAGAGACTGTATCAGGCTGTCGGCCAGGTCTGTGAACGTGAGGCCGGACAACAGAGGCTCCCGGCGCAGACGAAGGTATTGCTCCCGCTGAGCAGGGTCGAGCGCCTTGCCGAAACTCGGGAAGGCGGCGCAGATAGTCAGCGAACGCACCCTCTCCGGGTGGCGGTGACCGAAATCCATGAGAATGCGCCCGCCCATGGACAGGCCGACGAAATGCGCACTGTCCGCGCCGCGATGGTCCAGAAGGCGCAGCAGGTCAGCGCTGATCTCGGCAAAATCGAAAGCGCCCTCGAAATCGTCCGACTCGCCGTAGCCTCGCACATCCCAGGCCAGCGCCGTCATCCCCCGGTCCGCGAAATACGCAAGTTGATCGCTCCAGTTGCTCTTGTTGCCGCCGATGCCATGCAGAAAACAGACGAGCTCTTCGCCCTGGCCGCAGACCTCATAGGCAATGCGAGGGCTTCCGCCGGTACGGCCTTTCAGCACAGGCCATGTCATGGGGTTTCTCCGGCCAACGGCGCCTGTAGACGCCCTTCGCGCACGATGGCCTGGCCATCGAGCTCGATGGTGCAGCCCTTGAGCGGCAGATCGAAATGACCGCTCGTGAAGCGCCCCGCGTGCTCGTTCGCTCCGGTGGATATCAGGAAATTTCCTGCGAAGGCACGCAATTCTGTGCCATTCGTATCATGCTTGTCGTACATCACGAGGGAATCCCAGCGCGCGCGTGGGTTCATGCCCCAGCCGATATGCGAGATGCCGTACGCATTGCGGTCGTTCCAGGCGCTGAAATAGCTGGACATCAATTGGGCATCGAGGCCGGGCCCGGACACCGAGGTGACGAAATCGTCCTCGATGCGCAACTCGACACGACTTTCCAGATAACGCTTGAAAGTGAGATTGACATCGCCGACATCGAGGACCACGGTGCCGTTCACGCAACCCGAGCGCGGAAAGCACAGGCACAGCCCTGCGGGCCAGTAGGACACTTTGCCCGGTTCGGTCACGAAGCCGGCCGAACCGCGGGCCGGCGCGCCGGTGAGATTAACCTGAAGGTCGGTGCCCGCCGCCGAGGTCACGCGCATGTGCGTGGCGCTGTCGAGCATCTTCACGCCCTGGGCGACCCGCGCGGCCAGCGCCGGGTCGGGCATCAGCCGCTCGAGAATCTCGGGATGCTCGTTGCTGATCATCATGAGCCGGGCCCCGCCCGCAAGGATGGCCGCGAGCTCCGGCGCGTGCAGCAGTCCCTCGACCGTGCAATCGACGACCATGGACGACATGCGCAGCGCCTCGACCACGGCGGCGTTGCCCGCGATAGCGTGCGAACTTCCCGTGGAACGGACCGCGACGGGATCCTTCTGCGCCGGGGATGGCAGCACCACATGAAAGACCTGGGCGCCCAGATCCACGAGCGCCAACTCCGCCAGCTTCACATTGACCTTGCGCGACAAGGTCTCCGAGAGAATGGCGACACGGTCGCCGGGCTGCACCGCGCACAGCCGGAATACCCGCCGAAAACAATCCAGCCATTTGGCTTCTATCGATTCCACTAACATCTTTTCTCCATGTCTTTCGGTACGATGGGCCTCTCAGTCGGAAACCCACTCTTTTTTCAATGCGAACGCTGCAACCGCTCGACCTCGAATATTTCCTGGAAATCTGCCGCTGCGGCAGCCTTGCCCAGGCCGCCAATCAGCTCGGCATCACTCAGCCCGCGCTCAGCAAAAGCCTGCGCAGGCTGGAGCAATCCGCCGGCGCGCAGCTCCTGGACCGCACACCCCGCGGCATCGTGCCTACGCAGATGGGCGAATACCTGATGGAGCGCGCCAGCATCATCCTGAGCGAACTCGAGACCACCCGGAACACCCTGCGCGAAATGAGCGGGGTCCAATCCGGACTGGTCTCGGTCGGCGTCGCACCCACGCTGACCCACCGGTTCATCCCCCACCTCACGCAGATCGCGCTGCGCCAGCGACCGGGGCTTCGATTTCGCATCGGCGAAGGGCTTTTCCAGAACCTGCTGCCCCAACTCCAGCTTGGCGAATTCGACTTCATCATCAGCTCTCCTCCTGCATCGCCCGCCCTCGGCGCCGACTTCGCCTGCACACCGCTGGGACAGAACCTCTTTGTGGCCTGCGTCGGCGCCCAACACCCGCTGGCCGCCCGAGGCGACATCCCCGACGATGCGCTGGACGAGTACCCCTGGGTGCTGGTTTCGCCTCGCGGAGTACTGCGCTCGGTGCTCAACACGCTTTTCAGCGAGCGGGGACGACAGGCTCCGGCTTCCACCATCGAGACCAGTTCCACCGCCCTGACCAAGGCCCTGCTGCGTCAACAGGATTTCATCGCCTTCTTGCCGCTCGAGGTGTTTGCCGCGGAAGAGCAGGCGGGATCGATCGTCCGCCTACCCTTGCCGTGGCTTGCCTGGCACCGCAAGCTGAGCATCATTTCGCGCGAGTTCCGCAGCCTGAGTCCCGCGGCCCAGTTCTTCATGGATCTGGTCCGCGAGCAGGCAAGCCATCAGACCATACGGTGACGGCCCGCCACAGGCCATGGATCAATCGTTGATGGTGACCCATTTGCCCTCGCGCACCTGAACCAGCACGCGAGCCCGATTGTCCAGACCATTGTGGTCGCTGTCGGTCATCGAATAGACCCCCTGGGTGCCCACCACGTCCTTCACATCGCCCTCCAGCGCATCGCGCAAGGCCTTGCGGAATGCCGGCGTGCCGGGTTCTCCCTGTTTGACCGCCTTGGCTACGGCGGCATCCAGAAGCAGATAGGCATCAAAGGCATAACCGGCAAAAGGACTGCGCGCCTGGGGGCCATAAGCCTTGTCATAGTCCGCCAGATACTTCGACGCCACCGGTTTGACGACGTTGGACGCCGGCAACTGCGACGCGAACAGGAAAGGGCCGGCCGGAGCGATGGCACCCTCGGCGCTGCGCCCCCCGATGCGGATGAAATCGCCGCTGACCGAACCGTGGGTGTTGTAGATCGGCCCCGTATAGCCGCGTTCGCGCAGGGCGATATGCGGCAAGGCGCCGGGCGCGCCCGACCCGCCCACGACCACCGCATCGGGCTTGCCGCTGATGATCTTGAGCGCCTGTGTGGTCACGCTGACATCATTGCGTTGATAGCGCTCGTTCGACGTGACTTTGAAACCGGAATCCTGTTCGCGCGCGAGCAGCGCCTTGTGCACCGACTCGCCCCAGGCATCGGCAAAACCGATATAGCCGACGGTCCGGACCTTGCGCTTGACCATGTCCTCGACCACCGCCCCCATCATCAGCGGAATGGGCTGCGGAACGCTGAACGTCCAGGGATTCTTCTTTGGATCCTGGTCGATGGGGCTGAGCGAAATATGCGGCACGCGGGTTTCATTGGCCAACTGCATCATCGCCAGCGTCACGGGCACCGAATTTGACCCGATCAGGGCATCGACCTTGTTTTCATCCAGAAGGCGCTTGGCATTGCGAACGCCCGAAGTCACATCGGACGCGTCATCCAGCACGGTATAGGTCACGCTGCGCCCGCCCAGTTTGTCCGGCAGGATGCCGAACACATTCCGGTACGGAATGCCCAGCACGGCGCCCGGGCCCGTGGTGCTGACCACGACGCCGATGGACAGGTCCGCGGCCGATGCGGAAGGCATCTGGACGGCGAACACGGCGGCGCACGCACCGTACAGTATTGCAGCAATCTTTTTCATTTGTCTCTCTCCAGCTCATGGTATTTTTGTGTGGATGTTGAAGAGCTCCGGCCTGTGTGCCGCAGCGTCTCCCCGCAGAGTATAAGGAGTGCGGCGTGGGCGACAAGGCGACCCGCGGTCACCATGCTATAGCCAACTTTCATGTTGCTATGCAATATCCACGATCCCGCACAGCGACGCGCAATACGCTGGCCGCCCTGATCTTCACCGCGGCGCTCCTGGGCGGCTGCGCACAATTGCCGCCGCTGGAACCCCGCAGCATTTCGGTCGCTCCGACTCAGGCCGAGACGCGCGACACGCCGCTGGGGCGTGAGCTGGCGCCCATGATCGCGGTCCAGGCCGGCAAATCGGGAGTCTATCCGCTGACCGACCCCTACGAAGCGTTTTCCATGCGCATGAAGCTGGTCGGCAGCGCACAACGCACGCTCGATGTGCAGTACTACATCTGGCACCGCGACCTGACGGGCACTTTGCTTTTCCAGGCCTTGCGCGATGCGCAGGCACGAGGCGTCCGTGTGAGGCTGCTGCTGGACGACCTCAATACCGAGAAGCTGGACGCCACGCTGGCCGCGCTGGACGACCTGCCCGGCATCGAGGTACGCCTCTTCAACCCTCTCGTCTACCGCAGCCTGCGGTGGCGCAACTACCTGTTCGACTTCCATCGCATCAACCGGCGCATGCACAACAAGTCGATCACGGCGGACAATCAATTGAGCATCGTCGGCGGCCGCAACATCGGAGACGAATATTTCGGCGCCACCCACGGCGTCCTGTTTTCGGATCTGGACGTGTTGGCGGCCGGCCCCATCGTCGGAGAGATTTCCGCCGACTTCGACCGTTACTGGGCCAGCGCCTCGTCCTACCCGGCCAAGCGCCTGCTGGCCCAGCCGCCCAGGGACGAGCTCGACACCCTGAGCCGCGACGCCCGGGCCATGGAAAAGGCAATGCGGGCGGCCCAGATGCCGCCTGCCGAACCGGCGCACGCGTGGGCCGGCGACGAGCTTGCCTCCTTGGCCAGGCGGTTCGAATGGACCACCGTGCATCTCGTCAGCGACGACCCCGGCAAAGGCCAGGGCGCAGTGCCGGCCAACAGACTGCTGACCAGCCAGCTCGACCGCATTCTCGGCACGCCGAAAGAATCGGTCTATCTGGTTTCTGCCTACCTCGTGCCGACCAGTTCGGGAGTCAAGGCCTTCGAAAACATGGTTCGCCGCGGTGTGCATGTCGAGATCCTGACCAACTCACTGGACGCCACGGATGTCGCCGCCGTGCATGCCGGCTATGCCCGCCGCCGCAGCGCGCTCTTGCGCGCGGGAGTGCGACTGTACGAACTGAAACGCACCGCTCCCGGCCCAGCCTTGATTCCGCAAAACAGGACTCGCTTCCGGCTGTTCTCCCACTCTGGCTCCAGCTTGCACGCCAAGACCTTTGCGGTCGATGGCCGGCGCGTCTTTGTCGGCTCGTTCAATTTCGACCCCCGCTCGGCGCGCTTGAACACGGAACTGGGTGTCATCATCGACAGCCCCGCCCTTGCACGGCAGATTGCCGAAGCGTTCCGGCAGCAGATACCGCAACAGGCCTACGAGGTCCGGCTCACCCCTGGGGGACACCTCTACTGGCTTGAAAGAAAAGGCGAAAGTTCGGTGCGTCACGATACCGAGCCCGAGACCACCGCCATCCAGCGCCTGCTGGTCGACTTCATCGCCGTGTTCCCGATCGAGTGGCTCTTGTGAGACGTTCCGGCACCCCGAATTTTGTGCACGAATGAGATGACGCCTGCACGAAAAAGATAGTCGGCGGATCGGCCCGAACGTACTGTATCGATGCAGACAAGCCGCCCATGAGCGGACCATGCATTACACAACACGCATAATCGGAGACATCATGGCTTCTACTTCCCTGCTTGCCAAAGAGCATTTCCTGCTTGGCACTTTTTCCACCAATTGCTCGGGCGGCATGACCGTCTCGAAGTTGCCCGATCGCTGGACCGCCGACTGGGAAAGCAATCTGCGCATCGGCAAACTGCTGGATGATGCCGGGATCGATTTCATGCTGCCCATCGCGCGCTGGATCGGCTACGGCGGGGAAACCAACTTCCACGGCTATGTGCTGGAGACCATCACCTGGGCCACGGCCTTGCTGGCCAACACCAAGAACCTCACGGTGTTCGCCACCGTCCACACCACGGCCAACCACCCCGTGGTCATTGCCAAACAGATCGCCACCATGGCCCAGATCGGCAAAGAGCGCGTCGGCCTGAACATCGTGGCCGGCTGGAACAAGCCGGAATACGAAGCGCTGGGATTGCAGCTGCCCGACGATCACGAAACGCGCTACGGCTACGCGCAGGAATGGTTCGACATCATCAAGAAGCTCTGGACCCATGACGGCCCTTTCAACTGGGACGGCAAGTATTTCCAGCTGAAGAACACCTACGGCAATCCCAAGCCCATCTCCCAGCCCCCCATCTTCAACGCGGCGGGATCCGGCCAGGGCCGCGATTTTGCCAGCCGCAACGCCAACTTCCTGTTCACGCCCGCCATCGACCTGTCCCGCTCCAAGCAGGAAGTCCAGGAGCTCAAGGCGCTGAGCAAGACGCACGGCCGGGATGTCGGCGTACTGACCTTCTCGCACGTCATCTGCCGCCCCACCGAGGAACAGGCCAAGGCCGATTGGCAGAAGCTCCAGGACAATGCCGACTGGGCCGCGGTCGACAACCTGATCCGCCTGCAGTTCGCGCATGCCCACTCCTTCCCGCATGACCTGCTCGCCCTCATTCGCGAACGCTTCGCGGCCGGACACGGCGGCTTCCCCCTGGTCGGCACCCCCACACAGGTTGCGGACGGGATCACGGCGCTGCATGAGGCCGGGTTCAGCGGCACCACGCTGTCCTTCTTCGACTATGCGGAAGAGTTCCCCTACTTCCGCGATGAAGTGCTGCCCATCCTTCAGGCACGCGGGATTCGGTCATGAGCTCTCTGATGCAGGCATGCGCCGACAGCCCACAGGAAACGACCGTGGCGTTCAAAAACGCCATGCGTCAACTGGCGGGCGGCGTCAGCGTCATCACGGCCTCCTGTGGTGAAGAGCGCACCGGCATGACCGTGACGTCGGTCATTTCGATCTCCCTGGATCCTCCGGAGCTGGTGGTGTCGGTCAATCGCGAGGCCTCATCCTGGCCCATGATCGACCAGACGCGCCGGTTCGGCGTCAACATCCTCGGCGCCGGCCAGCTCCAGATCGGCGAGCGGTTCTCGGGCAAGGGCGGGATCAAGGGCGAACAACGTTATGAGGGAGCCCCCTGGCAACAGGACGAACATGGCGTCTGGTACCTCCCCGACGCCCTGGCCGCGCTCTCGTGCGAGGTCGAGACGATATGGGTGCATCGCACCCACAATCTCGTCGTCGGCCGTGTGCGGGCGGTGTATGGGCAACTCGGCGGCGACGGTCCCCTGACCTACTGGAACGGCCGTTTCGGCACCTTTGAACCCTGATCCGGACTATGGAAAACCCCAGGGGGCGTAGGGGCAATCCGGGGAATAAACTAGAGGGATAACAAGGAGTCCTGCAACATCACCATTTGCGAGCCGGGTACCCCGGCTCGCTTACCTTCATTCAGGAGCACTCGTGCCGCACACCCATGGCGCAACTAGCAGCCGCCTGCTTCTGCGCTTTCCCGCTGTGCAATCCAACGACCTCGACGAGGTCCGCCATCGCGTCGCCCATATTTTCTGCGACCATCGCCTGCAGGTCGTCGGGCCGTCCCAGCGCCTCGATACCCGAATGTATTTTCGGCAGGGATCCCAGATCGGCTATGGCCGCATGAGCTACGGCGCGGCCGTGGACATCGACCCAGGGCGCCTCGACACCTTCTTCCTGCTGCAGATGCCCCTGCGGGGCTCAGAGACCATCGTCTCGGAAGGCAGTCATGTCGACTCCAACCCCCGCCTGGCAAGCCTGGTCAGCCCCTCGGCCAACTTCCACATGCGCCATGGGCAGAACACCGAGAAACTGTTCCTGCGCATCGACCGCGCGGCACTGGAAACCGCCTTCGTCCGGCATACTGGACGAGGGCTCAAGGGACCACTCAAGTTCGATCCCGCCATTCAGCTCGACACCCCCTGCGGTCAAGCGCTGCGCCGCCTCATCGCCTGGCTGGTTAAGGAAGCCTCCGAGGGCCCCCTGTTCGATGCGCCGCTCGTCGCCGCCCAGCTGGAATCGACGCTCATGGCCACGCTCATCGACACACTGGCCCATAACCAGCAGTTGCCGCTCAACCCCGGCTCCATCGCCCCGCACTTCGTGAGGCTGGCCGAAGATTACATCGCGCAACACGCCCACGAACCGCTCAGCGCCGGCCTCATCGCCCAGGAAGCGGGGGTCAGCGTCCGGGCGTTGTTCTCGGGCTTCCGAAAGTACCGCGACACCACACCGATGGCCTTTTTGCGTACGCTCCGGCTGGAAAAAGTCCGCGAAGAGCTTCTGGCGGCCCAGCCGGGCCAGGTCAGCATCACGGAGCTGGCGCTCAAGTGGGGCTTTGCGCACCTGGGCCAGTTTGCGGGAGCCTATCGACGCCGCTATGGCGAGACGCCTTCAGCCACCCTAAAGCGCAAAGCCTGAAGCCGGGGCCGTGCCGGCCCCGCACGGCTTTTATTTACATCACCACGCCCAGCACGCGCTGGACGAATTCCTGCACCGTCATGCTGCGGCCATTGAGATCGATCCTGTCCTTCTCGTAGCGCAGCCCCGTCACGATATTGTCCCCGTCCGGCTTGAGCAGCCCCGCCTGGCGCAGACGTATGGCGTATTGGTCAAAGACCATTGCCCCGAGGATGCCCGCTTCCTTGGCATGGTCGGGGTCGCCTTGCAACTGGGCAAAGGCCTGAATGAACATGGGCTTTTCGATCGACAGGTCGAAATCCAGCCGCTTGATCACCTGAGGGATCAAGGCCGCGACATCGATATCCCCCGATGTCTGCGCCGGACGCCCAAGATTGACGGCAAGCTTCAAGGAGCTTTGCCCCTGTTCGTTCTTCCAGACGAAAGGATCCACCGAAACGGTGGGCTGGCTGTCGAGCACCGTCCAGAGCTTGTTGCGCAGGATGATTGCCTCATCGGAACTGAGCTCAAAATCGTCGTCCGCCGACAGGCCATGCCGAGCCTTGATCCGGTCGTATTCCGTGGTGAGGTCGGCCAGCGCCTGGGCATTCAGGTTCTGGCCCTTGACCCCGGCCGCCAGGCTGCCCAGACTCGAGTCGCCCACCCGGATGGCGCCGAAATCGTAGCGCAAGGCCCCGTCGATGCGGTTGTTGATCTGCGAACTGTCCAGGCTGATCGCGACTTTCTCGAGCTTGAGCGGCAGCGCGCTCTGTGCGGCGATCTCGACGGCGGAGGCCGCCGCGGTGCTGCGGACCGTCACGGCTTCGTTCTCGGCCGTGGACACGGTGCTGTCCAGAACGATGTCCTTGAGCAGAAAACGCTCGGTGCTGGCCGCCGATGAGTACTCGAGCGAGTCGAACACGCCATGTGTCTCGCTGTCGCGCAGCCCGCGCGTGAAACCGGCGGTGATGGAGCCGCCGCTGAACTTGAAGCTCTCGCCGTTCTCAAGCACGTCGACGGGCAGCATTTTCCAGGATGAAGACCCCTTGCCGCCGAGACCCACACGAGTTTCGCCTTCGATCGGAGAGCGCCCCTTGACGCTCTCGAACCACTTTTGCGTGAAAGTCGAAGGGATCAGGCGGGTGCGGGTGGCCACCAGCAGCGGCGCGAACTCGCCGGACGCCAACGCCTCCAGCGGGAAGGGGCCATGCTGCATGTGGTCGCTGATCAGCAGCTCGATCCGCTTGTTGTCGGCATCCGTCATGCTGAGCGTATAGACGACGTCGGACGAGAACACATGCCGCTTGTATTCGCTGATGGCCAGCTTCGGGCGGCCGCCCAGACTGGTGCCCAACGCCTTGGCCATGCGGTCGTTGGCCTGCTCGACGAACTGCTGCACTTCTTGCTGGGCCCGCTGCCCCACGTACCAGGAAAGCCCCGCATAAGCGGCCCCGACCACAATGATGGTCGTCAGGACCTTGGCACTCGTTTTCATTTTTCTTGCCCCGTTAAATGTCTTGCCGCCCGAGCGGCCCAGATGAATGTCCGGACAGGCTCGGGCCGGACTCAATCCGCCTGTATTTTCCGAGAAAGTTCGCGCGGCAGCGGGAAGGAGACGTTTTCCTCCACGCCGGCCAAGGTGCGCACGGATGCCGCCCCAAGCTCCTTCAAGCGGGTGATGACCTGCTCCACCAGGACCTCCGGTGCCGACGCGCCGGCCGTCAGGCCAACCCGCCGCGCGCCCTGCAGCCAGGCCGGATCGATCATGGCCGGATCGTCGAGCAGATAGGCCCGCGCGCCCTTTCGCTCGGCCACTTCGCGCAGCCGGTTCGAGTTGGAGCTGTTCGGACTCCCCACGACCAGCACGACATCGCATTCCGGCGCCATGACCTTGACCGCATCCTGACGATTCTGCGTGGCATAGCAGATGTCGCTCTTTTTGGGCTCGACGATGGAAGGGAAGCGCGTCCGCAACGCATTGGCGACTTCGGCCGCGTCATCCACGGACAAGGTCGTTTGCGTGACGAAGGCGAGGTTCTCCGGATCGCGGACCTGCAGACCCTGGACGTCAGCGACCGTCTCGACAAGGTACATGCCATTTTCAGCCTGCCCCAGCGTGCCCTCGACCTCGGGATGACCCTTATGGCCGATCATGATGATCTCGCGCCCCGCGGCGCGCAGGCGGGCCACTTCCACATGCACCTTGGTGACCAGTGGGCAGGTGGCGTCAAAAACCCGCAGACCCATGCTTTCGGCCTCGGCCCGCACCTGCCGGGAAACCCCGTGCGCAGAGAAGACGACGATGGATCCCGGCGGCGCCTCGTGGAGCTCGTCGATGAAGATCGCCCCTTTGGCCTTGAGATCCCGCACCACATAACGATTGTGAACGATCTCGTGACGCACGTAGATGGGCGCGCCATGAAGCTCGATCGCCCGCTCGACGATGTCGATGGCCCTGTCCACGCCGGCACAGAACCCGCGGGGCTGAGCCAGGACGACTTCGACCGGACTACCCTTGTCGTCGGTCATCACAACACTCCAAGAAGCGAGACATCGACCCGCAGGTCGACTCCTGCCAAGGGGTGATTGAAATCGAACAACGCCCAGCCGTCGCCGCTTTCCTTGTACACGCCGGAATACCGGCCGCCGTTGGGCGCCTCGAACTCGACGATGTCGCCCGGCTCGAACGTCGTGCCCGGCTCGGTGTTGGCGTCGAGCATGGACTGTGAAACACGCTGCAGCAGCTCGGGATTGCGTTCGCCGTAGGCCTGGGCGGCACTGAGGTTCAGTGTGAACTGCTCGCCTTCCGAACGCCCCAGCAGGGCCTCCTCGAGGCCAGGGGCCCATTGGCCCATGCCCATTTGCAGCGTGCCGGGACGGCCATCGAAAGTATTGACGAATACGGACCCTGCCGACGGGCCCGTGGCCAGTTCGATACGGTAATGCAAGGTGAGATAGGAATCGGGGCGGACAAGCGCTTTCCCCGGATCATTGGAACTCAAGATCTGTCCCCAAGAAAAATTTTGCAGATTCAAGCATTTTAGCCCTACTTGCCTCCACCCCGCAGCCAGACGAACGGCCCCGGCATCCTTCATCGATCCGTACCAACCACAACGGACAAAACCTGTCGCGCCTGTCGCGCAACGGCGGGCGATCCGGCATCGTAGAGACACCGACGATCCTTCACGCCAGAATCCATGCCGCCACCCTTGCCCCCCGCCCCCGAAAGGCCGCGCGAACGTCTGCTGTCCCACGGCGCCCAGGCGCTCACTTCCGCCGAGTTGCTGGCAATCATCCTGCGCACCGGCACGCCGGGCTGCGATGCCGTGGCCCTGGGCAACCGCCTGATCTGCGAATTCGACGGCCTGCGGGGGCTTCTTGCCGCCGACATCCACGCGCTCATGGAGGTCTCCGGCGTGGGACTGGCCAAAGCCTGCGAACTCATGGCCATCAGCGAACTGAACCGTCGCGCCCTCGATGAAGACCTGCGCATCGGCCAGGCCCTGGATCAGCCTCAGCGCGTCAAGCTCTATTGCGTCGCCGCCATCGGCCACCTGCGGGTCGAGCACTGCATCGCCCTGTACCTGGACAGCCAGTATCGCCTCATCGCATCCGAAGAGCTTTCGCGGGGTACCTTGACCCAGGCATCGGTCTACCCACGCGAGGTGGTCAAGGCCGGGCTGCGGCACCACGCCGCCGCACTCATCCTGGCCCACAACCATCCTTCCGGCGTGTCCGAGCCCAGCCAGGCCGACCTGTCGCTGACGCGCCACCTGAAGCAGGCCCTTGCGCTGGTGGACATCCGCCTCATCGACCATCTCATCGTCACGGCAACCACGGCGGTGTCACTCGCCGAGCGGGGGCAATGCTAGGCCGTCCGCCGCAGCCGGCCGATCAGGCCGACAGGTCGAATTCCGCAGCCAGGAACTCGATCAGTTCCCGCACGGCGGGCAACAATCCGCGGCGCGAGGGAAACACCGCATGGGCCAGCCCCGGACGCGGCCTCCACGGCGGCAACACTTCCATCAGTTGCCCGTCGCGCAACGCGTCGCGCACCATCATGGTGGGCAACTGGACCACCCCCACGCCATGCATGGCTGCCTGGCGCAAGGCAGACCTGTCATCGCTCAACATGCGCGGCACATGCTCGACCGTCACGGCCTCGCCCCGCGGCCCCAACAGGTGCCAGGCATGGTCGCGATACTCCGAGCGCTCGCCCAGGCTCGGCAGGCGGGACAAGTCGCCCACCTCGGCCACGCCGCCGCAGGCCCGGATCAGCGCCGGGCTGGCGACCAGCCGCTGCTCGCTTTCGCCCAACACGCGCATGACCAGCCCCGTATCCTCCAGCGGCGGGAATCTGACCCGCAAGGCAATGTCGAACCCTTCGCCGATCACATCGACGCGGCGGTTGGTGCTTTCGAGATCCAGCACGATCCGCGGACGGCCGGCCAGGAAGCGCGCCAGAAGTTCGCTGATCCGGTAATCCAGCATCGCCGGCGGACATGCGATGCGGACGGTACCGCGGGGCTCGCCCCCGAACCGGTCGATCGCTTCCTGCGCCGCCCTGGCCTCGACCAGCATCGCCACGCAATGACGATAGTATTCTTGGCCGATCGGCGTCACGATGAAACTGCGCGTCGAGCGCTGGATCAATCTGACTCCCAGACGCTCTTCCAACTGGGCGATGCGCCGGCTCAGCTTGGATTTCGGCATACCCAGGGCCCGCCCTGCTGCCGCAAAGCCATGATGGTCCACCACCTGGACAAACAGATACAAGTCGTTGAGATCTTCCATGGCATCGTCCGAACGGGCAATCGTTCCAAAAAAGGAACGCTGATTTCAATTTTACCCATCTAGCGCCATCATCGTTCTAAAAATATCCTACCCACACTGGAATCTCTCCAACGCGCGGCATTCACCGCCCCTCCTACCTGCATCGATCGGAGCCACCTTCATGGGTCCCAAAACCTGCGCCGCCATCGCCACTGTCCTGTGGGGCTTTACCTACATCGTCTCCACGAGCCTGCTTCCTGCCAATCCCTTTTTTATTGCGACATTGCGCGCGCTGGGCGCCGCCGCCATTCTCCTCGCCATCGCCCGCCAAGTACCCCCGAAGGCCTGGATAGGTCGAATCGTCGTGCTGGGGACGCTCAATGCCGGACTGTTCTTCGGCATGCTGTTCATTGCCGCGCTGCGGCTGCCCGGCGGCATCGCCGCGATTTTCCAGTCGCTGGGGCCGGTCTGCGCCATCCTGCTCGGATGGGCGATCCTGGGCTCACGCCCGACACCCGGCAAGATCGTCAGCGTTCTTCTGGGCGCCGTCGGTGTGACGCTCGTGGTTTTCAAGGGCAAAACCGATCTGGACCCCATCGGCGTCATGGCCGCGCTGATCGCGACGGTATCGCTGGCCCTGGGCGGCATACTGATGAACCGCTGGGGCAAGCCCCCCGTCAAGCTGCTGGCCTATACGGGCTGGCAACTACTGATCGCAGGCATCGAGCTGCTCATTGTCACGCTGGCGCTCAACGACCTGCCGACGGCCTTGACCGCCACCCATGCGCTCGGTTTTGCCATACTGGCCGTCGTCCTGACGGCGGTGCCCTTCGCACTCTGGTTCCGCGCCATCGCCGGCGCCGGCGCTGTTGCGGTAGCCCCCTATTTCCTTCTGGTTCCCGTCACGGCGTTCATACTGGATGCCCTGATCACAGGCTTCGTCCCGTCCTTCGCCCAAAGCGCGGGCGCGGCGATTGTCCTGGGCAGCTTGATCATGAACCAGCTCCCGATAGGGAATTGGAAATTCAGCTTTGGGCGTGCTAGAATTTGCGGCTGACTTGGATACGTGGTTGGATCTTGGCATTACAGCAATCCAACTGGCGACCCGCCCCTTTAGGAAAAACAGGAATCCATCATGAAAGAAGGCATCCACCCCGAATACCGCGAAGTGGTGTTTCTGGATCAGCAGACTGGCAACAAGTTCATCTCGCGCTCGACGCTGAACAGCCGCGAAACCATCGAACTCGACGGCAAGACCTACCCGCTTTTCAAGTGCGAAGTCACGTCTGAATCGCATCCGTTCTACACGGGCGCCCAGACCCGCATCGTTGAAACCGGCCGCGTCGAGAAGTTCCGCGCCCGTTTCGCCCGCACCGCCGGAACGGTCAAGAAGGCCTGAAGCCTTCGCGCCATCCAAAAAGGCAGCCTCCGGGCTGCCTTTTTAATTTAAGATGGCTGCGTTTCAATCTTCGAGCACGCCGATCCGTGGTTCAGCAAGACTCCCGTTCGACCCCAGCCCGACTTACCGCGCCCGCGACAGCCAAGTTGCCACGGCTGGCCCTGTTGCTGCTGTGCATCACCTACATCATCGCCGGCCTGTATTTCCGCGACCCCTGGAAATCGGACGACGTCGTGGGCCTGGCCACCATGCTGACCGCCCTGGACGGCCCTCCACAGGCCTTCTGGCTGCCGCAGATCGGCAGCCTGGCCTTCGCCCAGAACGGCCCCCTGATCACCTGGATCGGGGCCGCCTGCATCTGGCTGTTCTCGCCCGTCTTCCAACTGTTCGCCACACCGGTTGACGCCGGCATCCTGGCCTCGCGCCTGCCCAATCTTCTATGGTTCGGCATCATACTTTGGTCAATCTGGTACGGCACATACCTGCTGGGCCGGCGCCCCGAGCCGCAACCGCTGGCCTTGCCGTTCGGCGGCGAACCGACCGTACGCGACTATGGCCGCATGATCGCCGATGCGGCGCTGCTGCTGATACTGGCCACCGCCGGCATCGTCTGGCGCCTGCACGAAACATCCGAAGTGCCGGCCATCATCGCGTTTCAGGCGCTGTCCTTCTATGCCGTGGCCCGCATGCTGGATCACCCCTTGTCGGGCGCCATCACGCTGGGCGTGGCCCTTGGCGCGGCCTTCCTGACGCGCGGCTGGATCGGGGCGCTCCCCATCATGCTGGCCGTGCCGTTCGCCTTCGCCCCCCGCAGCGCCCTGTGGCCATTCAAGCATTGGCTCATCGTCTCGGCCGTGATCGCCGCCAGCATGGCCCTGATCTGGTGGATTCCCGCCGACCATCTCGGCCCGTACTGGGCGCAGCACTGGTGGCGCTGGAATGCGCAATCCTTCGGCTGGCCCAACCCCCAGGAGATCCTCAGCATCCTGCGCGACCTGCCTTGGTTCCTGTGGCCCACCTGGCCGTTCGCCCTGCTGGCCATCTGGCGCTGGCGCTCCTGGCTGTATGCGCCGCACATCTGGATTCCCCTGATGTTCGCCGCCTGGCCTTTCATCGTCATGCTGTTCCTGGCCGACCCCTTCGAGCCCGAATACAGTCTGATGGCCGTGCCCGTCGCCGTGCTCGCCGCCTTCTCGCTGCCCACTTTGCGGCGCGGGGTCGTCAACTCGCTGGACTGGTTCGCGGTGATGTGTTTCTCGCTCGCCTGCGCCACAGTGTGGCTGGGCTGGATCGCGCTGCAGACGGGCTGGCCGGCGCAGATCTCGCGCAATATCGCGCGCCAGACGCGGGATTTCGAGCCTCATGTCTCCATCGTGGCGCTGGTGGTCGCCCTGGCGGGAACCGCCTGCTGGATCATCCTGGTGCGCTGGCGCCTGCAGTCCAAGCCTGTCGCACTGTGGCGCGGCACGGTGCTGTCGGCCTGCGGGATCACGCTGACCTGGCTGCTGCTCGCCACGCTCTGGATGCCCGCGCTCGATTACGCGCGCAGCTATCGGCCGGTGTCGGCCGCCCTGGCAAAGGCCATCGCCGATCACCGCCTGCCGGGCGAATGCGTGCGCACTGCCTCTCTCGGCAACGGCCAGCGCGCATCGTTCCTGGTGTTCGACAAGCTGAACTTCAGCTTCGACTCCTCATGCCCGCTGGTGCTGCAACAGACCACACCCACCGCCCTGCGCGAAGGCAGGGCCGGATACGACCAGGCCACGGTGCTCTGGGAAGGCGGACGGCGCGCCGATCGCCACGAACTGTTCCGTCTGCTGCGAGTGAAATAGCATGGCCCGCCCATCGCAACCGGGCTCTCTGTTGTCCTGCATCCGCCTGACGCTCGGGCAGGCCTGGCCCGTCCTGATCAGCGCCTGGGCCGGCATCGCCTTCGGCGTCATCGACACCGTCATGTCGGGCCACGCCAGTGCCGCCGACCTGCAGGCCATGTCACTGTCGGTTTCCATCTACATCACCGTATTCGTCGGGCTCATGGGGGTGGTTCATGCGCTCATCCCCATCATGGGCCAACACTTCGGCGCCCGGCGCCACGAGGCCATCGGTCAGGCATGGGGCCAGGGCATCTGGCTCGCACTGGGGCTGTCCGTCGTCGGCGCCGTCGCGCTGGCCTTCCCCGACCCCTGGCTTGCCCTGTCGGGCGACATCGAACCCGAGGTGCGCGCCAGCATCAACTGGTACCTGCGCGCCCTCATCCTCGCCCTGCCCGCCTCACTGGCATTCCGCTCCATCTACGCCCTGGGTACCGCGGTATCCCGGCCCAAGATGGTCATGACGATCAATCTGGTCAGCATCGTCTTCAAGACTTTTTTCAACTGGATTTTCATCTTCGGCAAATTCGGCGCCCCGGCGCTGGGCGCGGTCGGCGCGGGTGTCTCGACGGCCATCGTCGGCTGGATGACGCTGGCCGCGGGGCTTTGGGTGCTCCGCCACGATCGCTTCTACGAGCAGTTCAAGCTGACTCTGGGACGCCCCCTGTGGGCGGTGCAAAAGGAGCTGCTGCGTCTGGGTCTGCCCATGGGCGGTTCTTACCTCGTGGAGGCCTGCGCCTTCACCTTCATGGCGCTGCTCGTTGCGCGCGAGGGAATGTTCGTGACCGGCGGGCACCAGATCATCGCCAATCTCACGGCCCTGTGCTACATGATGCCGATGGCCGTGGGCATTGCTTCGGCGTCTCTGACGGCTCAGGCCATCGGAGCCAACGACGCGCTGCGCGCCCGCAAGATGGCCGCCGCCGGCTTCATCGTGGTGCTGACCGGTGCCTGCCTGACCGTGATCATCCTGGTGCTGGGCCGCCAGCAGATCGTCTCGGCCTACACCAACGAGCTGAAGGTGGCGATGGTCGCTGTCGCCCTGATGCAGGTGGCGCCGTACTTTCATTTCTGTGACGCCATGCAATGCTTCGCCACCTACGTGCTGCGCGCCTACAAAGTGGCGGTGGTTCCGCTCATGCTGCAGGTCATCGCCTTGGTCGGCATCGGCTTGGTCGGCGGATGGTGGCTGGGTTTCGGACCGTCGGCCGGCGCCCTGCGTCCCCTGCTGGACCGCTTCCTGCCGGGCGCGCCGGTGGGCGCTGCCACGCTGTGGGTCATGTCGCTGGCAGGGCTGGCGCTGTCAGCCATGCTGCTTTTTGCCTGGTACCTGCGCGTGACGCGCGACTTCCTGCGCAATCATCCCCCCGTGCACCACGCCCGCTGAGCGGATCCCCGCTCTCGCGGAGGCCAGCCAGACTCAACGGTAAATGTAATCCCGCCGCCAGGGGTAGCTGAGATCCTGGGGATGGTCCAGCTCGTCCTGCCGGCCCGTCGCCTTGTGCTGGATCAGCACCTGATGCAGCGCAATCCAGCCGTGCTCGAAGCCCATTGCGCAGCCCGCGAGATAAAGCCGGTAGGCGCGCAGCGAGCGTTCACCCTGCTCGCCCGTCAGGATGGCCCTCGCTTCGGCCAGCCTTGCCTCCAGGGCATCGCTCCAGGCCCAGAGGGTGCGGGCATAGTGGGGCCTGAGGTTTTCGACGTCGACGTCTTCCAGCCCCGCATCGGAGATGCAGGCGAGCTCATTGCTGATGTGCGTCAGCTCGCCGCCAGGGAAGATGTATTTCTCGATGAACTGCCCCATGCCCGCGCCCACTTCGGCGTTGTAGACGCCGCCCGCGGTGATGCCGTGGTTCATGATGAGCCCGCCCGGGCGCAACAGGCGGCGCAGTTTCGAGAAATAACCGACCAGTTGCGCACGGCCCACATGCTCGAACATGCCGACCGAAGCGATCTTGTCGTAGGGACGGGATTCGTCGAGTTCGCGATAGTCGAGCAGCGTCATGCGGACACGGCCCGACAAACCCTTTTCTTCGATCAGGCGATTGACGTGCGCGTGCTGATTCTTGGACAGGGTGATGCCTGTGGCATCCACCCCGTAGTTCTCGGCCGCCCAGAGCAGCAGGCCGCCCCATCCGGCGCCGACGTCCAGGAAACGCTCACCGGACTTCAGGCCGAGTTTGCGGCAGATGTGATCGAGCTTGGCTTCCTGGGCCTGCGCAAGCGTCATGTCCGGCTCGCGGTAATAGGCGCAGGAATACACCCGCCGCGGATCCTGCCACAGACCATAGAAATCGTCGGAGATGTCGTAGTGGAATTGGATCTGCCGCGCATCGCGCTGCAGGCTGTGTCGGGACACCGAGACGAAATGCCTGATCTTGGATGTGAGCCAGTTCCCGCGAGCGTTGTCGATGGGAGACCCGGGCAGGATGCCTGCGGCCAGGCGCATGAGATCCCGCATGGAGCCTTCGATGTCGAGGCGTCCCTCGACATAGTCCTCCCCCAGCTTGCCAACCTGGCCGGAAGCCAGGTTGAGCAGCGCGCTGCGGCTCTTTGCAATCAGCTTGAGCGCTGGCTGTGCAGGACCGGCGACGGAGCCATCCGGCAATTGGACCTGAACGGGTATCGGCAGGGCAGCCAGCTTCTTTTCGATCATCGACAAGATTGAACTCACATCCACTCCCTATTTGTTGCTACCTGTAAAAGCGCAATGGCGGACAATTTAGCACCAATCAGAATCCAGATAAACAGTAGGCACTCGCATGCGCCGGCCCTCGGAATCCTTTAGACTAGCGGCTTTGCGCCCGCCAGAGGCCTACTCCGCAGCGAATTCATGCCCTCCCAGAACAAGAAACCCCCCATACCTCGCTGGCTTCTGCTCATGGGCGCCCTCACCGCGCTGGGCCCGCTCGCCACCGATTTCTACCTCCCGGCCTTTCCGGCCATCATGAACGGCCTGAATGCCACCCAGGGCCAGGTGGAACGCACGCTGGCGAGCTATCTCTTCGGTTTGTCCCTGGCCCAGTTGTTCTACGGACCGCTCTCCGACCGTTATGGGCGCCGCTTTCCGCTGATCGGCGGGCTCTTCATCTTTACCATTGCATCCATCGGCTGCACGCTGACCGACAACATCGAGCACCTGAACCTGTGGCGCATTGCACAGGCCTTCGGCGGCGCGGCCAGCATGGTCATCCCCAGGGCCGTCATCCGCGACAACTTCGAAACCCGCGATGCCGCCAAGGCACTCTCGCTGCTGATGCTGATCATGGGAGCAACGCCCATTTTGGGTCCCATCCTGGGCGGCCAGCTCCTGACCTTCACCAGTTGGCGCGGCATTTTCGGTGTCATGACGGCGTGTGGCGGCGTCCTTTTCCTGGCTGCGCTGCTCACCATGCGCGAATCCCTGCCGCCGGAAAAAGCCGTCCCCCTGCACATGTCCCATGTCGCCAGAACGTACTGGAGTCTGCTGCGCGACACCCCGTTCATCTGTTTTTCCCTGGCCGGAGCCTTCGGTGCGGCCGCCCTGTTCACCTACATTTCCGGCACGCCCAGGGTATTGATCGGGCAATACGGCGTGGATCCGCAGCACTTCGGTTATTTCTTCGGCCTGGGAGCCATCTCGCTCATCGGCGCATCACAAGTCAGCGCGCGCCTGCTGGATGGCAACACGCCGGAAAAACTGCTTAAAATCGCCCAGATGGGCATCGTGGGCGCCTCGGCCACAGGCCTGATCCTGACCCTGGCTGGCTGGCTGCCTCTGCCCGTGCTCATGCTCTGTCTCATGAGCGTCATGGCATGCCAGGGGTTCGTCTACCCGAACGCGGCGGCGCTGGCGCTGGCGCACCAAGGCACCCGCCTGGGGGCCGCATCGGCCCTCATCGGCGCCACCCAGATGCTGCTGGGCGCTTTGGCCGGCTTGGCGGTCAGCCACTGGCAGTCCGACACCCCCCTTCCGCTGACGGGGCTGATCACCGCCTTCGCGTTGCTGTCGTGGCTGTTTGGCCGCATCGCTTTACGCACCGCTTGATGAAAAGCACACATTCGTATTAGAATACTAGGCTTTACAGACACACGGTCTTTGTTTCACCCCTTTTTGAAGCACGGCTTACCTTCTTTTGGCTTGTCTAGCCCGTTGCGCCAGAACCCTGGCACAACCTTCTGGGCGGCGCCACGAATGGGGGCTTTGGGTGATGGGCCTTAGATAGCTAAATTTCAGGGGTACAGTCATGGCTCGCGTATGCCAAGTTACCGGCAAGCGCCCGATGGTGGGCAACAACGTTTCGCACGCTAACAACAAAACCAAGCGCCGCTTCCTTCCCAACCTGCAATCGCGCCGGTTCTGGGTCGAGAGCGAAAACCGCTGGGTTCGCCTGCGTGTCACGACCCGCGCACTGCGCACCATCGACAAGAACGGCATCGATGCCGTCTTGGCCGACCTGCGCGCCCGCGGCGAAGCGGTCTGAGGCCCAGCGCCCCCGACCTTAGCGAACCAAATCACAGGAGCTCATCATGGCAAAAGGCATTCGCGAGAAAATCAAACTCGAATCCACTGCGGGCACCGGTCACTTCTACACGACCACCAAGAACAAGCGCAACATGCCCGAAAAAATGCTGATCAAGAAATTTGATCCCGTCGCGCGCAAGCACGTCGACTACAAGGAAACCAAGCTCAAGTAAGCGGTTTCCTGTTCCGGAAAAGCCCTGGCCCGTCCAGGGCTTTAATGAGATGGTCAGCCCGATCCCTACGAAGCGGATTACGCTACGTAGGGATTTGTCCTTTTTGGGAGACCATCATGAGCGACGTCGCATTAATCGGCATTGACCTTGGCAAGCAC
>Ga0182743_1000336_pt1 | contig 64286 bp, 58 predicted proteins | sample eDN3rd30CKraftOP_FD_128522 | JGI IMG/M metagenome (GOLD analysis project Ga0182743, IMG submission 128522) | Enriched Organic Plus compost microbial communities from Emeryville, California, USA - eDNA 3rd pass 30_C Kraft OP (version 2) (version 2) ... | reverse complement strand
TTGCAGGCCCCCCGAATTACGCGAGCATCGCGCAGGGCGATGCCAAGGGAAAAGCCTTCATTCTCGAACTGCCACGGAGAATCTGCTTCGCCGATGGAGAATTCGCGGACGGCAGCGAGCAATTCGACCGCGTGCATGTGAGCGCTATGGATGAAGGGCTACGCCGTGTCCTGCGCGCGAGTGTCGGCCGCGATGTCGTGCTCATGGGGGAGGCGATGGGCTCGCATACCGGCCATCATCACGCCCCCATGGCTCTGTTCGCGCGGTCCATCACGGTGCGCTGACAGGCCCCGTTACCACGCGATCAGGGCTTCTCGCCCACGCGCAACTGGTAACTGCCCAAAGTGCGCTCCTCCCCTGCGCTTGTCGCGCGCACGATATAGTCCCCGCTCTCTTCGGGCGTGAACAGGAGGAATGCGTTTACATCATCCCCTCCATCATCGTCCTGCGCGAGCGGTTCGGAGCTGTAGCGCCCGCTGGCCGGATAGACTTCAATCAGCGGATCGAGCTTGTCCTTCTCGCCGTCCAGGAACAGGAAGACCTGCTTGCCAGCCTGGAAATGGAACACATAATCGTCCACCCGGCGCCCCTGCACCTCTCCGTCCGTCGTCGTCAGCGCACCGCTATAGTGCTTGAAGCTGACAGTGCTGGCGCCCTCGGCTTTCGGCCGCACAGGGGCAGGGAGAGGCGCGAGATCCCGCACTTTCAGCACATAGGAACCCTTAGAATCGCTGACCGCCGACACACGCAGCCGGTATGTCCCGCTGCGCTGGGGCACGAACTCCAGATAGGCATTGGTCCCGTCACCGCCATCATCGTCTTCGGCGAGCATTTCATCGTTGTCATCTGCGAAGGACAGACGCAGCGCCGGATCGAAATCCTCAGACTCCGCACTGAAGGCATAGCGCTGCCCCGCTTCCAGCGCCATCGTGCGCACCTGATAGGGCTGGCTGCCCTCCTTGGGGCTCTTGCTGTCCAACTGACCGGGAAATTGCCGTTCGTTCTGCTGAGCCTGCCCTGCCACGCCGACAGCCAGTGCGGCAGACGCCGCCGCGATCTTCAACAAACCCATTTTTACCCGCGAAACGCGCATAGTCCTGCCCAAAAATCAGCTCCTGCTTGCTGGTCCGTCGGGCGCTCTGCCACCAAACGCCTTGCATGGCAAAATTATAGAAGCTCCTTTTCGTGCAATTTCGCTAAGCGCCTGCATGCTGATCGATAAACGCGCGCCATCCGCCCAGCGCCGTGATGTCCCGCGCCCCATCCGTCGCACGCGGTTCCGCGACGAAGCCTTTTACACTCGATCCATCGGCCAACGTGACCGTGCCGATGGCGAGCGGCGGCGGCACTTCGGCAACGAAGCTGCCGAATGCGGCCATATCCAGTTCGTATATCTCGACTGCGATGGCCGCGCCTTGCCGATCGTGGATCAGCGCGGGCTTGGGCGGCACGCTGTCCGCCATGGCATAGAGACGGTAAGTCGGCGCGGTTTCGGTGGCCATGACGAAACGCGCATCGCGCGACGTCAATTGCCAATGTAGCGGCATATCCTTGAGATGCGCGCCGACGACGGCGAGTTTCACGGTATCCATGCGGTCTCCAAGGTCGAGAGGGGGTACGGGCGGCAAAGCGGCGGCGGCGAGATAGCGCTGGCCTGCCTCCAGCAGCGCATGATCGGTCCAGGCAGGGCCCATCAAAGTGAGACCGAAGCCGGTGCCGTTATGACGATGCCCGGCGGGCAATGCCAAGGCCGCCATGTCCAGCAGATTGACGAAATTGGTATAGAGTCCCAGCAGACTGTTGAGCGCGATGGGCGCGGCCTGCATTTCGCGGATACTATAGGTGGTCGGCGCAGTCGGCAGAGCCAGCATATCGACCGTTTCCCACAGCCGTTCCGCTTCGCGTTGAAGTTCGGCGAGGCGGTAATGGCCTTCGAATACTGCAACACCGCTGACCGCCAGACCGCCTTCGACAATCCCCCGCACGGTGGGATCGATAGCGCCCGGATTGCTGGCCAGCATTGGCGCAAGCGCCGCCGTCCGCTCAGCCACCCAAGGGCCGCCATAGAGCAATTCCGCCGCCTGCGAGAGCGGGGTCAGATCGAATTCGACGAGTTCTGCCCCCATGCTCTGCAAAGCTTCCAAAGCCTTGTCATAGAGAAAGGCGGATTCGCCGTCGCCGCACCATTGCCGCTGGGCGAGACGCGGCATGCCGATGCGCTGCGGGGTGGCAGGGCGGTTCTCCAGACGGCGCGAGTAAGCGTCAGCCGGATCGAAGCCGGCAACCACCTCATCCACCAGCCGGGCATCCTCCAGCGTGTGGCTGAACACCGAAATGCAATCGAGCGAGCGGCAGGCGGGCACCAGCCCGGCAGTGCTCCAGCGGCCCTTGGTCGGCTTCATCCCGATCAGCCCGTTGAACGCGGCGGGCACCCGGCCCGAACCGGCGGTGTCGGTGCCGAGCGCAAGCGGAACTAGCCCGGCGGCCACGACCACGGCCGACCCGGAACTGGACCCGCCGCTGATATAGGTCCGGTTGAACACGCAGGCGGGCGTGCCGAACGGGCTGCGGGTGCCATTGAGGCCGGTGGCGAACTGATCGAGATTGGTCTTGCCGATGCACACCGCGCCCGCTGCGATCATCCGTTCGACCGCATGAGCGTGGATCTGCGGCACATAGGCGAAATCCGGGCAGGCGGCGGTGGTCGGCAGCCCGGCGACATCGATATTGTCCTTCACCGCGAACGGGACGCCCGCCAGCGGCAGCGCCTCCCCCGCCCCGATCCGGGCGTCCACTCTGCGTGCCATGGTAAGGATATCGTCATCGGTAAAGCGGCTGATCCACGCCTGCGGCTGGATCGTATCGTAAGCGCGGATGCGTTCCAGCGCCGCCGCGGCGACGGCAAGCGCGCTTGTCCGCCCCTTGCCGACAGCCTCCACGATGGCGCTGGCAGTCAGAGGTGCCCCGCTCATGCCGGTTCGATCGCCAGCATCGGATGGCCGGGGCCGACCGGCTGACGCTCCGTCACATAGACCTTGCGCACCGTGCCGCTGACCGGGCTGACCACCGGGCATTCCATTTTCATCGCTTCGATAATCGCCACCACCTCGCCTTCTCGCACTTGCGCGCCTTCGGCGGTGGCCAGCTTCCACAGGCTGCCGCCGAAAGGGGCCTCCACCAGTTCGCTGCCATGCGGCACATCGATGGCCGCGCCCTCGTCCCCACCCGCGCCGTCATCGCTCAGCGCGGCAACCCGGTCGAATTCCCCATCGCGTTCCCACGCCGCGCGTTCGGCGGCGAAGGCGGCTTCGCGGGTCTGTTGAAACGCGGCGATGCTGTCCGCGTTTTCGGCCAGGAACGCGCGGTAATCGGCGAGGCGGAAGGTTTCCTCCTCGATCCGGATGGCGCGCCGCCCGGCGGGAAAATCGCGCCGCCATTCGGTCAATTCTTCATGGCTGACGGGAAAGAATTTGATCCGGTCGAAGAAGCGCAGCAGCCACGGCTTGCTCTCGCGAAAGGCATCGGTCTGCCGCCAGCTGTTCCACACCTGGATCGTGCGGCCGAACAACTGATAACCGCCCGGCCCCTCCATTCCGTAGATGCACATATAGGCGCCGCCAATGCCGACCACGTTGGGCGGGGTCCAGGTGCGGGCCGGATTGTATTTGGTGGTGACAAGCCGATGGCGCGGATCAACCGGCGTCGCCACCGGCGCGCCAAGATAGACATCGCCCAGCCCCATCACGAGATAATTGGCATCGAACACGATCCGCTTGACGTCCTCGATGGAGGCCAACCCGTTCACCCGGCGGATGAACTCGATATTGTCCGGGCACCACGGCGCATCGTCGCGCACCGATTGCATGTATTTGTCGATGGTCTGATAGATCGCCGGGTCCTGCCACGACAGCGGCAGGTGGACGACGCGTGAAGGGATGGCGAAATCGTCCAGAGTCCCCAGCCGCTCCTCCGCCGCGATCAGCGCTGCCAGCAGATCTGCCTGCGAAAGCTGGCGGCTGTCATAATGGACCTGCAACGAGCGGATGCCGGGCGTCACATCGACGATACCGGGCAAGGCCAGCCGCTCCAGTTCCAGCATCAGCGCATGGATACGCAGCCGCAGTTCGAGATCGAGCACGATGGGCCCGTATTCGACCAGCAGGTGCTGATCGCCCTGCCGGCGATAGCAGGCTTCGGGCCGCACGCCCGCGCCGGGAATGCGATGGAGCACCGGATCGCCCAGTTGCGGCTGTTGCAGGGCCGGTGCAGGTGCGGTGCGGCCCGCGATCAGTGCGTCCTGCGCCGCCAGGGCTTCGGCTGCCACTTCATCGCTGACAGGCACGAAACTGATCGCATCGCCCGGCGCAAGCTGGCCGACTTTCCACAAATCGGCCGCGATCACCACGAACGGGCAGACAAAACCGCCCAGCGATGGGCCATCCGGGCCGAGGATAATCGGCATGTCACCGGTGAAATCAACCGCACCGATAGCATAGGCGTTGTCGTGAATGTTGGAGGGGTGCAGCCCCGCCTCACCCCCGTCCTTACGCGCCCATTGCGGCTTCGGCCCGATCAGGCGGACGCCGGTGCGATTGGAATTGTAATGCACCTTCCACTGCGTCGAACGCAGCATGGCGATATCGTCGTCGGTGAAGAAATCGGGGGCACCATGCGGCCCATAAAGCACGCGAATCTGCCATGCCTTGCCAATTTCCGGCAGTTCCACGGGAAGGCGGTCTCTGGCGGGAACGGGCGGCGAGGCAGAAGCGAGATGCAGCGTATCGCCTGTCATCACCGCACGCCCGGCATGGCCGCCGAACTCACCCAAGGTAAACGCGCTGCGGCTGCCGAGATAAAGCGGCACGTCGAGCCCGCCCGCCACCAGCAGATAGCCGCGAATACCCCCGCCAGCAACGCGCCCGATCCGCAGCGTCTGGCCCGGCGCGACATCGAAGGGCTGATAGCGCTCCACCGGATCGCCATCCAGCGTCGCGCCGAACTCCGCGCCGGTCAGGCACAAGCGCGCCGCCGCGTTGAATTGCAATGTCGGCCCGGCGGCGGTGAATTCCAGCCCGGCCGCATCCTCTGCATTACCGAGCAGGCTGTTGCCGAGGCGGAAGGACAGGGCATCCATCGGGCCCGATGGCGGCACGCCGACATCCCACAGGCCGACCCGGCCCGGATAGTCCTGCACCGTAGTCGCCGCGCCGCCCGACAACACACGGACAGTCGCCGGGGCATAAGGAATATCAGCCAGCGCCCGTGTCGAAACCTGCCCACCGACAAACGGCTGGGACCGCACCACCGTGCGCAGCCAGTCGAGATTGGTTTCGATCCCGGCGATGCGCGTTTCATCGAGCGCCACCTGCATCGCCTGCACCGCCCGCTCACGATCCGGCGCGGTGACGATCAGCTTGGCCAGCATCGGATCGTACCATGCGGAGACTTCGGAGCCGCTTTCCACCCAGCCATCGACGCGCGGCCCCTCAGGAAAGGCGACTTCGATCAGGCGGCCGGAACTGGGCCGGTAATCCTGTGCCGGGTCCTCAGCATAGAGGCGGACCTGGATCGACGCACCTTGCGGCCTGGCCTCGAACCCTTCCAGGAACGTGAAATCGCCCGCCGCGCCCCGGATCATCCAGGCAACGAGATCGACGCCCGTCACCTGCTCGGTCACGCCGTGTTCCACTTGCAGGCGCGTGTTCACCTCCAGGAAGAAGAAATCGTCCCGCTGCGCATCGTAAAGGAATTCGACCGTCCCGGCGGAGCGGTACTGCGCCCCCGCCGTCAACCGCACCGCCGCTTCGATCATCGCCGCGCGCGTTGTGGCGGGCAGGTGCGGGGCAGGCGTCTCCTCCACCACTTTCTGATTGCGCCGCTGGAGCGAGCAATCACGCTCCCCCAGCGCTACCACATGGCCCCGACCATCACCGAAAACCTGCACTTCGATATGGCGGGCACGAGCGACGTAGCGTTCGAGAAACACCCCGCCATCGCCGAAATTCCCCGCCCCCAGCCGCGCCACGGTGGCAAAGCCATTGCGGATATCGGCCTCGTCGGCGCAGATCTTCATCCCGATCCCGCCGCCGCCCGCTGTGGCCTTGAGGATCACCGGATAGCCGATGTCCGCCGCCGCGCTGATCGCCGCCGCTTCGTCAGTCAGCAAGTCGGTACCGGGGGCCAGCGGCACGCCATGCGCCGCAGCCAGTGCCCGAGCGGTGTGCTTCAAACCGAAAGTACGGATATTGTCCGGCGTCGGACCGATGAACGCAATTCCGGCGGCTTCGCAGGCTTCGGCAAAGGCCGTGTTTTCGGACAGGAAGCCGTAACCGGGATGGATCGCCTGCGCGCCGGTGGCTTGCGCCGCTGCCAGAATTGCATCGACGTTGAGATAGCTTTCAGTAGCCGGCGCGGGGCCTACGCAAATCGCCTCGTCCGCCTCGACGACATGGCGCGATCCCGCATCCGCTTCGCTGAACACGGCGACCGAGCCGATACCCATTTGCCGGAGCGTTCGGATAATGCGGCAAGCGATAGCGCCGCGATTGGCAATCAGAACCTTGCTGAACATTATTGCGTCACCACCATGCGCACCGGCGTCGGATTGAAACCGTTGCAAGGGTTGTTGATCTGCGGGCAGTTGGAGACGACGACGACCACATCCATTTCCGCACGCAGATCGACCGTCAGGCCGGGGGCGGAAATCCCATCGACGATGCCCAGCGTCCCGTCGGCTTCCACCGGTACGTTCATGAAGAAATTGATGTTGGACACCATGTCGCGCTTGTTGCGGCCCGCGCGAACATTGGCGTCGAGGAAATTGTCGACGCAGGAATGCTGCGCCTTGGTGTGATGGCCATAGCGCAGCGTGTTGGATTCGCAGGAGCACGCCCCGCCGATGGTGTCGTGATAATCCACCGACGTGCCGGTGATCGTCATCATCGGGCGGCCTTCGTTGGACAGCAGCACCGAGCCGGTGCGCAGGAAGATGTTGCGCTGCGCGGCAATCGTATCCTGCGCGCTGTAGCGTTCGGCATCGTCATCGGCGGCATAGGCCAGGAAATCGACCGCCTGGTTGCCCTCCATATCGACGATGCGCAGCGTTTGCCCGGCTTTGATCGTGTGCATCCAAGGCGCACGGGCCAGGACCACCTCATCGTGAATGATCGTGCCGGGAAGCCCGGCGGTTGCAAGTTGGTCGGTCATGGCTCTCTCCCGTCAGCGGCGGTAGTAATCTTCGGTGTTGAGGAAGGCGCGCAGCCCCTCGGGCGCGGCTTTGCGGATGGGGTCTTTCTCCGGCGTCACCGCGCCTTTCCAGGCGGTGAGGCGCAGCGGGGTGACCGTGAATTCCGCCCGCTCGTCGAGCACATGCGGGCAATTGGCCACGACCACGATCAGGTCCATCTCCGCACGCAGCAGCACGCTGCGCCCCGGCGCGAAGGGGCCGATTGTCGGCACGGTGTTGCCCCCTTCTTCCACCCGCACGCCCTTGAACCAATTGACGCAGGGATGGACGTCCTTCCTGCCGAGGCCATACTTGGCGACAGCCAGCATGAAACGGTCGCGCGCGTTGGGATGGGCACCGTAATTCTTGCCATCACCGTAGACCCGCGCATTGGACGCTTCGCTGGACGCACCGCAGAGCAGATCGTGCGTTTCGGCGTCATCTTCCAGAACGCTCATCATCACCCGGCCCATATCGGACAGGATCAACTGACCCGCGCCGAGATAGGCATTCCATTGCACTTTCATCGTGTCGGCAACATTCAGCCGTTCGACCGGACATTCGGCGTTGAACAGCAGCATCGAAGCGCAGGCATCGCCCTGGAGGTCGATCAGCCGCAGCCGCGTGCCACGTGCGATCCGATGGGAAGCATAGCCACCGGGGGCCACCGTTTCTTCCCACACCAGTTCCCCACCGGCATCGTCCGCCGCGGGTGGAAGGACCGGCATCGCCTCCGCTTTCGTTCCGGCCATGGCGCGGGCGTGATCGCGTGCCGCCTTGGGGTTTGCAGTGCTCGTCGTCATGATTTCATCCTTCGAAAAATTCGCATGTCACAGCGCGGCCTGCCCATCCGTTGGAAGCGGCGGAGGCAAAGCGGCGGCATCGCTGGCCTGGGCCGCAGCCAGCTTGCGTTCGAGCGTGACATCGTATGTGGCAGTCGATCCGTAGCGATGCGGTGCATGCGGATCGTTGCGGCGCTTGTCGAAAGCGAGCACGCGGGTGCCCAGCGCGAAAGCTTCCTGAATGTCATGCGTGACCATGACGATCGTCAGCCGATGATCGCGCCAGAGCCGGGTGACCAGTTCGTGCATATCCTTGCGGATACCGGGATCGAGCGCGCCGAAAGGTTCGTCCAGTAGCAGAATCCGGGGCCGCTTGATCAGCGCCTGCGCAATCGCGAGGCGCTGCTGCATTCCCCCCGACATTTCCGCCGGATAGACATCCAGATTGTGTTCCAGCCCGACGGCAGACAGCATTTCCACGGCCTGCTCCGAGGCTTCGCGGCGGCGCTTGCCGAACAGCTTGCCGAACACCGGCGCATGTTCGCATTCGAGCCCGAACAGCACGTTCTGCAACGCGGTAAGGTGGGGAAAGACCGAATAGCGCTGGAACACCACGCCCCTGTCGGGTGCGCATTCGGCGCGCAGTTCGGCATCATCAAGCAGAATCTGCCCGCTGCTCGGCGCTTCCTGGCCGAGGATCAACCGCAGGAATGTGCTCTTGCCCGCACCGGAAGGGCCGACCACCGAAACGAAGGAGCCTTCGTCGATATCCAGCGACACGCGTTCGAGCACGATCTTGTCGCCATATTCGACCCAGACGTTCCTGAAGGAGAGCAGCGTGCTCATCGCGCACCTCCATGGGCCCAGGGAAAGCCCTTGCGGCTGATGGTGTGGAGAAGGAAATCGGCGGCGATGGCGAGAAGCGAAATCCACGCCACGTAAGGCAGGATGATATCCATCGCGAGATAACGCCGGACGAGGAAGATGCGGTAGCCAAGCCCGATATCGGAGGCGACCGCTTCGGCCGCGATCAGGAACACCCACGCCGGGCCCATCGAAAACCGCAGGCTTTCGATCAGCTTGGGCATGAGCTGCGGCAGGGCGACCCGGACGGCGACCAGCCAGCTGTTGGCCCCGAGCGTCTGCGCTTTGAGGAACTGTTCGTTCGGCAGGCCCGCGACATAAGCGGCAAGATCGCGGGTCATGTAGGGGGCGATGCCAAGGGCGATCAGGGCGATTTTCGATGCTTCGCCCAATCCCATGACAATGAACAGGATCGGCAGCACGGCAATCGGCGGGATCACCGCGATTACCGTTACGATCGGCCCCAGCGTGGCCCGAACCATCGGGATCACACCGAGCAGCAGACCGAGGACGAGCGATCCGACGGTGGCTATGGCCAGCCCGATACCCAAGCGGTAGAGGCTGGCCATGGTGTCGGCCATCAGCGTGATGTTGCCCGTCATCGGATCGCGCTGGGCCGCGAAACGGAGGATTGCGTCCCCCATCGCGCCAAAGGTCGGCAGCACCTTGTCGGAAGGGTTCACGGCATGGCGCGCTTCCGACGCAATCATGTAGATCAGGACAAGGATCAAAATCGGCACCAGACCGGCGATCAGGCGCCCTCCTCGGCCGGGTTTGATATTTATCAGGCGCACTGCGCGGCCCCTTTCGCTGCCGAAGTCAGTTCAGATGGCGTGGGAAGTCAGAACGTCGCGGTCAGCGACGCCACCACCGCACCGTCGACAATGCTGCGTCCACGCTTGCCGCCGGGCACCGTGAAGAAAGCATCGGCATCCGCGCCGCCCATGTCGGTATCGACGTAGGAAACGTTGAGCGTGAGATTCTTCCACGCGACGTCGGCCCCGACACTGTAATCGAGATAGTGGCCATCCGGCCCGGCCAGCGCGCTGTCGCCATTGGTGTAGCCGAGGTGCGCTTTCAGCGTGACCGGCGTATCCTTGATCGGCAGGGCAAGATCGCCATAGACATAGATATTGTCTTCATCGCCGATGGATTTCCGCTTGGGTGCGTAATAAGCACCCACCTTGGCCTTTACCGGGCCGATCGGATGCGAAACCGAGCCGTAAAGTTCGGCGTACTGATGCCCATCCGTGCCCGGATAAAAATACCAGACAAGGCCGCCATCGAGCGTGGTTTTCCCGACAGTGGTGGAATAGCCGGCAATCGCATCCAGTTCCATGTTGGAACCGCCGAACGTGCCGAAGCCGCCGAGGCTCGACGCCCAGGTGCCCACGTAGAAACCCGAACTGTGCGTCAGTGTGATCCCGCCCTGGACGGCGATATCCTCGTCGCTCATCGAAATACCGCGCAGGCGGTACTGGCTGGTCAGCCCGACCGAACCGCTGACGGTGATATCGCTGGCCGGAGCCTCGCCATCATCAGCATAGGCGGCAACAGGTGTCATGCCGATGGCCAGCAGCGGCAGAAAGAAAAGAGTTCGCTTCATAAACACATCCCCCTTGGGCAATCCTTGAAACACGCTTGCAAAGCGCATGCGGCGCCTCGCAGACACAGCTCTCCCGTCGTCAGCAGCGAGGCTGACAGTCCACGCATCGTCTTTTCGTGCGGGTTATAGTTTTCCGTCGGCGGCCATCTGCATGAAGCTGGGGTCGAACCGCAGCTTCACATTGGCCTTGTCGCCCAGTGTCTTGCCGTTGGCGAAGCCGATCCCGATGGCATCGACCGAAGTCGCCGCCGGGCCGAACAGGCCCTTGGCGTAGCTGAACTGGCGCACCGCATCCTCGTGCTTGATGATATCGGGACCGGTGAGATAACTGACCGCTTCGGCAGGCTTGTAATAGATGTAAGTGGTCTTGAGCTGCGCGCGGAAATTCTCCGGCGTGGTGCCCGCCATGCGCGCCATGTCGTCGATGGCCTCGTTTGCCTTGGCATCGCCTTTCGCCATGATCCCGAGGACTTCGTACCAAGCCCCAACCAAAGCCTTGCCAAGATTGGGATTGGCTTTGAGCGTGGCGGTCGAAACCGTCATCAGATCCTGGATTTCGTTGGGGATCTTCGAACTGTCGAACACCATGGTCGCGCCCGGCGCGGCCTTGATCTGCGAAAGTTGCGGGTTCCAGGCCGCCACCGCCGTGACTGTCGGCGAGGCAAAAGCGCTGGCAATATCGGCATCGGATGTGTTGACCGTCTTCACATCGGACAATTGCATGCCGTTGAGCGTCAGCGCGCGGGCCAGCAAATAGTGCGACACCGAAAGCTCGACCAGATTGACGGTTCGCCCCTTGATATCCGCCATCGCAGCGGCGTTCTTAAGGACGATGCCATCGTTGCCGTTGGAATAGTCTCCGAGAATGAGGACCGTGGTATCCTTGCCGCCCGCCGCCGGGATCGTCAGCGCATCCATGTTGGTGGAGCCGACCCCATCCAGCTTGCCCGCGGTATACTGGTTAAGCGATTCGACGTAATCGTTCACCTGGATCAGATTGATCTTGATCCCGTACTTGTCCGCCCACTTCTTGAGAATGCCGCTCTTTTCCGCGTAGGCCCAGGGCATCCAGCCGGCATAGATCGACCAGCCGATATTGAATTCGGTCTTGGCCGCTTCGGTCTGCGTGCCCGCCGCCTCGCCAGCGGGCTTCGAAGCGCCGCAGCCGCCCAGTGCCGCCAGTGCGACAAGCGCCAGACCGCTGCCGAGAAGGTGGCGCCGGGTTCTGCCAACCTTGCCTTTGTCTTCAACCGAACCATGAAATGTCATCGTGAGCGTTCCCTTCGCCGTGATGCATCCGTGATGCGGGAGCGAAGGTCATTCAGGGAGACGTTGATTTTTTATAGAAGGCATAGATTTCATCTATGCCTTAGGCACGGCACGCAGACGGCGAAGCACTTCATCCATGAACAGTTGCGTCGCCGTGTCGCGCAAAGGCGCATCGCGCGCGATGAGATAGATATCGTATGACGGTTCGGCATCCTTGGGCAGCAGCGGCCACAGCTTGCCCTGATCGACCGCCTTTTTCGCTGCCATAACCGGCAGGAAGCCGATCCCGACGCCCAGTGTCACCAGCCGGAGCGCTTCGTTGATATCCTCGGCCCGGCCATTGACCACTGTCCCCAGGCGATAACGCTGGCGCAGGCGGGTGATCGTTTCCAGTTCGTCCCCCCCGGTCAGGATGAAGCCTTCTTCGCGCAGTTCGCCCAGCCGGGTGACGCGACAGCCGAACAACGGATGCATGCGGGCGCAATAGAGCTGCTGCGATTCCACGAACATCGGTTCATAGGTCAGTGCGCTGCGCACGCCGCTGTCATATCCCACGCCGAGTTCCGCTTCCCCCCGCTCCAGCGCATCAAGCACTTCGCGCCAGGGGGAGACATGCAGTTCGATCTGGATCGCCGGATGGCGGCGATGGAAACTCGCGATCGCCTCGTCGAATTCGGCCGATATCACCGATGAGATGAGTTGGATTCTGACCAGCCCTTCGACCTGCTTGATCGCTTGTGAAATCTGATGCGGCACCATGCGGGCCGATTCGAACATATCCTCGCAGATCAGCAGCAGCGCCCGCCCGGCCGTGGTCGCTTCCACCCCCGATGCGGTACGCCGCAGCAATTGGGTGCCGATATGGTCTTCCAATCGTTTCAGCGCCGCGCTGACACTGGGCTGCTGGCGGTTCAACCGCCGCGCGGCGGCGCCGATCCCCCCGGCCTGCACGATTTCGACGAACAGGCGCAGCAGGTTCCAATCCACCCGCGACGCAAAATTGCGGTCGATGCGGACCTGTTTCTTGGCGGGATCGTTGGTCGTCGTCATTCCGGCAGCCTGAGAAGAGGAGGCTGCATTGCAGACCGCAGCGGGCGGCAAATCAGCCTTTCTCATACGCCTGCCCGAATTGCGCCGCTGCGGCAACAGGCCACCTTATTCGGCGGCTTCCCTGTGGCGTGCGGCCTGCCCGAACGAGGACAGCTTCCGCGCATTCTCCGGCAGCGCGACATCGCCCTTCGCGGCCCGTTCCTGCAGATAGCGGAATGTCTGGATCGTCTGGGCATAGAGATGTTCGCCGCTGCTGATCGCTTCGGCATCGGGGGCCGCCCCCAGCGGCTGCAATGCCACATCGTAATCGAGCGCGAAGAACAGGGGAAAGCTGTAGCGTTCCTCAGGCACTTTGCGCACGCGGTGCGACGTGGCGACGAATGCGCCGTTCGACCAAAATTCCAGCATATCGCCGATATTGACCACCAGTCCGCCCGGAACAGGTGGGGCATCGATCCAGTCCCCCGCTTCGTTCATCACTTCCAGCCCCGGCCCGGTCGCCAGCAGCAGGGTAAAGCATTCATAGTCGGTGTGCGCCCCAATCCCCGGTGCATCTGCGATGCCGGGCTGAAAGGGATAGTGCAGCAGGCGCAGTTGGCTGGGCGGTTCCGTCACCAGCGTATCCAGACTGCTTGCCGGCTGACCCAGCGCCATTGCAAAACCGCGCAGCAGCCGCTGCCCCACGGCAAACGCTGCCGCATAGTAGCCCATCACATCCTCACGAAAGCCCGGGAGATCGGGCCACTGGTTCGGCCCCAGCATCGGATGATCGGCGGGAACCCGTTCGCCGGGCAGATCGAGCGCGAGATCGAAAGCCTCCTTGCGATCGCGCATGGTCCCGCTCAACACTTCTTCGCCTTCCGGCACATAACCGCGATGGTTGCGCGAACGGCCGATATAGCTCTCCAGCTTGGTGTCCGTCGGTTGATCGAAAAACCGCTTCGCCGCGTGCTGGACGCGGTCGATCACCGCGGGCGCAATACCATGCCCCGTGATATGGAGGAAACCGACATCGGCCGCCGCCCGCCGCAACTGTTCGACCACGGCCCGTTCCGCCACGGGATCGGGGCCACCTAGCGCAGCGATATCCACCACCGGCACGGCGCGGAACGGCTCGGCCTTAGCAGCTTTGGCCACCTGCACCGCCGGGGGCGGAAACGCCCCATGATATCCGGCATCCCATGCCCCATGGCATTCCACCAGTTCCAGAGAACGCGTGAAGGCCCGCCCCTGCACATCGATATCCGCCACGCCCAGGCGTCCACTCCGAATATCCGTGTCGGGCCGCATCAAAAATGTGCCTTCACGCCACAACAGAGTCGAACGATCGATCCGCCAGCCTTCGGGCGTCACCTGGCCGAGAGCGATTTCGCAATCGAGCAACGCGCGGACGGAGGCGATATCCGCATCCTTGAGCATACCTGCAAGATTGGCGTTGGAGGGCACCGGCCGGGTGCGCGCACGGGCATAGCCGAAGCGGGAGCCATGGCGCACCAGAATCACCGGGCAACCATCCTCGACCGATGTGTAGCGCGCACCCACGCTGCGACAATCTCCCTCCGATGCCGCGCGTTGCCAGTATTCGATATAATCGGCGTCGACGCCATGTTCGATCAGCAGTTCACCCTCTGCTTCCAAGCGGCCCCGGTCCCCCAGATCGCCGGGCGGCTGGAAATCGATGGAACGCACCCAGGTGGCGATTGCGCCGGACAATTCGAAAGTCCCGGCGAAACCTTGCTGGCAGGCCAGCGCACGAGCCTCCTCCATTTGCAGTTCGCCCAGACATGCCGCCTGCACTGCGCCACGCAACCAGTGCGGCTGGCGCAGATCGATGAAATAGTGCGGCCCCTGAATCCAGCTTACGGCGGTCAACGTATCGACCGCCTGCCCCGGCAGCGACAGCAGCAGGCGTTCCCAGACACCTTCGTACTTGTCGTTCCAGGTCGTCATCGCGTGGCCCTCCTTGGCAGATTGCTGGCAAGCTTGGGCGGCGGCGGAACGGATGGGTAGGCGCAAAAATCGCATGAAAGGCATAGTTTCATTCTATGTCCGATAAGCTCAACGCCGGGCCGGAACGCTGCCTTTGCGATCCATTGCCACCCCGGTCACCCCGCGCGCGCGAACGGCGAAGATTTCAAACAGGGCGGTGCGTAGCGCCACGGATAATCGCGGCCGACCCTCTGCCATTGGGGTGTCGTCATGTGGCTGCATAGGCTCTCCTCGCACAAGCTCATGCGAGGATAGGACGCCGTTGTGCAGCTCGGTAGGCGATCAAATCCTATCCCCCCCATAGACCGATCTTATGCCCCACAGCGCCAATATGCGCGGGCTTCCTTTGACATCAAACGCGAATCATTTATATGGACCGAAGTCCAAATATGGACCGAAGTACAATATTACACTGTCTCACGAAGCAGACCATTCAGGGAAGGTATTTATGCGCAGAGGGGAATCCCTTATTCGCGGCAACTGGCATATCGGTGTCGTTGCGGCCACGATCGGCCTTGTCGCCGGTGCAACGCCCGCATTCGCACAGGAAGCGGCACCGCAGGAAACAGCAGACCAGGCAACCACCAGCGGCCTCGATGACATCGTCGTAACCGCCCGCCGCAAGGAGGAATCGCTCCAGTCGGTGCCGATTTCCGTGCAGGCTTTCAGCGGTGACATGCTGAGCGAACGCAATGTGCAGGATGCAACCGACCTGCAACGCATCGTTCCGGCGCTGACCACCTATCAGCAGGCTCGCGACGAAGTGACCATGTCCATCCGCGGCCAGTCCAGCTCGGGTGCCTCAGCACAGGGGCAGAACCCGCGCGTCACCGCCTATTTTGCGCAGGTCCCCCTGCAGACCGGCGATACCGGCCCCGGCAAGTTCTTCGACCTGCAGAACGTGCAGGTGTTGAAAGGCCCGCAGGGCACGCTGTTCGGCCGCAACTCCACCGGCGGCGCTGTGCTCTACGAACCGGCCCGCCCGACGCACAATACCGGCGGCTATGTGAATCTCCAGTATGGCCGGTTCAACGATCGCCAGATCGAAGGTGCGATCAACCTCCCCGCTGGCGATACACTGGCGTTCCGCTTTGCGGGCAAACTTGCCAAGCGCGACGGGTTCACCACGGTCGATTATTACGCGCCGGGCGCAACCACACCTGAAAAGCAGAAGCTGGACGACCGCAACTACTTGGGCCTGCGTGGCTCGATGCTGTGGACCCCGTCGGATCGCTTCGAAAACTTCCTGATGTTCGATTACATGAAGTCGAACACCAACGGTTCTTCGCAGCAGATCGCCGGAATCAACACCAACGCGCGTCTGGGTACGACTCCGGGTGGCGTCCCGATCTATCTGGGCGGCACATCTTCCGCCACGCGTTACGCCTTGTTCCCCGATCCGGCACTGCCTAACCAGGTAGCCAACCAGATCAAAGGTGGGCCGCGTACCGCCCAATCCGGCGTCGATGGGGTAGCCCGGTCGCGCGGTTGGGGCATCACCAATATCTCCACGCTGGGAATCAGCGACAATCTGACGCTGAAGAATATCTTTGGTTATCGCCGGTTCAAGCAGATGAGCCGTTACGACATGGACGGCACGGCTTATCCGCTGCTGGACCAGGTCACGCCCGATGGCTATTGGGCGGCCAATCTGCGCCAGATCAGCAACGAGACGCAGTTGCAGGGCAAGGCGTTCGACGGCGCTCTGGATTTCACCATCGGTGCGTTCGTGCTGTGGAGCAAGTCGCCTTCGCCGCAACGGAACATCCAGGTTTCGGTCGGCGTGCCTTCGCTGAACATTTCCTCGCCCGTGGAACGCAGCCAAGCGCTGTTCGGCCAGTTCACCTATGACTTCTCCAGCGTGGGTGTCGAAGGTCTCAGCATCACGGCCGGTTATCGCTATACGCACGATTTCCGCTCGCTGGTCGCGGCAAACTACCGCGATCCGACCTGGCAGTTCGGTCCGACGTCGTGCAGCCTCGCCGCAGGTTGCCCTAATCTCACCAAGGCCAGCTTCAACGCCTCGTCGTACAACTTCAGCATCGATTACAAGGTCAGCCCCAGCACGCTCGTCTATGCCACTCATCGGCGTGGCTATCGTGCGGGCGGTCTAAACCCGCAGGCGGGCAATTTCGGCTTCGCCTACGGGCCTGAAAAGGTCACCGACTTCGAACTCGGCCTCAAGACCGATTTCCACGCCGGCGGCATGGAAGGGCGTCTGAATCTCGCCGCGTTCACCTCGATCCAGAAGGATGCGCAGATCAGCCAATCCTTCCCGGCTCAGGTCAACGGGCAGACGGCACTGATCAGCCTGATCGTCAACGCCGCGGAGGCCAAGATTAAGGGTCTCGAAGCCGACCTGACGCTGAAGCCGTTCGAACACCTGACGCTCGGCGCGTCCTATTCGCTGACCGATGCCAAGTATTCGAAGGTGGTCGACGTCCAGACGGGCAACCTGATTACCGGGCGCCCGTTCCCGTTCCTGGCGAAGCATCGTCTGAACCTGTCGGCCAATTATATCGTGCCGCTGGCCGACAATGTGGGCGAACTCTCGTTCGGCGCCAACTGGGCCTATTCGAGCAAGTACAGCCTCTCGGTCTTCGAAGATCCGCTGGGCGTCGAAAACGGCTACAACCAGCTCGACCTGCGCGCCGACTGGAACAACATCGCCGGCAAGGAAGGCCTGTCGCTGGGCGTCTTTGTCAACAACGTGACGAAGGAACTCTACAAGATCGGCGGCGTGCCGATCTACTCGGTCCTCGGCACCACCAGCCTGCTGTACAACGAACCGCGCACCTGGGGTCTCCAGTTGCGCTATCGTTTCGGCAACTGATAACCGTTTCCGCCTGACCGGATCGAACCGGAAGCAATGCTTCCGCATTCGGCCCGGTCATGACGGGAACACTCCATTTTTGCCCCGGAGCAGGTCCGCCTGTTCCGGGGCAATTGTGTTCTGGCGCGTCAGCCCGGCCTATTCCGCTGCCATTGCCGTCGGCGCGTCTTCGTTCCTGGCTTCGAGATATTCGCCGGGCTTCGCGCCGGTGTAAGCTCCATCCCGGAAGATCGGCACCCCGTTCACCATTGTCAGCCGCATCGGCGCAGCCTGGCGGGTGTAGCGCCACATCATGCCGCCCTTGCCGTCTTCCACGTCATAGCGCTTCTCCATGTCGCGCTGTTCGATCTCGTTCAGGTCGAACACCACGAGATCGGCGCGCTTGCCCACTTTCACTTCGCCGATATCATGAAGGTAGAAATGCTCGGCGATCTTTCCGGTCATCGTGTGGATCGCCTGTTCCAGCGTGATGAGTTTCTTGTCGCGGACGAACTTGGTCAGGTAGATCACGTTTTCACCGCTGCCGCACAGCATCTGCAAATGCGCGCCGCAGTCGTTGACATTGCCGAGCGATTTCGGATCGCGCACCTGAACCGCCACCGCTTCGTCATTCATGGCCATCGGCGCCATACGGATTGCCGAGTTGACACCGTTGCGCAGAAGCCATTCGGCCGCCGCATCGGACTGGTGCACACCCAACTGCTCCGCATAGTCCTTGAGCGTAATGCCGAAGGGGCCGCCCGTGCCGTTCTCGGAGCCGAGCTGGGTGAGTAGCAGGAGATGGGGATTGGCCATCGGTGAATGCGGATAGATCTTGGTGTCCCAGCTTTCCCGCGCCCGCGCGCGCCAGTCAGGATCGCGCAGGACCGCCTCCTTCGCCGCATCGCCTTCGGCCAGCACGGCTTCATGCCAGACATAGTCGTTGGACTGAGCGAACAGCAGGGAACGATAGATACTGACCTGCGCGCTAAGCGGCGTGTGGGCATAACCCGGCCAGACATCGAGCCCTTCGCTACGGAGCCGCGCAACCTGTTCCTTGAGCTGCTCGACGCGATAGGTCTGATATTCGGAGGTCGGCGCCGCGCCGGTGAACTGGACGCGAATCCCGCGCCCCTTGAGCAAGCTGGCAATGCGTTCGATCTGCTGGTCGCCGTTGTCGCGCATCAGCGCCACATCGATGATGCACTGAAACGTTGCGGCCGGATAACGCTGCAGCACGTCGAACAGCGCCTCGAATTCGGCATCGTCGGATACCAGCGTGGGAATCGGCCGATCTTCGCCATCATGATCGAGCAGATTGGTCGACAGGCCCAATGCACCTGCCTGCAGCGCATCATCGAGCAGTTCGGCCATCTTCGCGCGTTCTTCCGCATTGGCCGGGCGATGCCACGCCTCGTCGCCCATCACCGCGATGCGGATCGCGATATGGCCGACATAGGTCGTGTAGTTGAGCGGCATCTGGACCTTCTCGACCATCGATTTCTTGTATTCGGACCACTTGCGCCAATCGAACGGCAGGTGCTGCGTGAACGGTTCCAGCGGGATATCCTCGAAGAACGAGAAGATTTTGATCATCTCCATCTGCGCCGCCTTGTCATCGGCCAGCGGTGCGGCCGAAAACCCGCAATTGCCCATCACGATAGTCGTCGCCCCATAACCGGGCAGGGGATCGAGATCGGGCTGCCACCACATCGTGGAATCGTAATGGGTGTGCGCTTCGATGAAGCCGGGGGTGACGTAGCACCCCGCTGCATCGAACACCTCCTCTCCGGAGCGTGGGGCCAGATCCGGACCGATCTCGACAATTCGTTCCCCCTCCACCCGAACGTCGGCCGGATAGGCGGGGGCAAGTGTCCCATCCACTACGGTGCCGCCTTTGATCAGAAATTTCGCCATTTTCCTCTCTCCTCTTTATCCTCTGCCGTCCTTCGGGGGACGGAATTAGTTATGCGGATTTTTTATCTTATCACAGAACCGAGGCTGACGGACAACAGCAACAAGGCGGTTCACCGCAAGGAGGTTGTAAAGTCGCGCAACGTCCCTATATGCCGTCTTGCCTGAACGTCGCCTGCGACGGAATTTGATAACCCGATCGCGGTCTTCCTTCCTTTTCATGCTTCCTGGCTCTGCCGCGTTTTGTGCGGCGGGTAACCGATTGCATGAAAGAGACGTCTTTGGCGAAAGAGGAATTGCTTCGCATGGAAGGGCAGATCGACGAGATTCTGCCTGATGGGCGATTTGGTGTTCTGCTTGATAACAGCCACCGGATTATCGCCTATACGGCGGGCAAGATGCGCAAATACCGCATCCGCTCGGTTGTCGGCGACAGAGTGCATGTCGAAATGACACCTTACGACCTGACCAAAGGGCGCATCGTCTTTCGCGAACGTACGCCGGGGGCAGGGCCAGCACGGTTCAGGCGCTAGTTTTTACAGATAATGGGTATGCGCATTCCGCTACCCAACAGGAAATAATGAACACACAGACCATAGGCGCATCGAAGCGTCACAAACTCACCCTGTCCTTTGCCGGCAGGAAAACGCCCAAATCCTATGCCGGAAAGCCGGAATCATTCGCCCTCAGCCGGGATGAATGGCAACGTATTGTCGCGGATATGATAGGCTGACATAAGTTTCTGGCCACGGATTAGGTCTTTTCCGAAAAACGTGATAAACAGCTTGCGCTGACGTCGAATTTTGCGACGGACCTCGGCGAATGAAAAGTGCATATATCCTTTAAAGGGTTATTATGCATACCAGGCGACGACTTCCTTTCATCTGACGGCAACGCATATCCCTTCCGCGTGTTGCGGTTGGGCAATTCAATTGTTTCTTGAAAGGAACACCCCATGCCTATCGGCGTAGTTAAATTTTTCAACGAAGATCGCGGTTTTGGTTTCATCCAGCCCGACGATGGCGGCAAGGACAGCTTTGTCCATATTTCCGCCGTGCATGCGGCCGGCATGACATCTCTCCAGCAGGATCAACGCGTTTCCTACGAGGTTGAACGCGGGAAGAACGGCAAGGAATCCGCTGTCAATCTCGCGGCTGCGTGAACTGACTGCATCGAGACCGGGAGGCGGGCGGTTCGCCTGCTTCCCGCCTTACTCCGAAGAGGACGATCCGTGGCTCAGACAACGCAATTCTATCTGGAACGTGCCGAAGAAGCTGCGGAGGAAGCCCGCAACGCCACTCTCGATAATGTACGTGAACGCGCCCTGCGTTCGGAAGCATCATGGCGCGCGATGGCCACCCGGGCGCAAACCATAGATGACAATCGCGCCCGCCGTGCTCAAGAAGTCACCGGTTAGAAATGACTCTCCCTCGGAAAATTGACAGTAGCCCTAGATTAAACAGAATCTCACCTATTCTAAGTTAAATTTCACAAAGTGCAAATTCGTATTCTGATCGCATGTTGGATAACCGACAGAAATAAAGAAACCAATATAACGAACATCTCTCTACATCGATTATCTATGACACCGCACCGAGCTATTTAATACAAGAAACGCTCGTAAACGCTCCATTTGGAGCAGTATTTGCAGTGCCTTACCGCACCTGTCGCGCTTGGCTAGATCCTCCTCAAATGAATTACGTTCAAAAAGACAAATCTCTCAAGATATGGAAATTTTGAAAGACAAATATCATCGATCCTATGCAAAAACTTAATAAATTTCTGCGAAGTAGGGATTTTCAGGACGCTAAGCATAAAAGCAAATGGAGAAAAAAGACCATCTGCATCACGGTACACAATCTCAAATCCATCAGGAACGTGATTAGGATTATAATATTTTATTATAGAATTTCTATATTTCCATGTTCTCCTTGAAAAAATACCAATGAATCTCTGACATATTCGTGATAAAATTATAAAAGGGTTGCATAGACCATTTTCATGAAGAGCCAGAATCGCTCCTTTTGAGAGAACGCGCCTGCATTCTCCAAAGAATCTTTCATGTTCATAATACTGCATTGACGTAATAGAAATTCCAATGTCCACGGAACCCGACCTAAACGGTGTAGCGCAGACATCCCCCACGATATGACAATGTTGCGTACCTTGAGATTTTTCAGGATCAATGTCGATAACAACGTATTCAAAACGCTTATCAACATGAGGAGCCAACAAGCCCCTACCACCGCCGAAATCAACAACCAAACCTTTGCTTAAATTTTCGCAATTTATCCTATAAAGACTCTTATGTATTGCGCGATTCCATATTTTGACCGAATACGAAAATTCGTCTATGCACTTAAACATCGCAATAAAAATACCTCTCTTCTATTTTTATGGAATTTGAGGCAATAAATTTATTTACTTCTGTACAGAATATAATTCTATGACCTGAATATTTCCCAAGCCTACGCGTTATAACTTCTATTTTTGTGTTGGATAAACTTTCCATGCTGACAACATACTCCTTCACAGATTCACGAGGAAGAAAGTACTTAGCCCCATCGAGTACAGCGATGAAGTTTGCCCGCTCCGACAGGTCAGACCCCACCCAAATTTGCCCGCAATGACTGGTGATCGCGGTAAACCCTCCACGATATCGCATCAGCCTCTTTACGCGACGAATCCCACCTTCATCTATATCGACCAAATCCGCCGCCTTGCGGCAATCACCCGTTGTCACCAAAAACCTATTCTCTCCAAGATGATGGAGGGCGTGAATGTGCTTAACCGCCGGTTCATTAACATAAGGGACGCACAACGCCTCTGCACCTCCCATCCTGATCAGAAATCGGGCCCCCGGCTTTCCATATTCACCAGCCACCAAAAAACCATCCCTGCGGTAGACAGAGTCATCTCGCGCAACGATAGTATCTCCACCCCTGGATTTAAATATTATAAATATCTCTTCAAAATCATGATCCCCGCATAAAAATTTTGGGTTATATAACCCCCTTAAATGAGCTTGAATAATGTATTTTATTGACAAAAATACTTCAAAAACCCTTTTGTTTTTTATTACATAAAAAAAAATACCTAATATCTGCGCCTTAATTCCGAATACAGCGAAATCCTCTGATGCTTCCTTGATTCCAATCTCTCTACGCACACCTGACCTACCTCTTTGCGATTAAGCCCAGATCACCTTCCCAATCACCCGTTGTCAATGCGATCATTGCCGACTAGGCTGAAGATAAAGGCAGCTCATCCTAATACCCGGAGGCAGCTCACAAAAACGCTGCCTGATCTGCTTGCACCAGCTAAGGAAAATTATTGCGAATTGGAATTTGTCTTTCGGCTACAAGCCTGTCCGCTAATTTGGAGTATGCCCCATTTTCCGCTCGAAGGATGAGGAGGAGACGACCGCAATACCCGCACGGGCGAGATATGACTTCGATATCCAAGCGGTTCTACGTTTCACAGTTCGCACCAAACCGCCCTTATTCCCAAAAATCCCGACAGGTCGAGAGAATATCGGGCTAACCGTTGCCGCATCATCTAGCTTGCCCCTCCTTGACCACCTAAAGAAGCAGTTCGCTGGATGTATGGATCATCAGCCTCCGGATTAGAGGGCATCGCCCCCTCAAAGGGATCAAGATAAGGAGCATTAGTCGTGTCGTCTTGGCTACCTATGCGGAATGGGAAATGGGCGCACGAACGAAAAAGCCACACCAATATTCGGCGTAGGCTTGCGGTGCTGCTGGTTGGAATTTCTGTATCTTCCAGCAGTTCATTAACTGCAGAAATCCTGGTTCGCCCCTCCAATGCTGTTTCTCCGGCTGGACAGGCAACGTTTGACAATGCTGTCGACCCTTCATTTGCGGGTTACATTAATGTGCGCGCCTTCGGCGCAAAAGGCGACGGCATTACCGACGACACTGCTGCCTTCAGAAAGGCAATCGCAAATGTCCCACCAGGATCGACCATTTTTGTTCCCCCGGGAATCTATCATATCACACAAGACATCAGCTATCCGGCTACGCGTAGCATCAGCTGGAAAGGCACAGGGTATGGAAGTGTCCTCAGTTTCAACGGTTCCGGAATTATCCTGACCGGCGGAGAGGAGGCGGTCGTCAAGCGACTGTCAATCGAAGCCTTGCGGATTCAAAGACGTGGGACGGCTGGGGCCGCATTGGCACTCAATGGAACAGATTCGGCGGGACTTTCTCGCTGGATACTTCGCGACTTACATATCGTGAGTGTCGGCGGCACTGGGATTTACATCGAAGGTGCCTGGCTCGGCGCGATGGATAACGTCATGGTCATGCGGTCCAAAATCGGCGTTCAGATTGAGATGAACCGCGAGAGCCGAAACACATCAATGAACGCTCTGACCGTTACCGGAGGCGAAGTTCAGGGTTGCACAGATGGTTGGCGGATCAAAGCTGTAGCGGGACTCACAATGAGGGGACATGCAGTGGAGGGTAATGTCCGAGGTATCACCGCCTCCCATACCCCCCGCGGGATCAATATCGATGGCGGATACTTCGAGCATAATACAGCCTATGATATCTTGTTCGATGGCCCCACCGCTGGCTATGGTAACTCCATCCGTGACAGCCTTTTCTTCTCCCCAGGCGGAGGTCGTGCTACCCCCTCTCCATCTTATTGAAGATCGGCAAAAACTTTGCTGTCGAGGGAAACAGTTTCATCGGATACACCTCATCCGCGGTTCGGGTCGCTGATACTGTCGGAACCACCACGGGAACAGTGCGAAACAACTACCTAAGCAGCACACCTATTGAGCTTTCGAACGGAGGAAAGGTTTTTGGGAGCAGTTGAGGATTGCTTCGAAAACACAACCCCACACTTTGACGCAATTTTGATTATCCAAATCGCAATCGCGGAGGAATCCATGCTTATCAAGTGCGCCATTCAGGAGCGGGATAAGCCCCGCGGAGGATAGTCGGCACGCTAAAATTTCCTGTAATTATGCTATGCTTTCCGGCTTACTACCCCCTGCTCCTGCTAAGGTCCCCATGTCCGACCACGTCCAAGATCGTACCTCATCCCTTTCCCGCATCCAGGAGAACGTTCTGGCAGCCAACGAGCGCAAGCTGCTGACGTGGCTGTGCGCCCGGATGCCGCGTTGGGTTACGCCTGACAAACTGACCATTCTCGGCCTGATCGGCGGTTTCATGACCTTTGCCGGTTATACCGCGAGCAATTACGGCAAACTCTGGCTGCTTCTCGCCATTCTCGGTTATTTTGTGAACTGGTTCGGGGATTCGATGGATGGCAGTCTGGCCCGATACCGTTCGATAGAACGCCCGTCCTACGGGTACTTCATCGATCATAGCTGTGACGGTCTGACGACACTTTTCATTCTCACCGGCATGGGGCTCAGTCCCTTTGTCACGATGGATTTCGCGATGGTCGCGCTGGCCGGCTACCTGCTGCTGTCGATCCATACCTTCCTTTCTGCCCGCGTGCTGGGAGAATTCAAGCTTTCCTATATGGCCGCCGGGCCGACCGAACTGAGGATCATGCTCATCGTCCTGACCATGATGATGATGATCCTTGGCGCCACGCCCGGCATTTTCGGCAAGATTTCGGGTTTCGATATCTTTGTCGGAACCGTGGGCGGCATTCTCCTCCTGCTTTTCGCCATCCAGACCTTCGTCACCGGACGGCGCCTCGCCAAAATGGGGCGCTAGGCAAGATTACGCGGAATAGGGTGGCGCGTTGCTTTGAAACCGCCCGCATCCCTCATAAGGTAGGCAAAGAAGAGGGAAGGATAAGACAATGGCCGTCATGAGCGTAACCGGTCCCATTGCAGCTGCCGAGCTAGGGGCGACATTGGTCCATGAGCATATCATCGTCGGTATGCCGGGGCAGGAACTGGACCCGACTCAAGCGCCGGATCGCCGGGAAATCGTGGCGATGGCGGTCGACAAGCTGCAGGAACTCAAAGCGCACGGCGTGAGCACGATCGTCGATCCGTGCCCCATCGAACTGGGGCGCGATCCCGAGCTCTATGCCGACGTTTCCGAACGTTCGGGCGTGAATATCGTTTTTGCGACCGGTTTCTACTACGAAGCATCCGGCATTCCGCTTTACTGGCGCGCCCGCGACAAAGAAGAGATTGCCGAGCTCTATCTGCATGAACTGGAAAACGGCGTGGGCAACACCGGCCTGCGCCCTGGTATCATCAAGGCGGCCACCGGCCTCGACGTCACCCCTCTCGAACGCACTGTGCTCGCCGCAGCGGCAATAGCCCAATGTGCGGCGGATTGCGCGATCATCACGCACACCGAAAACAGCCGCCATGGCGATGTGCAACAGGCGATATTTGCGGAACACGGCGCCGACCCCCATCGCATTCTCATCGGCCATCAGGATGAGCAAAGCGACTGGGAAGCCATCCGCCAGCTTGCCGAAGGGAACACTTTCATCGGCATAGATCGTGTTGGATACGACATACTGGCCCCGGACGAACGCCGCGCGGACCATGTGGCGGCGCTGATCAGAAACGGTTATGTCCGGCAGGTATGCCTGTCGCAGGATTGCATCTGCACCATGGCGTCCCCTCGCCTGCCCTTTGCCATGCCTCCCGGGTACAAGATGACCCCGGCGGCCTTTCTCGCCGGTAACAAACCGCTGAGCTATGTCGTTACCGGGTTTTCCGATCTGCTGCGCGAACGGGGCGTGACCGACGCAGATCTCGATATCATTTTTCGGGACAATCCCCGCCGCTTGCTGGCCGGAAACGAGTAGCCCCTGCGCTTCCTCGCAATGCGGTTTACGCCTTGCGGTCCAGACCGATTTTTTTGGCGATATCTGCCCGCCGAACCGCATAGTTAGGGGCCACCAACGGATGATCGGGAGACAGACCCCAGCGTTGGCGGTATTCCTCCACGGTGAGATTATGGTCGGTATGCAGATGCCGCCTCAGCATCTTCCGCTTCTGGCCGCATTCCAGGCAGGTGACATAATCGGGCCGCACCGAAGCACGGATCGGGACCGCGGGTTTTAACGGCTCTTCCCTGGCGGCAGGTTCCGCAGCAAGGGCCGCAAGCGCTTTATGGACATTCGCGATCAGAGTCGAAATCTGATCCACCGCTACATCGTTGTTACCGACATGCGCCGTCACGATATCCGACGTCAGCGTAATTAGCATGTCCTGATTCTGCTCTTTGGCAACCATTGCCTGGCTCCTTTCACTGGGAGCCGGAACAGCGATCACACCATCCCGGCCCCACACGGTTTATGTTTTATCGATGATTACAGGGACCGTTCTCATCGGCATGGGGCAGCCCAGCCGAGATCCGACGTTTCGACAGCGGCCCATTCCGGAATGGTGCAGACAGGCCCGCGTCATTTCGCCACCCATTCTATCCATTGTTCGGCCAGTATTGCCCGGTCGAACCGGGAGCGGCCCAGCAGAGCCGCCTGCCTGCCCTTTGCGATCAGCGCCACCCGATCATCCGCTGCGGTTTCGAGCGCATCGGCGAAAGCGGCGGGATCGTCCGGCGGCACGGCGAAACCGCAATCCGCTTCGCCGATCAGTTCGGCTAGCCAACCGGGATAGTTGTTGAGGACAGGAAGGCCCGCCGCGATATAGTCGAAGAACTTGTTGGGCGAAGTGCCGTAATAGAAGGCCGGGACATTGGCGAGTACCTGAAGCCCCAGATCCGCCCCGGCCAGCAATCCGGACAGGCTCTTCTTGTTGACCGGCGCATGGAAGAGAACATTATCCAGCCCTTCCTGCTCGGCACGCTGGCGCAAAGCAGGCTTCAGCTTGCCTTCGCCGACCAGCAGCAGTTTGATATCGGTGCGCCCCCGCCGTTTCAACTCCACAGCCGCATCCAGCACGGCATCCAGTCCGTTTGCCATCCCATGCGTGCCCGTGAAAACCGCAAGCAGATCGGTATCTGCGACCCCTTCGGGCCGCCAGGCTGGCTCCCCCCCACCGAAAATATCAATGTCGCAACCGTTAGGAATAGTGGCGATGCGCGCAGGGCGCACACCACGTCGCGCTATCCCCGCGGCAATGCCTGGCGAAAGCGCGATGCACCGGTGTGCACTACGATAGGATGCCCATTCGAGCGCCGACAAGGCGCCCAGCACCACGGGGTTGCGGATTACCCCCATTTCCCTTGGCAGTTCGGGCCATAAGTCGCGCACTTCAAACACGAACGGTTTGCCCCGCAGCCAGCGCGCGACAATGCCCGGAATCCCGGCCGTCAGCGGAGTGGTGGTCGCGAACGCCAGATCGTAGCGCCCTCTCAGAGCCACCGCCACACTTCCGAATGCATAGCGCAGAAATGTGGCGCTGCGCCGGGCGAAACCATCGTTGTTGGAATAGGAAAGATCGAACTCGATCACCTCGATCCCGTCAACCATACCCTGGCGGCGGCCACGCTGGAATGTGCCCTCCAACCCGGTTTGCCCGAGACCGTAGCTGCCGCAGACCATTGTCACTCTGTGCCCGCGCTCCACGAGACGGCGCGCCATTTCGTAGGAACGGATGCCGGTTGCGCCACGCGGCGTGGAGAAATGTTGATGAAAATAGAGAATATGCATCAGAAGCTGACTTGCGTTGTGATGGTGGCCGGGAGGGGGGTTTCCGCTTCGAGAACGGGAATGTCCTCACGCTGGAGATAATAACGTGACTCTGGCGCCTGCTTCAGCCGCAGCGTGAGCCCGGTATCCGCCGACAACCGCAAACTGATCTCGCCATTCGTCAGCATCTCGCCGGAAAGGCGCCAGTCACCTGGGGCGAGACGCCACCGCAGCACCGCCTTGCGCGCGTTCCCATCCAGCCGGTCGATACATTCCAGCCCATCCGAATGAAGCGCTATCTGCCGATGATGCCGCGCGCGCCAAGCATCGCAATAACCCGCCGCTGCCACGGTCCTGCCGTTCTCGCTTTCGCGTACTGCCCCCACGTCATCGGCCTTGAGCCATGCGCCGAACAGAAAGCGCCCAAGACGCGGCATCTGGTCGCGGTCGTCGAACTCCACGGTGTTGTGCGCGCTGGTGCCCCCAAACCATACGCCATCTTCGCTGGCATAACTGAACGTCCCCGCGTCGCGCAGCAGATTGCGACCGCCCAACCAGAGATCGAGATGCAGCGCATCCGCCTGGCTGGGGCGAAAACGGAAGCGCGGGTAGCGCAACACCGCCATCGCCGCGCCGGTACGCAAGACATGAAAACCGCCATCATCGAACGTAATACTGCCCGGCGGCGGCAGCACATCATCCGGGTGATCGACACCCAGCCAGAACAACTGTTGATCCCAAGGCCCCGACGCCTCGATCGCCCGTGCCCCCGTAAAAAGCGCTGCCGCAAGTTGGAGAGAGGGGCGAAAATCGCGATAGTCGGTATCCGTCAGCGGCAAGAGCCGGGCACCATCATTGGCGCCGATATTGGGAACATCGCCATTTTCTGTGATCGTCATCGCTTGCAACCAGAGCGTTGCGGCACGAAGGCGTTCATAAAGAGCAGGTGAGAAGGCAGGCAGATCGCACATCCGACGCCAGCATTCCGCCAGTGCATAGCTGTCGAGCATCACCCGGTGATAGACGAGCGAATATTGGCTAAAGGTGCCATCCGGTGCGATCAGGGTTCGAGCGCGGTTTTCCAACCAGCGCCGCCCCATACGCGCCCAGCGCGCGCCCTCACCGCCCCCCAGCCAGCTTCCGCCGATAAACAACGCCGCCGCTTCCGAAGTGCCATGATTGTTGGCCTGACCGATCGCATAACCGATCGTCGGCGCGATGCGAGCGAGATGCGCCGCCAGCAGTGTGCGCAAGGCTGGTAGCGGCTCCTTCATCTGGCCGAGGATCAACGCGGCGGCGGCAAGATGCATGACCCGGATCGAAGCTTCCTGCCCGCATTTCCAGTTGGCACCGCGATAAGCCGGATTACGCCGTGACCAGTCCTCGATCCACGCGTTCAGCCGATCGAGTTCGGCCGCCTCTCCCAGTGCCGCACGCTGCGCCATCGCTGGCGCCCATCCGAAGCGGGATGCTTCCCATACCGTCTTTATATCACCCAGCGCAGGCGCAAAATCGGGGATGTCGTGCCAAGGGTGTTCCGCATCCGCGCAGGTGCCGGGCCGGAAGGGATTGGCGTGCCAATCCGGCGGACCGTCGAGCGCAAAATCATGGGCCGAAAACCAGAGGCCGGTGTCGCGCCATGCCTGTGAAGCGATGGCGCCGGGCTGGGATACCTCTGCAGGCGCCGCGAAGAACGGCCCCTGCGGCAGCGTCGCCGCAAGCTTCAGCACGGGATGAAACCGGGTTTTGAGACCGATCCTGTAGGCCGAAACGCGCGCGAGATTCCCCACGCCCAGGGCACGCATCGTGCGCAGTCTAGTAAGAGCCGTGTTCGGTGTCTCAGCCATTGGCGCGCGCCAGCTCCGCCGCTTCGATAGTGACCCGCGCGACCTCGAACAGCTCGTCAGCCGGGATGGGGGAGGGACCGCCCGTCTCGATCGCCGAAAGGAAAGCGGCAACGGCAGCTTTCTGTCCCTTGTCCTGCTGCCAGAGATTTTCGCGGCGGAAGCCCGGCCAGTTGAACCCACGCAACTTCAGGAAATTGTCGAGTTGGAGTGTGCGGCCGGACGTGAAGACCTCGATCCGCTCCTTCGGGAACGACGCGCCGCCGTTGGCAAGATAATGGATGGTGCCGAAGGAGCCATCCTCGAACCCGAGCAGGATCGCCATTTTGTCTTCCGTGATCGCCTCGGCATCCGTTTCGCCCATCTTGCGAACTTGCACCGAGGAGATTGGCGAACCGGCCAGGAAACGCATCAAATCAATGAAGTGGCAAGCCTCGCCAATAATCCGGCCACCGCCGATAGCAGGGTCCTGAGTCCAGTGGTCCGGCGGGATAGCACCGGCGTTCATCACCATCACGAAGGATTTGGGTGCGCGTACCGGTTCCAGCAGTCGCTTCATCGTCTGTACCTGCGGCGCGAAACGGCGATTGAAACCCACCATCAGATGACGGCCGCTTGCCCCATGGGCGGATTGCACTTGCGCCAGTTCGGCCAAGGTCAGCGCCAGCGGCTTCTCCACAAAGACATGCTTGCCCTGCTCCAGCGCCTTCACCGTGAAGGAAGCATGGCTGTTGTGCCGGGTGACGATGGCAACCGTATTGATCTGCGGATCGGCAAGCAAGGCATCGGCATCGGAGGTGGCTTGTTCAAACCCGCTCCGGCTCCCATGAACAACGGCGTTGGTGCCACCGGCCGAGGCGATAGTGTGCAGATTGGCGCCAGCATCCTTGAACGCGGGGATCAGCATACGCGAAGCATAATTGCCCGCGCCAATCACGCCGACGACCACCGCGCCCTCCGGCTGCGGCGGGCCGGCTGTGTGTGACAGGGTTACTGTCTTTACATGCCGTTCGGCGATCGGCTGATCGTAGCACAGGATAATACCAAGCGCGGCCTTGTCTGCCGCGAGCACGTCATAAGCGCTGGGTGCTTCCTCGAACGGAATGCGATGCGTGATGAGCGCGTCAACATTCATCGCGCCCGAAGCCATCAAGTCCAGCACCGCCTCAAAATTGCGCTGCTCCGTCCAGCGCACGAAGCCGACCGGATAATCCTGCCCCTGCTCTTCATAGCTGACGTCATAACGGCCCGGCCCATAGGAGCAGGAGACCTGGAAGGAGATTTCCTTTTCATAGAAATCCGCGCGGTTGAGATCGAGACCGGTCACGCCGACCAGCACCACCCGGCCACGCTTGCGGCACATCCGCGCCGCCTGCGTGATCGGATCGGATGATTTGGTCGAGGCGGTGACGATAACGCCGTCCACACCAATGCCGCGGCTGAAGGCAAGCCCGGCGGCAACAGGGTCTTCTCCCGCGCCCGGATTGCACGTCTCCGCACCGAACTGACGCGCCAGATCAAGCTTGGCCGGATCAAAATCGATGGCCAGCACGCGGCAACCGTGGGCGCGCAGGATTTGCACGGTGAGAAGTCCGATGAGACCGACCCCGGTGACGACGAAGGCCTCTCCAAGTGTCGGTGCAGCAAGACGCACACCTTGGAGACCGATCGCGGCGACCACCGTGAAGGAGGCTGATTCATCGCTGACACTGTCTGGAATGCGGGCACACAGATTGCGCGGGACGGAAACGACATCGGCGTGCGGGCCATTTGAAACGACCCTGTCACCGGTGCGGAAATCCTCGATACCTGCTGGTACTTCCTGCACCACGCCGACATTGCAATAACCGAGCGGGATCGGTTGGCCCAGTTTGGAGCGAACCGCATCGACCGTCGTCAGCAGCCCATCGGTGCGCACCTTTTCCAACACCTGCGCCACTTTTTCCGGCTGCTGCCGCGCCTTGGCGACCAGCCCGCTACGCCCAAAATCCACAAGCATCCGCTCCGTCCCGGCGGAGATCAGCGAAACGCTGGTGTTGATAAGCAACTGCCCCCGCCGCACCGTGGGCGCAGGCGCTTCCACAAGTTGCGTCGTGCCTTTTCCAAGATCCTGGAGAACTTGTTTCATTGTCTCTTTCTCAAAATTTTTGCTGGTACACCACCGACCACAGTCCAGGCAGCCACGTCCTTTGTAACAATACTGCCTGCCGCAATAACTGCGCCTTCGTTGATAGTTACGCCCGGTAGAATGATTGCGTTTGCTCCGATCCACACATCATTGCCGATAATTACGGGCGCGTTGACATGGCCGGCCGAAAATATCCTTTCAGGCGCCGGCGGGACATGATGATTGCTCGACAGGATACGCGCACCATAGCCGACGAGTGTGCGATTGCCGATCGTCACACCGCCCGATGTCGTGATCAGCACGCCATAGGCCAAATCGACATCATCGCCCAATTTGAGATTCCGACCTGGGAATATCCAGATGCCCGGATAGAATACGACCCGCTTACCAATCGAGGCCCCCATCAGGCGAAGGAAAACTGCCTTCATGAGGCCCGTCAGGCGAAACCTAGGAAGCGATAACAACAGCCTGGAAAGCGTCTCGACCCAGACGACCATCATATAGCGCATGTGCATCCTGCTAAAAAACAATATGAAAAACAAAAGCGTATGACAGTATCACGCTGAATATTCCCAAAGAACTCCTGATCGGAAAACGAGAAAAGAGCGATATCATCAGCAGCATACTGCTCGATTTGAATATCAGTGCCGCCATCACCACCCTATAAGTCGTCACTTCACCTGAAATGATGTAAAAAATGGCAAGAAGACTTCCGGCCAAGCTCGGGATGAGGAAGGATAGGAGTACCCTACCATCGAGCGCGAGACTCCTCAGAATAACCTGGCCGAAAAAGCTAAGCGAGTAGACGCCAAAAACGGCCAGAAGAGCGCAGAAGACCGGGAAGATATCCTGCTTTCCTGGCCCAAAATACAATGCGAACAATCCGCTTCCGAAGCCATAGAAAAACGCCGCAAATGCGAGTATAATAAATGAAACCAATATCCCAATAGAAAATAATAGACCAACCTTATCCCTATCTTTACAAATTACAGGATAATAATACGTTGATGTAATCTGAGATGGAACATTGACCCTTCCTGCCATATCAGATGAAACATTGTACAAACCAGCCAAGGATACAGGAAGGTAAAAGCTCGATATAAGCCTATCACCGAAATCGTTCACCATCTTCGACAGATTCTGAAATCCAAGATAGATTGACTCCTTGATATAACTTCTGTTGATCGACAGCCCGCCCGGGACTAGTGCATGCCTCCCGCCAATCCAAAACCAGAGGCCAGCGATCAAGTTCACTCCAACCAATCCGACATAAACGAACGCGATTTCATCGACTTTCGAACCGATGGCGATGACCGCATAAAGCAAGCCAACCGAGATCGACCGAATGAGATAGGCCTCGCCCATCCTCAACATGCTGTCCATGCAGGCCCAAAAAGGTGAATAGGCGCAGAATATCAGGGCTGACAGCGCAACCGACGCCACAAGATAACCATAACGCGACTCCCCAAACATATACCCAAGGATCGCTAACACGGCCGCGCAGACCAGCCCGAACCCCAGGCTCGGCAGTAAGACATTCGCCAAGGTAGGGAACGCCGCGTCAGCGATGGCACGACGCACGATGATCGGTCGAAAAATATCAATTATACCAAACAAGCTGTGAGCAAGGATGGCGATAGTCGCGATCGTCAGCGCATCGCCCGACCAGTATCTCGACAATATAGGAATCGAAAGGAGTGCACCGAAAGTCGCAACCACGACCCCTGCAATCATCTTAACTTTCTGCATATTTTCGCTCGAATTTGGCTGACGAGCTCCAATATGAGCAGACGAATATCAGAAATCCGATCAAGGGCGCGAGCAATGGCTGCCGCATCGGAACATTGAGGTTGTTGCTGACAAACAGAAATACGAGCATCAGGATGCCAAAGTAGCGACCTAGGTAATCATGTTTGGCGATAGTATAGGATTGCCATACTCGCTTGGCGGCCAGCGTGGCGATCGACAGCGCAGAGAGAAGAAACAGTATCCCTCCCAGTAGCCCTGACCACACAAATGCATCGACATACATATTGTGCGCACTGGGGGCGTCGATCGCGACAAGTTTAATACCCGAGTTCGGTGGCGTAAAGTATGTCCCGAACACGGGACTGTTCTCAAGCAAATGCGTCACCTCACCCAGCATCGTATCGCGCCCGCCGAGTTGTCCATCCTCGTCTTCAAGCTTCATAATCTTATCCAGAAGGCGGAACTCTGAGCCCTCCAGCAGATGCAAGGCCGGGGCAGGATTGAGGATAACGATCAGGAAGGCAAAAGCCGCCACTAACGCACCAATGCGAACTATACCGCCGCGGACGAAAGCCCAAGCAATGCAGAAAACCAAGACCACTAACACCGCCTCGCGCGCCGCTAAGAATAAGAGAACGGGCAAAGCCAAGCTTAATATAATCAAGATAAAATATCGGGGAACATCCACGATCCGAGCATTGATCAAGATCATGCATGCTATTGAACTGTAGGCAACGATGGTCGGGACGGATAGGGCAATTTGGTATTGACCGGGGAGGAAAAGATTCTGGGTCATACGCCCAGCATCCTGAAGATGTCCAAAAAATACTATTTCATACAAACCAGATATCAAATAGTAAATGAGATTTACTAAAGTTCCGTAGATAAATCCTTTTGCAAAGGAATGGAATTTTCTCTGATCTGCCAAGGTCGAAAAATAGGGAAGCCAGATAAATACCATCGCCCATTGCAGACCATATACAAATGCCAGAGGGTCAATCACGACCAATGACGCCATCGACATTACAAGGCAATAAACGCTAAATATCAATGCACTGAAGACCAACATCTGCGGGTAGATGCGCGTCTTGTCTGTTCGCTGAAGCGCTCGCAATAGCGCCACAGGCACAAGCAGCAATGACAGCGGAAAAGCAAAATTTTCCTGGCCAATCGGGCTGGTCGCGAGAAGGATTGGACTTCCCACCTCGATAAACACTCCGAGGGGTATGAAAAATCCAATCACCCCATCAAGTATCAGCCTATTTTGGCTTGGCGTCGCCATTTAGCGCCAGACTCCCCGTGTATCGATAACTTCACCGGTTGGCGAAGCAGTTCCGCGAAACTGCGAATGATCGACGAGCAGGAGATGAATATCTCCCTCTATCCGTGCATCGGCTTCAAGTGATAACGTTATCGCTTCCATTCCAACCGGAAGCTCATGGATATTGGGTTCTACTGCTATCAGTGGGCCGGGATGCAGTTCCATCAACTGCTTCACGATCACGAGCGCCGGACTTTCGCGTAAATCATCAATGTCGGATTTAAAAGCAAGGCCATAGCAGGCGATAGTTATATCCTTCGCCGTCTTGTCGGGATTTCGACTAAGCCATCGACCAAGCGCCGCCTCAACTTTCTCCAATACCCATTCGGGCTTGCCGTCATTCACCTCACGCGCGGTCCGGATCAGCCTTGCTCGTTCAGGTGTGGAGGAGACGATGAACCACGGATCGACCGCAATACAGTGGCCACCCACACCAGGCCCGGGCTGGAGAACGTTGACGCGCGGATGCCGGTTCGCCAGCGTGATCAATTCCCACACGTCGATATCCAGTTCGTCACAGATCATCGACAATTCATTAGCGAAAGCGATGTTGACGTCGCGAAAGCTGTTTTCCGTCAGCTTCGCCATTTCCGCCGTGCGTGCGTGGGTCACGAAACACTCGCCCTGAACGAAGTGACGGTAGAGCGATACCGCCATTTCCGAACAGCGAGGGCTGAGCCCACCGATCACACGGTCGTTATGGATCAGTTCCTGCATCACCTTGCCCGGCAGAACGCGTTCCGGACAATGGGCGATACGCACATCCGATTGTTCGCCATGCGTTTGCGGGAACGTAAGATCAGGCCGCTCCTCAGCCAGCCAGGCGGCCATTTGCTCCGTCGCGCCGACAGGAGAGGTGGATTCCAGCACGACCAGATTGCCCGGCGCCAGAACGGGAGCGATGGCCCGGCTCGCCGCTTCGATATAGCTCAGGTCGGGCTCGTGGCTACCGTTCAGGAACGGCGTGGGCACCGCGATCAGGAAAGCTTCGGCCGGTTCCACTTCAGTGGTCGCACGCAGATAACCCTGCTGCACCGCTGCCTGCACCGCGATGTCGAGATCGGGTTCGACGATATGGATTTGCCCGCGGTTGATAGTGGCAACTGCATCGGCATTAACGTCCACGCCGATCACGTGAATCTTGCGAGAGGCGAACATCGCTGCCGTGGGCAGGCCGATATAGCCGAGGCCAATGACCGATATGGTCCCGAACATACGTTTCATGATTTGTCCTTAGTGTGCTGTTGGCGAGCGGCCGCCCAGTTCTGGATCGCGGTTGCAATCCGGCCAGCAGCCTGTCCGTCGCCATAAGGGTTATGCGCGAAGCTCATCGCTTCGTAGGCAGCGCGATCATCCAGCAGGGTGTTCACGCTTTCGACAATCAATCTCTCATCAGTGCCGACGAGGCGAACGGTCCCCGCCTCCACGGCCTCCGGCCGTTCGGTGGTATCGCGCATGACAAGCACCGGTTTGCCGAGCGAGGGAGCCTCCTCCTGCACCCCGCCGGAATCCGTCAGGATCAGATTGGCGCGGTACATCAGATAAACGAAGGGCAGATAATCCTGCGGCGCGACGAGATGAACGTTCGCAAAGCCGCCGAGTTGGCGCTCGACCGGTCCTTTGACATTCGGATTGAGATGAACGGGGTAGACGATCTCGATATCCGGCCGCGCGGCCAGCTTTTCAAGCGCGTTGCATATCCGCTCGAACCCGCTGCCGAAGCTTTCTCGCCTGTGGCCCGTCACCAGGATCAGGCGGCGCGCAGGATCGAGATTGAAACGACGTTCAAGATCGTTCTGCAGCACCGGATCGCGTTCGATTTGCGCGACCACCTGATGCAGCGCATCAATCACCGTGTTGCCGGTGACGTGAATGGCATCCGGCGCAACATTCTCACGCAGCAAATTGTCTTGCGAGCGAAGTGTCGGCGCGAAGTGCAACGATGTGATCGCGCCGGTCACCTTGCGGTTCACTTCTTCCGGCCAGGGTGACAGGATATTGCCGGTACGCAGGCCCGCCTCGACATGGCCAACAGGAATACGTTCGTAATAGGTAGCGAGCGACGCCGCCAGTGTCGTGGTGGTATCGCCGTGAACCAGGACGAGATCGGGCTTGAACTCACGCAGGACCGGCCGCAAGCCATGGAGGACATGGGCGGTGATATCGGTCAAGTCCTGACCTGGCTTCATCAGGTCGAGATCGAAGTCCGGCACGATGCCAAACAGGGACAGCACCTGATCCAGCATTTCGCGATGCTGCGCCGTGACACAGACACGCGAAACGATATCGGGTGCGGTCGCCAGATACTGGACGACAGGCGCCATCTTGATCGCCTCCGGTCGTGTGCCGAAAACGGAAAGCACTTTCAATTCGCGACTCATTCGCCGGCTTCCTTCGGAATATGGAGAACCAACCGAATATCGTTGTCACGTCCAAACCGCTCGCGCTTCTGCTGACAGGATGAACCGCATGCGTGATAAATTTTGGAAAGAGAGTGGATTGGTATAGTCATTTTAATCCCTAGCGCTGGCGGGTTCGGCATTGAGCCAGTGCAAATCCATAAGATCGAAAGCGGGACCTGTAGAACCGGTCCCACCGTTGACGGCGAGGGTAAGCTCCACGACCCGGCATGGTTGCGGAATGGGCAGATTGCCTTTCGCTCCAGGACCCGCCAGCAGATCGGGAGAACGCACACTGAGGCCGCTGTCCAAGCATCGGATCGACCAGTGGGCGGTCCCGGCCGGCGAACCCTGCCGTTTGACGGTCCACCCAAAACCCAGTGGGCTGCTCTCCGGCAATAGGGTGCGGGTCGCCACCGACCCGTTTGTAAACGGCTTCGCTTCGATCTGAAGAACCGGGCCATTGCGGTCCGTTACAATGTTCGTATTGCGATCCGCGTTGGCCGCCAGCACCCAAATCAGTGGAGGATACCCATCCGTTTCCAGAGCACCGCTCAACGCGGGATCGCCCTTATACTTCTCGCTTTCCAATGCTCCCGGCAGGTGCGGATAAATACGCCGCAGCAGGTCGAACTGCCGCTCTTTCATCAAGGCCGGCACCAAAGCAGTATAGGCCGTGCGATAGGCGGTTGTGTCTGGAAGCTTGCTTAGAGAGGACAGCAATAAGGCTGCTTGGGCAGCACGGCCATTCTGGCTGGCCAGCCGCAGAAGTTGGGGAAACCACGGATTGTCTGCAACTGCATAAGGTCTTAACGCCGACCGTGCTTCTTCCGCGCTCAGACTGGCCACCAATCTTTGCAACAGCGACGCATGTAACCGCCCTGCTGTACGCAAGACCACATCATAGCCATGCAATGCCGCGCCAAGATCGCCAGATCTTACCGCATCGTCAATCAGCCAGAGCTGAACCGCGACATCGCGACGCGTGAGCCGCTCCGCCATTTTCATACGCAGCCGGGCGGTGGCGATATTGCCCTGCTGTGCCTCCGACCAAGCAGCCAGGCGCAATGGTTGAATCGACATTGGCTCTTGGGCCAGAACATCTCGCCCAGTCTCCAGGAGTGTTGCCTGATGCGATGCATCGCTTCCGTTCGATCCTACTGTATCGGCAGAGCGATACTTCGGCTTCCATGCGAAGAAGGCTGGACCAAATGAAACGAATGGCCGCACGGGAAAGCCGATACCAGCTGCTGCGTTTGCAAAGGACAGAACGCTCAGGGCGACCGCCAAGACACAGAGCCAGATCCCCCTTTTTGGAGGGGTGCGGTTAGTCTGCCGTGTCTGCAAAGGTACAGATCGGTTCATCCCACAGCCGACGTCTGCTTGTCTGATTCATAACTATAGAGGCTGGCGTAATCATAGCCGTAGCCGTAGCTCGTCACGTTCGCTTGGTACCGAGTGACAACAGCACCAAACAGGCGCGCATTAACCGACCCGAGCCGCTGGACCGAGGCACGGATAGCACGGATCGGCACGCGCCGTGCTTCGATGACCAGAACAACACCTTCAACCGTGCTCGCGATCAGCGGCGCGTCAGCAAGGCCCAACAGTGGCGGGCTGTCCAGTATGACATGATCAAAGTGCTGTAGCAGTTCCTGTATGAGAGCCGCCAACCTTGGCCCATGCAGCAGTTCCGGCGCGCTGGGAGGAATTGGACCCGCGGGCAGGAAACTGAGCCGGTCCACGCCGGTAGGCTGAACCATACTTCTCCAGTCGTTATCGCCGGCCAGATAGTTGCTCATCCCCTTGGTTGTCGTCACATCCAAAAGCTTGGCCAAACGGGGACGCCGCAAATCGATATCGACCAGAAGGACGCTCTTGCCGGCACGCGCCAGCAGCCGTGCCAAGGCATAACTGCTCGTCGATTTCCCTTCCGACGAAACCGAACTGGTGAACGCCATACTGCGTGGAAAACCGTGATCCGACACGAACCCCAGATTGGTATGAAGGGCCATGTAGGCTTCGTTCAGAATGCTCTTTGGATCCTCGATCATATCGAGGACGACCTCCTTCTGCGAAGAAGGAATCGTACCAAGCAGCGGGATGCCAATCAGATCGGACACCTGCTGTGGCGAACGCAAGCCTTCATCCAGATTCTCGCGGACGAATACCGTTGCCCCAGCCAGAATAAGGCCCACCATAAGTGCAAGGGCAAGGTTGAGTACGAGCTTCGGCGAGGATTGGCTCTTGGGAACAATCGCGGGATCCACGATCGCAATATTGTTTGTTCCGACACCTACGGCGCCGATTTCCTTGTACCTCTGCAGCAGGCCGTCATAAAGTTGGCGATTGGTATCCACGTCGCGCTGATAGATATTGTATTGGATCGTCGCTCGATTTTGGCCCTGCAATTTGCCAAGCAACTGATCGAGCCGGGCACGCAACCCCTCCTCACGTTGGCGTGCGGCGTTATAATTCGTCGTAGTGGCACTTAAAACGCGCTTCTCTTCTTTCGCGATGGCCTGATCTAGCTTGGCGATCTGTTGTTGGAGTGCGCGTGCCTGAGGGTATTCCGGATCGAAACGCACCATCAGTTCCGCATATTGCGCAGCCTTTTCCGCTCGGCTCGCACGCAGATTGTTGATCGCGGTATTGGCGATGGTGTCATTGTTGGAACCACCCACGCGCGCCGCATCCATTTGCCCTTCGGCAGCGACTCGATGAGCCGTGGCATTGACCAGTTCAGCGTTCAAACTCGCGATGTCGGCTCCGAGAAGAGTCTGTGCCGTGGTAGTTCGCCCGTCTTCCGAGCGAGTTTCAGCAAGCGGCACGATATTGCGCTGCTCAGCATAGTTTACCAGTTCGCGTTCGGACTGTTCCAACCGCTCCCGTAGAGATTGCAAGCGCGTTTCCAGGAAACGCCGTGCATCGGCTGTCGAAGCGAACCGCCGATCCATGCTTTGGCTGATAAATTCTTCGACCCAAGTGTTTGAAATCTGGGCCGCCAGCGCAGGCGATGGGCTGATGTAGGAAACATCGACGAGCGCGGATCCACGCACAGGAGAGATGGAAATATTATCTAGCAAGGCATCAACGACTTTATCCTCGCGTTTCCGAAGCTCTTGCCGGGAGGATGTCTTCCCAGAAGCGAACAAGCCTCCTTCCAGATCATGAATTTCCAGGAACTGTTGATTCTGCGCCAGTCGCAGCTTTTTCGCGACCCGTTCCGCCAGCGACCGGGCATTGAGCAGTGAATACTGTGTCTGGTAGAATTCCAGGTTCTGGGCGTTCTGCTCCGGCTGAAGCGTCTGGACGTTGCCGACGTTCGCCTGCTCGCGCTGGATTTCGATGCGCGCCGTCGCCGTGTAGCGCGGTGTGAGCAGCAGAGTGATAACGATACCGGCAACCAGCGTCACCCCGACAATCGACAGAATCAGCCACAGATGCCGCCGCGCGATTTCCCAATATTGCAGAACGATGGGTGGCCCCTTTTCCCCCTCCGGCAATGCGGGGTTGGGGGTCGGCGCAATGGGAAGAGGAGCGAGTTGTGTCATGAACCTGCCTGGGCAAATACGAAAAAGGGGCGAAGCGATCAGGAACGGGTAAGGAGAATGATCGGCGCGGTCAGCAAGGGTGCGGTTGAGATAAGATCGCGGAACAGGCGGCGGGCCGGCGAATCGCCGACAACCACCACGTCCTTCGGATAGATCGCCGGATCGGGATAATAACCGCGGCGGATCGCACCCAGATTATAGAGCGCGGCCATCCGCTGATTCCCAACCGTCCGGAAAACAACGACATCTTCAAGCTTTGCGAATTCGCCCGCGCCACGCGCGGCGGCGACGGCGCGCATCAGCGTCATCTGGTTCACCACCGGATAGTTGCCCGGCTGCGTCACCTGTCCATCGACGGTCACAAACTGATTGAGCGATTCCTTCACGTTCACCGTTACATGCGGTTCACGCACATGCCGCTCCCGCAGCGCTGCGGCGATACGCTGTTCCGCTTCGTCAGGCGTCAGATCGGCGACCATGATCGAGCCCGCCATGGGAACGGCAATGCGCCCCGCGGAATCGACCTGCAATTCCCGGTCGGTGATATTGTCAAAGCCATAGACATCGATCGTCAACCGATCGAGCGGGCCGATCTGATAGCCGCGCTTGCTCGCCCCCTCCGGGGTTGGCGGCGGCAGTTCAGTGGCGTCCACAACTTGGAGAAATGCGTTCGATTGAAGCGGTGGGCTACCGGCGCAAGCGGCAAGCAACGGCAGCGGGGATAGAAGGATCAGACGATGAAGCATGGATGAAAATACTCGATGAGGCATGTCGTTGCGGATCAGGAGACACCGTGTGCCTGCATGGCAGGTTGCCGATATTCGGGCACGAGATCATGAACGAGGGGCATGGCGTCCATCGCCCGCCCGGCCGCCAGCAATGCAGCCAGTTCGTCCAGCCGGGCAGAAAGAGTGGCCCAGGGAAGCATTGCCTCCTGCGCCTGCATGATGCGTGGGTGCAGCGTGGGCAGCGGATTGTCGCCGATCAGCAGCTCTTCATAGAGCTTCTCACCCGGCCGCAGCCCCACTTCCACGATTTCGATATCGCCATCGGGATGGTTCGGCTCGCGCACGGACAAACCCGACAGGTGCACTAGGGTTCGAGCGAGATCCATGATCCGCACCGGCTGCCCCATATCGAGCACGAACACTTCGCCCCCGCGTGCCATACCGCCCGCCTGAATGACGAGCTGCGCCGCCTCGGGAATGGTCATGAAATAGCGCGTGATATCGCGGTGGGTGATGGTGATCGGCCCGCCTGCGCGAATCTGTTCCCGAAAACGCGGAACCACCGACCCGCTGGACCCAAGGACATTGCCGAAGCGGACCATGGTGCACAATGTCGGGCTGTGCGCCTGCGCCTGGAGAATGAGTTCGCAAATCCGCTTGGACGCGCCCATAATGTTGGTCGGCCGCACCGCCTTGTCGGTGCTGACGAGAATGAAGCGATCCACCCCCACGGCCTGCGCTGCGAGAACGCTGTAGAGCGTCCCGAAGATGTTGTTGCGCAGACCCGCGATCGGATTGACCTCGACCAGGGGCACATGCTTGTACGCAGCGGCATGATAGACCGTGTTCGGCCGCCAGCGCTGAAACATCCGCTCGACCGTTTCACGCTCGGAAACATCCACCAGTTCGGTGATGATTTCGACGGACAGCCCTTCTGCCGCCAGCCGCTCGCGCAATTCCGCGTCGATGGCGTAGAGCGCGTATTCCGACTGTTCCGCGAGAATGAGGCGGGAAGGGTGCGCATGCAGGATCTGGCGGCACAGTTCACTGCCGATCGACCCCCCCGCACCGGAAACCAGAACGGTCTTCCCCGCCAGAGCCCGGCCCATCAGCAGTTCATTCGGCACGACCGGATCGCGGCCGAGCAAATCCTCGACTTCCACTTCACGGAAATCGCTGAACGTCACCACGCCATCGACAAGCTGGCCGATGCCCGGGAGGATACGGACACCGATTTCCCACTGCTGCAATTCATCGACAATCTCGCGGCGCCTCGCGCGTGAGGCACTGGGAATAGCGAGCAGCACTTCGGTGGGGCGCTGATCGCGGACCAGTTGCTGAAGACGAGAGGCATTCCAGACACCCACGCCATCGACCTTCTGCCCGTCGAGCCGGATATCGTCATCCAGAAAGCCCACGATGGAAATGTGGGATTCATGCCGCAAGGAGGAGGCGAGCTGCCGCCCGGCCTGCCCGGCACCATAAATGGCGACGCGGCGACGCGAAGGTTTGTCCGCCCGGACGATTGACATCAGTTCGGTCAGAAAAAGGCGGATCAGCAGGCGGTTGAATACGAGCAGCCCGCAAAAGACGATCGGCTGAAGAACCGAGAGCGATCGAGGAATGCCGGGGAACTGCCAGATGGAGAACGACAGGGCCAAGGGCACAATAAGACAGGCGCAGGCGAAGCAAACGCTGCCGATGGCCTTTGCCCCGGAATAGCGGATGAGATTGCGATAGATATCCGTGGCCCAGGCCACCCCGGCCCAGCACAGAAGCGCGACAGCCGTGAAGACGGCCATACCGGTCATGCTGTCCGGCCACACGTCGAGACGCAACGAAAAGGCCAGGACTACGGAGAGGACACAGCACAGGCTGTCCAGACCGAATGCGATCCACCGGCGGACCGGCCGCGGTATGAGCGCAGCGGCCTCTATCCACCGCCCTGCCCATGCAGAAAGCGCCTGTCGCATAAATTCAGACAATCCTAGAATTTCAGGAAGGCAGGCCGCGAGGAACCTTGCTCATCAAACGTCGGCACCACGGAGTTGGAGACATATTCATTCCCTTGACCCTTCTCGACCCAAGAGCGGCTTGACCAAATGGACGGAACTACCCGCGGAGATACGGTCGACTTCAAATTTGTCACAAATTCGCATCCATCTTCGGCTTCGAATGATGCATATAATAAACTTTTTAGTGCGTGGGAAGCGAGCGAACAGACTGACCAGAAACCCCTATTTAACCCGGGTTAATATATATTTTTCTTAATTTTTCAGTCATATAATTCCAAAAACCTTCTGTGAGAAAACCGAGAAATCGCCGTTATTAACCGATGTATATAAGCATAATTCCTAGAATTTCCGGCCAACTGTGCACCGCCTTCGACGAACGGATAGGTGATCGTTACACCCCACCTTTCCACATACATGTGATCATAAAATGCGCTGCAGTGAGGTGGTGACAATGCCGAAGATGGCCGAAGAATCGTGCGAGATGCCCTGCGGAAAGGCGAATTCCCTGTGATAGCAAGAGGCAAACAGGCCGGTCCGTGGCCACCAAAAGGCAAGTCGGCCCGCCGGCCGATTGACATGAATGTTGTATATATCCAATATTCATGGAGGCCATTGCGACGGCACCCCCGGACAATGGCCGCCTCTCCCAGAATCAGGAGCATTATGAAACGCTGTCTAGATGTCGGTATGGCCGCGCTTGCTCTGATCGTTCTTTCGCCGATTCTCCTGCTCGTAGCCTTGCTCGTGCGCCTGTCCATGGGCGCGCCTGTCCTCTTCCGTCAGCAACGCCCGGGCCTTCACGGACATCCGTTCGCCATGCTCAAATTCCGCACCATGCGCGACGGGCCAGAGCCAGATGCGGCCCGCTTGACGCGCTTTGGGCGGTTCCTGCGCTCCAGCAGCCTCGATGAACTGCCGGGGCTGTGGAACGTGCTACGCGGAGACATGAGCCTGGTTGGCCCCCGCCCTCTGCTTATGGAATATCTGCCGCTATATACGCCTGAACAGGCCCGGCGGCATGATGTGCGTCCCGGCCTGACGGGTCTGGCGCAGGTCAACGGACGCAATGCCATCAGCTGGGAAGAGAAATTCGCTTTGGACGTCTGGTATGTCGATCATCGCTCGTTTCTGCTTGACCTGCGTATTATCGCCCTCACCGTGATCAAGGTCATCAAGCGCGCCGATATCAGTGCCGAAGGCGAAGCGACCATGCCTCGCTTTACAGGGCAGTCTTAAAATGACGCGCCTTTACGGAGTATATGGTGCAAGCGGATGCGGGCGTGGGATCATGCCTCTGCTGCGCGAGCAGATAGCAGGCGAGGACGCGCTTCTGGTGTTCATCGACGATGCGCCCGGCGCTGAGACGATGAATGGGCATCCTGTCTGGACATGGGACCGCTTTTGCGAAACGCCTGCCACCAGCCGCCATGCCGCGCTTGCCATCGCCAATTCCACGGTTCGGGAAATGCTCGACCTGCGTTGTCAGGAAGCAGGGGTTGAGATTGTCGGCGTTCGTGCGGCCAATGTCGTCTCCATGGATGAAGTGGAGATTGCACCCGGCGCACTGCTTTCCCCGTTCGTCACGCTGACCTCGAATATCCGGATCGGCCGCTGCTTCCATGCGAACCTCTATTCCTATGTCGAACACGATTGCGTGATCGGCGATTATGTGACGTTCGCACCCGGCGTGCATTGCAACGGCAACATTCTTATCGAAGACCATGCCTATATCGGCGCGGGCGCAATGATCCGGCAGGGGCGATCGGGCTCTCCCCTGCGGATCGGGCGCGGCGCCACGATCGGCATGGGCGCTGTCGTCACCCGTGATGTGCCGGCCGGCGCCACCGTCGCCGGCAATCCTGCCCGGCCTTTGAGGAAATCCTGACATGCTGAATACCGCTTTCGCCCCTTGGCCCAGCTTTACCGAGGAAGAAGTGAGCGCTGTCGGCGACGTGCTCCGGTCGGGCCGCGTCAATTACTGGACCGGCGAGGAATGCCGGGCGTTCGAACGGGAATTCGCGGCCTGGGCCGGAACCGACCACGCTATAGCGGTGGCGAATGGGACCGTTGCGCTCGATCTTGCATTGCATGGCCTTGGGATCGGGCCGGGGGACGAGGTGGTGGTGACACCGCGTACATTCCTGGCATCGGCAACATGCGTCATCAATGCCGGTGCCACACCGGTGTTCGCGGACGTGGACCAAGACAGCGGCAATCTTTCGGCCGAGACGATCGCCGCAGCGCTCACGCCCCGCACCCGTGCCGTCATCGTGGTTCATCTTGCCGGCTGGCCTGCCGATATGGACGCCATCATAGCTCTTGCCGGCAAGCATGATTTCAAAGTGATCGAGGATTGCGCCCAGGCCCATGGCGCACGCTATCGTGGGCGCAGCGTCGGTTCCATCGGCCATGTCGCAGCATGGTCCTTCTGTCAGGACAAGATCATGACCACCGGCGGCGAAGGCGGAATGGTCACCACCAACGACCGCGCTCTATGGTCGCGGATGTGGTCGTTCAAGGATCATGGCAAGAGTTGGGAAGCCGTCTATGAGCGGGAGCATCAGCCCGGCTTTCGCTGGCTGCACGAAACGGTCGGAACGAATTGGCGGATGATGGAAATGCAGGCCGCCATTGGCCGGATTCAGCTTCGCCGCATGGCAGATTGGACCACCCGGCGCGAGGTGAATGCCGCGCGCTTGCGCACGGCTCTGCAGCCTTTTGCCGGACCGGATGGCATCGTACGTGTGCCTCTGCTCGCCACCGACGAGAAAGAGAATGCGACATCCGTCCACGCCAATTACAAATTCTACGCCTATGTACGCCCCGACCGCCTGGCACCCGGCTGGGATCGGGACCGGATTGTGGCGGAGATCAACGCGCTGGGCGTTCCGTGCTATCAGGGAAGTTGTTCGGAAGTGTATCAGGAGAAAGCTTTCGCGCTGAGCGGCCACCGCCCCGCACAACGCCTGCCCGTTGCGCGGGAATTGGGCGAGACCAGCCTCATGTTCCTGGTGCATCCCACTTTGCGGGACACGGACATCGATCAGACATGCAGCGCCATCACGCAGGTGCTTTCGCAAGCAGGCGTATAACGGGACCCGCCATGCTCTTCGCCCCACCCCGCTCGCAAACCCCTTTATGGCGACGGCTGCGCTTCTGGCGCGGAGCCGCGCCACTTCCTTTCCGCGTGCCGGAAGGGGAGCGCATTTATGCGATCGGAGACATCCATGGGCGCGGCGATCTGTTCGAAGCGCTGCTGGACCAGATCATGCGCGACAATGACATGCGCGGCCCGGCATACAGCCGGTTGATCCTCCTCGGCGATCTGATCGACAGGGGGGATACCTCGCGCGACGTTATCGATCTGGCGATGCACGCCGCGGGGCAGTTCGATTCCTTCGCCTGGCTCACCGGCAACCATGAAGAATTGTTCATGGGGGCACTGGATGGCGACGTGGATATATTGCGCGTGTTCCTACGGAACGGTGGCCGCGAAACCATCCTGAGCTATGGGATCGATGCGGACTTGCTGGCACGGTTGAGCTTCGAAGAGCTCTCCGCGGCATTGCCCGCCCTTGTCCCGCCCGCACATCGCGATTTTCTCCGGACCGGGCGAGACACGGCGGTGCACGGGGATTATCTGTTCGTCCATGCCGGGGTCCGCCCGGGGGTTACGCTGGAAAATCAAAGCCGCCGGGATCTGCGCTGGATTCGCCACGAGTTCGTGAACGATATGTCCTTCCACGGGCATGTGGTCGTCCATGGCCATACGATCAGCGACGAACCGGTGAATCTTCCTTACCGGATCGGGATCGATACGGGCGCTTTCCGTTCCAACCGGCTTACGGCTGTGGGGTTGGAAGCAAACCAGCGCTGGTTTCTATCGACGCTGTAACATACCGAAGCGGCAGTCTATCCTGTCAGAGCCTTTCCAGGCTGAGAGGAATGAGATCGCCGCTATCGCTCACCGTTGCTTCCATGCGCACCGGCACCCCGACGAAACCCGCCGGATCCTCTTCCAGCATCAGATTCCAGACTTTCTTGTCGGGTTCGACGGCATACCAGAACGCTTGATGCCTTCCGGCAACGATCCGGCATTCGCTGATCAACAGTTTGTCTCGGGGTTTGCTCATAAGGTCATGCCTTATCCAAGGCCGGGCGCGGAGAAGGCCATCGCGCGGCAAAGGCGACCGCAAGGGCCAGAAGTACCGAGAGCGCAGGTGTACGCACCGGATAATCGACGAGACTGGCCACGGCAAACAAGGCTACGATAGACAGGCCCGCACGTACCCACGGCTGCGCCTTCCCATGCTGCGATGTCAGACCACCAGCCGCACGGTACAGCAGAACGGCAATCGCCCCGATCAGCAGCAGGATGGCGGGTAGCCCACCCGTCAGCAGCAGTTCCAGCCAGTCATTATGCGCGTGATTGAGATAGTGGGAACCGAGCAGTTCGTGCGGCTCATACAGCCGGTAGATCTCCACGAAGCTACCGATCCCACTTCCCCACGGGAAATAATCATGGGCGGCGCGCCAGATGGCCGGGGCCACCCGCCAGCGCAGGTCCGTGTCGGCACTCATCTCGTAAAGCCGGGCCAGAGCGGGCGCACGCGAATGAAAGAAGAACAAGGCCCCCAGACACAAGGCCGCCAGCAACGCAAACACCGATACCAGCTTCATGGTCCGATTGTCGGTATCACTGCCCGAAGAATCGCGGCCATAGATCCACAGAGCCATGGGAATGGCCAACGCCGCGCAGATCAGTCCAGCTCGCGATCCCGTCATCAGGATCATGGGGATGACAAGCACGCCACCGCCCAACGCCATCACACGAATGAAGTGCAGATTGCGGCGTCGCCTGCTCGTCGTGCGGACATAAAGGGCCAGCAACGGCAAAAGGCAGGCCAACAACAAAGCAGCATGATTGCGATTCGCGAACAGGCCGACCGCCGATCCCTCGTTGGTAATGGCATAGGGGTAGAAGGACAGGCCCACCAATTGCATGCACCCGAGCAGCCCGCTCAACAAGGCGAGAAGCAACACGGCCGACAAGACTTGCCGCAACTGCGCGGCAGGAAGTGTGATCGCGAGGAGACATGCCGACAGCGGCGCCAGCAGGAAGAAAAACGCGCTCCAACTGTGTTGCGGCGTAAGCGACAACGCATGCCAAGGCAGGGGCATTCCCATTGCATGATACACATCCACCGCGACAGCGCGGCCCGGCAGCGCTGTCCATACCGCCGGTGGCAGGGGAATGAGGTGGAGCAGGGGTAGCAACAGGAGGCATCCACCGACGATGGTAAGACCTCGTGCCTGTCGCCATGCTTCGGGCAGGCAAAGCATAAGGGCCGCGATGAAGATCACCGCCGTTAGCGGGCGAAGGACGAGCAGCGACCAAACATCGTCACGGGCGCTCCCCCCCATAAGAAACGTCGCAGCCACCAGCAGCATAAGCAGCCAACTGACTGTGGGGTAAACCGGTGATGCGACAGAGGCAGCCTTAACGGCTGGAGATGCAGAACGGGTCATACTCACGTCAGCCGCCCGGCTCTGACCCGACAAGCTGTGCCCGCATAAGGCGTATGGCCGGAAAAACAGGGAGACAGCAAAATCCCCGCCCCGGGGTGGCGGAGGCGGGGATATCGCAGGGCCCAATGCCCCTTGGAACTCATAACAACGGATTAGGGGCTAACGGGAGCCGAATCGTCGTCATCATCGCCGCTGGTGGCGATTGCGATGATGCCACCGGCAACAGCCAGTCCACCAAGTGCAATCAGTGCCGTCGAGGGACCTTTGTCTTCGGATACTGCAGTCGATTCGGACTGCGCCAGTGCGGGCTGAGCCACAATCGTCGCCGCGATAGCAGCGGCGAGAAGTCGTATGGAGCGCATGCAATTCTCCCTTCAATAGGTGATGTGGCGGATGGTAAGGCTTTGTGGGTTATATAGCAATACCTTGAACTCCCACCCCCTCACCCCTTGGGTAGAAGTCGCTATGTTTTAAAAATATCTCTTATTATTCAATTGAATATATCGAATATCGGCAGCCCAAAGCATTCCTTTCCATCAGAATAGAATGTTGTATATATACATCATAAAATGGCAGAAACCTCCCATTCTGCGCACAGAATCGGAATGGAGATGGGAACAGGCAAAGCCGGTCTTCAGCGCGCAGATATGCGACAGTCTGATCACGAGATGAGGCAATCCGATCCCCTGCACCGCACACGAAGGCAGGGTGTGATTGCGGCTATGCCGATACCTCTTTCATGGTGGGTTGAAATGAGTGCGGTATCGCGCCTGCGAGGCATAACCATCAGCGCGCCGCAAGACCTGCTCGCTGTCGCCAAGTGCATGGGCGATCAAGCGATCGCCTCAGCGACCGTCTGGTAAGCCAAGAAGCGCCAGGGCGCAGAATAGTCTCTTTAAGAGTTTAGGCTCTGTTCTGAAGGGGCAATTCGACCGACAAATCAACAAGATCGGCCGTACCAATCTCCAGAACCGACGCAATCGCGACCAACTCGTTCAGGCGCGGGATATAGACGCCGTTCTCCAGCGAAACGATGTCGCTTTCGCGAAGTCCGCATGCTGACGAAACGTATGCAGCCTCCAAACCTTTGGAAGTCCGAAATAAGCGAACTCTTTCCCCAAATTTCTTGAAGAATTCTCGGTCAAAATCGGCCATACTTTCCAGATTTTCACCTATTTCATTATAATTATCAGGTAATAAATCTGATCTATTTTCAGATTTCATAAATCATGCCATATTAACGTCGAGATGAAAAATTTCATCTGTATTACGACATATTAACAAGGAGCTCTGAAACCGCGGGTCATTTAATAATGACACCACAGACAGCCTCATTCAAAAATCCATAGAATATGGCTGAATGCCCCACAAGGGAGCGGCAGCACTTTTGCGCCAGATCAACGGCAGGTGGTGCCATTCCACGGGTCAACGGAGAAAGTATGCCGAAAAAACGCCTTTGGTGACCATATTCCTTTCCCGCTACAGCTATGAACAAGCCCCAGCCCTTCCCCTTGCCGCTCAAAGCCCGGCGGGGATCGCTTTTGTCAAAATAAGACGGATTGGCATCGGAACGCGCGGAGATGGAAGCCACTGCAACAGGCCCGAGCCACTGGCACCGACGCAACTGGAAACCCCATCGCGGCACCCAGATGTCCCAAAATGGCAAATAATCCACGATAAGTCGGTTAAGTTTTGAGTGAATTTCCTGGAATTCCATGTTAAATGGGCTATATCGTATTGAGGGTCGCCGGGTAGAAAATACACCCCAATTATAAGAGAAATATCACCGTATAACAGGTAAGTATCTTGGGAGTTTCAACTTGCCGCCCCCAAAAGCAAGCAATGTAGTTCCAACAGAACAACATATTTTTGCACGCCGCCTTCGAGAAGCAAGGCGCGAATCCGGCCTCACCCAAGCGCGCCTGGCAGAATTGTCGGGCCTGGATCGGACCTATATTTCCCATCTGGAACGGGGGCTGGCCAATCCCAGCCTCCTCAAGATGTCACAATTGGCGCGGATTGTGGGCAAGTCTGTCGCAGACCTCCTGCGGGGATGATCTGTGCACTGCGGCCTTGCCAAAGCCGCACAACTCCGTGCAGCTTGTGCCTGCCGATACAGCCGAACGGAGCATACAATCCACCGGCCAAGGCTATACCGAGCATATAGCGACGCAGTGTATTTTACGGTGCTTCCCTCCGCCTCTGGAAAGCAGATGCTGGTTGAAGCAAAGTATCCCTCTATGGGCCTGAGAAAAAGGGTGCGTAGAGCGCACCGCCTTCCCCCCAATCACCCCTAAGGTATCGCAGCCGGAGGAAAATACGCCTTTCTTCCGCAGCCACGCGCGACAGCCCGAAGCACAACGAGAGCCGTCCATTAGGATGGCAGCGCGCCGCAAACGATTGTCACTTCCGGGCTCAGAAAAATTGAGCATTGTTCAATAATTAATTAGACACCGTTCGATTTGAAGATATGAAGCATCTCGATTGTCAGAGGAACGGACATGACAGGGTTTCTGAAAAAGCTGGTGCGCGATCTCGAAGCACCGATCGAAGCGCGCGGTTTCGGGACGGGATGGTTCTCGGGGTTCTTTGCGCTGCTCTTGGCCGCTGCGGGGTTCTGTTTCGTGATGGCGCTGCGTTGGCCGGACTGGTTCGCCACGCCCGAGCTTGCGCGCGTGCTGGCCTCCTCGACCTTTCGCATCGTGGTCCACGGGACATTGTTGAGCGCCTATGCGCTGGCCCTGCTCAGCCTGCTGCTGCGGCCGCGCAAGGCGCTGGGTCTGACGGCGCTGCTGGTGGCGCTGGCGGGCACGATTCTGGGCGGCGCATCGGTACAACCCCGTGAGATGCACGACTGGGGCATCTTCTTCGGGGTCGATTTCTTTGCGGTGAACCTGATCGCCACGGGCCTGATGTTCTCCCCGCTGGAACGCATTCTGCCCCATCGCAGGGAACAGCGCCTGTTCCGCCCCGAATGGCGGGAGGATCTGTTCTATTTCCTTGTCAGTTCGATGCTGGTGCAGTTGATCACGTTCCTCGCGCTCGCCCCGTCGAGCTACCTGAACACGCACGGCACGGCTCTATCCGGCATTCGTGCCGCGATCGGCGGCCTTCCTTGGGCGGTGCAGTTCCTCCTCGCCATGTTCCTGACCGACCTGGCCCAGTACTGGTTCCACCGGTTGTTCCATCGCGTCCCCTTCCTCTGGGGTTTCCATGCCGTGCATCATTCGGCGCGCTCGATGGACTGGTTGGCGGGCGGACGCATGCATTTCGTTGAGATCGTGCTGCTGCGCGGCGTGACTTCGCTGCCGCTGCTGACGCTGGGCTTCCTGCCTTCGGTCATGCAGGCTTACATCGGGCTGGTCTATGTCTATTCTTCGCTGGTCCATGCCAATCTGCGGGGCGATTTCGACCGGCTAGGGCGCTGGATCGTGGTACCGCGCTTCCACCATTGGCACCATGCGCTCGAAGCGGAGGGAATCGACAAGAACTTCGCGATCCATTTCCCCTGGCTCGACCGTCTGTTCGGCACGCACTATTTTCCCAACGGCAAGTGGCCGCAAGGCTACGGCGTGCCCGAGGCGGTGCCGAGCGGCTACCTTGCACAGATGAGCTATCCCTTCGTCCGCAAGGCAGGTTGAATGGGGCGCCGGTCCGATCACAACCGCGAGGAGCTTGAGGCATTGATCCTCGATGCCGGGCGGGAGGTCATGGCAGAGAGCGGCTACGCCCGCTTCTCCGCACGGGAAGTGGCCAAGCGGATCGGTTATTCGGTAGGCACCGTCATGCACGTGTTCGGCGGTGTCGACCAACTGGTCATGGCGATCAACGCACGCACGTTCCGTCTCTGGACACAATGGCTCGAAGACCGGCTGGAAGGCGCACAAAACGGGGATCGGATTCTCGTTCTCGTCCACGGCTACTTCGAATTCGCCACGGTGCATCGCAACCTGTGGTCCGCAATCTACGAACACCGCCTGCCCGGGGGCATGGACATGGCTGACACGCTGGTGGCCGAGCGCGTACGCCTGACCGATATCATTACGCGCGAGGTGGCGTCGGTTTTAACCGATGCAAGCACAACCGACACGGCGAAACTGGCCAGTTCGCTGATCGCCACGGTTCACGGCCACTGCGCTTTCCTGCTTGGCGGCACTTTCGCGCTGATGGGCGTGGAACGTCCGGCGGATCTTGCAGCCGCACGTGTCATGGAGGTGCTGCGCGCCAACGGCGGTATGTGTTAATGTCAGGCTAGGTTACATTCCGCGCTTCTGATAACGTGCTGCACAGGTGTCTATCGGGGGACTAACCCATCCGGAACTCGGCCACGCATCACAAGGACTTGCGCACGGGGCAGTCCATCTGGTCGGCAAAACGCCGTCCGGCCATCGCGGTCAAACGCCTCATCCGGCCTGTCCGATGCGATGTGGCTATCATCGGAGCGGGTATTTCCGGCGCGCTCATTGCGGAAAGCTTGAGCGAGGCCGGCCTGAGCGTCGTCATTCTCGACCGGCGTGGCCCGCTGCTTGGGTCGACACCGGCATCGACTGCGATGCTGCAGTACGAACTCGACACGCCCTTGTGCCGGACGGCTGACCGGATCGGGCGCGAGCGCGCCGAACGGCTCTGGCGTCGGTCGAGATTGGCGGTCGATGCACTGCGGGAACGCACCGAGCGGCTCGGCATCAAGGCCGATGCCGCCACGCGCGCATCGATCTATCTCGATGGCAATATGCTCGACCCGGCAGGGCTGGCAGAGGAAGCCGACGCGCGGCGACGCGCGGGGTTCGAGGTCGAACTACTGGCGCCCGCGACTGTCAGGGAACGCTATGGCATCACGGGGAGGCATGCCATCATCGGGTTTGGCAATTACAGTGCCGATCCCCGGAAACTGGCCGCCGGCTATCTTAATGCGGCCCTCGCCCGCGGGGCACGCCTCTACGCACCGGTGGACGTCTGCGCCATTGATGCCACCGAGCATGGAGTCACTCTGGAAAGCACATCGGGTGCAACTGTGCGGGCCGATCATGCGGTGATGGCGAGCGGTTACGAGATGCTGAAAGGCATTCCGCGATTGGGCAACCGGACCATTTCAAGCTGGTCGATCGCCACCGCGCCGCAACCGCGCAATATCTGGCCCACTGCGGCGATGATCTGGGAGGCGTCCGATCCCTATCTCTATATTCGCACGACACCGAAGGGCGAGGTGATTTGCGGTGGGGAGGACGAAGAAATCGCCGACGCCGAGGAACGCGATGCCAGGATCGCCGACAAGACCCAAACGCTGGCACGAAAACTGGGCCAGCTGCTGCCCATGATCGACCCCACGCCGGTCCATGCCTGGGCGGGCAGCTTCGGCGACAGTCCACTGGGCACCCCGACTATCGGGCGCATTCCCAAAATGCCGAATTGCTATGCCGCCATGGGGTATGGTGGAAACGGCATCACTTTCTCGATGATGGCGGCGCAAGTGCTGCGCGGTCTTATCACCGGAGCAGGCGATCCGGATAGCGATCTCGTCAGCTTTCATCGCAATTTCTAGGCGGCGGCGCACGTACCGCCGCCCTTGGCATCATTATCAGGCGAGATCGCGCACTTTGACTTCACGCTCGTAGAAACGCTGGGCCGCCGCCGAGATGAAATCCTTGCCAAGGCCAGTGACCCCAGCATCGGGTTCGACCCCGGCACGATCCAGCAGTTCCTGAGCGCCGCCATCGTGCCCAATGGCTTTCAGATGCCCGAAGGCATCCATTACGAATTGCACCGCGGCACTGTCTCGCAGCAGGTTGGCCGTGGCTTCACGTGTCAGAACCAACGCGATCGCATCGACCATCACCGATGGCGTGCCTGCCAATTGACCATCGGCAGCGAGCATCCCGCCGTTGACCTCAATGCCGCCCACTTTGGGCGCGATCAGCATCGCGGTGCCACCCGCTTGTTCCACTGCCTGTTTAAGCGCGTTGATCGTAGCCAGATCGGAACCTTCGGCAAACAGAAGGCCGACTTTGCGTCCTTTGAGCGTCATCCTGGCATTCTTCTGGATCGACAGGGCGTTGGACACCGGCATGTCGATAGGCTTCTTCGCCGCTTTCGCCTTTGGCGGCAACGGCATCGCCAGTCCATCGGCCACGCGGCGGGCGAGATTCATATCGACGTTCTGAAGCAGCGCCAGCACCCGTTCGCGCACGTGCGGCAGTGACGCTTTCGACAATTCGAATACCAGGGCCGAAGCCATGTGTGCCTGTTCGCTTTCGGTTTGCGAACGATAGAACAACCGCGCCTGACTGTAGTGATCAGCGAAGGCTTCAGCCCGAACGCGCAGCTTTTCAGTGGGATCGTTCCGCTCAGCATTCGCGCGGAAGCTGGTGAAGCCCGTTTCGGGGCAAGCGCGGGGGCCGGTATCCTCACCCACTTCACCCAGACTGTTCGGTTCATAATTGGCGCGTCCTGTAGGGACCAGCGTCTGCATCATGCCGTCACGCTGGAAATTGTGGAACGGGCATTTGGGCGCGTTGATCGGAATCTGGTGGAAATTGGCGGTGCCGAGCCGTGACTTCTGCGTATCGAGATAGCTGAAAAGCCGCCCCTGCAGCAGCGGGTCGTTCGAAAAATCGATACCGGGGATGATGTTCGATGGCAGGAAAGCCGCCTGTTCCGTCTCCGCGAAGAAATTATCGACGTTGCGGTTCAGCGTCATGCGGCCGATGATTTCTACAGGTATGTCTTCTTCGGGAATCAGCTTGGTCGCATCCAGCACATCGTATGGCTGCTGTGTGGCCCATTCTTCATCGAAAACCTGAACGCCCAGATCCCACGCCGGATAATCGCCAGCCTCAATCGCTTCATACAGATCGCGGCGATGGAAATCGGGATCGGCCCCGGCAATCTTCACCGCTTCGTCCCAGCATGTCGATTGCAGGCCCAGCACCGGTTTCCAATGGAATTTGACGAACCGCCCTTCGCCCCGGGCATTGACGAAACGGAACGTGTGCACACCAAATCCTTCTATCATGCGCAGTGAGCGCGGGATGGCCCGGTCGGACATCGCCCACATGATCATGTGCATGGTTTCCGGCATCAGCCCGACGAAATCCCAGAAGGTGGTGTGTGCGGTCGCGGCTTGCGGATAACCACGATCCGCTTCCATTTTCACGCTGTGGACCAGATCGGGAAACTTGATCGCATCCTGAATGAAGAAAACCGGGATGTTGTTGCCCACCAGATCCCAGTTACCACTGTCGGTATAGAATTTGACCGCGAAGCCGCGCACATCCCGCGGCGTGTCTACCGAGCCCGCGCCCCCAGCAACGGTGGAAAAGCGGACGAATACGGGACAGCTGTTGCCCTTCTTCTGGAACAGGGATGCTTTTGTCAGTTCCGGTATCGCCCTTGTGCATTCGAACACCCCGTGCGCGCCCGAGCCACGGGCATGGACGATCCGTTCCGGAATACGCTCATGGTCGAAATGGAAGATCTTCTCGCGTAGGATAAAGTCTTCCAGCAAAGTGGGACCACGCGCGCCGGCCCGAAGGCTGTTCTGATTATCGCTGATGCGGTGGCCGTGATTGTCAGTAAGATGGGCGCGGCCATCGCTGTGATCGCCCTTACGCGGGACCTCCTGATGAAGCTCCCCGGCATTGCCGCGCGTGTCAGCCAGCGCATTCGCATCACCGCCGCTCTCGCCTGGGCGAATATCTTGCAGGCTATTTTTGAGAGCCGGAGACGTTTGCGGAGTTTCGCCCGGACGCTTGTCTGAACGCTTCGAAGCCATGTCTTGTCTCCCATTTTCTGGCTTAGGTTATCCAGCCAACGGGCGGCAATTCAGAACGTTCCAGATGCGAGAGGGCCTGAAAAGCGGCTGATCCGTCTCGAAACTAGCGATACGAAAGCGCCGCCTCACGCCGATCCATGGCACGATGAAGAAAGTTGCAATCATCGCAGAAGAGCGTTGTAACAGAGGATAAACCGGCTGCCGTCGATCTGGCGGTCCGGTTCCCTGTCATCTCATAGATGACCGGTGCAATAGGCCAGCAACAGGATAAGCGGGATAGGCACGCCGATCAGCCAGAGCAATGCGGAACGCATGATAACTTCCTTCGATTATGGATGTTTCAGCAACGGCTTGCACAAATGGTTGTTCCATGGCGGCCGCATGGCGGTGATGCTTTGCTGCCACGGAAACAAACGAATGACTGATGCGTACCAGGCAGAATAGCCATGGCGCGGACAGCGGCGCCATCACTGCGAACGAGGTGCTACGCTGGCATTATCGAAAGCATATGTAGGCGTAGCAGGCTGGACGATCCCCGCCGCTATGACAGACGCGTTCGCGTGCACGGGCAGCCATCTCGAACGGTATGCTTCGCGCTTCAATTCTGTCGAGATCAACAGCAGCTTCTATCGGCCACACCGGTGCGCCACATATGAGCGCTGGGCAGCAAGCGTGCCGGATGGCTTCCGTTTTGCCATGAAGCTTCCCAAGACCATCACCCATGAACGCCGCCTGCGTGATTGTCGCGATCTGCTGGAGCGGTTTGCGGGCGAAATCGCCGGGCTGGGCGAGAAGCGTGGGCCTGTTCTGGTGCAATTGCCCCCAAGCCTTCCTTTCGGCTATGCCGCTGCTCAGGAATTTATCACCGAAGCGCGGCAGATTCTCGGCGGGGCCATCGTCTGTGAGCCACGCCATGCAAGCTGGTTCGGCAAGGAAGCCGATGCGCTTCTCGCCAGCGAACACATCGCCCGCGTTGCAGCCGATCCCCCGATGGCCAAAGCCGGGTCGCGGCCGGGCGGATGGGCGGGGCGAGCATACTTCCGCCTGCATGGCGCACCCCGCATCTATTGGTCCAACTACGCAGATGCCGCGATCCACCGATATGCTGCGCATATCCAGGATATTTTGCGGGCGGGGCGCGAAGTCTGGACCATTTTCGACAACACCGCAGCCGGGCGGGCACCCGCCAATGCACTCACTCTCCTTCGTGACCTCGCATAGCCGGTGCACTGGCTGTAGAACCGAGATGGCAAGCCGGATGCCTTTCGCGTAAGCCGCACAGGATGAAAATCTTCTTCGATGGCTGTTGCCGGCCGAACCCCGGCCCGATGCAAACGATGGTGGTCGCGGGAGGCCAAGTTTTTCATCACGACACACTCGGCGAAGGGGACAACAACGATGCGGAATGGCTTGCTCTGATCCATGCCCTTACGGTTGCCAGATCGCTGGGTCTGGCAGACGTAACGCTGCTGGGAGATTCCGCTCTGATCGTGAATCAGGCCCAAGGCACTGTCGCATGCCGGGCTCCGCGCTTTACAGCGAGACTGGCCGAATTCCGTGCCTTGACAGGTCATTTCGAACGCGTGCGGCTTCATCACATCCGCCGCACGCAGAATCTTGCAGGGATCGCGCTGGAACGCATCCATAGCAGGCTCTGACCGGGGATAGCAGGACATGGCAAAGCTGATCTTGTTCAACAAGCCTTACAATGTGCTCTCCCAGTTCACGGATAGCGCGGGGGACACGGCACGCGCGACGCTGTCCGAATTCATCGATGTACCGGCCGTCTATCCGGCCGGACGGCTCGACCGCGACAGCGAAGGGCTCCTCCTGCTGACTGACGATGGCAGATTGCAGGCCAGGATAGCCGACCCGCGCTTCAAACTGCCGAAGACCTATCTGGTGCAGGTCGAAGGCACACCGCAGGAAGCAGCGCTCGAACGGCTGCGGCGAGGTGTCCAGCTCAAGGATGGCATCACGCGCCCAGCCGAGGTCGAACAGATCGATCCGCCAGCACTATGGCCTCGCGATCCGCCGGTCCGCTTCCGCAAAAGCATCCCCGATCACTGGCTTCGACTGACGATCCGCGAAGGACGCAATCGCCAGGTACGCCGGATGACCGCGGCCGTGGGCCTACCGACACTACGGCTGGTACGCTGGAGCATAGGCGACTGGAAACTGGAAGGGCTTTCACCGGGTGAATGGCGCGGTGTTCCTTCGCCGCGTTGAGGCAGCCACGCCGCGACCTCTTGCAAGTGTGACTGCTCCAGCTGCCCCAGCGGTGTGAAGGAGGAACCAGCTCTTTTTCCCGCCGTTCTGCCAAGTAATGGCAAATAACTTCGCCTGGTTACAACTGCGCCCCTCGGGGCTCTATATCGCACCGGCTGACTGTTGGATCGATCCTGCGGTGCCGGTGCCTTGCGCACTCATCACGCATGGCCATGCCGATCACGCGCGCGGTGGGCATGATCGTGTGATCGCAACCCCGGCGACTTTGGCCATCATGGCCTTGCGCTATGGAGAACAGGCGAACGTATCTCCAGCCGTTTATGGTGAGCAGATAACCTTGCAAGGCGGGGTGAAAGCCACATGGCTGCCGGCGGGGCATGTGCTCGGTTCTGCGCAAATATTGCTCGAACATGCTGGTGAGCGGATCATCGTCACGGGCGATTACAAGCGGCGGCGCGATCCCACATGCGATCCGTTCGAACCGGTACCCTGCGATGTCCTGATTACCGAGGCCACATTCGGCCTGCCGCTGTTCCGCCATCCACCGGTGGAAGAAGAGATTTCCCGTTTGCTTGCCGCGCGAGCGGCAAATCCTGAGCGCTGCGTGCTTGTCGGCGCATATGCCCTCGGCAAGGCGCAACGCCTGATGGCCGAATTGCGCCGCGCCGGTTATGGCGAGCCGATCTACCTCCATGGGGCAATGGAACGGATGTGCCGTCTCTACGAGGAATGGGGTGTCGATCTCGGTCCGTTCGAGCTTGTCGGCGATAGGGCCAGGAACGATCTCGCCGGGCAGATCGTCCTATGCCCGCCTTCCGCCCTTAACGATCGCTGGAGCCGCCGCCTGCCCGACCCCATCACCGCCATGGCTTCAGGCTGGATGCGCGTGCGGCAGCGCGCGCGCCAACGCAATGTTGAGTTGCCGCTGGTCATTTCCGATCACGCCGATTGGGAAGAACTGACCGGAACCATTCGCGAAGTGAACCCGGTGGAAACATGGATCACGCACGGTCGCGAGGAAGCTCTGCTGCGCTGGTGCGAACTCAACCAACGCCGCGCCCGCGCACTCACTCTCGTCGGTTACGAAGACGAGGACGATTGAGGTGGAAAGGTTCGCCGCCCTGGTCGATGCTCTCACTTATACGCGATCCCGCAATGGCAAGCTCAAACTTATCGCCGATTATCTGAAGACCACGCCCGATCCCGATCGCGGCTGGGCACTCGCAGCGCTAACCGGCGGGATAGACTTCCCCGCGGTGAAGTCGTCGGTGATCCGCAAGCTGCTGACGGAACGGATCGATCCTGTGCTTTATGCTCTGTCACGGGATTACGTGGGCGATACCGCCGAAACGGCAAGCCTGCTCTGGCCCGCCGCAGAGGACGGAGAGGGGGTGCCGCCGCGCGTTGCCGAAGCGGTCGATGCACTGGCGGCAATGACACGCGCTTCGGTGATGACGGACCTTCCGGGGCTTCTTGATCGCCTGGATGCCAATGGCCGTTATGCCTTGCTCAAATTGGCGACAGGGGCCATGCGGATCGGCGTTTCCGCCCGCCTCGCCAAAGTGGCGTTTGCCGATGCATTCGGCGTGCTCGTGGACGATGTGGAGGAATATTGGCACGGACAGGTGCCCCCCTATATCCCTCTGTTCGATTGGGCGGACCGGGGCGCTCCACCGCCTTCGGGCGAAGGGTTGCCCCTGTTCCGCCCTTTCATGCTCGCGCATCCGCTCGATAAAACCATCATCGACATGCCCGACTATGCCGCCGAGTGGAAATGGGACGGCATCCGGGTGCAGATCGTCCATGTGGGGACGAAGGATGACGGCGAAACGCGGATATATTCCCGGTCGGGCGAAGACATCACCGCCACTTTTCCCGAGATTGCCGAGGCCATGGATATTCCGGCTGTGCTTGATGGGGAACTGCTGGTGCGCGGCAGCCATCAAGGCGGGGAAAAAGGCGGTGCGGCGAGTTTCAATGCCCTGCAACAACGGCTCGGCCGCAAGACTGTCTCGCGCAAGATGCTGCAGGACTATCCCGCTTTCGTGCGCCTTTACGATATCCTGCTGGCAGGAGACGAAGATTTGCGGCCACTCTCGTGGGAGCAGCGCCGCAGCCGGCTGGAGCAATTGATCCCACGGCTGGATCCGACACGGTTCGATCTGAGCGAAACAATCACGGTCGCCAGCCTTGAGGAACTTGCCGCGATCCGTGAGCGGACAAGAGACGAAGCGATTGAAGGCGTCATGCTCAAGCGCCGGGACAGCGCTTACGTTGCCGGCCGGCGGACGGGTCTGTGGTACAAGTGGAAGCGCGATCCCCTTTTGGTCGATTGTGTCCTGATGTACGCGCAGCGCGGCAGCGGGAAGCGTTCTTCATTCTATTCCGACTATACGTTCGGGTGCTGGGACGGCGACCCGGATCGGGGCGCGGAACTGGTGCCGGTCGGCAAGGCCTACTTCGGTTTCACCGACGAGGAATTGCGCTGGCTCGATCGCTATGTCCGCACGCATACCGTCAACCGGTTTGGTCCGGTACGCGAGACGGACAAGAGCCTGGTGTTCGAAGTCGCCTTTGATTCCGTACACGAAAGCAAGCGGCATAAATCCGGGCTGGCGATGCGTTTTCCGCGCATCAATCGCATTCGCACCGACAAGCCTGCCCACGAAGCGGACCGTCTGGAGACTTTACGGGACCTGATTCAGCCCTAGCCATCGCCAGCTTGCGATGTCCGGCTTGCACCATGTGAAGGGAACCCATGCCGTTCGCCTCCGTTATGGGATTGGAAGGCAAATTCCACAGCATGCTTTGGAACTCGCATGGGCATACGAGCGCCGCTGGGTACGTCGTGACCCCGAGGCATGGTCTCATTCGTAGGGAAGGCGGATATGACAACCAAGACAATCGAATCCCATACCTTTAACCCCGTACCGGCGGCACAAGCGAAAGCAGACGCCATCGCCAAAGCGAAAGCGCTGGCACCCGATCTTGCCGCGCGGATCGGCAGCACACCCAAGACAAAATTCCGGGGCAATCCTGATGTGTTCGGCCGACTGGTCGAAGACCATGACCGCCATCGCGCTTTGCTGGCAATGATCGAGGAAACGACAGGCAATTCCCCTGAGCGGGAGATGCTCTTTACGGAACTGGTCAAAGAGTTGAAAGGCCACGCCGCTGCCGAGGAGCAGGCTTTATGGTCAACGGTTCTGCGCGACCCCAATACAACCGACTTCGCCCGGCATGCGATTGCCGAGCATAAGGAAATCGACGACATGCTGGCCGATCTCGCAGCGCGCGATATGGCGTCTTCAGCCTGGTTGCGTCGCTTCGCCGGTCTAAGGGAAGAATATCTCCACCACATCCGCGAGGAGGAACAGGAACAGTTCGTGGCGGCAGAGAAGCATCTGAGCGCTTCCGATCTTCGTTATATGCGGCAGGTCTTCAACCGCAGAAAGAGGGAGGAAAAAGCCGCAGCGAAAATTGAAGAGAAAATCAATCTTAAAAATTGAATTTATTATTTATTGACCTAATTTCTCCGAACATTCGATTCCAAATATTTCTTCCTGTAAGACAAGGGTGATTTCCCGGATATGCGTTTGAATGCCACGGTAAAGGAAACCCGGCTTGAAAAGCCGAGGAGATAGGCGATTTGCTTTAAAGGTCTTTGGGCTTCCAGCATGGCCTTCGCCTTTTCGAAACGCCTTTTTTCGACAAAGCGGTACACCGTTTCTCCCATTCCCATACGAAACAGCCGCATGAAATGGCGCTCGCTCATACCGAGCACACCTGCAAGTTCTGCGACCCGGATCCGCCGGGTAAGGTTTTCATCGATGTAGTCTTGCACCTTGCGCAATTCGGCATGTGACAGTCCTTTTCCATTTTGACTGTGCGCATCCGCCCGGGTGCGGCGTACATGACGAACCAGATCGATCTTGATAAGCGCGCCGATCGTTTCAAGCAGGAGATCGGATGCGAAGCCAGGCGCGACAGCTTCCTGAGCCAGACGGCGCATACCGTACCCTACTTCCGAGCAGCGGATATCAAGACAATCGCTGAGGAGTGACGGGTCACGTTCGCGGGTGAGCAGGCCGAGATCGTTATCCGCCGGATCGAATTGCAATCGGGCCACGTTCAGCATGCCCCCGTCGCTACGCGTATGCAGCGGAACTGCGGCCGGGACCATGACAATTGTCCCCAAAGACCGGGGAGAGGATATGTCACTGTCCAGTTCATACCACCCTTCGGCAAGAGTCCGGGGCGTCAGGTTTGTCATGCTCAACATGTGGTTCGAACTTACCAGTCGCCGATCCTCGTCCTCGGGCCATGAGAACTGGCCATATTCGAACCGCATGTTGGCTGCGTTGACAGTGACGCGTTCCATGTCTCGATCAACTCCCCCCAATGGCAGGATTTAATACATCGATGGCGCCATCGATAACGCCACTGAAATTGTGAGGGCAAACTAGCTCATTTACATTGGCTGGCAACCGGCGGACGCGCAAACCGATCCAGTGCCGATAAAAAGAGATGTCCATTTGAAGGGCGCCAGTCATGCAATGCAGGTGACTTGCGCTTCATCAAATGCGCGGAATTATCGCCAATCGCTTCCTTTTCATTCCTCTAACCGACCTCAAGAAGAATTGCAGGAAGAGTAGGAGGTGACCGTAAAGGTCTTTTCCGGCAAAGAAATGGGACGAAGATTATGAAGTGGCTCTCCATACCGCCGTTGGTTGCATTGACTTTTTCAGCCAATCTGGTGGCGACAACGGCCCTCGGGCAGACGGAATTCCGCGGCAAGATCGGCGATACCGTTGCCCAGTTGTACATGGCGGTGACAAAGTGTGCCACTGGAACGCCGGCGTTGTGCTGAGCGTGGCGGTGTAAAAACCGGCCAGTGGATAGGCTGCTCCTTTTGGGGGCAGCCGGGGATGTTCGGCGTGGAA
>Ga0182743_1000334_pt1 | contig 64369 bp, 75 predicted proteins | sample eDN3rd30CKraftOP_FD_128522 | JGI IMG/M metagenome (GOLD analysis project Ga0182743, IMG submission 128522) | Enriched Organic Plus compost microbial communities from Emeryville, California, USA - eDNA 3rd pass 30_C Kraft OP (version 2) (version 2) ... | reverse complement strand
GTCGCTGCTCAGGATGAATGTCAGTGGGATCCGGCTTCCCCAGACAAACGGCGGCGTGCTTCGGTGTGGTCGTGGCAGGCGATCGACCGGGACAACCAGTTCGACGTCGCCGGCGCCGGTGATTCGCTGGAAAGGATCGTGGCGCTTCGGCTACTGGCCAGCCAAACGAGCGGGAACACTCGCGACGCCTATCGCCGCGACCTCAACTACTTCATGTTCTGGTGGCAGGACGAATACTCGCCGGTCCTACTGGCCCGAGAACACGGAGATCCCCGCACGCCGATCCAGTCGACTCGAGCTGACCTGGAGCAGTACATGAACTACCTCACGTCGCTCGAGGATCCGCTTGCGCCCGCCACGATCAATCGACGGATCGCTGTCGTGGCCAGCTTCTTCAACCGCGCGATCGACGATCCTGACATACCTGTCGAAACGAACCCCGCAGCTCGACTGAAGCGTCCACGGGTCGACAACGATGTGCGAACGGGACTCTCGGCCGAGGATGCTCGCAACCTCTGGCAGACGGCCCGTGGCTGGCCCGACCAGCTCGAGGGCACCCTGGTTATGGCCCTGCTGCTACTCGGCCTCCGAATCAGCGAGGCGGTGAACCTGACGAGCGAGGACGTGATCCGCGATGGCGGGTTCGTCAAGATCACTCCGAAGCGGAAAGGCAAGGACGGTCGTCCGATGTTGGTCGTGGACGACGACGAGCTCGCAGGAAGGCTTGAGCGTCTAGCCGCGCAGGGTCCAACCGTGTTCGGGACGGTCGACCGGCGAGCGGGCGCCCGGATCGTTGCGAAGCTCGGTCAGGCTGCTGGCCTCGACCGGGACCTCTATCCGCACCTACTCCGGCACACCTTCGTCACGGAACTGATCCGATCCGGGCTGAACCTCGAGGAAGTTCGGGTTCTCGCAGGTCACTCGCGCATCGAGACAACTCAGCGGTACGCCCGAGCGATCGAGGCAGAGACGAAACCCGTCGCCGGACTGCTGAGACGACGATACGAGAGAACATAGGTTCCCGGCCCGAACCTTGGTTTGTGGCGACGTTACGGCCAGCCGGCAGCGGACGCGCCTTCCTCTTACCAGCGCCCAGGCGGGCTGAAAAGGCCATCTCGCCACCCCACTTGCGGGTGATACCCACGTCTTCGCAGGTAAGCTGATTTTTTACCTCCAGAAAGTTGCATCAAGGGGGGTGGGTTTTTGGTCGAGCACGGGGACCTACTAGGTGAGAGAGAGGAGAGCGAGGTCCCTGTTCGGGAGTCGCCTACCTAGCAACTAACTTCGAGATGGAGCTATGAGTTCATTCACGGAAGCATTCCCCCGTCCGACCAGGCTCGCTTTCGCGGCCCTGGTGTCCCTCGTTGTGCTGGCCGGCTGCTGGATCCCCAAGGCGTCCGCCGGCACGAAGATCCAGCTGACCGGCAGTTCGTCCTATCCCCTGCAGTCCTGGGTGAACGCGGCGAAGGCCCCCACCCCCACCACGACCGTCAAGGTGGCCTTCCAGAACTGCGACGTCGGCTGCTCGAGCTACAACGCCATCACCGGCATCGGTTCGATCAAGATCGCCAAGAACGCATCCGAAGCCCTTGCCGAGAAGGTGCTGTATCACGAGCTCGGGCATGTGTTCGCCGATCGTCATATGTATGCCGCCGATCGTGCCACCGCAACCGCAATTCTGGGGATCCCGGCCGGCACCGCTTGGAGGGGCACCTACGGCAACGCCTCACCGAGCGAGTGGTTCGCGGAGGCCGCGGCGCAGTGCTACAAGGGTCCGAACTATCACCAGACCCTCGTCGCTTACGGCTTCCCGTTCAAGTACGGCTCCGCTCAGGTCCAGGGCATCTGTCAGCTGATGGCGAAGGCCGTGAAGCAGACCCCGCGGGTCATGACCAGCTTCTCGGTGAACGTCCCGGCTTCCAAGAAGCTCGAGACGGCGGCCACGTTCGAGGCTGGCACGATCACCGCGACGATCACCGTCGGTGGCAAGACCGGCAAGTCGCAGGCCAGCTGTACTGATCAGGTCAAGTCGAACGTCGGGTCGATTTACGTGAACACCTGCAACAAGAAGGCTGTTGTCTTCTCCCACGCCTCCAGGCAGGCTTCGGTGGTGATTCAGGGCGTTCCGGTTGCGGCGCCGTTGGTCAAGGCCACGGTTCTGTCGGCCATCGTGTCGAGCAGCACGGCCAAGGCCAAGAAGAAGAAGAAGAAGAAGCAGAAGAACCGCAGGTAGCCGTGAAGCGCAGGCTTCGACGCGCCACGCTCGCTCTCTGCTCCCTGGCGGCGCTGGTGGCGGCTGTTCCGTCCTCCGGCGCAGCTGCCACGACGATCGTCGCGCAGCCGGGTGACAACACGCCCTACGCCGCTTGGGTGGACCAGGCGGCAGTCCCGACGCCGGATGCGGTGGTGAAGATCGTGCGTGACGAGAACTGTCGTGGCTGGACTGGCGGCCTGATGGGCTGCGCCGAGTTCGAGCCGATGAAAGCCACCGGAGTCATTCATCTCACTCCCGATGCGTCCGGCGAGGTTCTGCGGAAGGTCTTCTACCACGAGCTCGGCCACATCTTCGACGACGAGTACATCTATCCGGCTGATCGTCCCGGCCTGATTTCTGCCCTCGGGTTCCCGGCAGGATCGACCTGGATCGGATCGCAGGTCGGCAGCATCAACCCGCAGGAGTGGTTTGCGGAGGCCGCCACGGTTTGCTCGTTCGGCCGAAAGCCGCCCTACCAGTCATACGAGTTCCGGTGGGGTCCGAAAGATCCGCAGGTTCGGTATGTCTGCGATTTCATGAGGACCGCGGTAACTCGTCCCGCGAGGGTCCTGTCGACCTTCTCGATCAAGGTTCCGGCCAAGCGCAAGTTCACCGGCACGATGCGGGTGGTTGACGGGACGCTCTCTGCTTCGCTCAAGTTGGGTAAGCGCACGTGGAGGTCGGAGGCATCCTGTACCGATCGCCTCGGCGGAGCCAAGCGGTTCGCGTTCGTCAACACCTGCGGGACACGGCTGGTTGTGGGAAACCGCGGCTCGTCTACGCTCCGCTTCACCTACCGGGCCGTCCCGAACTCGCTGTCGTCTGATCCACGGCTGGGTACGTTCTCGCGGATCCCGGCCCGCAAGTAGCCCGTCGTCCCCTCCCCCGGCTTCGGGGATCCGCAAAAGAAAAGCGGGGCCCGCGATGGGCCCCGCTTTCTTGTTCGTGCTTGGAGAGTGTCCCTTACGGGAGGCCGGCGGTGCCGTTCCAGCCGTTTGTGAGACACAGCTTGTCGAGACCGACGCATTCGATCACTCCGTCACCGGAGAGGAATGCGGCGGCCTGATTGATGCCGTTCGGCGAGTGACGCGGGTACGAGTGCGGGTCTCCGCCGTAGCCCCATTCGGGTCGCGGAGGCACGTTCTCGATCGGCGGCACCTTGCTGCCCTTGCCACGACAACCGGGCGGATCATTGGGCCCCTCGCAGTTGTACGTCTCGGGACCACCGTCGTAGTAGACCAGGGTGTTCTCGTTCGCGTAGGGAGCGGTCTTCGCCGGAATGCCGAAGAACTCGTTGTCCCAATGACGCGACGGCAGCAGCGTCGGGGCGTAGCGGCTCGCACCGAGGGTACGGGCCTCGACCTCGGCCGCGATGTTGGCGACCTGGTGGTCACCGATCGCCACACCGAGCAGGACCCGGTGCTCGTTGGTGTTCGGCAGCGGGTCGTTGGCCGGGTTCATCGTGTGAACGTAGCCGTTGCCCTCACCACGATCCCAGAGGAGCTGCATCATGGCGAACACCAGCGGGTACTCGGCCTGGTTCGTGTAATTGTCGTACAGGCCGACGTTCGGCAGGTACATGTTGCCGATGATGCCGTGGGCGTACTCGTCGAAGTCGACGCTTCGCTGCAGCAGGGTCGAGTAGTTGATGCCCGGCACGCCCAGCACGCCGTAGTCGACGTCGGGGGCGAGCGCGGTGTAGGCGCCGCCCATGATGCCGCCCTGGCTGATGCCGTGGTACATGGCGCGGGTGTTGACGCCGGCGCTGGTGTCGATCACCGAACCGGCGGGCTCACCACCCGGACCGTCCGGGTCGACCTGGAAGGCCGGATCGGTCGCGAAACCGTCCGGGTGGACCATCGCACGCTGGATCATCATGAAGTTGACGAATCCCTGCTGCATCCGGTCGACCAGCTTGTTGAAGTTGGACAGATCCGAAAGCGACGCCGCCACGGTGAGAAAGTCGTTCTCGGAGAATCCGTCCCAGTTGGTTCCGCACCAGGTGGAGTCCTGGACGTTGCCGATCTCACGGGTCGAACCACCGGAACGCACCTGGTTCAGGGCGCCGAGCAGCCCGTGACCGTAAACGCCAGTCGGACCAGGGTGGAGTTCACCACCGGCAACAACTGACTTCGGGATCGTGCAAATGAAGTCAACATCGACGGTGTAGTTCTCGTTCCAGACCAGTTCGTTGTTCGAGTCAAACTCGAACTGAGCACCGGTCGGACAACCGTTCTGGTTCAGGAAACACGGAACGTTCTTGATCGTGCCAGCCACGACCCGCTGCTCATTGGAGCCCGGGGCGCTGACGGTGATCGGATCGTTCTTGTTGTAGCTGGGCAGGCCCGGGTAGTTGTTCGGGCCGCAGTCGCCGCCTTCAACGGCGTCACAGACTGCGGTGATCTCCCACTCGGGGGCGTCACCTTCGATGGTTCGATTGGCGAGGTTGGTGTCGCCAAGCTTCGCGAACGCCGCGTCACGGATCTTCAGGGCGCGGCCAGCGATGCTCTTATCCGATGCGACCGTGAAGTCCCAGGCCAGGTAGAGGCTGGAGTCCTTCGCGATGCCGCTCGAGTCGAGGACCGGGAACACCTTGTCCTTGAGCTGATCGCAGCGGTAAATCAGTTCCGCATCCATGATCTGCTCGTTGTCACGGCACTTGGCGAACGGTTCCGGTGCTGAGACCGCCGCGTTGGCCTCGTTCTTGAGGTTCCGGAGGACGACGACGTAACGGTGGCCCGGCGTGAAGTTCTTCGCCGGACGGATCAGCAGGTTGACGTCCTTGGTGTTGGTCGGGTTGTCGTTCGGGTGGCCACCCTCGATCACGACCGGGGGCTGGCCCGGAGTGAGTTCGACGGTCGCCTTCGTGGTTGGGTTGGCGTCGAGCTCCGCGTAGATCGGGTGACGCTGGCCGGTTTCGACGTCGATCACCATGACCGGCGCGTTCGCGTCCTGGTAGGCGGCGATGTTGTCCGCCGGGACGATCCCCGAGTTATTGAAAGCCGCCGGCGTTTCGACCTCGGGCACCTTGACGCTGATCAGGTTGCCGACCGAGAAGCCGTCGGCCCGGTTGATGTCGGTCGGGTCGATCGGCTTGCCCTCACGGTTCTTCGGCATGGCCTCGGCCGGAATGTCGAGCCGCAAACCGGTCTCGGTGCTGCTATCGGCCTTGGTGTAGAGGTTGCTCGGGAACGGCTGCATGCAAACCGTCGGGTCGAGCGGATCGCACACCGGACGCTCCGGGGCAGGAGGCTTCGGCGGCTGGTCGCAGTTCGGGTTGCCGTTCCACTTGGCGAGGGGCTTCTTCCTGGAGGCTGTCGCCTTCTTCTTGCCTCGCTTGTAGTTGGCCACGACCTTCACGGTCTTCTTGCCGCACTTGCCCAGCTGGGTCTTGCCCTGAGCGGTGAGTGCGAGGACGACCTTCTTGGTGCCCTTCTTCTTGAACTTGACCTTCTTGGTCTTGAAGAAGTTCTTCTTGCCGTTGCTCACGACGGAGATCTTCGGCGTGGCCTTGCCGGTGGAGCGAACCTTAACGACGAGCTTCTTCTGCTTGAGAAGCTGCTGCTGGTTCTTCGTGACGATGTTGGCGATCGTCACCTTGACGGGCTTGGCCTTTCGTTTCGCGGCGTCAGCGTGGGCCGCGAAGGCGCTGAAGGCGAAGCAGGCAAGCAGCGCGACTATGGCTGCCGCGAGCAGGCGCCTCGCACCTAGCGGTTCGGAGTAGTTCATCCCTTTGGATTCCCCTCTTTCTGTGTGGGCAGATACCGGCCGTGTGACCGGCGTCACTCACGGACACTAACGCAGCCGAGGGGGGCAAGTTGCGCCCGGTTCCGGGGCCGGCACCGCTCGAACCAGTCATTCCCAGGCCACCGGGGGTGGCTCTTGGATCCGGACTCGATCGCCTCCATAAGTGCGAACGGCCTGCCGACACTCGTTGTCAGCAGGCCGTTCATTTGTCCATCCTCGCCAGTCAGGCGAAGGGAGCTTCAACGGTTTTGGGTCCTCCTTCTGGGCCTCTCAGTTCCTCTGGAGGGAGACATTTCTAACGGATCGTCAGGGCTACGCCCATGTTGATCCCATCACCCTTGAACGACAGAGAACCCGTCGCCTTGCTCGACTTGCCGGGCCTGAGCGAGATCGGAACCTTGACGCTCTTGGACACCTTGAAGCCATCCTTGCGCTTGCTCTGAAGTTCCACGACCTTTGTGAGCACCTTGCCGAGCGCCGCTGCCTTCTTGCCCCGGCACGATTCTTCAGCGGCGCAACCGCAAACCAGGCTGGAACTTGAACGAGCTGCCTTTCATGAACCAGACTTTCTGCCGATCGACGAACTTCGGAATCGTCAGTTCGACGTTCAGGTAGTTCGAGCAATAGTTCTTCGTCTTGAGCGGCTGGAGCTTGGCGTAGAAGCCGTGCGGGTGCCGGAACAACTTGCGCTGCTCTCGGGCGTTCTTGCGGAGCCACACACGGTTGAGCCGCCAGTTCTTGCCCTTCGTGGCCTTGAACTTCGACAGCATCGAACCGATCTTCTTGCCGCGCACAAACTTCTTCTTGCCCTTCTTGTGGCGCATGAAGAACGTAACGCGAACCTTGCCGCCGCTGTTGGCCTGATACCGGCTGACCATCCGGACGAACGGGCGGTGGGTCGGGTTCCGGAAGATGAAGAACCGGGCCCGGATCCGCCTGAGCTTGCATTCGGGCGGCGGCGGGCCGCTGTCCTTTTCCTCGGCGTGCCAGTCGATGTTGAACCTGGTGGTGATGTTCTCACCCTCGTTGCCGACACTCGACGGAAGGATCGCCTGAAGCGTGAAGTCCCTCGACTTGCCGGGCGAAATGTCGCCGATCTCCTTTTTCTTGAAGCCGGCCACGGTCCCGTGGTAGAGCGGATCGTTAGCCTTGCCTGTCTCGAACAGCTTCGTGTGGAAGATGCTCGAAGCATGAGGCGGTGTCGCGGTGATCGAGGAAGCGTTCATGCTCAGGGTCACCGGAACCTCACCGGTGTTCTTGATCGAGACCGTGTCGCTTCTTGTCTCGCCGGGAACCATGCCGTTGGCGACCAGGATGGCCGCGCCCCCCTTGGAGCTGCTGATCTTGACCGGGTTGCCCTCGGCCGCGATCGACACGCGCTCGGTGCTGGCCGGGGTGCTTTCGACGGAGTTGCTGGAGATCAGCGCGATCGCGCCGCCCACGCTAATGGCGAGGATCGCGGCGACCAGTCCGATTGTCTTGACGGCCCGCATTAGAAGCCCCCCTCCACGGTGGTTGTTTCAAGGTTCGGGACGTTCACCTGGTTTCCGGCGTAGTCCGTTGCCTCGTCGCTGTATTGGACTCTTGATGGCAGCCAGTCGTAGAGCTGGAGCCTGTTGTTGTTGACGTCGTTGATGATCACGCGGGTCGACGGACTTACGGCGACCCCGAGTGGGGCATTGAACTCACCGACGTTGTCGCCTGCGGCCCCCCACTCGTCAGTGATCGAGCCACCGAAGCTGGCGTAGACCCGGATCTTGTTGTCCGTCCCGGTCACGTAGATCCGACCGTCTGCGCCTTGTGCCACGTCTCGAGGTGCCGGAGTCGCAAACTGTGCCTCGTAGGTGCCGGTCGGTGAGAACCGTTGGATCCGGTTGTTCCCAGTGTCAGCGACCAGGATGGCTCCCGTCGAGGTGACACCGAGCCCCTGAGCGTTTGAGAACTGGCCGTTGCCGGATCCGGAGCTTCCGAAAGTGGTTGAGACCCCGCTTAGGTTTGAGGGCAACACCGACACAACCGTGCCGCCTCCGAGTTGGTAGACCTGATTGCTGTTCCCGACAACGAGGTCACGGTTCGGCGATATGGCGATGCTGTTGAGCAGCGCCCCTGTTTGTGAGAAGCGCCTTACACGGCCGGTGTCTGCCACGTAGACGCTGTTGTCAGTTCCGACGCCGACGCCTGTGACAGTGTTCGTGAATCCGTCTGGCCCGAGGCCCAGACCCCAGCGGGCGAGAACATTGCCGGTTGAGTCGTAACGTACGACGCGCGTGTTCGTTGAGTCGGTCACGTAGACGTCGCCGTTCGGCGCGATCGCCGAGAAGGCGGGTTTGATCAGCTCAGTGTTTCCGAGGGCACCCTGCGGATTGCAGTCGCCCGACAACACATGCTTCTGCGCGACACGGTTGTTGCCCGTGTCTGCGATCAGCAGCGTGGCCGTGTAGTCGAGCGTGTCCCATTCAATGTCACCGATCGCAGTCATGGCGATCGGTCCGGAAAGGTCATCGCCTGTGCCGCAGTAGTTGACGGGGTTGGTCGGGCTGCCTCCTCCCACAAGTCTGTAGAACTGGACACGGTTCAAGTCGGTTCGGAGAACCGCGAGACGGTCGTTCTTCCAGACCATGCCGTGTGGCGAATCAGACACAGCCCATGAGTTGATGAACCCGCCGCCGAAGTTGAACTGCTGGATTCTCGTGTTGTCGGAAACCAGAATGTATCCGCCTTGCGAGGCGATCGCCTTCGGGATTGAGAACTGGCCGTTTCCGCCGCCAGCGGATCCGAACTGGGTCACGTACACGCCAGGGGCCGAGAACACCTGAACTCTGCTGTTGCCCCCGTCCAGTACGTACAGCGTGGTGCCAATCTGGGTTAGGTCCATTGGGGCGCTGAACTGGCCGTTACCGGCGCCCAGGGTTCCCCACTTCGTGATGAAGTTTCCGTTTGGACCGAAGACCTGGATCCGGTTGTTCAGACGGTCGACCACGTAGATCTGGTTGGGGTTGACGCTTGTGTCGATGTGGATCCCGTAGGGGGCATTGAACTGGCCGTCGCCGGTGCCGGTTCCTCCCCACGAAAGAAGGAATCGTCCTGAGCTGGTGAACTTCTGGACCCGATCGTTGCCTCGATCGACTACGTAGATGTTGCCGTCCGAGTCCCTGTCAACATCGGTGGGGCCCGCGAACTCACCGGTCGCGTCTTGGCTGATTCCCCACTTCGTCTGGTAGGTGCCGGTTAGTGAGAACCGCTGGATCCGGTTATTGAGGCTGTCGGCCACGTAGATCTGACCTGTGGCCTGGTTAGCCGCCACACCCGCTGGCTGGCGGAACTGGCCGTTGCCGGTGCCTTGAGTTCCCCATGAGGATTGCTGGACGCCGAGATAGCTGTACCTCGTGACTTCGTGGCTGACTGTTCGCGCAACTACGACGTCACTGTTGAGCGACTCGTCATCGACTACCTGCACCTTGAACGGCCAGGTGGGTGTCGACCATTGACGTTCGTATCCCGGGAGAAGGTAGCCGAGTGGGCTGCCGCATCCGAATTGGTACTGCCTCACCCTGCTGTTCAGGGTGTCGGCCACATAGAGCCGGACTCGCGTACCCCCGTCACCGTCGTTGCACTCCTCGTCGTATTCACTTGTGCTGTCGATACCGAAGGGAACGTTGAACTCGTAGGCACCGTTTCCGCTCCCGCCGGATCCGAAGGATCCTACCCAGTAGTAGTTCACTCCCTGACAACAGTTCCACTCCCAGACCGAGATGCGGTTGTTTGAGGAGTCAGCGACGTAGAGAAGGGACCCGACTCTGGTGACGTCGCGAGGGTCTTGCATCTGCCCGTTACCTGATCCCGGGGTCCCGAACTTGCCGAGAAACTGACCTTGTGGCGTTAGGATCTGAACGCGGTGGTTTCCGCTGTCTGCGATGTAGACCCTGTTGGCGTCTACTTCGATCCCGAGAGGAGTCTTGAACTGGCCGTTGCTTTGGCCGAGTGACCCGAACTGGTACTTGTAGGTGCCGTCAGCGTCAAAGACCTGGACGCGATGGTTGTTTGTGTCGAGCACGAACACGTCACCGTTCGGGGCGACGTCGACGTCGCTCGGAGTGGAGAACTGGCCGGACGGCTGCCCTGTCCACATATCCGCGTACTGGAACTTGCCGCTCGGGGCCGCGTTCGCACCGTCGAGACCGACGATCAGGGAGAGCCCGATGAACACGGTGAGGCTGGCGAGCAACGTCCGCGTGATCGAGAAGGGAAATTGGGTGAGATTCATGGTTGCCTTTCTCGCTGTCGTGGCTCTCATCAGCATTCCTCCGGTTGTGGTGTGACAGGTGCCGGCGTGAACACTTGGTCGGAGGTGATTTCGGAGCCGAGAGTCACGGTGATGCGGCTGTTGCCGTTGCCGAGGACTGCGGTGCCGTTGAACCTGGCCTGACAGTGAACGAACCAGTCATCCGAATAGACCCGGACGTTGCCCATGTTGAGCGGCGGGTTGCCGGGCAGCGATGCGTGGTTCACGGTGATTCGGATCGGGTCCTCCGGAGCCCCGCCGTATTGCGACGGAGAGGTCAGGTTGACGTGGACTGCGGCACTCGAGCCGTTCCATGTGTTCGTGTACGCCGGCGGCGGCCCGGAGTTGGTCCAGACACCGAACATGGAACTCGGGTCGAGCGGAGAGTCGTAGTCGAGAACGATCGTGTCGCCGCTGTCCGGAACGTTCGCGGATCCGCCGTTGGCGAGCGTCGCCGTGGTTGGGACGGGCCGTGTCGTGTCGACGTTGAAGCTGTAGGCGCCGGAGGTTCCCGACCGGCCCGCGTTGTCGGTGGCGGTGATCGTGTAGGAGCGCGATCCGGCGGCGAGCTGGGCGGCGCTGCGGGTCAGGAACCCGGAGCGGTAGTTGTAGCTCTGCCCATCCACATTCCAGGGGCCACCTGCGGAGGTCATGGCAGCGTTCGAGCCTCCGACGTTCACGTTCACGGTGTTGACGCCGCTGGGCGGGTTGCCTCCGTCGGTGACCTGGGCGTACACGTAGAACTGGCGGGACTCGAGGACCGAGCAGCCTCCGAGGCCGCAGCCGACGTAGCCGGTGACACCGCCGTAGCTCTTACGGAGAACAGCCCGTTCGGTGGTCGGCGGGGTGAGGTCGGCGGCGGTGGAGAACTGGTTGCCGGTGGAGCTGACGTTGGCCGCGAACTGGCCGAACACGCCGCCGGCAGAGACCACCACGAAAAGGCCGCTGAAGATCAGGGCCGCCCAGGCCTTCCTTCGCTGCTCATGGGCGAACTGTTGGAGCCTACGCATGTGTTGGTCCCTCCTCCGTGTGGTGAACGATGTGCCCCTGCTGGACATATAGGTCCTGCTGGGCGTAGTCGAAAACTTCGATCTCTCCCTCGGGGCCATCGTTCTTGCCCTTCGAGTCGGATCGCAGGATGCCGATGATCAGGATGCCGCCGATCAGCAGCATCACGATCGCGATCGCGAGCGTTCCAAGGGGAACCTCGCGGCCGAAAACTGGGATTGGTTTGCCGCTGGTGACGTGGCCCACCACGGTCCCGACGTAGGGCACGATCAGGACGACCTTGCCTACCTCGGAGTCGAGCGGGGTCTGCCATGTTTCGCCGGAGTTGTTCGCGTCGCCTTTGGTGACAACGATCAGCTGGTCGTTGTCCTGTTCGATCGACTGGACGCGGTGCTGGTAGAGCCTGCCCGAGCCGTTGGGGTCGTTGAACGCGACGATCTGGCCGGGTTCAATGTCGGTGGCCTTCTGCGGAACGATCGCGACCATGTCGCCGGTGTTGACGACCGGGGCCATCGAGCCGGACAGAACCGAGAGGCTCTGACCACCGACGAACTTGGGCGCGACGAGCACCAGGGCGCACAACGCGACCGCGGTGAACGCGGCGACCAAGAAGACGCGGAGAACGAAGCGAACCCCTACCTCGAGCCGAATGGGGACGCGGTTCATCATTTCGCCTGTTCTCCGACGATTGTGAAGTTGATGTTCTTGCCCGCGATCTGTTCGCTCGCGGTGACCGGGATCGTCACGGAGATCGGGATGGTCTTCGTTTCTCCCGACTTCATGGTGAAGGGCGGCAGCGGGTTCTCTGCGAGGGCTGCGAGCGTGGTGGATCCGAGCTTGCCGCCTTCGCCGAAGGCCAGCTCGACCATGCGGGCCCATTCGTGGTCAAGGGTTTCGCGGGCGCTGGTGTCCTCGAGGCGAAGGGCGATCCGTTCGGTGGCTGAGTTCCTCGACCGGAGTTTCAGGATGCCGCTGGCTGACGGGCCGCCCGGGATCACTTCGGTCGGTTCGATGAAAGGTTTGGGGCGTCGCGGTTCGGGTTCGAGGCCGCCGCCGACCCATGCGTAGGCCTCAACGGTCGCTCCCATGACTGGGGCGCTCGCGGTTGAGGGTGCATGGTTGCTGAGGATGAAAGCTAGGAGCGCCGCCCCGATCAGGGCTCCGATCGCGTTGGCGATTCTCTGTTGGCGCTTGTAGAGCATCAGGTCAAGAGTGGCTTCCTGGGGCTGCCGGCGCGAACACCGGCAGCCCCGTTGAAGCCTGCAACCGACAGGTCAACGGTGGGTCGATCTGTCGGAACCAGAGTCACGTTAGGACTGGATCTCCCAAGTGAAGGACTGGTTGCCAGCGGTCGCGTCCTGGATGCTGGCCGGATCGGCGTTGCCCGGCAGCTCGATGTAGTACCGGTACGTCTTCTTCGCACCGGAGTTGAGCGAGCCGAGGTTGATGCCGTTCGCGAACGAGGTGTGGCCGCTCTGGAAGGCGGCCAGCGAGCCGTCGTACACGGTCGAGCTCGGGGTGAAGTCCGAGCAGTCCTTCTCGTCGCCGGTGCCTTCCTCGATCGTCAGCTCCAGCTGGTTGACCAGAGCGGCGGTCGGGGTGCCCGTGGTGGAGCCGTAGAGCTTGTAGCTGGTGCCGTCAGCGGAACCGACGTTCTCGATCACGACGCATTCGGTGCCGTTGTTGCCGTTGTCGCCCGGGACCGCGTTCGTCTTGAAGTAGACGGGCTGCGTCGCGACGCCAGCGTCACCGCCGTCAGCCGAGAGGCCGATCGAGCCGGTGGAGAACTGGTTGCCTGTCGAGCTGACGGTCGCCGAGAAGGCACCGTAGATGCCGCCGGCCAGAACGAGCAGAACGGCGCCAACGCCGAACAGCTTCTTTGCTGAACTCATTTAGTTGCTTCTCCCATTCGGGTAGCGGAACGACTCCATGCCGTCCCTTTTCCACTTGACACGGATGAACTCCCCTGACTCCCACGGTGCCGGCCGTTTGTGCCGACTTGCCCGGAATGGCACGTAGCCTTCCTGTGCTTGCGATACCGGAGCGCGTCCAGAGATGATGTCCGTCCAGCGATAGTACAACCGGCTGAACACCTTCGCAAGTATTAAGTTGCGATTAGCGGCCCTTATCACTTTTCGCCCACATTTCGGAGAGGCTCCGGAAGTCACTTTTTGAGGATTGGAAGTTCACTCTGATTGGTAGGTCCCCGCCCTCGACCGAAAACCCACCCCCCCTGACGAAAAAATTCCTAGGACCGTTTCTGAGTCGCCCAATGGTTCGGTCCCAGCTGGCTTCGGATCTCCGCGAGAAGGTGTTCCACGTTGCCTCCGCGAAACACCCGGCTTTCATTTTCTGCGTGGTGGAATCCGCGGTCATAGCTTTCGACAAAGCACGCCATCGTCTTGTCGTAAATCCATCTGCGGGTCGCCTCGTCGGCGCCCGCCCACACCTGGCCCACGGTGACTCGCTCGCCGTCCGGGTCAACCCACCAGGGCCGCTCGGGAGTGGGTGGCGAGTACGCGGATCCTGCCGGATCGGGATGCCTCGCGTTCACGATCGAGAGCTTGATTTCCGGGGTGGCCGGTTTCACTTGCTCAGGCATTTGGGCCTCCTTTCAGACGGCGCAGAGCTGTTCTGCAATGGCCGACGTTCAGCATGTAGATGTTGCGGCCGTCCTCGGTGGTTCCGATGATTGGAGCTTTGATTCCTGGCAGGCCGTAGAGCCGTTTCGCCTTGATCTCGAGGACGGGCAGCTTCTCCGGGCTGGCCTCGTGTTTGTTCACGATCTGGGTGAGGGTGAGAACTAGCTGCCGTCGGGTCATGCCGGCACCGGCTCTCTGCGATCGAGGTGGCGGGCCTGCTGGTGAATACCGGGGGCCCGGCTGATCCGATCGAGGGTGTCCCTGGCCTGTGCTTTCGCGATCAGGTTGGAGGCTTCCCCGGAGGTTCGGACCTGTTGGGTGATTCCGAGCCGGGCAAGCGCCCGCTTCTGGCCCTTCGTGACCGGGCCGCGTCGCCAGCCTGCGTGCCGGTCCACGATCTTGAGCAGGCCTTCCTCTCGCACGATCTCCTCGGCGATGCCCTGGCCGAACTCGATCTTTCGGTGCTGGCCACGCAGGTTGAACGTCTTGGTCTGCTGGTTGACCAAGAGGACCTGCCAGCCGGATTCGGCTTCGTCGATCGCGCGAAGTACGAGCTGCTTGCCTTCACCCAGGTCGAGCACGTACCCGCCGGGAACGTGAATCCAGTGGAACCGTTCCCGCGGGAAGAATCCGACGTCACGGATCCGGGTTCCTTTGCGGATCGGGGCCGCCTTCTGCTGAGTGCGTTCGTCGGGCTCTCCCCGGTCCTCGGCTTCGCGGCGGCGGCGTTCGATCGCGTCGGTGACTTCCTCGTCGTCTTTGAGTCCGAAGAAGGCCGGGAGCGACTGGATGCTGAGTTCGTCGGAGGCCCCGGCGAGGTCGAGGACCAGGCAGTCCTCCTTGTCGGGGTGTAGGCGAAGGCCGCGGCCGATGATCTGGCAGTAGAGCGACCGTGACTTGGTCGGCCGTGCCACCACGACCAGCGAGACGGACGGCTCGTCGAATCCTTCGGTGAGAACGCCGCAGTTGACGACGAGGCGGGTTTGGCCGGTCCGGAGCCGTTCGAGGATTGCCCTGCGCTCCGATGCGTGGGTGCTGCCGTCGAGCGCTTCTGCCCTCACCCCTGCCGATCGGAGGATCTCGGCGGTGTGGTGGGCCATCGAGACGGTCGGGCAGAAGATCAGTCCCTTGCGGTTTTCGCCGTGTTCGAGGTATGCGGAGAGGATCTCGGCTGGAGCGTTGGCGGCTTCGAGTGCGTCGCCGAGCGCCCCGTCTTGGAAGTCGCCGCCGCGCTGTTTGACCGATCCGAGGTCCACTTCGATCCCGATCCGTTTGCCGCGTGGCGGGACCAGGTAGCCGCGCTGGATCAGCTGGTCGATCGAGACTTCCATCGCGACGGTCGGAAAGACCTTGTCGAGCCTGCGCTTGTCGGTGCGGTCAGGGGTGGCGGTGACGCCGAGGTAAAGCTCGGCTTGGAGGTACTCAAGAACCTTCATGTAGCTGTCGGAGGCCGCGTGGTGGGCCTCGTCAATCACGATCGTCTGCCACTCGCGCGGCATCTGGTGAAGTCGCCGCTCTCGGGCAAGGGTCTGGATGGAGGCGACGACTACAGGCCGGTCGACCTGGTTCTTGGCTCCCTTCACCACGCCGACGGAGAACTCGAGCTCGGGGTCTATGTCGCAGAGCTTCCCGACCGCCTGGCTGATCAGCTCGTCGCGGTGGGCCAGCACAAGCGTCGGCAGGTCACGGGGATTGTTCATGCGCCGGCGGCTGATGCCGGTCGCGAAGATCACGGTCTTGCCGCCCCCTGTCGGGATTACGAGCAGCTGGCGGTCGTGGCCGAGCGCGAGGTTCCGGTTGACCTCGGCTAGAGCTTCCTCCTGATAGTCACGGAGGGAGAGCGTGGCGGTCAATGAAGCCCCTTTCGTAGATGCTCACGGGCGTACCGGCCCGGGGAGCGGCGCACGATCGCTTCGATCCGTTCGCGTTCGCGGGCCCGGAACCGTTCGTCGACGGCGACAGGGCTGGCCTTCGGCTTGATCTCGATCGCCACGTCCTCCAGTTCGCAGGACTCATCGGCGAGCAGGTCACGGATGGCCCGGCCCTGTTTGAGATTCAGCAGGAAGATCCCGCGCCCGCCCGGCAGCGGAACCGTTGCCTTGGGCGGGTCGGGGAACGCCTTGTACCAGCGGCCGGTGAGCATCAGGCAGGGCGTGTCCTCAGCGCGGCCCTCGGCCTCCTGTCGTTCAATCAGGTCGGTGAATAGGTTGGCTGCCTGGGTTCGGTTCATTGGCCCTGGGTTGGTCTGTCATCGGACTGGTGGCGGATCTCGCAGATGGCCGGGATCCGCCCCAACTCGAAGTTAGGTGCTAGGTAGGCAGACGAATTCCGGACCTACTTTTTGCTGAACTCGAGGTGCCTGCCACCGATCGGCCAGCCGAGCGATCGCCATGCGATCAGGAAGTTGCCGGGACCGCGGATCAGGGTGGGGAAATGAACCTGGAGGCTGATGTTGCTGTACCAGGTGCCTACCCCGACGACCTGCCGGAACTCGAAGAACTTGCAGGTGAACTGGTCCTGGCTCTTTCGCCGCAGGCAGACTTCGTGATAGGTGCCGCGGTTGACGCTGGTCGTGACGAGGGACCGTAGCTCGCCGTTGATCCATTCGACCTTCCGGCAGGTGTTGTCGGCGCAGGTCTGATCGAGCGGCGCGGCCTGCGCGGGGCTTCCTGATCCGGCGAGGAAGCCGACGACGATGATCAGGGTGCTGATCAGCAGCGATCGGACATAAGGGCGGCTGCGATCTCTGCTTCGGCCAGCGGGTGCGAGCTGGCCGACCGACTGGGTGCTCATGCGGTGTCCCTTCTGGTAGTTACCTGTTACCAGTTAGGTCCCCGCCCTCGATCGAAAACCCACCCCCCCTGGTCCGATCCGTTTTGGTGCGCGTCCTGACCCGCTCCGCTTTGACGGGCCAGGACGTCCCTGCTTCTTGTGGGGCCGCCGGCTGGCGGCTGTGAACCGCCGGTCAGGCGACCGTGTAGGTCTTCTCCTTTGACTTCTTGACCTTGCCGGCCTCGACTGCCTTCTTCGCCAAGGCGTTGGCAGCGCTGCTCTGGATTCCGATGCCTCGCGCTATGTCGGCCAGCTTGGAGCCGGGATGGGCGGCCACGTACTCGACGAATTGCCGCTCCCTCTCCCCTCTCTTGGCCCGTCGACCGGAGGACGGGGTTGCCTCCGCACCGAGTGCTTTCTGAATTCGTGCCTGGGCGTCCCTGACGGCCTTTTCAGCTTCGCGGGCTTCCTTCCTCGCGGCTTTCTTCTTGTCGGCGAACTCAGCCTTCACCTTCGCGCGGGCTTCCTTCGTTGCTTCTCTCACCGCGGCGGTGATTGCCTTCGATTCTTCCTGGGTGAGTTTCTTGAGCTTCTCCGCCGACTGTTCCAGCTGCGAGATCGCTTCGTCGATGCTTGCCATGGCTACGGCCCTCCGAGACTTTGCGTACCGAAAAATGCGTAATAGGTTGGGGAGCCTACTTGAGCCGGTAGCCGATTACGTTTCGATCGACGATTCGAGGTGCCTGTATGCCCGTCGACGCCCGTTGTGGGGTTCCCCCAGCTATCGCATAAGAGAGAGAACTACACTCGCGGCTCGGTGTCAAGTACCGGCATCGAAGAGTTCACTTATTGGACCCGGGCAGCGGTTAGTTTTCGTGGGGTGGATACGGGGCGCCGGGGAGTAGTCCCGCGGCGTCCCGGAACCCGGTCCAGGTTCCGAACTCGAGGCGGATCGTGTCGATGCCAGGGGCATTCTCGGGCCGCTCTCGCATCCACCACTTCTTGCCGGGAGTTCGGCCGAGCTCGGCCGCAACCCTGTGAAGCGAGTCGATCATCTTCCTTCGGCTCCACTGGCAACCGATCCGGGCATCGGCGATCTCTTCTTCGCTGAACCCCGCTGCTTCTAGGAACCTGCGCCAGCCTCCTGGCCCGTACCGCTTCCTTACGGGATCGGATGCGGGCCGAAGGTTTGCTTCGTCCCAGTCGATCGGCGCTGGCGTGTAGCCGAGGTGATCGGCGAGGTTGCGTGCGTCCTTGAAGATTTCCTCGTCGGTTCGGACGATCGTGTCGAGGCCCGCGGCCCGCAGCGCGTCGTTCCAGCTGCCGAAGATTCGTTGGATCGTCTTTGCCCGGGGTCGCCGGTCGGGATCCTTGTTCCATTGGATGCGGGTGGGTGTCTGCCCCAGCTTGTCGGCCAGGTCGCGCAGAGCGGTGACGATCTCCCCTGGGAGGTAGGCGGACTCATGCGTGGCCGTCCATGTGGCCGCGGTCCACGAGCCGCAGCGTCCGATGATCGTTTCGCTGTCGGGCACCAGCTCGCGGGCGTCCCATTCGCGGTCGGTCAGGGGATGGCCTTCCCGACGGAACTCCTGCCGGAGCCGGTCGATCAGTTCGTCCTCGGTCCAGTCGAGCGAAAGCGCTGTCCGGCTGGTGGGTGATGCCGTGGCGATCGCGGGCATGGTGCTCTTGTACCCGACTTTGAGCTGGCCGGACCGGGCATTACCCCGAAAACAAGGACTATTTCGTCCTCGGTTCTAGCGCAAGGCGGGTTCCCGGTCCCGGAGTGTGTGAACGCCGGCCGCGGAGATTGCCTTGGCCCAGCTGCCAAACCTGTGGGCGACGACTTGCGCTGAGGGATGGTCGGGTGAGGATCGCCGCCAGTCGCCGTAGGTTGGTGTTCGGCCGAGCCGTTCGGCGTCGGAGCGAAGTGCCTCGAGGATCTGTTCGTCGGTCCAGACAGTACGGTTGCGGGTGTGGTCAAGGCCAGCGGCTTGAAGCGCCTTGGCCCATGTTCCGAATTCTCGGATCACCACGGCCCGTGTCGGCCTGTCAGGTGCCGCTCGGTCCCACTCATGGGAGCTGGGGGCCTTTCCTCGCTTCTCGGCGTCGGCCCTTAGCGCATCGAGGATCCGGTCCTTTGTCCACTTCTTTACCGGGACCTGCGAGAGACCGGCGGCTTCGATCGCGGCTGGCCAGCTGCCGAACCGGATCATCACCAGATTGGCTGTCGGTCGACCTTCACCCTTACGGGACCACTCCCTGACCAATGGGGCACGGCCTCGCCGTTCGGCGTCGGCGCGGAGCGCCTCGAGGATTTCGTCGTTCGACCAGGTTCGTCGTGCCATTGGTCCTCTGAGTCTTGCGTACCGGCCCGACACACACTCAGCGGACCGCCAGGTCTGCCGACGCGCGTTCGCAGCGTCGCGTAGGTCGATCGGTCCGGTCTATGGTCCGTGGCGCTTTACCACCGATTCTTGGAGGTCATTTTGAGAGAAGTACGAATTGGGAAGTCAGTCGCGCTTGTGGCGCTGGTGGCGACCGGACTGTGCCTGCTTGTCGCCATGCTGATCGCTCCCCCGCCGGCCGAGGCTGGCGTCTGTCATACGGCGACGTCGAACATCGTGAAGCGGAAGAACATCTCTTGCAAGCACGCCAAGCGGGTCGTTCGGATCGTCAGGCGGGTTTCGGGGGTGTACCCGTCGTGTCGGGGTGATGTCGCTAAGGCCGGTGGTTGGGTGGCTCGAGGAATCCCCCGCTTCGGTTCGTTCCGGCCGATCACCGCGAGGTTCAAGAAAGGGAACAAATCGTTCATCTTGACGGGCGGTGGACTCTGCTGAACCGTCACAGGCGGCGCTACTGGTCCCAGGTCCTCGTAGCGCCGTCCCTGTTCCCTCTCGGACGGTCGCCGATTGCCCGCATTTCACCGGGTTTTTTCGCTCCCTACCTTTCCTCAACGCTCTTGGGACGCGCTACAGTCGTCGGGCTCTGTCACCGATGAATCAGGAGGTCATCATCTTGGGAGAAGCACGTATCGGAAGGTTCGATCTGGTCGCTGCGCTGTTGGCAACTGGCCTGTGTCTGGTGATCGCCGCGGTCACGATGGCACCGCCCGCTGAAGCACGGCTGTGTCACACCGCGGCTCAGACGATCGAGAAGCGCAAGAACATCTCGTGCAAGCAGGCAAAGCGAGTGATCCGGATGGTTCACAGAAGGGCGAGAGGTCCGCTCGAGTGTCGCGGCGACTACGCGCGCGTTCGCGGTTGGGTGGTTCGCGGAATTCCGCCGCGCGGCAAGTTCATCCCGCTTAGGGCCAAGTTCAAGAAGGGCAAGAAGTCTTTCCACTTGGTCGGCGGCGGAACCTGCTGACCTAGACGGCCAGGGGCGGCGATCTCTGCGGTCGTCGCCCCACTCTCGTCTCTCAGTTCTCCTGCTGGCGCTTCTCTGCCTCGAAGGCCGATGCGCCTCGACCTGCCAGCGATCACCGTGGGTCGCATCAATCCTCTCGGCGGGGCCATCTGACCAAGGCAATCGCTCGTCCGGCGACGTCCTTGTGAGCTTCCATCTCTAACCAGGGCGACCAGGTTCTCGCGTGTTCGACTACCGACCAGGTCGTCCTTCGCATTTCGTTCGGACCACTCTAGGGCCGGCGCGGCCGCGCGACGGTCGTTGCGGTGGCTACTGAGCGTCGTTTCTTGGCCGTTCGCCTCACCTCGCAGCGACGGTGGCCATGGTCACCGATCGCTCTCATATTCGCCCGATCCCTGTCAAGGATAAGGATTATCTGCCGTCAAGGTTTAGCGGAACACGAGCGGTTCGTCCTCGCTCGCCTCATCTACCTGGTCTCGGATCGCCTTCACCGTTACTTTCCTGATGGGAGCTTGCTTTGAGCGGGCCTCCTCGACGTCCGACCAGGTCCGTACCGTCACCCCCCTCCGTTTGGCCATCTCGTTGACCTGGGTCTGGAAGACGCGGACCGAGGTGAAGAAGTCGCGGCCGGCGACAAGGGTGTGTTCATTCCCATTGAAAAGCCGATTCCAGTTGTACTTGCGCTTTCGTGATCCGACCGATCGCGAGCTGCTGGCTGCGCTGGCCGGGGCGATGGGTGCTCGATCAGCCATACCGTGATGATAGCGGCTTATCCTTGACGCACTTATAGGTCTAATCCTTGACGCGGCGGGGCCGTCCGAGTTGACGCTTATCCTTATTTCCGTCAACTCAGACACCAGTTTCAAGGAGGACACGAAATGGCGGCAAAGATCACGGCGTTCGCCACCTGGGCCACTAATGACCAGCGACGCTGGCCCGCGGCTACCTGTTACATCGTTCTGCTGGTGGCAGCTATCGGCCTCGGCAGCTTCGTCGCTATACCGAACTGGGTGGTTCTCGTCGCGTCCATCCTCGCGATGTTGATCACGCTCGTCGTGATGGTCGGACTGGACAACGCTTCGCCCTCCGCTGTTGTCTCCCTGGCAATTGGCATGGGGGTTTACTGCGCTGAGGTACGAGACCTCTCCGGCAGGGTCTGGTGGATGCTCGCCCTAACTGGAGCATTCCTCGTGTTGGCCATCATGCGGTGGGGGGATCCGGCAGCGTCCAAACTCTGGTGGCTCATCACCGCCCTTTTCATTCTTCTGTCTGTGACGGTTCTCGCCGACTGACTCCGATGAAGTCGATCAGCGACAGGCAATACCTGGCTCTCATGGCGCACCTCCCCGACTCGCCGCGAGGGCGGCGCGATCGTGGCCTGTTCGATCTGATGTGGCACGCCGGTCTCCGCTGTTCCGAGGCGGTCGGGGTTCGTCCCGAGCACTACGAGCCCCGGAACGGCGAGCCGTATCTGTATGTGCTCTGGGGCAAGGGCAACAAGGAACGCTACGTCCCGATCGGGCCAACGCTGGCGAACTCGATCGAGTCGTGGTTGGCGAGTGGCGATCGCCCGGACGTCGACGGTCCCCTCTACCCCGTTCTTCGGCCACGCAAGTCGGTGGAGAAGGCCCGCGCCCCTGAGCGAAATAAAGCCAAGCCGGACTACCAGGTCGACTCCAGCCAGCTGCGAGCGACGCTGGCGGGTCTCTCCCGGCAGGCCGACGTGTTCGTGACCGCGAAGGTTGAGGACCTCTCTCGGCCGAAGGTGGACGGAAAGCACCCGTTGAAGCTGGTTCGGAAACCGATCCAGCCTCACGCGCTCAGGCACTCCTATGCGATCCGGTTGTTGATGAACGGCCTTTCGACGGTTGAGATTCAGAAGCAGCTTGGCCATTCGGAGCTGGCCACGACCGAGCGTTATCTGGCGGTTCATGATGATCAACGCGCGGCGAGGGTTCGACTGGCCGTGGAGGGCAAGCCGGTGGATGACCGGGTCGCCGCCGAGCTCGAGCGAGTCAAGTCGCTTCGACTGGCGACCGGAGAACTTGAAGGTGTCGAGGCCGCGAGTCGCGCGGCGGTTGACTCGATGATCGCGGAGTTGGGAGTCGACGAGGCGATGCGAAGGCTCGCTCTCGCCGGATCTCCCCCGTCAGCGAGTTGACTCAGACAGGGACTACTAGCTACATATTTCAATCAACGAGGAAGGACCCGAACCATGACCGAAACATCATTTATTTCCAAGCCGCTCCCCGAGCTTCGCCCGGGATGGACCCAGGTCTTCAAGGAAGATCAGCCAACTGACTGTTTCGAGTACTCAGAGTCGGTCTCCGGACGGCTTCTGTCGGTCTCCGGACGGCTTTGGCGATCGGACGACGGAACGTGGCAATGGAGTGAGAGCGGCGTTGACGAGCCGGTCTACGAGGTTGACGAGGACCTGGTCGGCCAGATTGTTTTCGCTGACAGCGACGAAGAAGCCGAAGCTGCTCGACGCTGGCCTCGGGAGGCGCCAAAGGACCCGGATCAGGATGGTGACGTCGTTCGAGTGGTCGTCGACAGGCAGGCAGGAACCATCACGATCCATGATCCGTTCAGGCAAGAGACCGGGACGATCCGGGTTTGCTTCAACGGGGTCGGCTGGTCCTACGTGGACAGAGAGGGTTGCAAGAGAGCGTCCTCGGATCCTGACCGCAACCGGCTGATCAACGGTCTCGCCGAAGGATGTGCCGATCGGATGGAGCCGACCGTCATAACGGAGGTGTGAGACCGTGCGGGCCGCCGAACTGGGCAAGGCAGCATGACCACCGCGGCGGGGGCGCGGGCAAGTACCCGGTCCAGGCCCCGCGGTGGGAAGGCTCCCCTCGAGGAAGCGAAGTCCGAGCTTGCCGAACAAGGGTTGGCAGACAGGATCCCGCAGATTCAGGGTATCCCCGAGATGCGCGAGGCAGCCGATCGGGCCGAAGGCCGACGACGCCTTGAAGGGCTCATCTCGTAGGAGCGCAGCCTCAGTACGAGCCGATCTATCCGCTCCAACAACTACTGTCGACGAGGTGTGCGACATGACTTCCTACTACTCCACGCTGCCGGTCTGATTTGCCGTGGCCAGTCCTCCCGACGCGAGTTGGCATGGCTGCTCTATCGCAAACTTGGGAAACGCTGGGGGATCCGAACAACTTGATGGATGGTCCCAGCCCGTTCGCAGACCGACCGGGAGACGATGATGCCAGGGCCGCCTAGGTCGCCAGCCGTCCATCTCCGCTTCCCGACGCGGAAGATCCGGATCCGCGCCGGAAAGATGCGGAAGCGTGACGAACCGCTTTTCGAGTTGCTGTTCGTAGGAAGGCGTGACGGATGGTGGGAGCCTGCGGGGCAGCTCAAGGAGGACTGTGCCTTCCAGCTCGCCGCGAGAGTTGATCGCCTGGTTAGCACGATCGTCCAAGCTGGTCCGTGGCCAGCCACCACAAGTGAAGTTGAACTTGAGGTGTCGAACGAGCTTGGGGCTCTGTTGGAGTCGGGCGAGGATTCATCGGCCAAACATCTCTTTCTTGCCGGCCGCACCGAGATCGTCCCTCCGGAAACGAAACATCTCCACATGGTTCGCTTTCATCTCGTCGCGGCTTCCCTGCACACTGATCTCGAAGATGCGGAACGTCGCGCCGAGTCGTTGCGTTCCAGGAACCTTTCGTCCTGGGTGCTGGCACCCGAGCCTCAGCCGGTACAGCTATCGACTCAGCCCGACGAGAAGTCCTTCCGGGGTCCTGCGGGGAAGAATCTGTTGCGGTCGTTTGCTCACTACAAGATCAGGCGGGACGACCTTCACGAGTGCTTCGTGATCGACCGTCCTGACGGTTCGATGGTTTCGATCGAGCGGGTCGGCGAGACCTACGAGGTTGCGTTTCACGGGGTCCGAGAGGTGAACCTGGACAGGTTCGACAGCATCAGTCCGCGGGATCTCCATGAGGTTGTCGACTACTTGGTGGCCGGCAAGCGTTCGACGGTTAGAGAGAGGTATCCGCTGGCAGTTGAAATGGCTCGGCTCTGACCTATTCGGGTTCGCTGAACCATTGTGTGATCCGGTCACGATTCAGGACTCGACCGAGATCCTGCGTCTATCTTCACCAGCGCGAGATCACCTTCACGCAGTTGGTTCTACCCTCGGATCGACAATAGGAGTTGATACGTCGCAGTCGGAACCCGTAGTTCCAGTAGGCGCGCCCCCCGGGGTAGGTCATCCAGATTTTTCCGAATCCGCGGTAGATCGAGTCCCCGAGCAGCCAGTAGATGCGGCACCTTCGCCGATCCCGCGCGATCCGCTTCCGGCAGGTGATCCGGTGGCGGTAGCCCATCGTGAAGTTGTTGCCGAGTTGCCGTTTCAGGCCGATCCGCATGTAGTCCTCGGCTTCGGCTTTCCATAGCGGGTAGGTGCCCGCCTCGGCCTGTTGGGCTGGCACCACGGCCAGGGCCGCCAGCAGGGCGATCGTTGCTAGGAATGGGCGCTTCATGGAGTCCTTTCCCTTTGTGGCCTTGCCCGTATGTAGTGAGCCTATCTCGCCTGTGGAGTGGTTTCAGGGCTGGCGATCGTCAAGATAGCCGGTCTTCTTGGCGTTGCCGAACGGTACGAACCAGTTCTGGGGCCTCTGGTCGACCACCCCGAGTTCAAGGGCGACAGGACTGTGGCCGTGGACCGCTGCATCGCTCGGATCGGTCATGTCGAAAAGATCGAGAACGTCATCGTCTTGAAACAGGTCGAAGATATTTCGGAGGCTTTCCTTCGCCTTCCGCGTCTCGTCTTCAGTCAGCTGGACCTCATATCCCCCGAAATCCAGCCACATTGCCGCCCGGTCGATCAGATGAACGGCCATCAGTTCTTCCCCTACACACGAAGCTGGCTCATTGTTCTCAAGTCTCACCATCAGAGCGACCGCCGCGGAGTACAGCTGAATAGTCATGCGGTCGTCGACGATGGCCCTGAACGCTTGGGGCACGATCTCCTCTCGCGCCCAGTCGAGTCCGTTACCTTCAAGGATCTGGGCGCGGAACTCATCGACCATGATCTCCCCGCCAAGCATTAGCGCCTTGCGGCCGTGAAGATTTCGGACGGACGGCAGAAACTCAAGGATCGTCTGGTCGAACGCTTCGGGGCTACGCAAGTATTGGCTCCCGGCCTCGGTAAGAAAATGGCTCGCTTCCTCAGCAAGTGATCCGCCGGTTTCTCCGATGAGGCCCATGTCGCCTAAGTGCTCCAACGTCGCCAGAACTCGATCGACTGAAAGGTCAAGCTCACGACCGAGTTCGACAGGGTCTAAACCTTCGTCGGCCGCCTCACTTACCCCCACGACGCCGAGAACCCGGACCCATCGGTTTTGCTGCTGCTCAATTTCGCTCATGAGTTGAGGTTAGTGCTGGGTCGGACAGATTCTCGGCAGAGACCACTAGTGCATTCGCAGGGCAAACACACGTTCGTTACTCTCGCCGCAGGATGCCTCCCGAGCCGATCATCGTCACCCCGGACGACATTGAGCGTGTTGGCCACTCAGGCAGACGCTCGATTTACCGTTACCGCCGGATCCGGATCGCGTCGATCGACGCCTGGGGCAGCGTGGTCTATAGCCCTGTGATCGAGCGTAGTCGAGATGCCCCGACCTACATCGCCCGGATCCTCGAGCTGAAACTTACGGGCATGTACGAGGGGGCGGCGAAAGCCTGGGTCGCGGAGAACTCTCCGATCTGGATTCCAACGAGCGACGATGATGCGTCGATCGCCACGCTCGCGAACCCGGTCCCTGCGTTCTAGGTCAGGGCGACCACCAAGGCCAGAGCTGCGAAGGCCGCGCCGATGGTGATCAGCCATGTGGCGATGATGGCTGACCACAAGTCGAACCGCGAATCAGACTCGTTGACAATGGTGAAGAACAGGAACCAGAGTGAGACGGACCAGAAGATCAGTCCGATCCCGACCGTCGTTCTCCCCGCCAGGTGGCTCGGCGCGAGTCCGCCTGACAGGAGGGCAAGAGCAACGGCCAGCGGAACGGCTGCAACAAGGCTGCCGGCGACTGATGCTGCGATCGTCGGCCCGACTTTCACGGTGAGGTTCGCGGCGAGCTTGCGCCAGGCCCGGGTCAACAGGGCAACTAGAACCACAAAGACGCTGAGGGTCGCGACGACCGTTTGAACTATCGCGGGGAGGGCCGCGAAACCGAACCCGATCCCGGCAAGTACCAGCAGCCCGGCAACTGCCGTGAGGGGAGCCCAGAAGGCTCGTTTCAGGTCGCTCTCTCCCGGGACCGCTGACTGACTCACTTGGACTTCCTTTCCTTCGCTCCACGCTGCCCTCATGCGGGCAGGCACCTCGCAACCAAGGTTAGGTGCGAGAAACCCGGACCCTGGGCTACTCGCCGTTCGAGCCGCGGGCCTCGCGCATCGTTCGTCTGATCAGCAGGACGCAGACGGTGAGGGTGAGCACGAACCCGACGGCGATCACCGGGTACTTGGCGGCGCTGTCGGCCACGGTGACCGCAACGGGTACGGCGAACGAGGCGTAGAGCAGAAGTAGGGCGAGCGTGATCGAGCACGCTTTGTCCTCGACTGACCATTTCGCCCACCTTTCGCGGCTGAACCACAGCAGCGCGAGCGCGCCAACGGAGGTCACGGCGCCGGTCACGATCTGGGCGGCGAGCTCGGCCCCCACCATCACCAGAGCCAGGGCAACCAGCGCGAGGATGCAGATGAGTGGTGGGGCGATCGAAACGAACCGCTGCCGGCTGTTCGTCAGGGTCTCCGTGCTGGGTTCCATCCTCTGCTCCCGTTCCGTGAACTTTCTTGATCCGGCCGGTTCATCCGGATAGGTCGGCATGAGTGTAGGGGCGGACCGGGGCTGCAACAAAAAAAGCGCCTCTGGATGGCCGGTATCCCATGCGAAATCATGCGGCGATAACCAACGATCTACCTCCCCCTCTCGTTCCCGAGATCTCTGCGTGGGCGCTGGTTGATGCGGCCACGGTCGGACCGCCCTACTCGGAGGGTCCAGGACGGTCAAGGCGAACGATGCGACGAGCTGACGGGTCCCGCCTCGAGGTGATCTACGAGGCGGAGCTTGATCGGGCCGATAAGCCCGAACTGGCGATCGCCGCGAAGGTGAACCTGCTGGTGATGGCTGGCGACCTTCGGGTTTCTCGACCCGCAGGATGCGGGACCGGTCAGGCTGTGCTCAGGACTCAGCCCCGACCAGTGACGGAACAGAAGGTGCCATCTTGGAGACCGAAGGGTCAGGCTTGACCGATACGAATTCACCTTCCTTAGCCTTGCTTGGTCGGTCGGCGTTGTGGGGGTAGATGATCTCGACTCCGAGTTCGCAGGCCAAGAGGGCAAGGTGCCCGTAATGGCCTCCCGGCAAGAGCAGGGCTGCATGTTCGCATCGCAGTTGCCGCCGGAAGCGGCACAAATCGAGGAGGCTGCCGACCGCCCGGTCGAGGGATGCCTGACTGACCGATCCGGCGACTTGGATCAGGGTGTTGTTGGTGTCGTCGTACAGGTCGGTGAACCTGGGTGACCCCGCATCGTCGGGGAAGATGACCTTCCGTGTCGGTATGCGGCCTTCGCGCTCCAGATACCGGGCGTAGCTCTGGATCAGCTGCCGTTTGCGAAGCTCGATCGCGTTCGGTTCGCGGTTCGGGTAGAAAAGCCCGTCTTCGCTGAACCTCGATTCAATCGGCACGTCACCGACGCCGTCGTTCGTCACTCGGAGCAGCAGGTCGTCCATTGTGCCGATTCGCCCTCCGGCGGGTTCGGTGTCGATCGGTTCCAACCGGAACATGATGATCTGCCGGAGCGGGCCGCCTCCTTCTTCTGGCGCATCGCAGTACTCACAGTTGAAGGTGAGGAGGTCTCTCGGCAGCGTGAACTCACCCAGGTATTCGACCTCGTCGCGCTTCCCTTGGAACAGGCGCAGCGCCCGGCCTTCGTGCTTGTGATCCCAGACTGCTTGATTGCCGGACATGAAGACCTGATCTCCGGTTTGACCTTCACCGGGGAAGTAGAAGAACCCGTCTTGGCGCCAGCCGCTGAAGATGCCGCGGTCCTCCTCTTCGATTGGGTCTCCGGCGAACAGGAATACGTTGGGGGTTTGCTTGGATGGTGAGATCGCCGGCTGGGTCCGTCCGCCGTACTGCTCGTGAAGCTTCGCCCTGTCGATCGTCTCGCCGGGTTTGAGATTCCATTCAGTAGTCATGTGACTCTTATAGTCCGCATCGGACTTCCGATTCGAGGGTCCGATTGGTCATTGACCCGAAAACGCGGCCTATTTCTAGCCCTTAAATGGAAAAAATTCATACCCGCACCTACACTCCTGCGAAGTGGCTGAACCGAACTCGTCAGTCGCCTAAACGAATCCCATTTGACTAACAAGGAGGAGAGGCAAGTGAAGAAGCTGGCGGCGGTCGCAATGGCCGTCCTGGTTGGTATCGGAATGACCACGGCTGTCAGTCAGGCGACGGCCGCGAAACCCAAGGTCCTGTGCTACGGCGTGAACATCAACAAGGCCCCGAAGGCAAAAACGAAGCCCGGCTACTGCCGCATGTCGGGGGACACCAAACAACCGAACCTGATGGTCATGTTCCAGTTCAAGGCCCGCAAGTGGTCGACCTGGTCGAGCAAGTTCGCTCTCGGTTCGGGCAAGATCGCAACTCAGTCGTATCGGTTCAAGCCGGGGCTCGTGAGACTGTCGAAGCCGAAGAAGCGGTGTGGCCGCTTGATGTTCACGGTTGCTCAGATCGGGTTTCCCGGCAAGGGGTGGAACCAGCCGTTCCGGCTGCTTACCTGCCGTCCCTGACCCCCTGCGAATCCCCTTTAACGAGAAAAAGCCCAAAGGGTTTACGCAACATCCACGCTGGAGAAGTGGGGCCGGCCGCAAGTTCACGGTCGGCCCCTCTCTCCTACTTCTTGTTGAGCTCGGCGCTCACGGACGCGCACAGCTCATCGAACAGGCTCCCGACCGCGATCGGGTCGCCATCCCTTTCGATCAGCTTCGTGTAGCCGCGAATCTGCTCGAGGTTCGCGCTGACCTTCTCGGCAACCGCTACGAGCTGCCGGTCGATCGCCTCGAGGTCTGAGTCGACGGTGACGGTCAGCGGGATTGTCTCTCTGCTGGCGCCGACGACTCTCCCCCACCGCTGCCAGTCCTCGTCGTACACGTGGACCTGGGCGGCCAGCTCGCGACCGCTCATCTGGCAGGCGGCCACGTGAACTCTCGGCCGGAACACGTTCACGCCTTTCTCGGGGGCACCGAGTCCGGCGGTGGCGTAGATCACCTGGGGGTTCTCGACCTCGAAGTCGCAGTTCTCGCACCGGATCAGGTCGGTCGTCTCGAAAATTGACGGGGGCCGCTCCGGATCCTGCTCGGACATGAGGCACGGGTTCTCGTTCAGGAACGCGCTTCGGATCGACAGGTAGGCGGTCGCTTCCCTGAGTTCAGTCAAGTCGCTCGATCCGCAGACGGGGCAGAACGGGCGGTAGCAGCCGTCGAGAATGTCGTGCGCGAGCAGGCAGACGTCAGTCAGCAGGTCCTCGGCGGGCCGTTCATCGACCTGATCTCGCCATGCCCGCCAGAGGCGGTGACGGTCGTACGTGGTGAGGAGCTTCATGTCCAACTCGGTTCGCTTCCCGACCGCTTCGATCAGGTCGGCCTCGAACTGGAACGAGGTCTCGGTGGTTTCTGTGGTGGTCATTCGTTTCTCCTTGAATCTTGGTTGGTGGCCTTTCGGCCTCGGAAAAGACGGAAGGCCGGCCCCCTGGTGTGCGGGACCGGCCTTCCGGGTAATGCGTGCGGCTCGGGTTCTAGAAGTCGAATCCGAGCTGGCCGTTGTCGTCCTCGTCCGTTTCGACGGAGAACGCGAAGGGCCGGAACTCCTTTGGCTCCTTCGGTACGGCCTCGGGTTCGGGCTGGTCGACGTCGGCTGGCTGCGCGGCGGGTTCTTCGTCGCGGGTCCAGCTCGCCGGGATCGCCGGAGGGAGCACGTGTTCATACGGTCCCTCGGCGGATTCCCAGAGCGCCTTTATGTCGTCCTCGTCGATCGTGTCGTCCTCCGAGACGGCAAGGCCCATCGCCCTGAGTTCCTTGACCTGCTTGGCCCAATCAATCGGTTCGTCTTCCTCGTCCACCAGCTGCCCGTCGAGCGCGAGATCGGCTGCCGCAGACTTGTCCGTGAGCAGCTGATACTTCTTCTCGGCGAGCGTTCCCTTCGGCACGATCGAGTAGATCGTGACCGGGCGAAGCGAGCTGAGGCGGTGAACTCTGCGTTGGAATTGCGCCAAACTTTCGTGGGACCACGGCATTCCGAGCACGATTGCGACGGATGCCGCGGCCAGGTCATGACCTAGCTTCATGGCCTCGATACCTACGCAGAGGACCTGACCGTCACCATCGGAGAAATCGGCGACCGCCTTGGCCCGCTTGCGCGGGTTCTTGGTCGCCAGCTTCCCGTCACTCTTGGGCTCAACGATGTGGGCCGCCCGTACCCCCCGCTCTTTGAGACGGGAGGCGATGAAATGCCCGGTGTCGATCCGGCTCGATCCGATCAGGACCTTCTCGCCCTGGCGTACATGCTTCATCGCCAGTTCGAGTGCCTTCAAGACCGCCGGCGTCCACGGTGAGACCTTCCGGCCCTCCGTGAACAACGCCTCCGCGTAGCTGGTGTGAGGATCGGACGGCGGCATGGTTGCCACCGCCTCGAGCTTCGCCAGCTGACCGATCGCGGGGGCGAACCGTTCGACGGCGCCTGACTCGACCAGCGGGTGATCGGGGTAGGTGAGCGTGAACCAGTCAGCGAAACCGTTGAGCCAGCCCTTGTTGAGTTTCGACTGAATGGTTCCCATTGGCACCTCGACCTTTATGTCCTGTCGGGGCACCATCTCGCCCATGTTCTCCTGCCGGCGACGGACCATCGTGGCCGCGAGAAGCCGCCACAGCTGGGAGACATTGGTGACCTTCGGCAGCACCTTCCGGCGCTTGATCACGTTGTCCTCGCCGTCCTCTTTCGAGCCATGCATCAGCTCGATCACGGCGAAGGAGTTCTCCCAGTCCTTGCGGTCGTTGTACCCGTAGGGGAACCGGGCGTTAGGCCCGTGGCAAACCCACCAGCAGCCGTTGTAGGCGTCCGAGATGTAGTTCGCGATCGGCGTTCCGGAACCGGCGAACCGGCATTTCGCCTTGAGCGAACGTACCGCTTTGCCGCGCTTGGAATCGAGACCCCGGATCAGCGAAAGCTCGTCTACGCAGATCACTCCGCGCTTGAACGCTCCGGCCAGGTAGTGCCCGATCGTGTGAACCTTGCGCGACTTGTGGACGTATCCGCAGCGGCTGCAGGCACCGGCGATCCATTCGTCTTCATTGTTGGTTCCGCAGTTCGGGCAAGCCTCGTTCGAGTGGAGTTCCACCTTCGTCACTTCCGGCTTGCCGAACGGACCTGGGATCGTTCGCTTGTGGGTCACGACCTGCCCGGGCAGCGGCTCGTCAACGGCCCCGGTGAGCGAAAGCGCCTCGTACCAGGTGACGTAGAACCCTTCCTCGCCACGCTGCATTCGGCGCTTCACCTCACGCGCTTTCGCCGGGGTGTTGATGATCTCGAAGTCGAGATCGAAGAAGCGTTTCGCTTCCCGCTGCCATTGTTTGAGGAGGTCCTGCGGCACCACCAAGAGGGCCTGCTTCTTGAGTCGGTGGTACTCGATCGCGGCCAGCGCGAGCGACAGCAGGCCGAGGCTTTTGCCGCCGCCCTGCTCCCATCCGAGGATCGCCGAGCCCTTCACGACGCATCGGGCGAGGTCCTCCTTTTGCCACTGAATCCACTCGCCCGTTTCGGGGTGAGTGAGTCCTTTCCAGTCGAGTCCCTTGCCCTTCCAGTCGTGGTCGACGGTCAGCTGGTCGAGGATCTCCCTCGCCTTCTGGACGTCGTCGGGTCGTTGGGTGGCTATGTCGCCCGGGTCCGGGATCTCGAAGTGATCCAGCAGGAACTCCACGTCGGTGGGTGCCTCCGAGAAGCGGTGCTTGCCGATCCTGATTTCAAGGACGCGCCGCTTCGTCAGGAACTTCCGGATCTCATGTGATCCGTCCTTCTTTTCGTAGGGCCGTTCCTCGGTGGTTTCCTCGAGCTTCGAGTTCGTTTCGATCGGGTAGGTCTTGCCCGCCTCGAACTCGTAGTCCGGGGCATCCTTGACGCACGTGATGATCTCTATGTCGCTGAGGTAGCCGAGCCGCTGCTGAGGGCGAACCTCGTACAGCGGAACCATCTCGTCCCGGACTTCCCGATCAACTTCCTTGATCTTCTCGATCAGGGCTGGCTCGATCGAGATTGCGCCCTGGTCGGCGTAGCTTTGGATCTCCCTCCACCGCTTCGGGTTGAGGGCTACCCAGCTGGTCGCCAGTCCGTTGATTTCCCGGACTGATTCGACCGCCGTGTAGTCGATCTGAGCGAGCGCGACCTTGGAGTACTCACCGAGCCGGACCTGAATCTTCGATCCGGACAGCGACAGGTCATGGCCCTTGCGCTGGATCCCGTTGCTGCGACGGCGATGCTCACCCGCCGCGGCCCCGAACACGCTCTCGATCTTGCTGAAACCAAGACCGGAATACCGGGGGTCGTAGTCGGTGCGGCGATCGCGTTCGGCGTTCAGGCGAGGCCAGCAATCCGCCAGTTCCTCGCGGCGAACGCCTTCGATGGTCAGGAGGTCCTGTCCCTCTTTCACGAATGACTCTCCGACCACGAAGCACAGGACGCACGGAAGCTCGACGCCCTCGAAGAAGTCCTCGACCTCGATCTTGGCCCAGACGTGCTTGGCCTCGGGCAGCGGCGCGATCTCCTTTGTGTACCGGTCGCGGCCGCAGATGAACGCTGCTTGGCCGTACCGGCCGAGCAGCTTCAACATCGCCTGGAATGCGCGGACGGTGGACGACCCGTTCTTGCCTTCCGCGATGCCGGCCAGCTTCCACTCAAGACCGAACGGTGGATTGACCACCAGTTGCGGCCACTTGGCCCCAAGGCCACGCAGCAGCGGATACACCTTCTGGAAATCACCCTGGATGGAGTGGCTTCCGTAGTTGCCGTTCTCGACCTGGTCACGGTCGATCTCGATGCCGTACCTGGCGGGCCGGTCAACCCAGTTCAGGAGGGCACCGTCACCCGCGAACGGGTCAAGGGTCGGCAGGGTTTTGTCGAACAGCCGTGATAGCAGCTGGCCGACCTCTGGCGGGGTGAAGAACTGTTGGAGTCCTACACCGACGCCGCCCCGGCCGCCGGTGAGGATTTTCCGTGACGAGTCAATGACTTCGCCGGTAAGGGCGCCACCTTCAAGGCGGCTGCCTTTTTCACTCATGGTTTTCCTTTCGATCTGACGCCGGGTAGCAAGCCCGGACTTCAATCCCGTTCGGAAACGGGCACTCAATTTTACGATTACAACAGGCGGGAAAGCCCGTTTTCATGCGGTTTTCGTTGCCTCCCTGCTGGTCTTCTTGGAGCCCAGCGCGAGGTCAGCTTCGGACTTGGTGAGGTGGTCGTGGAGCTTGGCTCCGTCGATCACCTGGTCTGCGAGCTGGCGCATCAGTCCGAGGTCGCCGGCGATGGTGTCGACGCTGTGAGCGCCCCAGCCTGCGACGTAGGGGATCGAGGTTTTCTCGACGTCCAGACCTACCATTCGGCAGGTGAGGTAGGTCGCCGAGTCGGTGATGATCTCGGCCCGGTCCCGACCGAAATGCTCGTAACCGACCCCGAGTCCGTGGATGATCTCGTGGATCAGGCACCGAACGATCGCGTTGGCTGGACGGTTGGGCCGGTAGGCGATCACCATCGCCTTCTTGTCGTGGTAGCCCTCCGCGCCCGGTTCTTCGTCGGGTTCCAGTTCCTTCAGGGTGTAGCCCTTCGAGCGGGCGAACTCCTGAAGGTTTCCGATCAGGGCGCTGTGACTGTCGCCGGTGACCGGGGCCGGCCTCGGCGGGTCGATCGAGAGAGCCTTCCCTTCGATCGGGTCAACTTGGTCGCGGGTGAAAACCGTTCCGGTCTTGAACCGGAGCAGCTTCTTTTCTTCGCCGTCCTCGTCCTCGATCGTGACCGGGGTGGGAACCCAGATCATCTTGCCCCGCTCGCCCTTTCGGACCTGGTAGCCGAGGTCGTCATGCCACGTCTTGTAGGAAGCGATCGGGGGAACGAACTTGCTGCCGGACTGGAACATCACCCAAAAGGTGTTCCTGAGCGAGTAGTTGTGACAGAGCGCGACCGCGGCGAGATGCTGCCGGAAGGTTTCGCCCTCGGTCAGCTTTCGGATCGCGGCCTCGTAGGAGGCGGTTGCTTCCTCCATCCGGGCCTTGCGACGGGCCTTCTTTTCTTCGGGGGTGAGCTTGTCGTACTGCTTCTTGGTGAGCCGCTTGCGTGTCGCGGTCTTCGCCATGTTTGGTCTCCTTGCTGAGTTGGTTTCAGGCACGACGAAGGGGCCGCTTTCGCGGCCCCCTCGAGGTGTGGTTCTTCGGTTGTTCGGCTAGAGCCGCGGGCCTAGACGTAGTGAGGTGTCTGCCGCTTCTCGTAGCCCTCGTCTTCCGACTCCTGTCGCTTCTTCTCGATGTTCTCGGGAAGAACGCCCTTCGCGAGCCGGTCGATTACTTCCATGTCCTCGCGGCCCACGTTCTTGATCGGGTCGACCGTACGCCAGATCCGCTTGGACTGCGGGAGCTCGTCCTGATTGGAGTAGGTCGCCGTGACCATCGCGTTGGTGACGATGCGAAGGATCTCGTCAACGCTCTTGGCGTTGTCGATCGACTCGATCAGGCGTTCCTTGGCCTCACGCGGTTCGAGGTAGGTCACCTTCTCGCGCTTGGCCCCGGACTTGAGTTCCTTCACCTCGATCTCCTTCCAGGTGGTGAAGCAGAGCCGCATCCCGAGACCGGCGAGGTTGTCGTCCTGCTTGACCGTGGCCTTGGCGAGCAGCCGGATCGTTTCCAGCTGGTCCTTCTTGGAGAGAGGTTTGCTGGACCGCTTCAACAGTCCGTCACCGATCGCTTCGTTTTCGGTGCGGGCCTTGGCGGCGGCTGCCTTGGCCTTTTCGCGTTCGCGCTTGCGCTGCTCCTTGATCGCATCCTCGCCGGCGGCGGCGTTGCTTCCGGAGTCCGCGGCGGCCTGCTCGGCCTCCTTCTGGCGGGCTTCCTCCCGTTCTTTGAGTTCGGCCTTGGCGAGTTTCTCGGCGGTTTCGATGATCTGCTCGACCTCGGCCTCGAGAACCTTCCGGTCGAAGATGTGAACGGTGGTCCGTTCATGCTCGTCTTCGTAGATGAACGCTGACTTGGCGGCGTTCATCCGATCGAAGCTCTCGTCGGTCAGGGTGATCTCGACGCTCGGATCGTCCTGGCTCCACTGGTGGTTGTTGATGATTCGCAGGCCGGTCAACCGCTGGCCTTCGTATTCATCGAACGGCTGGACCGCCGCCATGCCGCGAGCGGTCAGTGTCTCGGCCTTCTCGCCCTCGAACACGTCGCTCGGTTCGGTCCGGTTGATCGTCGCCACGAACGGGACGCTGTCGAGTTCCTCCTGTGACTGCGCCTGAAGACGGTAGCGCACGATCTCGTCGAGTGCGACCGGAATGTGGTCGCGGATCTTCCGGTAGAGCGGCCTGCTGCTCATTGCCTGTTGGGCAAGGAACAAGGCGACGTCCTCCCCGCCCGGGGCGGCGGCCACGTCGACCAGCGTCTTGGCGAGATCGGGACCGAAGTCCATGTTCGCAAGAGCGATCTTCTGGACCTTCTCGGGAAGCTCGCACATCTTCACGAGCGCCCCGACCTGCTGCGGCTGCAGCGCCCGTTTCTCGGCGACCATCTTGAAGCTGCCGAGCTTCTTGAACTGGCTCTCGAGAACGATCGCCCTGGCCATCGGGGTCATGTCCTCGCGCTGCTCGTTTTCATCGAACGCGGCGGCCTTCGCCTCGTCGTCGTCCAGTTCGCGGATCAGGGCCGGGATCTCGGTGAGTCCGGCGGCCTTCGCTGCGGTGTACCGGCGGTGGCCGGCGACCAGCTTGTAGCCGTCCCCGTCGGGGCGGATCAGGATGGGCTGCAGCAACCCTTCCTGCTTGATCGACTTGGCGAGGTCTTCGACGGACGCCTTGGTGACGTTGCCTCGGGGGTTGAAGCCCTTCTCCAGCTTGATCTTGTCGATCTCGACGGTGGCGACTTCGGGTGCTTCTGCAACTGCGTTGCTCATTGATGTTTCCTTTCGATCTGACAGCGGGTAGCAATCCCGCGTGGATACGTATTGTCTCGAACCGATCGGCATCAACTGCCGTTTTTAGGCCGTTTTTGGTGGCCTCGGACTGGTCACTTTCCGGTTCGTTTGAAAGTAGGTCCGTGGGGGTTGGATCTCCGGCACCTGGCCGGTGTCGGGTCAGGCCGTAACCGCGGGCTCCTTCGCTTCTCGCATCTCCCTGGTGATCTCCTTCGCCTGCCTGATCACTTCGTCACGCATGACGTTCAAAAGGCTGTAAGCCCACTCGTTCGAGCAGACCATGTCTCGAGCCGCCTTTGCGATCGCTTCCGGCTCGAAATCAGACGGGTCGTGGTCGTGATCTTCCTCGATCAGCGTGGATATGTCCCCGGGGGTCAGCCAGAACGCGAACTGGCAGTCCCAGGTTCCTGCGGCGAGCGCTCCGTCGAACCCGGCCTTCGTGTGGAGCCGGTAGTCCTTGAAGAACTGGATCGCTCTCCGGTCAAGCAACGCTTCTCGGGTGCTGCCGCCGACCGCGAGAACATCTGCGGACCGCACTCGCACCTTGGCCACGTGTTCGCGCTTCTCGGGATGCTCCCAGAGGTCTTCGACTCGGTTGATGAGCGCCAGGTGATCAAGGGTCAGGTGATCGTTCACGACCACCTCCTTGATCGCTGGCCAGTCTGGAGGATCGTTCTCTCGGTCGTAGCTGAGTGCGATCGAGCTTGGGACCGGCAGGATGGGATGCTTCGACATTGGTTGTTCTCCTTGTGTCTGTTGATGGATGGGCACCAGGGACCGGCCCCGGCATGTGTATGCCGGGGCCATGACCGTTCCCTGGTTGGTGCTGGCTAGGCCAGCGTTGGATCGAGTACCTGCTGCTCGCCCTCGGCGGGACGGTCGGTACTGAGTGTCTTGCGTCGGTTGAGCGCCCACTCGAGCGCGTCGTCCTGGTTCTCGAACCCGCCGGTCACAAGGGACCGTTCGAGCCGATCGAGGATGCCGTTGCGTCGGAGCTTGGATCGCTCCTGTCGTTCGATCGACAGCATCTCCCGCACCATGCGGAAGTGCTCCTCGTCCTCCCCGCAGAGGTCCCGCAGGATCTCCACGCAGTCGGAGTTGAGGGCCATGTCGTCGTCAACGGTGTTGCCGGGGTACGTCTCGCCGGTCACTTCCTCGTAGATCACCGGCAGGCGGTCCTCGAACTCGTGCTTCTCCTCAACCCAGATTCGCCGGATTTCGTCCAGTTCTTCCGTGGTGATGAGTTCGATGTTTGCGACCTCCGGGGGCGCGAGCTTCCGGACCTGAATCTGGGCTTCCAGTACTCGCCGAAGCCAGTCCTCCCGGACGTGTTGGAGGTACGGCCCGGGCACCAGCGTTTCCCGCTGGCTTTGACCGGGGGCAGGTTCCTCCGAGTGGAACAGCTGGATGCGTCCGTCCATTCGGTGGAAGTCCCTGAGCGCGTAGTCGTCGCGTTCGCCGTCCTCGTTTCGCACGTCGAGCGCGTCGCGCAGTTCGATCAGGGGAGCAAGCCATTCCTTCGCGTCGTCGTTGTGGACCATCGCTTTCATTGACTTGTCCTGATCGACCATGGTGCAGGTCCAGCAGCCGAACCGGGAGTCACCGCAGGACGGGGTGCTTTCGTCCACGACCAGGGGGCATTCGCCGTCCTCGGTCGCGCCGCTGTAGAGCGTCAGCAGGTCATGGTTTCGACCGCCGAACGGTGACGGCACTTGCATCAGGTACACCCAAACATCGTCGTTTGACCAGGACTCAATCGGGCTGTAGACGAGGCTGCCGGGCAGCGATCCGTTCGGGGACAGGCGATCCCGCGCCCGACCCGCCTCATGCTTTTCCATGGTGCGGGCGCGGGCGGCGGATTCGGCCTTCCTGGTGCCGAGCACAAGGATCGCTTCGCCGGCCTTGCTGATCACGTCGCGAATGAACCGGTTGGACGGCTTGATCTTCAAGCGATCGGTACACCACCGGAACATCGGCCGCGGTGCCGCGTACCCTCTCCCGATCAGGCAGGTCCAGAACCGCTCCTTGACCGGCGGAACCAGCTTGTGTGCCTCGATCGGCATCCCCTGTTCTCTGGCCGCCTCGTTCATCTTGTCGAGCTGGCCGGAGACGTAGGCCGACACGACCGGGTTCTCAACCATCGTGTCGGTCGTGATGACGTGGATCGGGGTTTTGCGGTCCTCCTCGGGGAGTTCCGCGATAGCCGTCCAGACCAGCTGAAGGCAGGCAGTTGAGTCTTTGCCGCCCGACCAGCCGATCACGATCGGAGATGAATCCTCGACGTAGAGCTTGCGGATCTCGGCCTTCAGTTCGTCAATCACCTGGAGCATTCCCTTCTCGGTGAATGCCGACCTGGGCCGCGATACCTCCGTCACCTCGAGGGTGGTCTGGCCGCTCATGTGCCGGCCCCGATCGCGCCGGGAACCGCGCCGATGGTGACCACGTCCCGGGCCGCCCATTCGGCGGTCAGCTGAATCTCACGTTCGACTTCTTCCTCGGCTTCCGCGAGCGCATCTTTCATCCTGTCCCGCGCGTTGTCGAGGTCGTAGATCAGACCCTCTGTCTCGACCACCTCGCCGCGGTGGTCGTAGACGCTGTACCGGTACACCTGGCCGTGGGCCCAGTCCGACCGCGCTTCGAGATACCACTTCAGGAACACCTGCGCCTGTTCGACACCACCGAGCTTCTCGGCGTTCTCTTTGGTGATGACGGCGATCGCCTCGCAGCTCCATCCCTTCGTGATCACGTCCTCGTGCCCGAAGGTCTGGTCGATCAGAAACCGTCCGTAGGGTCCGTGGGACTCGTACCGGATCAGCGCATACGCATAGCCGTCGTGGGTTTCCCTGAACCACTCGGTCAGGCTGGCGTCGTCGTAGAACTGGTCGACGTCGTAGGTGCCGTCGAACTCCCTCATCCGATGGTCACGCTTGTTGGTGAGAATCTTCCACTCCTCAACCCGCTTTGGCGGGCTGAGCTCGGAGTACGGGTCGTATCCGAGCTTGGCTTTGAGCCCGTGAGCGCCGGCCTCTCTTTCGATTACGAGACTGTCGTTCATGTTTCCTTTCTTGGAACGTCAAAGCGGCGGCTCCCCTGGTTGGTGGGGATGCCGCCGCTTCGTGTTGTGGCCATCCCTCAATGGGTGGCCGCTTCTTGATGGGGTGGGCTAGTCGATCGCGCCGATCAGCTCGATCACTTCCTGCTCGTTCAGGCGTTCGAGGTCGGTGACCCTTCCGTGCTGCAGCTCGTCAGGTGAGAACGAAACCCACTGGTTGCCGTCCTTGAAAACGATCCGGTTGACCAGTGACGTGGGGTTGCTGCTTTCGGTGCGGTGGAACTCGACGGTCCTGCCGTTCGGCGCCACGACCCTCCACCAGTGACGGTTCGTCGACTCGTCGGCGGTGAGCTCGAACCCCTTGTCGTTCCAGGCAGGGGAACCAAAACGCAGGTAGTAGCGGAGAAACCGGGCCGTTTCGAGAAGGTCGGGGTGGCTCGGGTCAGTCTGCAGGTAGCCCCGCACGATCCTTCCGACTCCCTCACCGGTGAGCCTGTCGAACCGGCTGAGAACACCTCCGTCGAGTACCGGTTCGCAGTCTTGGTTTGTGGCCCGGCTGAGAATCCAGTCCGGCCCGAAGTCGGGATGCCAGATCGCGTCGTTGCCGTTGTAGTAGGCACCGCCATCGTCAGCGATCCGGTACGGGATGCTGGCGTCGATCAGCGCTTGGATCCGTCCTCCGGGGCACACTCCTTCGATCCCGCCGTTGATCTCGTCGATCGTGAACAGGACCCGCCGGGGATCACCCGGAACGGATTCGGGTTCCAGGTCGGGCAGGCCGATCGTGGAAAGCATGTCTTCCATGACTTCGACCAGGACGTTGGCCTTCTGGTCGGCGGTGACTGGTCCGAGCGTAAGCTGAACCTGCATGCGGTCGCCCATGTCAGGCCTCCTTTCTGGCGGCGAGGTACTCCGGGTGCCAACGCTCCAGGACCTCGGCGACTCGCTCGGGCCCGTGACGCGGTTCGGTGAACAGGTCGGGCATCTCCGCAACCGGGATCGCCCAGTCGCAGTCCTCCTCGAACCAGAACCAGCCTCCCTGCTGGATGGCTTTGGCCCTGGCCTCGGTCGAAAGGCGCTGCTCGGCGAGCGGCTTTTCGATGCCGATCCCGCCGTGGCTGGGGGTTCCGACCTCGATGACTCCTTCGGCGATCTTCTCGACGTGATCGGCCGTTCCCCAAGGGGTGCTCATCGTCTTGGCGGTGGGACGGTTCTCGAATCCGATCGTCATGAACGTGATTTCAGGCATGGGTGATCTCCTTGATCTCAGACAGGGGTTTGGGGCTCCAGTCGAGGTCGCGTTCGACTGGCAGATGCGTCAGCGGGTCGCGGAGCTCGATCAGCTCCGTGACCGCCATGTCGCCTTCCTCGTCGCAGTCGGGACCGAGCGGGCTGACGCAGTAGCCGCTCAGGACTGGCATGTCGCCGTACTCGGTGAGAGCGAAGGCGTAGTAGGCGAATCGGGTGTTGGGCAGGTACAGGCGAACCTTCGCGACCGGGTCCGTGTCCTGCGCGATTTCTTGGTAGGTGGGGATCTCGTCGGCCTCGGTGATGTACCGATAGACCTCCGGGGTCCGCCGCGAGTCCGGGGCGGGCTGGGTTACAGAACGCAACATGCGCCCTCCCGGTAGTTCGGGCCGTACTCGTTGTCGTGCGGCGGCAGCGACAGCAGGTACTCGTCGCCGGGCTTCAACTCCATGCCGTTGGCCTTGCGGGCGATCGCTTCGGCCGCGGGCTTGTAGTTGCGCACGGCGATTCCCCACCAGGTCTCGCCGTTCATGACGAGCCAGCCGCCGGACTTGTCGGGTTCGACCCCGACCGGGTAGTTGGCGAACTCGTCGTTCTCGAACATCTTGCGGGCCAGCTCGATGACGCGGCTATTCATTTGCCGCCTCCTCGATCTTGGGCCTGCCCGATCCGGCGGTGCGGCCGAACATCGGGGTCGACGACGGGTGGATCGACTTGATCCGCTCGTGGTTGCCGAGCACGAAGTTGCTGACCTTGTCGGTGTCGTGGAACAGGCTGGTTCGCCCGTCTTTGAGGACCACGCAGCTGAATTTGCTGCTGGTCAAGCGTGGGTCGTTCATTGGTTCCTTTCGGAAAGGTTTCGGCCGGATCGCGTGTCCGGCCCTTGAATCGCGAAAGCCGGCCACATGGCCGGCTTTCGGGGTGCTGCCTGGGTGTTGGCTTCAGCTACGCCGCAACACGCGGGCGTGTGGTGCTTCGGCCATCGGGGATCTCGTAGCCGTCCCTTCTCAGCCGGGTGATCCGGGAGAGCAGGGCGCTGTAGGAGATGCCCAGTTCTTTGGCGAGTTCCATCCGGGTTCCCTGGTGGGTCTTCAGGCGACTCATGATCGCCTTGTCGAGCTCAATGTCTCGCGACAGACCGCGGGAGCGTGATGCCGCCTTCGACTCGACCTTGGCCCGGTACTGCTCCAGGTCGGATTCGATCTCGGCTTCGTCGGCCATGTAGAGCTTCCGCATGATTTCCCGGTTGCTTTTTCCGGCCTTCCTCAGCTGAATGATCCGCACCGCACGTGTCAGGTGCTCGGCCTCGGTGAGCGGCTGGCCGTTCTGGGCCCTCCGCTTGAGGCCGGCATCGAAGCTGGCCGCCTTGCTCTCGTCGAGCGTCTGGACGGTCGGGATCTGGTTGGCGATGTTGCGCCGGTTGCCCGACGGATCAGCTGCGAGTTCCTTCTTCACGCGGTCAAGCAGGGCTTGGCAGACGCGGCAGAAGATTCCGCCGTCGATTGCGGTCGCTGTGCAGTCGGGAGCGTGGCACTCCCGGCTGTGGACCCTGACTCGCGTTTTGCGTGCGATGCGGTTCATTCAGATCACCCGGTTTCGGATGGGGTCGCTAGGCCGGACTTCCTAGAACGGAATGTCCGAGTCGTCCTGGGCGCCCGCGGCGACCGGCTGCTGGGCCGGCGGTGCGGTGCCGTTGGCCTGTCCGCCGTTCTGGTTGCCGTGGCCGGTGCCGAGGAACTGGACGTTGTCGGCGAGGATCTCGACCTTGGACCGCTTCTGCTGGGTCTCCTTGTCGGTCCACTCCGACCAGTCGAGCCGTCCGTTCACGGCGACCGGCCGGCCCTTCGCGAGATGCTCGGCGCAGGAGTTGGCCCGGTTGCCGAACACGACCACGTTGAAGTAGTTCGGCTTGTCTACCCAGTTGCCGCCGGCGTCCTTGCGGCGTCCGTTCACGGCGACCCGAAGGGTGCAGACCGCGGTGCCTGAGTTGGTCTGCCGCAGCTCGGGGTCGGCGGTCAGGTTGCCGGTGACGGTGACGGTGTTGATGTTCTCCACTTGAATCGTTCTCCTTGAATCTCAGATTTGTTGGGGCGGTTGGTGGTGGTGGAAGGACGCGGCAGGGCTTAGCCGCGCCCTTCCCTTTCCGGTTACTGCTGCGGGCCTTCGGCGGCCTCGTGTGCTTCGGTTGCTTCCTGGGTGGCCTGTGCGTTGGCCTCCCGTCCGGCGATCCAGCCCTCGAACCGTTCGGCTCGGGTGGCGACGTCCTGACCGCTCTCGCGGGCGCTCCGGATGCAGGCGGCGACTGACGGCGGCTGGATGCCGACCGTCGATGCCCTCTCGAGCAGCGCGGTCAGGTTGCTCAGCTGCGTTTCGTTCAGCGTGGCGGTGTCATCGGTGTCGAACAGCAGCCACGCGAGGTTCCCGAACTCGCTCTTGTAGCCGAGCGCGGAAACCCTCTCGATCGTCTTGCCGAGCGGTGACTTCGGGTCGATCTCCCCGGTGCCGTTGCCTTCCGTGGCCGGGGCCTCGGTAGCTTCGGGCTGCTCCTGCGGGGCGGCGTCCTGTTCGGCTGCCTCCTGAGCGGCCTTCTTGCTTTCGGCGCTGGCCGCGACCATCTGCTTGAGACGGGCCACGTCGGCGATCGCGATGTTCTTGACCGCGTAGGTGACGATCTCGTTGGTCAGCTGGTCATCCGGGGGCAGGTCCACTCCGAGGGAGCGGAGCATGGTCACCAGCTCCCCCCTCGTTGCGCCCTTCTCTCGGCAGAACTCGACGAGCGCCTGCCCCTCGGTCTGGGGGACGGTGGGCCGCTCATCGGCCTGGGGTGCCTGCTGCTGCGGCGCCTCGGCGGGAGGTGTCTCCTGCGGGGCGTCCGTGGCCGCGTCGGCGGGGGCATCTTCCGGGGCCGGGGTCGGCTCCGGATCCGCCGGGGGAACGTCGCTGTCGGCCACCGCCGGCTGGTCGTCGGTGGGCTGCTCGTCCACGGTGCCGTCCCAGCCGCACTCGCGGGCGAACGCGAGCGGGTCACCGTTCATCAGCTGGTCGATCGCGTGGCTGATCGCACCCTTCTTCGGCTCGGTTCCACCGACGAAGTCCACGATCGCCTTCTTGGCCGACTTCGGCAGGTTCTTCTCGCCGACCAGCGTCTTGAACAGCTGCTTTTGCTTGTCCGACGCTGGCGAGCTGTCGTTGATGCGAGCCCCGCCGCCACCATGTTGGGTGGTCTCGGGATCGCTCTCGCCATCACCGAGCGGGATCTGGAGCAGGGACGAGAGGAAGTACTTCATCATCCCCGTCTCTGCCTTGTAGATGGCCTTGTCTCCGGGATAGTCGGTGGCGGTGCCGACCCTCTCGGTTTCGTAGCCTTCGCCGGTTTCGCCGTCGATCACACGGACCGCGAACTTGACCTTGACGAACTTGCCGCTGCTGCCTCCGCTGGAGCGGAGATCACTGAACTCGATCTCCACCGGCTCGGGCGGCATGACGATCACCTTCGCCTCGGCGAGCGACTTGCCCGCCTCCTTGACGACGTCCTCGGCCTGGACGTAGCTGTAGTTCTGGTCCTTGTTGCGGCCGTTCTTTGCTACCGGGTCGACGTGAGACCTGGCCTCGGCCAGCTTGACGGCCAGCTTGACGGGAATGTTGAATCCCCGCTGCTTGGCTTGGATGGCGGCGACTGCCGCGATGGATGCTTCTGCTGATCCGGGTTCTGCGACTGCAGCGGCACCATTGGTGCCATTGCCGTTTGCTTCACTCATCGGTTTTTCCTTTCGATCTGACACCGAGGAGCAACCTCGGTACAGGTCAATGTACTCCCAGGTCCGGCGTCAGCCGGGGCCTTGCCGCTAAACAAGGCCGGCCTCCGCTGCGAACCTGGAGATCTGGCTGTCTTGGCCTCGCCGGAACTCGCTTGACGACACGGTCAGGGTTTCCTTCGCGCGGGTCATGGCGACGTAGGCGAGACGTCGTTCTTCGTCCTCCCGTCCTTCTTCCAGGGATCGCTTCGAGGGCAGAACCCCCTCGTCGAATCCGGCGAGCCAAACATGGGAGAACTCCAAGCCTTTGGAGGCATGGATGGTTGCCAGGGCGAGACCCTGGCGTTCGGCGTCCTTGCCGGACTGTGGAGCGTGTAGTGACAGCTCGTTGAGCCAGTCACCGATCTGCGCGGTGGTTCCTTCCATCGCGCAGCGTGCCTCGAACTCGTCGGCGGCCCGGTACAGCTGAACCACCGATTCGCGTTTGCGACGGCCGTCCTTGTCGGCCCGCCACATCTCGGGGAATCCCCAGTCCGCGATCACCTGGCCGACCCATCCGGAGAATCCGAGCAAGTCCGGATCCAGCCGGGAAACCCTGTCGTAGCGGTCAAGGAACTCCTTGACTGCCGCGTCGCGTTTCGGGCCGAGAGTGAAGGCCTCATCCCGGCAGACTTCGATCGGGGTGAGATCCTTCGTTCGGGCGCTCTGGACGACATGGTCGGTGGCTTTCGCCCCCAGACCTTTGATCTGCTCGAACACTCTGGAGAACGCCGGCAGGTGCTTCTCGTTGGCCAGCAGGTGAAACAGCGCCAGTACGTCCCGCACCTCGGAGCGTTCCCAGAGGGTCGTCGTTCCTACCGCGTGGTAGGTGAGTCCTGCCCCGGCCAGTGACCTTTCCAGCTCGTTTTTCAGTGGAAGGCCCCTGACCCGAAACAGCACCGCCAGTTCGCTCGGGCTTTCTCCTTGTCGCAGGAGATCCTTGGCCCACGCAACAATCGCGAGAGCCTCGGCTTCTTCCGAGTCGAATGTTTCGTGAACGGGCGGTGGCCCTTCGGTTCGGAAGGCGACGAGCTTCTTGCCGCGGCGCCCTTCGTTGTGTTCGATCAGCTTCCGGGCGGTCCCGACAATCGCTTCGTGCGACCGGTAGTTGCAGGCGAGGTTGATCACCTGGCATTCGGGAAAGTGCTGCTCGAACCCGGTCATCAGGGCGGTCGAGGCTCCCCGCCATGAGTACAGCGATTGGTCTTCATCACCGATCACGGTGAGACCGGCACCGTCGTCTCCGGCGAGAAGCCGGAGTAGCTCGAACTGGGCCTCGGAGACGTCCTGGAACTCGTCGACCAGCACGGCACTGATGCCGTTTCGCCAGCCGGTTCGGATCCGGGTGTCACCAAGGATCTCGATCGCTTTCACGACCAGGCCCTCGAACTCGAGGCCGTTGGCTTTGAGCTGAGCCTCGTCGTATTTCTCCCAGGCTTGGGCCAGCTGAGCCCGGTTTTCCATCATCAGCTGGGCCGGTTCCCTGAGCATTGATTTCTCGAGGGACACCTGGCGAACCAGTTCGGCCGGTTCGATGCCTGACTCCCCTTCCTCCAACACGGCGGCCGCGAGCTTCAGCTGCGCGTCCTGGTCGAAGATCGTGAAGTCGTGGGTGAGGCCGATCTTGTCGGCGTGAGCTCGCACGATCCTTGCTGCGAGAGCGTGGATCGTGGAGAGTCGGCACCGCATGGCTTCGGCACCGATCAGCTCGTAGAGCCTCTCCCCCATTTCTTTGGCGGCCGCGTTCGTGAAGGTCAGTGCCATCACATTGCCGGCCGGGATTCCGGTTGCCTGAATGAGCCAGGCGATCCGTCGTGTGAGCACCCTCGTTTTGCCGGCGCCCGGTCCAGCGGCCACCAGTAGCGGCCATTGATTGCGGGCGGTTACCGCGGCACGTTGGTCCGGGTCGAGGTCGGCGAGGATCTCACGGCTCCTCTGGACTTTGTCCATAGAGCCTCCTTTCGATTTGGAAAGGGTGGGTGTGGTGTTCAGGCGGCGGTCTGCTGCTGTTCGAGCAGCAGGTGGCCGACCAGGTCGCTCTCGACGTCGTCGAGCTCGACCACTCCCTTCAGCCGGATCCAGCTTGCGCCGTTTCCGACCTGGTAGCTGACGGCTTCCGCGGTCAGCGGGGCGAGGGTGACTATGTCTCCCTCGGAAAGCGCCGGCGCGAACTTCGCGTTCGGCCGGTCGTCTTGGTTGAGCAGCTGGAAGGTCTGCTCGAGGACGGTCAGGTCCTCCTCTGTGTCGGCGAGGTCACCGAACCAGAGCAGATCGCACGTCGCGAGCTCGGGGACGACTGAGCCGTCCTCGGGTCCTGCCGTGTGTCGGTTCGACGGGACGGTGAACGCCTGAACGGTCACCTTCTCGGGAACCTGGAACATGCTGATCTGGTTGCCGTCCACGTGAACGAGGCCGCGCCGGGCACCGTAGCTGGTGAGCTTCCTGCGAATCGTGATCGCGATCGCTTTCACGGCCGCCGTGGTTCGCAGCTCGGTGTCGGCGAAAGCCTCCTGGCCGAGTCTGGTGAGGCTTGTGGGTTCCTCGTTGCGGGCCAGCTGGTCGAGCAGCTGGTACTCGCGAAGCAGCATCGGCACCTTCACGCCGTCGACGGTGATGGTGCGGCTGCTCCGGTCGATCGTCAGGTTGCCGATCGTTTGGATTTCCTTGACGAGTTTTCTCATCGGCTCTCCTTGTTGTTCAACTTGGCCATCAAAAAAGGCGGCTCGCTGGCCGCCGTCGGATGGGGTGGTTCGGATGGGGTTGTGTGGCTACTCGTCGGGTTCGTCCTTTCCGTTGATCACTCGGTTGAGGAACCAGTCGAAGTCGTCGTCACGGGTTCCGATTACGGTGTTGCCGGTGGCGGGGTTTCGGGCGATCACGCCGTAGCCCTGGTCGCTGTCGCCGAGGGTCAGGGAGACCACCTTGAGGGTGACCTTCTGTCCGCGACCTTCGATCGTCACCTCGGTTTCCGGGGTGCCGGTGACGACCTGGCTTTCGGAGGCGTAGTTGGCTACCTCCCATAGAACGTCAACTGCGTCGGATTCGGTGAGCCCACCGACTTTGATGCGTGTGTTGAGAGACAGCCAGTGCTTCATGTATGCCTTGACGACTTCCTGGTAGTGGCCGGTGGCACCGGGTTCGGTATCTCCGGTTTTTGCTTCCGGGAACAGCTCAACTGCCTGCGCCCAGAAAGCGTCATCGCAGGTGTGGAACGCCTGGTCGAGTTCCCGTTCGGTGATTTTGCATCGCTCGGTTACGGCGACGACTTCACGCTTGCCTTCTGGCATCGTGTCCTCCTTGATGGTTGGGTTGGGTCAGTCCAGCTCGAGAGTGAGCTGAACGTGTGATCGTTCGTATCCGGCCTGCTCGAGCAGCAGCGCGGCTCCAAGTTCGATCGGGTCCTTGGAGTCGAGGTACTTGCTGATGCTCTTGAGCTGGGCCATGACTTCTTGCTGCGAGCCGTACACGCATCCGGTGCGTTTCACGCGGCGATATGCCTCGTGGATTCCGGCTCGCGGGGTGGCGTCTGCCACCTTGCGGCCGCTCATGGTGAAGCGGTTACAGCAGGCCGAGTAGCTCGCTGGCGGCGACCAGCATGGCCACGCCGACCCAGCTGAAGGCCAGCTTCTCTTTCAGGGTGAGGAGCGGCTGGTGCGCTACTTCCGGGCTGCCGTGCTGCCAAACACGCCTGCCGTCGAGATCTCCGCTCTTGCCGCAGGCAGAGCAGAGGTCATCTTCGATCCACCAGCAGGGGGTTCCTGGCTGGTGTCGCGCGGTCGGGGGAGCGTCGATCACCACGCAGGCGTGGTCGTCTGTACAGCCGCAGGAGCGGCACACGTGCTCCGAGACCCCTGTGGGGGATGTCTCGGAGCAATCGTGAACCGAAGCAATGGCTGTGGCGGGTGATTCCTGGTTTTTGGTGACGGAGCCCATCAGGCTGCCTGCCCTCCCGGTTCGAACTTGTCGTTCAGCAGGGACTCGAGCACCGGGCCTCCGGTCTTGGAGTTGTCTGCCAGCTCGACCCCTTGGTTGAACAGCAGACACGCGCGGCGCATCTTCGCCCTGAGTTCTTCGAGTTCCTCCAGCTCGTACTCGCTGGCCCCTTCGGCTGACCTCTTGGCCATGTACTGAGAGGCGACGGTGGAAGCGGCTGCGTAGTTGACGGCCAAACTCCAGACAATTCGCCGATATGACTCTTTCGGAATCACCGGGTCAAGAGCCAAGACCGAGGCCGTCAGGCGACGGTCCTCCGCACCTTCGGGAGCATCCAACCAGCGGGCCGTCTCACCATCGTCCTGCTCCATCCAGATCAGCGGGTGAACGCCCATCCTTGCCGTCAGCTCATTCATAGCTTCCTGGCCCTGCTTGTCGAACCATGGAACCGGCACGTTCAACTGGGGGAACGCTGCTTCCTCGAGTGTCTGAGGGGTGAGCGGTTCCACCGGCCCGCCGGGAACGGGCTGATCGGCGTGCAACTTCCGGAAGTCGTCGCGTATCGTGACGACACACAGGGCGAGCAGGGTCACCGGCCATAGTGTTGCCGCTACAGCCACGATTGCGGCCCTTGCCGATCGCGACCGAAGGCTGGTTTCTGGTGTTCCTATTCCTTTTTGCCGCTCGTCGAAACGACGGGCGAACGCTGACAGGATCCTCACGGCGACAACCGCGTAGAGAACTGCCAGGCCGATGATGATCGGCGTCATGGTTGGTTCCTCCTTGATCGGTTCCGTTTCTTGCCGGCAGCCCGGCGGTCTTTGCAGGCCTCGAAGTCACCGCAGCGCCACGTGCGGTACTCGACCTTGCCGGTCAGGTGGTGCGTCGTCACGGTTCGGTCGTGGGTCTGGGTGCCGCAGACGCAGCACTTGCCGGTCTTGTCGGGGACGGTTTCCTCGTACTCACCCATCGCTCGACACCGCCTCGGTCGGGGTTCCCTCGGCGGCCTCGGGTTCCGCTCGCTTGCTGGTGTTCAGCGGGCAGGGTGGAACATGGATGCCCTCGGGAACGCCGTGGCAGCCGCATTCCTGCGGCGCACCGCCGTACCAGCGTCCGTAGATTCGGCCGTTGTCGAGTACCCGTTCGTTCGGGCCCGGTGGCCGGTCCTTGATCTCAGCCGCGGATCCGTTGTCCTTGGCCTTGGCTTTCTTCTTCTTGCTCATCTCAATCTCCTGACCAGGGTTGGTCGTCCTCGGAGTGGAAGTTGCCTCCGCAAAGGCCCCACACTCCTGTCTGGTTTTCCTTGGCTGCTGCCGCCGCTTTGCGGTAGCTGTCGGTGTTCTCGGGCGGGTTGCTTGCGTCGTAGACGTAAGGGGCGGCCCACCCTGCGGCGATCACGGTTCGGGCAAGGTCCTTGCCGTCGACTCGGGCGTAGCGGAGAAGCCGGCCGTACCGGTCGACCTTGTCCTGGGACGGGTCGACCAGCAGCTTGACCGGCTTGCCTTCCGCTACTTGCTTGGTGAACTCGGCGGCCTCGATGCCACCGCATTCGACCGCCACCCCGGGCCTCTTGCTCTCCGGGCTGTCCAGGCCAATCAGGCGAGTATCGGCCTCTTTGCCGTTCGGGAACCTGACCTCGATCGTGTCGCCGTCAACTACCCGGACGATCGTTGCCCTGGCCGGTTTCGCCGCGGTGCTGTCACCGCCACCGATCTTCGTGATCTTGTCGACCACCTCGGTAGCTCCGAGAGTGTCGGCGATCGTGCTGGCTCCACCGGAGTAGAGCCAGCCAACGATCAGGATTGCGGCGACCGCCCAGACCAGCTGGCGAACCTTCCGCTTTGCCCTTCTCATGCGTGGCACTCGACTTCTGCCCGTTCCGGCTTGCGAAACCTGGCGTCGGCGAACAGAAGGACCAGCAGCCGCTTTCCGTCCGTGGAGAGCTCGGCGGGAGTCACCAGCGGGGAGATCCGGTTGGCGGTGAGCACGCGGGCCGCGGCGGTCGGGGCCAGCCGGGTCAGGTACTCCGTGCCGTCCGGGCTTACCCGCCGAAGGTGCCTGACCAGCTTCCCGAGCTTGTAGCTCTGGAGCGCCTCATACTCGAGCGCCTCGGCCAGATCCATCTCTCCGGACTCCATGCGCTCCTTCGCTTCCTTGCGGGCCGTCCGGGTCCGGTTGGCCTTCTCGAGCGCCGCTGCCCGCTGCTGCTCGTCCACGTTGGACTGCTTGACGCACGGCTTGAGCGCACTCGCTCGTCGTTCCTCCCGGATCCAGGCCCGGTGACCGCTCACCTTCTCGGCCGCGGCCAGGAGCCTTTCCCGGCTGGTGTCGGTCAGGCTGCGAACCGTCCGGGCCGGGTTCAGACCGCACATCTGGAGGATCGTGCGGGTCGCGTAAACGCCCCGCTGGGTGTGCTTCTTCACCGCGACCCGGCGGCTCGGGACTGCCATCAGCAGCACGCTGATCTGGACGGATCCGAGCAGCTCGTCGTGGAGGGCACTTTCGAGCGATCGCCGGTTGTGCGACAGGTCCGAAAGCGCCTGGGACCTGTGTGAACGCACCTTCTTGGCGCGTGCGAGTGCCTCGAGTGACTGCGAGGTGGGCCTTTCGGCCATCAGGGTGCTCATTCGTCCTCCCCCTTCCTTGCCTCGAGGTCCGGGTAGTGGCCCAGCTCGAAGCGGTTGATGAACTCGGGGATCACCGACCCCCGAATCAGCGGGAACACGCGCTCGCCGGCGAGCGTGTCCACGACGACCTGGTTGTTGTCCTGGTCGTAGTGGGCGACGATCGTCGGGACGCCTGCGCCGATCGTGAACGCGACCGGGTTGCCATACCGGGGATCCCCGCGGTATCCGGCAAGGAACCGGTCGGCTTCCGACAGGCCAAGTCGCTGCCGGATCCGGTTGGTCACCGCCAGGGCGGCCTTCCGGTAGGCGGGCGAGTTGAACGTGTCCGCGGGCAGAATGTCCAGGTCGATCGGACGATCCATGTCGGTCTTGCTGCTCATTGCTGACCTCCCGGTTGGGTGTTGTTGATCACCGCGGACGCCATCTGCGAGAAGTGGTCGGCGAGTGCGGCGTACCGGACGGCTCGACCGAGGTAGTCGTTGGCGATGGCCGCCTCATCGCTGCCGGGCGCTAGTCCGGTCAGGCCGAGGTTGACCCGGGCGGTTTCCTGGGCGCCGTACACGACGGCGTCGCTGGTTTCCTCGCAGAACTCCTGGCAGTTGTCGCGCTCACGCCATGCGTCGCCGAACTTCTCGGCCCCGTAGGCGCTGCGGGACACGACCCGGTCGAGCAGGACGAGTCCTGTCTTGGGGTCGAGGTGACCGATTGCCTGCCGGGCGATTACCTGGCCGGCGGGTGGCAGGTCGGGCATGTCCCTGAGTGCCACTTCCTTGTTGATTTCTTCTGTGAGCATGAACATTGCTCAGTCCTTCCTCTCGATGCCGTAGGCAGCCGCGAGGGCTGCTGCGGCCCGCTTGAATTCCTCTCCGGTCAGCGGTCCTTGGCCCCTCCATCCGTCCAGGGCGGCTGCCAGCTGGAACGGTCCTCCCCCGCGGTGGCAGGAGAAGCAGAACCAGCCGTCGCCGGGGTTGCCGTAGACGTGCGTGGAGGGATTTCGGTCCTCGTGGTCGACGAAGGGGCAGCGAACGTGGCCGCCTCGTGTTGGGAGGACCTGACCGGTCAGGCGGTAGAAGTACTCGGTCGGGCTTGACCCTTCCGCGACTTCGACCGTCTCCTTGATCCAGCCGGTTGATCCGGCTGTGTTGAAGTTGCCTCCGGTGTACTGGCGGCGTGGCCGGGGCTTGGCCGGTTCCTTGTAGTCCCGCAGACCGTGGACGAGTTCTTCCGGGTCGTAGGCGGGCTGCTGTAGGTCAGCCCAGATGATCCGGCAGATGCCGTCTGCCCCGTCCCCGGTGTTGGCTTTCATGTTGCGTGAGCCGGGGATGCGAAGGATCCGGGCCGGGTTGTGGGAGGCGCGGTCTCCTTCGAGTTTCGCGACGAGCTTGCGGTTTATGACCCCGATCTCGTCGCGGGGCACCGGGTAGGCGAGCCGCCAGAAGGCGTGTACTCCTCCGGATCCGCCGGTGGCCACGACAAGGTGCGGCCGGTGACGGAACTTTCGGAGAAGGTGAACCTTCTCGGGGTCGTCCTGGTCGATCCATGCCACTTCGGAGGCGCTCACCCCGTCGTTGCCGGGGGTCATGTCGCCGAAGGTGGCTGGGGTTACGAACAGCTCGTACTCGTCCCGGAAGTTCCGGACGAACTGTGCGAGTGCGTCGTGGTTGTCTGCGGGCAGCCAGAGGTCGCCCTGGTCGTCGATTCGGTGCGGGAATCTGAGGCGCTTGCCTCCCTCGGGTCGAACGGCCCGGATGGCTTCCACCATTCCGAGCTGGTCGCCGTGAACGATCAGGCCGTAGAGCTTGGCCTGCCGTTCGGGGGCGAGTTCCTCGTTCATGACCCGGCCGTTTGCGAGCCGCACCCTGACGGTGTGGGTGTGTGCTTTTTCGGCCACCGTGGTCATCGCGGTGTGCCGAAGTAGCCCCTGCCGTTCTTGTCGAAGCGGGGTTCGAGGCTCGGCGGCCTCATGTCATCGACCACCATCGGCCGGATCACCAGCGGCCCGATCTGCCGGTTGTTCTGCCGGGCAACGTAGTCGCGGCACATCGCCTTGACGTGGTCTTCGGTTTCGTCCTGGGTGAAGTCCGCGACGACGCGGGGTCGCGTGAACTTGTCGCCGACCACCGTTTCGGTGATCAGCAGACTGACCGAGAGGTCCCTGTTGCGAATCCAGGTGAGTCGCTCGGTGTGGTCTTGGATGCTGACGTTGGCAATGTGAACTCGGGTCAAGCCCAGCTCAGCAGAGTGCTTCGTAGTCTCCATGGTGTTTCTCCTTGCGTTTCGCGAACCGGCGCGTGGCCGGCCCGCAAAGGGATCTGGTGCGCCAGCAGCGGTTGGTTGGCTGCTGGCGCACCCCGTTTGGCCGCTCCGTTCGGGAGTCGGCGTGATCCGGGAGGTGGTGGGTGTGGAGAGACCCCTCATGTGAGGTAGGTCCCCGCCCTTGGTCGAAAACCCACCCCCCCTGGATGGAACTGTTCGAGGATCCGGCGACGTGGCCGGTCTCGTGTTCTCGCGTTGGCGTTGCTAACCTCGCGCGAGATCGGAAACATCGGCGCCGACGTTTGACGCTCATGTTTCCTTTCGTTCTGACCGAGTCGGCCGGCCTACAGGCTTGGGGGTCGCTCCCCTTGACTGGCCGGTCGACTCACCTTTTCTTGGACCGTCTGCTGGTTCCGGCTGGTGCCGCGAACGGAGAGGCGGTCGGGGATCCTGCCGGCCGGGCGATGCCCAGCTCGTCGATCAGGCCGAGCCGAATGAGTTCTTCGGCGGCCTGGATGTTGTTGTCGAAGCGACGGCAGGTGTCGCATCGCTCGATCCAGTCGCGGGACTGGTCGCCGTTGATCTGGACCGGCCAGAAAACGCCGGGAACCGGGCTGCCCTTGCAACCTGGGCAGTTCGGGTCGGGCGCTTTGACTGCGCTGTGTGCGCGTGGCCTTTCGCGTTCAAGCAGCCTTTCGGCCACTTTCATGCTGCGGGCGGCGAGCAGTACTGCCGCGCGGCCGCAGAGGCGTCGCAGCCGGGGACGCATAGCGCACCTCCTTTCTTCTGTTTCGACGGGTAATCAGGTGGATCGCCAGCAGCGATCCGATCCCGATGCCTCGACGCGGGAACAGGAAGTTCACGGCGGCGACCGCGATCCCCATGAGGATCAGGCCGTCGACCATGCTGATTCCTGCTGTCGGGTCGAGGACCGATCGTGCGAGCACGATCGCGATGGCTGTGAGCGCGAGCGTTCTCATTTCGGCCCCCAGCCATTCGGGTCGGTCAGGGGGAACGGGAAGTCGTGCCGGTCGTGAAGAACCAGCGCGGCTCCGATCGCCGTGACCGCTTTCTTGTGGAGCAGCAGGCCGGCACCCAGAAGGGCGCCGCCTGTCAGTCCGTGGTGGATTCGCTTCCCGCCGAAGTACAGCTTCCGGCAGGGCGTGAGGACGATCTTGGCGTCCTCGGGGTGACGGCTCATTTTGACCAGGGGCTTGGTGCCCCGGCCAGTGGCCAGGTCTCCCGTTCGGGTGTCCATGTGGACCTCCTTGATCTGTGGGTCGCCTCGAGGGCGACCGGCGGCGTGTTGGCTGCTGCGGCCGAGCGTGCTTAGGCCCGGCCGGCTGCCCGTTTCCGGACGACGGCTTCCACGGCATCCATTTCGTCGGCAGAGCCGTTGGCGATCGCCACGATCTGCTCGACCACTGCTTCGGTCAGGGCGGCTCGATGTTCGCCGGTCCAGAGTTCGCGAGACGCGAGCTTGTGAACCTCGCCGAACCCGGCGACGACATGGGATTTCCCGTCCGGGCCGGCATCCCAGACCGTGATCACGCAAACGTGCGGTTCTTCAACCGAGCTCGGGTAGATCATGATCTCCCGGTTGCCGGGGGTGATCACCGATCCGCTCCAGATGGCCTGCGTGATCAGGTCGTGGATCCGGTCAGCGTCCGTGCCGTGGAGATCAGGTTCGAGCGGCTGAACATCATCGCCGTCGGTGCCACCGAGCTCGTAGCGCACCATCGACGCATCGAGAGCCGTCCTGTCGAGCCGGAACTTGTTCGTCTTGTTGTTGGTTCGCTTGGCCATCAGAACTCGATGCCTCCGTACAGGATTTCCCAAGCGGCCTGGCTGGACGTGAAGTCCACGACGACTTTCACCAGCTCGCCCGAGTCGCGCAACCGGGTGCCGTAGACGGAGTAGTTGCCGTCACCGAGTCCCGACCGGCAAACCAGGGTGCCGTCGATCGCGGCGACCGTTCCGGGTTGGGGACCGACCAGGTCGTCGTGAAGCTGGTCGACGTAGTCCTCCCAGTCTTCGACGCCGCCGAACTTATCGGCGACGATCGCGATGTGGCCGGTGTCGACGGCTGCCTTGCCGATCTCGATCGTTTCGGTGTCCTCGACCTTCGGGTTCGCGGCCACGCGGGTCATGACCAGGCTGCCGGTCCGGGGGTCCGGGGTGCGGTCCATGGTGGTTGCGGTCACGGCCCAGAGGCCGGGTTCCTCGAAGGTCACGGTCAGGTCGTCCAGCGGCACCGTCCCGGAGAAGTCCGGCAGGCTGTAGCTGGGGTCGGTGATCCTGATCAGTCCGTCGAACCAGGCGTTGTAGCCCGATCCATCGGCCATCGGGATGATGGTCATCTTGCGCTTCTGGTCACTCATTTCTGAGGTCCTTCCTGTTTTCTGGGTTGGGTCGGGGAAGCGGTAGATCCGCTCCCCCACTCGTCCGATCAACGGGCGATCGGTACCGGCCGACGTCGGCCGGTCTTTCGGCGTCGTGACCGCGGCTTGTGGAGCCCCTGGTGGTCAACTGACGCGAGGTGCGTTCGCACCTTGTCGCTGCCGGCGTTCCTGAGCACCTTGTAGGCGGGCCTGAGTTCGGGCCGCCGGGTTTTCATGCGCCGGTCCATCTGGGATGCGAAGGGTTCGCAGCCCCCGGTGAGGGCTTCTCGAATCTCCTCGAATCCGTGGTCGCCGAGCTGGAGGATCGCCATCCGGATTTCGGCATGGCTGGGTTTCCGCCAGTCGGCGGGGGTTCCTGGGTCCATCTGGACACCTCCTTGTGTTGCCGTCAGGCGGTGACGAGCGCTTCGGGCGAGGTCAGGGCGATGGCCTCGGCCATGTCCTGTTCGCGGATCTCGTCTTCCCCGGCGAGGTCGGCGATCGTGCGGGCGACCTTCAGCAGTCGCATGATCCGGCCACCGGAGGCCCGGTCGTGATGTTCGAGCAGCCGCCCTGCGTCCTTGGTTGCCTCGAACCAGAACACCTCGGCGGCGGTTGCCTCCGAGTTGGTGCGCGGGTAGTCGTAGCGGTATGCCTGCCGACCGCGGGCGGCCATGACGCGCTTCCGCACCGACTCGGAGCTTTCGCCGGGTTCTCCGGCCAGTTCCTTGGCGGACGGCAGCTCGGTCGTGACCCGAATGTCGAACAGGCGGTCGGTCACGCTCTCGACCGCGTCCTTGAAACGCAGGAGGCTCGCTTCCGAGCACCTGCAGTGCGGACTGTCGGGTCCGTGACCGCACGGACAGGGGCTCGTTCCGGCGAGCAGCTGGAAGTTCGCCGGGAACACGACCTTGCGGTCGGCCCGGAGAACCGTGACCTGGTGTTCGGCCACCGGTTGCCGGAGCGCCTCGAGGGAGGGCCGGTTGAACTCGACCAGTTCGTCCAGGTACAGCACCCCGTGGTGAGCGAGGGTGACTTCACCAGGCCGGGTCGGGGTGCCGGATCCGATCAGGCCGGCTGCCGAGACGGTGTGGTGTGGTGCCCGGAACGGGCGGACTCTGGAGACCGTGTTCTCGAACGACAGGCCGCTGGCGCTTCGGATTCCCACAACTTCGACGGCTTCACGGGTAGTCAGCGGCGGCAGGATCGACGTGATCCGGCGAGCGACCATCGTCTTGCCTGAGCCGGGAGGCCCGACCATGAGCATCGAGTGGCCGCCGGCAGCGGCAACCTCGATTGCCCTTCGGGCGGGTTCGTTACCTCGCAGGTCGGCGAGGTCCGACTGCTCCGCGTAGTTCTCCTCGAACTTGGGTGGTGTCGGCTCGTGGCATCGCTTGATGTCGCGCAGCTGACTGACGTGGCGGATCGCCCAGATCCGGATCTCGTTGATCATGGCGGCTTCGGACCCGTTGAACTCCGGGAGAACGATGCTCCTCTTTCCGGTGTCTCGGGCGTGCCGGGTCATGCCGACGGCGTTCCGGATCCGCCTCACGGTGCCGTCAAGGGCCAGTTCGCCGACGAGAACGACCGACTGGAGCTGCTCGGTGTCGATCTGGCCGTCAGCGGCGAGAACGGCGGCGGCAATGGCAAGGTCGATGGCCGGCTCGCACTTGCGGGAATCCCCTGGCGTCAGGTTCACGATGACCCGCCGGAGCGGGAACTCGAACCCGCTGTTGACGAGGGCGGCGCGAACCCGCTCGCGGCATTCCCTGACCGCGGCGTCGGGAAGGCCGATGACCTGGAAGCTCGGAAGCCCCCGCTGAATGTCGGCTTCGACCCGGACGGGCACGGGTTCAAGCCCGTCGTTCGTGAATGTGTTGGTTACGGCAATCATTGACTCTCTTTTCTGTGGCTTTCGGCCACGAAAAAGCCACCCGGCTGGGTGGCTGGTTTTCCAGCGAGGCGGTCGCTGGGGCCGTGCTGCTGGGGCGTTCGCGCTTAGACCCTCGCCCCGACCGGAATGTCGTTGGCGTTGGCGACGAGCTTCGCGATGCCGTCCCGGATCAGGTTGTTGGAGCCGGCGGAGGCCGTGGAGGTCACCGGGCCGGGCACCGCACCCACGAACCGGCCGAGGCGCTGGGCCATGTCGGCGGTGACCAGCGACCCGGACGCTTCTGCCGCTTCTACGACCACGGTTGCTGCGCTGAGCGCGGCGATGATCCGGTTGCGGGCCGGGAAGCGCCATCTCCAGACGTCTCCTCCCGGAACGACTTCGCTGACGACCACACCGCGCTCCACGATCTGCTGGTACAGGCGGGCGTGGCTGGTCGGGTAGGGCCGGTCGGCACCGCAAGCCACGACCGCGATCGTGTTTCCGTATCCGAGCGCGCGGAGGTGAGCGGCCCCGTCGATCCCGAGGGCCAGGCCGCTGACCACGGCGGCGCCCCTCTTGTAGAGGTCAGCTGACAGGGTCCCGGCGACCTCGAGGCCGTAGCCGGTGGCCTTCCTGGCTCCCACGATCGAGACCATGTCGTCCGGGTCCATCTCGGTGACCAGCCTGGTGTTCCCGCGGCAGAAGATCACGCGCGGCGGCACGTCGAGATCCCGCAGCTGTGACGGGTACAGGTCGCTGTGCTGGCAGATCGCGGTGATCTCCGACTCCACGCAGTTGGTCCGGACCACGTCGACGTTCGGCTGCTGCTGCGACTCGTCCGTCACTCCCAGCACCGTTTCCATCCTGGCGACGTCGTTCCTGATCAGCTCGATCGCTGCCCGGTTGGCAAGGCCATCGCACTTGGCCTGGATCCGCGGGGCGAGTCGCTCCACTGCGGTGGCGTGGAACAGGCAGTCCGTGCAAGCCTCGTTGGTGTACTTGGTGTTGCTCATGATGTTGCTCCGTTCTGCGGCTCTCTGCGAGCCGCGTCTGCAACAGGAAGGGCGCCCGTGTTATGGCGCCCTGGGATCTGCTGCGTTTTCCTCTGTGCGGGAGTCCGTCCCGCGACGGTGTTTCTGGTGTGGCTCACCAGAGCCGGAAGGTGTCTTCCAGCGCCGAGTAGAACTCGGTGAACCCTCCTTCGTGGACTGCGGGGTGGTCGAGGTCGACGACCAGCCAACGGAACTCATCGACCGCGTCAAGCCGGAACTCGCCGAGGCCCATCCCTTCGACCGCGCAGGCGGTGGCGAGGTCCTCGAGGGTGTCGGCGGTGATCACGTTTCCGATCAGGGCGATGCCCTGTTCGTGGGCGACTCCGCGGCCCAGCGCGAGGAACTTCGACGGTGCTTTCCAGTCGGAACCGTTCACCGTTTTCAGGAACTTCTCGCTGTAGCGGCAGATCACGTGCGGAACGTCCTCGTCGGTCCAGCAGCGGTGAGCGTCGATCTGGTCGGTGCGGAGGTTGATGGTGTCGAGCCAGTTGTCGACAACGTCCGCGAGGGCCCGCCGCCGGCGGTCCCATTCGGGGTCACCGTCGGGCGGGCTTGCGACGTCGTACTCGTGGGCCACGTCGTGGAACGGCGTGATCATCCGGGCTGAGACATGCCGGAGGTCCGTTTCTTCGGTCCGTTCGAGAACGAGACCGCGGCCGTTCTTGGCGAAGCGGTAGCCCTTCTCGCGGGTGGTCTGGTCGAGCTCGAGGCCGAAACTGTCGACGCTGCGAACTGCTTCAACTGTTGCCATTTGGCTTTCTCCTTTCGGGAGGCTGGTGTCGGTTACAGGTGGAGGAGCCGCAACCCGATCCCGTCGATTTCGGGGAGCGGGTTGCGGATCCCGGCGGCGCGGAGCTTGCGCCGGACGGCGGTGGCGGTCGCCTTCACCTGGTTGGTGGTGACGGGTCCGCGGATTGACGAGAGGCGGACCGCCATCTCCCGGTACGAAACCCCGATGGTCGGGGTGACCGCGAGTTCTTCGATCAGCTGGTACTCGTCGCGGCCAAGCTGGATCGGCTCACCGTTGATCTGGATCTGCCGTTCGAGCGGGTTGAGACTGATGGTGGCTGTCGCTTCGCGTGGCATCAGGCGGCCGCCTTCGTGAGCACGGGGCTGTCGCTGGTCTGCGCGACGACGGTCGGGAACAGCTGGAAGCCGAGACCGGCCGGTTCGATCACCGCGTCCACGTGGGCGGCCGCGAGCGTCTTCCGGAGCTGGTGGGCGACCTTCTCCACGAAGCGAATGTCGCTGCGCTGAATGGAGGTGCCGCCCGTGATGGTCATGGCCAGCTCGTCCTTCGGGAACAGCCGGAACGGCTGGTCGGCGAGGATCGCGAGTAGCTGGAACTCGTTGTCCGTGATCTTCACGTCCCGGTTGTGGGCGCGAACCCTGCCGGTGGCCGGGTCCAGCCAGAGAACCCCGGTCTCGAACGCGGCCCTGGCCTTCTCGCCGCGCCGGATCCTGAGCGTCCGGATCGCGTCGATGATCTCGCCGCTTTCGCTGTCGGGGCCGAGCACGATCCGCCGGTCGGTCGGCTTGATCCGCTTCTGTTCCCGGACCGACCGGGCGACCACGACGGTCAGGATGGACGGATCCTCCGTGGCCTCGGTCCAGACCTGCTCGGTTTCGCGCGGCTCGATGGCCTGCTCGATCACCAGCACCTTGATCGGGTTGTTGACCCGGAAGATGTTTCGCAGCTGGCTCGGGGTGTCCGTCGCCCCGAAGGCGTGACGCCACCTCGGGTCGCCCTGGAGCGCGAACCGGAGGTCACCGATGATTGCCTCGTCGGTGTGGCAGACGGCGGCCATCGGCATGGTGTTGTTCTTCTTGGTCATTTCTGACTCGCTTTCTGGCAGGGGTGTTTGCCCCGCCGTGATGCAGGTTTCGTGCGGGAGTCGGTCCCGCGACCGTGTTGGTGTGGTGGGCCCGCGCTACTTCTTGCGGGGTACTGCCTGCCGGACGCTCACGTTGCTGTAGCCGCAGTTGCGGAGCAGGTCGTGGGTGGCAGCGGCGGCCGGAAGCGGCACCTGTTCGATCACGTTCACGATCTTCCAGGCGTTCTCGTGGATCCGGGCGGCCAGCTGTTCCGGCGTTTCGTCGTAGCCGGCCATCTCGCAGACCAGCCATGCGTCGTCCTCGGTGAACCGGGAGCAGCCCATCATGGTGATGCTGGCGAGCCGCAGGTCCGGCTCCATCTCCTCCCCTACCGGGATCGACGTGTCTCTCAGGCGAAAGGTGAGGTCACCGCCGATCTCGCGGACGGCGAGCAGCAGCTCGCAGGCCTGGGTGCCGCCGATCAGGGTCCCGAGCTTGTGGCCGGGGCCGGCGCGAAGCGCCTTGATGACGTCGCTCTCGTCAGCCTTCTTGTAGCCGGTGACGAACGGCAGAACCACGTTCGGGTCGATGATCCGTTTTTCGATCACCGCGTCGAGGTAGGTGGTGCGTTTCAGGTGGATCGGTGCTCCGGCGAGAGCCGACGCCGGTTCGTGCCTGGTGGCGGGTTTGCGGGGTGTGCGGGTCGCCTTGCTCTTGGTTTCGGGCAGGCGTGTTTTCTCCAATGTGGGCATCGGAGTCTCCTTTGCTTATGGGACCGGCTTTGGCCGGCGAGGTTCGTGCGGGAGTCCGTCCCGCGGCGGGTGTGCCGCTGTTAGGCGGTCTGGAGCTGCGGCTGGAACTCGGCCGGGATCGGGATCTCGTAGGCCAGTTCGGTGTAGCCGCCGTCCTCGGTGTTGATCAGGAATGTCCGGATCGCGAGGATCTGTTCGTGGAAGTCGAGCCGCTCCAGCATTCGATCCACGGTGACCTGGACGTCCTCTTGACGTTCGACTTCGATGGAGTCAAGCCAGTCGATCGAACAGTGGCGGGTTGGTTTGCCTTCGGACTGCCACGGCTCGGGGGTTTCGACCATGACGAGGATTCCCTGGGCGTCCGGTTCCTCGGAGCCCTGTCGCCTGAGTCGCTGGAACAGGTCGTCGAACTGGTCGACCTGCAGGAAGGGCCGCTCATCGAGCAGCTGGTCGAGTGTCCTTGCGAGGTTGCGCTGCCTTTTGCTGGCTTCCTCCCAGGCGACGAGGATGGTTCCGGCAACGACGGTTTGTTCACCCTTCATGGTGCGCTCCCATCGCTTCCAGGTTTGGTTGTCGTCAAGCGGTTCGTAGATCACGGGATCCATCGCCGTCCGCGTGCAGCTGGTGAATCTCATGTTTGCCCTGAACGTGAATGTCATCTCGTTCTCCTTCTCGGTTCTCCGTGAACCGATCGGCTCAGGCGAGGCCGAGTTCGGCCCGGTACTGGATCTGCGCCTTCTGGCCGGCCAGCAGGTGCCCGCGGGCGAACCGGAGGGCGTCGTGCTTGTCGGCTCCACGAGCGAGCGCGTTCCGGACGACTTCCTGGGCGCGTTCGCGGTGGTGTTCCATCAGCCGGCGGGCCTCCGCTGCGGGGCCGGTGAGCTGATCGGCGGCCTCGAGCTCGGGGCCGAACGTGATCTCGGTGCGGGATCCGCGCCGCTTGATCTGGGTGTTGGTGGTGCGGGTGGTCAGTCCGTAGGTGGACTGGATCTTGTTGGTGCGGGATTGCTTCATTGGTACGTTGCTCCTTCCGGCCGCGTGGGCGGGCCGGTAATGGCGAGCGCCGGACGTGCCTCCCTCTCGGGGTTGCAAGTCCGGGGCTCGCTTCGTTCGTGAGGGAGGCGGTCCCTCGACCGTGTTGCGGCTGGCGCTACTGCTGGACCGGAACCAGGTCGCAGTCCAGGTACTCGCCGGGCGTGAGGTTCTCGACGAAGATCGACACGGCTTCGGTGTCGTCCTCGGGCGGCTCCTCGGGAATGTTGCGTTCCGCCGAGCCGGTGATTTCGCTCCAGTTGTCGCGGGCGATCGCGGCCTTGGCCGCGTCCCCTTTGCCTGCGAGGTGGCAGCTGACGTCGACGCCGTGACGGTTGCTGTAGCTGAGGATCTCGACCATCAGGTGCTTCGGGTTGAACCCGGCCGCGTCGAGAACGCCGAGCGGTTCGAGTCCCGCGATGCTGGTGCCGAGCTCGAGGTCGTCTTCACCGTAGGTTCCGGTGAAGAACAGCCGCCAGCCGGGAATCTGGAACTCGGCGAGCTGGCTGTTGAGATCCTTGTTGGCGTACTCGGTGCGGATCTCCTCGAGCGCCTTCCGGGCCGTGGCCCGCAAGTGGTTGTCGAAGTCGCTGTCGCGGCCTGCCTCCCTGGCCATGTGGACTTCGTTGACGACGATCTCGTACAGACTCGTCCACTGGAACGTCTGGTTGTCCTCGAAGGTCTTGAACTCCAGGGTGTCAGCCTTCGCGAACCCCGCCTCCCAGTTGGGCTCGGTGCCGGCGGGCAGATACAGGACTCGGGCGAACATTTCGGATGCCATGTGCTTCTCCGTTTCTGTGGCGTTCAGCCACGAAAAAGAGCCGCCCCAGGCTGGCTGGGACGGCTCATGTTTCGTTGGTTCGGTGTGGGTGCGCGCGCGGCTACTGCTTGTTGTCGCCCTCGGCGAGCTTCTTGCGTTCCTCCGACCAGAGGTTCACCAGCTGGCTGGGCGTGAGCCCCTCCTTGTGAAGAACGCTTTCGGTGCCTTCCTCCGTTTCGTGGACGACCTCGAGGCCGTAGGTGGAAAGCTCCGTGTAGTCGGAGCGGGCGGTGATCCGGTAGTCACCGTAGAACCCGGCGATCAGGTCGATCCCGCCGCCCGAGTGCCAGAGGCCGGCGTCCTGGTCGGCCAGCAGGACCTCCGCGTACTTGAGCATCTCCGCGTCGCGAACCTTGGTGTCCCCCTCGATCAGCGCGGTCACCTTCTCGATCACGTCGCCTTCCGACAGGTGAGGCAGAAGCAACGTCGGCTCGGCGGCCAGATCGTCACCCACGATCAGGTCGACCAGGTAGGTCCCGGGGTATCCGGTGTCCTCCCCGATCCGGACCGTTTCGCGGTCGTTGTTGATCTTGATCAGCGCCGCTTCATCGCGATCGTCGGAGACCTTTCCGACCTTTGCCCCATGCTTGTCGAACAGCAGGGCGCCCATCCTGGCGAAGTAGCTGCTGTCGCCGGCACGGGGATGCTTGGCCGGTTCGTTCTGCTCGCTGGGTCCGGGCAGCGGCAGGCCCCTGATGAAACCGGGCCCGTTGCCTTCCTCGTCGGCTTGAACCGTGATCTCGACCGTGCTGCCGTTCTCGAGCTTGACCTCGAAGCTCGGCCACACGTCGCCGAACTCGTCGTCAATCCCGATGATGATCTTCTCGATCGTCGCTCCGGCCAGCTGGCCGTAGTACTTCTGGAACCAGTCGATGTGCTGCTGGTTGGGATGTGGCATTCGATTCTCCTTTGGCCGTTTCCGGCCACAACAAAGCCGTCCCGATCGGGACGGCTGCTTTGGCTGCGGGAGTCAGTCCCGCGGCTGTTGTGCTGTGTCGGCGTTTAGATCGCGACGTTCTCGGTGGACACCCACTGACGTTGTTCCCACCAGGACGAGGGAGCGTCGGCGAAGAACTTCTCGATGACTTCCTTGTCGTTCTCGGGCGGCTGGCTGGACTCGAAGGTGACGACGACCTTCTGCCAGAACTGGCGGCAGAAGTCCGCAACCACCTTTTCGGCGGCGTCCTCGTCGGCCACCAGCTCGACGGTCGTGGCGTGTTCGCTTTCGAGGACGACCGCCATGACCTTGTCCGGCTTCTTGAAGAAACCGGCTGCCTCGAGGATCCCGGTTCCGCTGAGCGTGAAGATCGCTTCGGCAGCGTCGGTGGGCGAGTCACCGGAGGTCGGGCCTCCGGTGATGCTCACGACCCAGCCTGCGAACGTCGAGGTGGTCATCTCCCGGGTCTTGAAGTCGTAGGC
>Ga0182743_1000333_pt1 | contig 64437 bp, 54 predicted proteins | sample eDN3rd30CKraftOP_FD_128522 | JGI IMG/M metagenome (GOLD analysis project Ga0182743, IMG submission 128522) | Enriched Organic Plus compost microbial communities from Emeryville, California, USA - eDNA 3rd pass 30_C Kraft OP (version 2) (version 2) ... | reverse complement strand
TGGCGCTGTCGGAAGTGCTCGAGCCGCTCGCCGATGTGGTCACCGCCACCTCGGGGCGGACCGCGCTGCGCCAGCTGCTGAAGGACGACTTCGCGGTCATCCTGCTCGACGTGTTCATGCCCGAGATGGACGGCTACGAGACCGCGGCGCTCGTGCGCCAGCGCTCGCAGACCTCGCGCATCCCGATCATCTTCCTCTCGGCGGTGAACAAGGAAACCGAGCACCTGATGCGCGGCTATTCGATGGGCGCCGTCGACTACGTGTTCAAGCCGGTCGATCCGGTCGTGCTCAAATCGAAAGTCGCGGTGTTCGTCGACCTCTACCTGCTGCGCCAGCAGGTCGCTGGCCAGGCGCGCGCCGAGCAGGAACTGCGCGAGGCCAAGCTTCACGCCGACGCCGAGCGACTCACGGTCGAGCGCGAGCTGCAGCAGTCGCGGCTGCGGCAGGCAGCCATTCTCGAAGCCTTGCCGCTCGCGCTCTACGAGGCCGGCTTCGACAACAAGGGGCGCCTCAATCGCCGGTTCATCGGCGGAGACCTCGAACTCTTCGCCGGGGATGACGCGGGCGCACTGGCCGCCGGCGAGCTGCGCTGGTGCGACCGCATCGTCGGCGGCGATGCCGAAGCACTCGAGCAGCGCCTGGCGCATGCCACCGAGCGGACCGTCACTTCGCACTACCGCTGGGGCCGCAGCGACGGCAGCGTGATCCACGTCATCGACCAGTGCGTGCGCAGCGCCGAGTCGCCAGACACGTGGGTCGGCACGCTGATCGATGTCACCGCCCAGCGCGAGCTCGAGCAGCAGCTCGTCCAGTCGCGCAAGTCCGAAGCGCTCGGGCAGCTCACGGGCGGCGTGGCGCACGACTTCAACAACCTGCTGGCGGCCGTGCTCGGCGGCCTGCGGCTGCTCGAAGGACGGCTCCAGCTCGGCGAACGCGAGCAGAAGATCGTCGACCACATGCGCCACGCGGCCGAGAGCGGGGCCGAGCTCGTGCGTCGGCTGATGGCCTTTGCCCGCAAGCAGGAGCTGACCCCCACAAGCGTCGATCCGCACCGCCTGCGCGACAGCGTCGACGGTCTCGTCTCGCACGCGCTGGGCGACCGGACCTCGGTCGAATGGCACATTCCCGACGACGTCACGCCCCTCTTCGTCGACGCGGCGCAGCTGGAGCTGGCGCTGGTCAACCTGCTGATCAACGCGCGCGACGCCATGCCCGAGGGCGGAACCATTCGCGTGACCTTCGAGCGTGCGGAGCCGCCGCCGCATTCGCAGGCCGGCGAGTTCCTGCGCATCCGCGTCGAGGACGAGGGCGAAGGCATCCCACCCGAGCTGCTCGAGCGGGTGACCGAGCCGTTCTTCACCACCAAGTCGGCCGGAAAGGGCACCGGGCTCGGGCTGTCGATGGTCGCCGGCTTCATCCAGCAGTCGGGCGGGCTGTTCCGGATCGAAAGCACCTGCGGGCACGGCACGACGATCGAGATGGACCTGCCGGCGACGCGGAGCACCGACAGTGCCGGCGCGAAGGCCGATTGCGGCCATGGCTCGAAAATCGGTGTTTCCTCGGTGCTGGTCGTCGACGACGACGAGGGCGTCCGCCTGATCCTGTCGGAACAGTTGCGCGACCTCGGCCTCGAAGTCAGCGTCGCCAGGGACGGCCGCCATGCGCTCGAGCTGATCGAGCAGGGCGAGGCGAAGCCCGAGTTCGTGCTGACCGACTTCTCGATGCCCCGGCTCGATGGGATGTGCCTGCTCGAAACGGTGCGCGAGCGCTGGCCGGACATCGGGTGCGCGATCATGACCGGCAACCCGGTCGAAAGCCTCACCAGTTGCGGTCCCGACGTCACGGTGATCCGCAAGCCGATCGACACCGGCGAGCTCAAGCGGCTGCTGGCCGAGCGCTAGCGCGCGAGCATCCGGGCGCTGGTCGAGACGCGGGACATCGAAGCAGGTTCCCGAAAGCGCGCGGACCCTCGCCGCCAAAGGTCGTTCAGCAGGACCCGGGATCGTCGCCCTGCTGGTCGGCCCGATCGCGATCGAAGCGACGAAAGGGGCCGGGGTTCTCGGGTGAGGCACCGCCCAACTGAGCCAGCCTACCCCGCCGAATCGCAGGCGTCTTTGACGGCTCTCAATTCACCTACTCCGTAAATACCCCAATGCCGCTCCGCCTGTTCTGGGCCGATGGGGACCATCGGCCGAACGGAGTCGACAAAGGATCAAGGGCGCGCTCGATGGAAGCCGTATTGTCTCGCGCGGGAATGTGGTTCCTGCTGCTGGTGCTGTCCGTGGCTGCGGTCGCGACAGCGGCCGATGGCGGCTTCGCCGTCCACATGACGATTCTCGCGATCGTCGCCTTCGTCGCGCTGTGCCTGACCGTGGCCCGGAGCGATTTCGACTCGCTCGGCAACGCGATCGTGCGCGCACCGGCAGACCCCTCGCGCTACGACGACGACCCGGTGCGCTGGGGCGTGATCGCGACGGTCGGCTGGTCGATCGTCGGCATGCTCGCCGGCCTGGTGGTCGCGCTGCAGCTGGTGTTCCCCGCTCTCAACCTCGAGCCGTGGCTCAATTTCGGCCGGCTGCGCCCGCTGCACACCTCGGGCGTCATCTTCGCGTTCGGCGGCAACGTGCTGATCGCGAGCTCGTTCTACGTCGTCCAGCGCACCTGCCGCACGCGGCTCGCCTTCCCCGGCCTCGCGCGGTTCGTGTTCTGGGGCTACCAGCTGTTCATCGTCCTCGCCGCGACCGGCTACCTGCTCGGCATCACCCAGAGCCGCGAGTACGCCGAGCCCGAATGGTACGTCGACCTGTGGCTGACCATCGTCTGGGTCGCCTATTTCGTCGTCTTCGTCGGCACGCTTATCCGCCGGACGGAGCCGCACATCTACGTCGCGAACTGGTTCTACCTGTCGTTCATCATCACCATCGCGATGCTGCACATCGTCAACAACCTGGCGGTGCCGGTCACACCGCTGGGCTCGCTGTCCTATTCGGCTTTCGCCGGCGTGCAGGATGCGCTGACGCAGTGGTGGTACGGTCACAACGCGGTCGCGTTCTTCCTGACCGTGCCGTTCCTGGCGATGATGTACTACTTCGTGCCCAAGCAGGCGGGGCGGCCCATCTACAGCTACCGGTTGTCGATCCTGCACTTCTGGTCGCTGATCTTCCTCTACATCTGGGCTGGCCCGCACCACCTGCACTACACCGCGCTGCCCGACTGGGCGCAGACGCTCGGCATGGTGTTCTCGGTGATCCTGTGGATGCCGAGCTGGGGCGGCATGATCAACGGGCTGATGACCCTCAACGGCGCGTGGGACAAGGTCCGCACCGACCCGATCATCCGCATGATGGTGCTCGCGCTGGCCTTCTACGGAATGGCCACCTTCGAGGGCCCGATGCTGAGCATCAAGGCGGTCAACTCGCTGTCGCACTACACTGACTGGACGATCGGCCACGTTCACGCCGGCGCGCTCGGGTGGAACGGCATGATCTCGTTCGCCGTGGTCTACTTCCTCGTGCCGCGGCTGTGGAAGCGCCAGCGGCTCTACTCGCTGCGCTGGGTCAACTGGCACTTCTGGCTCGCGACCGTGGGCATCGTCTTCTACGCCGCCGCGATGTGGGTGGCGGGGATCACCCAGGGCCTGATGTGGCGCGAGTACGGTGCCGACGGCTACCTCGTGAACAGCTTCGTCGAGACCGTCGCCGCGCTGAAGCCGATGTACCTGCTGCGCGCTATTGGCGGCGTGCTCTACCTCGCCGGCGCCGTGCTGATGGTCGCCAACGTCTGGCTGACGATCGCCGGGCGCCAGCGCGCCGAGGCGCCGCTGCGCGAAGCCCCGTACGATCCCGAAGCGGATCGGCCGATCGTCGCCGTGCCGGCCGAATAGGAATCCGCAAAATGAGCTTCACCGAGCAACACAAGAAGATCGAGCGCAACGTCACGCTTCTCGGCGTGTTCGCCTTCGTTGCGGTCGTGATCGGCGGCGTGGTCGAGATTGCGCCGCTGTTCTGGATCGACAACACGATCGAGAAGGTCGAGGGCATGCGGCCCTACACCCCGCTCGAGCAGGCCGGCCGCGACATCTACGTCCGCGAAGGCTGCTACACCTGCCACAGCCAGATGATCCGCCCCTTCCGCGACGAGGTCGAGCGCTACGGCCACTACTCGCTCGCCGCCGAAAGCATGTACGACCACCCGTTCCAGTGGGGCTCGAAGCGCACCGGGCCGGACCTCGCGCGCGTCGGCGGTCGCTACTCCGACGAATGGCACGTGCAGCACCTCAAGGACCCGCGCTCGGTGGTGCCCGAGAGCATCATGCCGACGTACGCGTTCCTCGCCGAGACCGACCTTCGGACAGACAACGCCGCCGACCGGCTGCGCGCGCTGCGCCGGGTGGGCGTGCCGTACACGGCCAGGGACATTGCAAACGCCGTGCTCGACATGCGCGCACAGGGCGACCCGAACGCCGACGCCGGCGACCTCGCCGAGCGTTATCCCAAGGTTCAGCGGCGCGACTTCGACGGCAACCCCTCGCGCCTGACCGAAATGGACGCGCTGGTCGCCTACCTGCAGATGCTCGGCACGCTGGTCGACGTGAATGCCGCCGCGGCACAGGAGGAACTCGCCGGGGAGAAGGGCCGGTGAGCGGACACTCGACTTACGAGACCCTGCGCCACCTTGCCGACAGCTGGGGCCTGCTGGCGATGCTGGTCACTTTCGTCGTGCTCGTGGCCTGGCCGCTGCGGCCCGGGGCGCGCAGGCACAACGAAGAGGCCGCGCAGATCATTTTCAAGGACGACGACGATGGCGAGCTCTGATCCCCGCCCCGGAGCCGGCAGGCGCATCGACGAGCCGACCGGAACCCAGACGGTCGGCCACGAGTGGGACGGCATCGAGGAACTCGATACGCCGATGCCTCGCTGGTGGCTGTGGACCTTCTACCTGACGATCGTCTGGGGCCTGGTCTACGTCGTGCTCTACCCGGCCTGGCCGCTGGTCACCCAGGCGACCGAGGGGGTGCTCGGCTGGTCGAGCCGCGGCCAGCTGGCCGAGGAAATGACCCGCGAGAGCGAGCGCAAGGCCCCGATCCTCGCCGCACTGGCGCAAGTGCCGATCGAGCGGCTGCCCGAGGACAGCGAACGGATGCGCGCGGCGATCGCCGGCGGCCGGGCGGCGTTCAAGGTCAACTGCGTGCAGTGCCACGGCGCCGGCGCCGCGGGCGGCCCCGGCTATCCCAACCTCAACGACGATGACTGGCTGTGGGGCGGTGACCTCAAGGCGATCGAGTACACGCTGATGAAGGGAATCCGCCAGCCGGGCGTCGACGAGACGCGCCAGAGCCAGATGCCGGCGTTCGACGGCATCCTGACCGCCGAGCAGATCGGCCAGGTCGCCGATCACGTGCTCAGCCTGTCGGGCAAGGCAAGGCCGAGCCCGGCCGGCGCGCAGCTCTTCGCCGACAACTGCGCGCTGTGCCACGGTCCGCAGGGGCGCGGCGACCGCGCGCTCGGGGCGCCCAATCTCGCCGATGCCATCTGGCTCTACGGCAGCTCGCGCGAGCAGGTCGTGCGGCAGATCCGCGCGCCGCGCCACGGGGTCATGCCGGCCTGGGAGCACCGCCTCGATCCGGTGACCATCAAGATGCTCGCAGCTTACGTCCATTCGCTGGGGGGAGGCGAAGACTTCGTGGAGGTCGCCGCTGACCCGGCGGTTCAGGTCGATGAGCAGCCCTGAGGAAACCGTTCTCGAAAGCGGATCGGCCAGGCCCGGGGAGCAGGTTCGCGCGGCGATCGCCAACGTCAACGCGGATGGGTTGCAACCCGAACCCGCGCGCCCCCGGCTGTTCGAGAAGCGCAAGACCGTCCACAACCGGCGGATCGACGGCCCGTTCCGCCGCTTCAAGTGGACGGTCATGGTCGTCACGCTGGCGATCTACTACGGCACGCCGTGGATCCGCTGGGACCGCGGCCCCTATGCGCCCGACCAGGCGGTGCTGATCGATCTCGCCAACCGCCGCTTCTACATGTTCGGCATCGAGATCTGGCCGCACGAGTTCTATTTCGTCGCCGGCCTGCTGGTCATGGCCGGCATCGGCCTGTTCCTCGTCACCAGCGCGGTCGGGCGCGCGTGGTGCGGCTATGCCTGCCCGCAGACCGTGTGGACCGACCTGTTCCAGCACATCGACCGCTTCGTCGATGGCGACCGCAACGCGCGGATGCGCCTCGACGCCGCGCCGTGGACGCTGAACAAGGTCGCCCGGCGCGCGTTCAAGTGGACGATCTACCTCGTGATCAGCTTCTGGACCGGCGGTGCGTGGATCATGTACTTCGCCGACGCGCCGACGCTGACACACGATTTCTGGACCGGCCAGGCTGCGCCGATCGCCTACGTCACCGTCGGAATCCTCACGCTCACGACCTTCACCCTCGGCGGGTTCATGCGCGAGCAGGTGTGCATCTACATGTGCCCCTGGCCGCGCATCCAGTCGGCGATGATGGACGAGAAGTCGCTGACCGTCACTTACAAGGACTGGCGCGGCGAACCGCGCGGCAGCGTCAAGAAGGCGCAGAAGGAGCCCGGCAAGTTCGGCGACTGCATCGACTGCCTGCAGTGCGTCGCGGTCTGCCCGACGGGCATCGACATCCGGGAAGGGCCGCAGATCGGCTGCATCACCTGCGCGCTGTGCATCGACGCCTGCGACCGGGTCATGGCCGAGATCGGCCGGCCGCGCGGGCTGATCGACTACATCACGCTGGAAGACGCGAAGCGCGAGGCGGCGGGCGAGCCCGCGCGCCCGGCATGGAAAGTGCTGCTGCGCCCGCGCACGATCGTCTATTTCTCGGTCTGGGGAGCGATCGGGCTGGCGCTGCTGTTCGCCCTCGGCACGCGGAGCCACACCGACATCTCGGTCGCCCCCGACCGCAACCCGCCGTACATGCTGATGAGCGACGGCAGCGTGCGCAACGCCTACACCGTCAAGCTGCGCAACATGCAGAGCCGCCCGCGGCAGATGAAGGTCGCAATCGCGGGCCTTCCCGGCGCGGCGATGTGGTCCGACGAGATGGGCCGGGACGCCGCCGCGCGCGAGCTGATCTTCACCGTCCCCGCGGACTCGACCGCGCCGCAGCGGCTTTACCTGGTCGCCCCGGCCGGAACTCCGGCGCAGGACTTCGCCTTCACCGTCACTTCGCTCGACGACCAGCGGGAGACGGATGCCGCCGAGACCCGCTTCTCCGCACCGGGAGAGGGGCAATGACCGGCAAGCCCTTCACCGGGCGGCACATGTTGGCCGTCCTCGTCGGCTTCTTCGGCGTGGTGATCGCGGTGAACTTCATCATGGCGAGCTACGCCACCTCGACTTTCGGCGGTGTCGTGGTCGAGAACTCCTACGTCGCCAGCCAGCAGTTCAACCGCTGGCTCGACCAGGCGGAGACGCAGCGGGCCCTCGGCTGGAGCGCCGAAGCCGCACGGCTCCCCGACGGCCGTGTCGAAGTCGCCGTGGCCGGCCCCGAAGGAGACGTCCGCCTCACGGGGACGGCCCGGCACCCGCTCGGACGCAAGGCCGACCGGCCGCTGGCGTTCGAGCCGCTCGGCGGCGGCCGCTTCCGCTCGAACGAGGCGCTGCCCGCCGAGCGCTGGATCCTCCGCCTGCAGGTCGACGCCGACGGACAGGTCTGGCGCCACGAAGGATCGCTCCGGTGAACGAGGTCTCGCTCCGGCAGCAGCCGACAGTGTCGAGCGTGCTCGCCGTTCCCGGGATGCACTGCGCCGGCTGCATCTCGCGGATCGAGCGCGGGCTCGCCGGGCGGCCGGGCATCGTCTCGAGCCGCGTCAACCTCTCCGCCCGGCAGGTGACGATCGAACACGACCGTTCGCTCGACGCACGCGACCTCGTCGCCGAGCTCGAGCGGATCGGTTTCGAGGCCGAACCGCGCAAGGGCGCCCTCGCCGCCTCGCCGTCGCAGGTTCGGCCACTGCTCGCCCCGCTCGCGGTGGCCGCCTTCGCAGCGATGAACGTGATGCTGCTGTCGGTCAGCGTCTGGTCCGGAGCCGAGGGCAGCACCCGCGCGCTGTTCCACTGGGTGTCCGCGCTGATCGGCGTTCCGGCAATCGCCTACGCGGGCATGCCGTTCTTCCGCTCGGCCTGGCGCGCGCTGCGCAAGCGCCGGACCAACATGGACGTGCCGATCTCGATCGGCGTCGTCGTCGCCACCGCGCTCAGCCTCTACGAGGTCGCCACGGGCGGCCACGACGCGTGGTTCGACGGCGCGCTGATGCTGCTGACGTTCCTGCTCGCCGGCCGTGCCCTCGACGCGATGATGCGCGACCGCGCGCGCAGCGGGGTCGACGCGCTGCTCGGCCACGCTGCCCAGGGGGCGACCGTCGTCGGTCCCGACAGGACGCTGGCGTGGAAAGCCGCCGATGCGCTCGCGCCGGGAATGGTCATCCGCGTCGCCGCCGGCGAACGACTCGCCGCCGACGGCGAGATCCTCGCCGGCCACAGCCGCTTCGACCAGTCGCTGCTGACCGGCGAGAGCGCACCGGTCCCGGGCTCCGCCGGCGACGAAGTGCTCGCCGGCACGCTCAACCTCGACGCGCCGGTCGACGTGCGCGTGGCGGCCACGGGCGCCGACACCAAGCTCGCGGAGATCGCCCGGCTGATGGAAGCGGCCGCGCAGGACCGCTCGAAGTACGTCCGCCTCGCCGACCGTGCTGCGCGGCTCTACGCACCCGCGGTCCACACCCTCGCCGCGCTGACCTTTGCCGGCTGGATGCTCGCCGGCGCAGGCTGGCACCAGTCGCTCGTCGTGGCGATCTCGGTGCTGATCATCACCTGCCCTTGTGCGCTCGGGCTCGCCGTGCCGGTGGCCCAGGTCGTCGCCAGCGGGGCGCTGATGCGCGCCGGGATCATGGTCAAGGACGGCACCGCCTTCGAGCGCCTCGCCAGGGCCGACCGCGCGCTGCTCGACAAGACCGGTACGCTGACCCTCGGGCGGCCGGTGCCCGATCCGCAAGTGCTCGACGGCCTGCCGCCGGACGCCGCCAAGGTCGCGCTCGCGCTCGCCTCGCATAGCCGCCATCCGCTGTCGCGTGCGCTCGCCGCCGCGCTCGCCGCCCGGGGTCATGCGGCGACGCGGCTCGAAGACGTCGCCGAGCGGCCCGGCGAGGGGGTCTTCGCCCGCTGGAACGGCCGCGAGGTGGCGCTGCGCCGGCCCGAAGGCGCGAAGGGTACCGCGGTCCGGCTGACCATCGGCGACGACGCACGCTGGCAGATCCCGTTCGCCGACCGTCTGCGCCCCGATTGCCATGCCGCGCTGGCCCAGCTCCGCGACCTCGGGATCGACCTGTCGATCGTCTCCGGCGACCACGCGCGCGCGGTCGCCGAGGTGGCCCGCGCCACCGGCCTCCTCGCCCAGGCCGACGCAAGGCCCGAGGACAAGCAGGACCTGATCGCGCGCCTCCAGGCCGCGGGGCGGCACGTGCTGATGGTCGGCGACGGACTCAACGACGGCCCGGCGCTGGCCAAGGCGGACGCCTCGATCGCCCCCGGCTCGGCCAGCGAGGTCGGCCTCCAGGCGGCCGACCTGGTGTTCGTACAGGATTCGCTCCTGGCCCTGCCCCGCGCCGTGCGCGCGGCACGTTCCACGATGCGGGTCGTCCGGCAGAACTTCGCACTGGCGATCGGCTACAACGTGCTGGCCGTGCCGCTGGCCATCGCCGGCTACGTCAATCCGATGATCGCCGCGCTGGCGATGTCGCTGAGCTCGCTCATCGTGGTCGGCAACTCGCTGCGCCTGACGAGGGCCGCTCGGTGAGCGTGCTCGGACTGCTCCTGCCGGTGGCGTTGCTGCTCGGCCTCGGCGGCCTCGCGGCGTTCTTCTGGGCGCTGCGCAACGGCCAGTTCGACGATCCGGACGGCGACGCCGCGCGCATCCTGATCGACGACGAGGACGACGAATGACGCGCGCGCTGGTCCTCTTCGCCGGTGTGGCCCTGCTGCCGGCGCTGTGCGGGCCGGTCGAGGCGCGTGCCGAAACGATCGAGGTTGCCCTCTGCGCCGGCGGCAGCCTCTCGATCCCGTTGCGCGAGAGCCCGGCGAAACCCGCCGACAGGCCGTGCTGCGCCAAGGGCTGTCACGGACAGCGCAAGCGCGCGCCAGCCGCGGCCTGCGATTGACGGGAGTCAATGCGCCCTCCTCCCGAGTCTCGCATCCGGCCGTGGATCATGGGAGAAATTTCGATGAAATCCTCAGGCACCCGGCGCGAAATCCCCGGCACGCCCGTGTTCGACGGCAGGGCCGCGCAGCTCGGCTACCCGCTCAACGCGATGTGCTATTCGTTCAACGAGGCCGCCAACCGCGAGGCGTTCCGCGCCGACGAGGAAGCCTACATGGAACGCTTCGGGCTGACCGAGGCCCAGCGCGACGCGGTCCGCCGGCGCGATGTGCTCGGGATGATCGCCGAGGGCGGCAACGTCTACTACCTCGCCAAGCTGGCCGGCATCTTCGGCCTCAACGTGCAGGACCTCGGCTCGATGCAGACCGGCCTGCCGGTCGAGGACTTCAAGGCCGCGCTGCTCGCGCACGGCGTCACCGAACGGAGGATTGCGGCATGAGCGCGATCGTCGGCGGCATCTTCACCAGCCACGTCCCGGGGATCGGCCACGCGATCGCCAGGGGCCTGCAGCGGGACCCGTACTGGAAACCGTTCTTCGACGGCTTCGCCCCGGTCCACGAATTCCTCGCCCGCGAGAAGCCCGACGTCGCGGTGGTGTTCTACAACGACCACGGCCTCAACTTCTTCCTCGACAAGATGCCCACGTTCGCGATCGGCGCCGCGCCCGAGTATCGCCACGAGGACGAAGGCTGGGGCCTCAGCGGCTTCAAGCCATTCCGCGGCGCGCCCGAGCTTTCGTGGCACATCATCGAGCAGGTCGTGCGCGACGAGTTCGATCCGGTCACCTGCCAGTCGATGCTGGTCGACCACGGCCTCGCCGTCCCGTTCGAGCTGTGCTGGCCCGATGTCGACGCCTGGCCGGTCAGGGTCGTGCCGATCTCGATCAACACCGTGCAGCACCCGCTGCCGAGCCCGAAGCGCTGCTTCGCCCTCGGCCGCTCGGTCGGCCGCGCGCTCGACAGCTGGGCCGGCGACGAAAGGATCGTCGTGCTCGGCACCGGCGGGCTGTCGCACCAGCTCGACGGCACCCGCGCCGGCCACATCAACGTCGACTACGACCGCTTCTGCCTGCGCAATCTCGCGCAGGATCCCGAGGCGCTGCTCCAGCACGACACGCTCGACATCGTCGAGCTGGCCGGCAGCCAGGGGGTCGAGATACTCAACTGGATCGCCGCGCGCGGAACGCTCGGCGGGCCCGTGCGCGAGCTTGCCAGCAACTACCACGTGCCGATCTCGAACACCGCCACGGCAACCGTGCTGCTCGAGCACCGCCAGGCGGTGGCAGCCTGACCAGCCGCCGCTGCGCTAGAACCCGACCCGCACGGTCCCGCGCATCGACAGCGCGGTGTTGCCGTTGCGGCGTTCGGCGCCAATCTCGCCGCCCAGCTCGAAGATCGAGCCGCCGCCCGCCGCGCGCAGCTGCGCGTACCAGCCGCCTTCGGGCTGCTCGGGATCGAGGGTGAACGCGGTGCCGCCTTCGAAGCGCGCGGTGGTGGCCCCGATCGAGCCGCCGATCACCTCGCGCCAGCCGCCCTCGGCCTGCATCCGGAACCAGCGGTTGAGCGGTCCCGGCCGCAGCAAGGTGCCTCCCCCGCGGCCAAGGAAATCGAGCCCGACGGCGACACCGGCGTTGGCGGCGAGCTCGTCGCTGCTCCGCTCATCGACGACGAGGTCGAGCGCATCGCCGCCGCCGCTTTCGCTGTAGCCGTCCTCGTGAAGCTTGACGTAGTCGAGGCTCACCGTCGGGCGGACAAAGGCGTTGCCGCTGCGCAGCTCGTAGGCCGCGCCGCCGCTGAGCGTCGTCAGCGTGCCCTTCCACTTGCCCTTGACGTCCTTGGTCACGGTCTCGCCATCTTCGTCGATGCCGAAGAATGTACGCTTGCCGGCGAAATCGATCCGGCCGAGCGAACCGCGCGCGAACAGGTCGAGCCCGCCCCAGTGGCCGCGCCAGTAGCCAGCCAGCTCGTAGGTGTCCGATTCGACGTTGGTGAACTGCGTGCCGTCGTCGTAGTCGTTCCAGAACACCGCGCCGGAGATGCCGAAGGCCCCGATCCCGGTGTCGACCTCGCCGGCCACCGAGAAGCCGAAACCGCCGAGGTCGTAGGCCGCCGTCTCCCCCTCGTCCTTGCTGCTCGACCAGCCCGCCGCGCTGAACAGCAGGTCGAGGCCGCCGAAGGTGTAGACCGGGCTTTGCGGATCGGCGATCTGGCGCGCGAAGGCCCGGCTGCCGAGACTGATGCCCTCGAAGGCGCCGCCGGCATGGTCCGGCAGCATCTGCCGAAGCGCGCCGCGCACCTGCTCGCCGTTGGCGAGCCTGAGAAAGACGTCCTCGACCTCCTCGTCCCTGGTGAGCACGTCGAAGATGGCGTCGTAGGCTGCGGCCTGAGATCGGTTGAGCTCGAGTTCCTCCGCCGTCTTGCGGCTGACATCGACCGCGACCGTGTTCGCCGGGGCGCTGGTCGCCAGCGCCGCCTTGAACAGGAACGGCATCATCGAGGTATCGGTCTTGAGCGTCGATGCGCCCGTGACCGAGTCGGCCTCGAGGATCGTGTGTCGACCCTCTGCGCCGTCGAGGTCGCCGAGTGCCAGCCACAGCGTAGCCCCGTCGGCGAAACTCGCCGCGCCGGCGATATCATAGAATGTGCCTTCCCCCGGCGTCGCGTCGAGAGTCGCGGCGAGACCACCACTGTCGCCGACGGTCAGCGAGGCGAGCGAGGCGTGGTTCGCCGCGTGAAGGTATCCGCCGCCGACATTGACCGCGACGTCGGCGGAATTGAGCAGGCTTCCCGAGAACACCGAGGAGCCCGCCAGAGTCAGCGTGCCCGCCCCGCCGCCGAAGTCGACGTCGCCGATGAACCGCGCCGATCCTGCGAGGCTCAGGACATCGGTTCCCGCACCGAAAGTCGCATTGCCGGTATGCACGGCGCCGCCCGAAAGGGCGTACCTGTTGTCCCCGCCGCCGAACGACACGTCGCCCGTCACTTTGCCCGAGGAGACTTCGAGCAGGTCGTTCCCGCCGCCGAACAGGATCCGGCCTTCGATGCTCCCCGATGTCTGCTTGACCGTGGCGCCGCCGGTGTTGGCGCTGAGGTCGATCGCCACGTTGCGCTGGTCAGCCGCGCCCCTGGCCGAGATCGTGCCGCTGTTCTCGATCAGCGCGAGGGTACCACTGCGGTCGAGAATGGCCGTCGCGAAGCCGTCGGTTCCAGCTGCAGTCGCCGTGATCGAACCGCTGTTGCGGACCGTGGGCACGACCGCGCCCGTGTCGATCAGGATCGCGGTGCTTTTCGCGCTGCTCGTCTTGCCTCCCGAGGCGACGATCGAGCCGCTGTTGCGCACCTCGGCCACGTCCGCACCGCTTCCGAGCAGCAGCGCCGTCGCACTGGCGCCGTTCGACTTGGCCTCGACGCCGCCGGCAATCGACAGCCCGTTCGTGATCGTCACCGCACCGCCGCGTCCGCCGATGGCGATCGCCGTCGCGTCGATGCCCTCGTAGACGCCTTGCCCGCTGACGGAGCCGTCGACGATCAGGCCATAGGCGGTCGGAGACGCTCCCACGGGGCCGATCACGATGTCGCGGTCGGTCGCGCCTACCGCCAGCGCCGGCGCGGCGCCGTACGAGGTCAGCGCGGCGTTGCCTTCCTTCGCGTCCTCGATCCCGTCGTCGTCCTCGTCCTTGTCGTCCGCGTCGCTATCCTTCGGAGCGACGGCCAGGTGGATGCCGCCGGTAACGTTGCCCTCGATCAGCACTGCGGGGCCGCCCTGCAGCAGGTCGTCGGCATCGAGCTTGTCGGTGCTCGAAGGCGCCGTGGTGTTTCGGTACCCGGTCGAGGAGATCTTGCCCTGGATGACCATGGCCCCGGTCACGTCGCCGGCGAACCGCGCCCCGATCGCGTCCTCGCCCTGGGCGCTGACTTCGCCCGCCAGCCGTACGTTCCCGGTGATGGCGTCCGCGTGCACGCCAACGGACCGGTCGCCGACGACCTTCGTGGTGCCGTCATGAGTCAGGTTACCGGTCAGCGCCCCGCCGAGCCGGATGCCCGCCGAATCGTTGCCTTCGACGGTAATCGTGCCGCTGTTGACCACGTTGCCGGAGTGCGTGCCGTCGGTGCGGATGCCGAACCGGTTGGAGCCCTGGGCGAACGGACCGTCGAGGTCGCCATCGTTGTCCGCGTCGGTCGGCGTGTAGCTCTCGTCCATCGTGATCGTCCCGGAATTGACGATGTTACCGCTCGTGCCCGCGGCCGCGAGAATGCCGATCGCTCCGCTGGCGTTCGAGATGCCGATGGTGCCCTGGTTGGTCACGGCGTGATCGCTGTCCATCGTCACCGCCGTCCCGCCGGAAGGCTTCACCGAACCCGACGAGGTGATCGTGATCGAATCCGCGGCGCCGTTCTTGATGGTCGAGGTCTTCACCGGCTGGGTGATCGCGGTCGAGATGTCCTCGGCCGCCGCCGGGGCGGCGAGCGCCAGGAGCGCAGTGCTGGTCAGCAGATAACGGTGCATGGGGTCCCCTCACGGATCGTTGCCGACCTGCAAGACGGAGCCATCGCACGCGAACCTTGGCACGCGGCGAAAAAGAATCAGAACGCGGCGTCGATCCCGATGCGCAGCGTCCGTGGCCGAAGCGGCGTCACCTGCTCGCGCCCGGTCGCGAACGGCGTGCCGAGCGAGAAGCGGTTGCCCTTGGCATCGGTCAGGTTCGTCAGCCCGAGCGTGAGGCCGAGAGTCTCGGTGCCGACACGCACCGTCAGGCCGGTGTCGAGGTAGTCGCCCTGGGGGTCGCCGAGCTCGGGCCCGACCCCGAGCCGGGACTTGCCGATGTAGCTCGCCCAGGCATGTCCGCGGAGCTCGAGGTCGCCGCCTAGTGGCCGCCGGTAATCGAGACCTATCCGGCCCGAGACCTTGGCGATGTTCGGTACCTGGGTGATCTGTTCGAGCACCAGCGCCGGCAGGTCCTCGAACCCACCGGCGAACACGGGGACACCGAGCACTTCCGCCGCGCGGGACAGGAGCAGCGGAGAAGGCTTGTCGATCCGGCTGTCGTTGTAGGTGAACCCGCCGTCGATGCGCAGGTCGGGGGTGACTTCGACGCCGGCGATCAGCGTGGCCGACCAGATCCGGCCGTCGCCGATATTGGCGGTAGTCGGAAAGCCGGTGCTGTCGATGAAGTCCGCCTGGATGTCGTGCCACCGGGTGTACGAGACGCTCGCGGCGACGTCGAACGGCCCGCGACCCGGATGGCCGTGCCGGGCGCCGAACTCGAATGTCTCGGTGCGGTCGTTGCGGAAGCGCGCCACGAACGGCCCGGAGATCGCAAGGCCCCCCGGGCGGAAACCCTCCTGGTAGCGCGCATAGATCGTCGTGTCCGGAAAGACGGTCGCCGCCAGCGAGGCCGAAGGCAGGAACACTTCCTCGACCCGGCTGGCGGTAATCGCGCGGAAGTTGGTTGCCATTCCAGGCGCGACGTCCTCTCCCTCGCCGCCGAGCCGCGAGTGCGTGTAGCGCCCGCCGAGGGTCGCCGTGAGGCCGTCCATGACCCGCAGGCTGCCTTCGCCGTAGACGGTGAACTCGTCGATCACGTTGGTCACGCCGGTGACCGCGCCCTGTGCGCCCGGCGGGCCGATCGTTCGCGTCAGCCGCGTCCGGTTGTGCGTGTAGCTCGCGCCCACGAGCCAGCCCCACCGGTTGCCGAGCGGCTTCCACAGGCGCGTCTCGTTGGCGACCATCTTGGTGTCGTTGCGCTGCATGAACAGCCGCGGCGGATCGCCTTCGGCGGTCGCATCGTAGCGCTCCTCGAGGTCCTGCCCGGTCAGCCCGGTAGAGGACTTGAAGCGCACGTCGCCGATGCGGCCGGTGATCACCAGCTGTCCCTGGGCGTAGCCGGCGTCGAAGCCCTCGGTGACCGTCGCCGCGCGCGTCAGCGGCGGGCCGCCGCGGTCGGCATACTGGCTGTCGCGGCCGTCGGTCTCCTGGAACACGCCGATCAGGTCGACCGTCCAGTCGTAGGCCACCTCGACCCGTGCCGTCGCGCGGCCGCTCAGGATCTCGGTCCGGTTGACGTCCTCTTCGCCGAGCAGCGGCTTGTCGATGTAGCCGCCCTGGCTCTCGGCGTTGAGCGTGAAGCGCAGCGCCGCCCGCTCGCCGACGAGCGGCAGGTTGGCCGTCACGCTGGCGTCGCCGCCGAGCGCGCCGTGCTCGGTCGCGCTGCCGCCGACCATCGCCGAGACCGCGGTCACTCCCGGGACGGGATCGTTGGGCACGAGGCGCACGATCCCGCCGAGCGAGCCGGTCCCGTAAAGCGTACCCTGCGGGCCTTCGAGCACTTCGACCCGCGCGAGGTCGGACAGCCGCAGGTCCGGGTCGGGTGCGTTGTAGCTCAGCCGCAGGTCGCCGAGATACTGGCCGACCGTCGCCTGCGTCGGCCCGGTGAAGCTCGAATCGGCGATGCCGCGGATGAACAGCTTGTTGCGCCCGCTGCCGAGATAGGTCGAGGAGACGGTCGGCACGCGCTGGGTGATTTTCTCGGTGCCGCCGACCCCGCCGAAGGTCAGCAGCTCACCGTCGATCAGCTCGGCCTGCCCCGGATAGTCGCTGAGCAGCATCTCGCGCTTGCTGCCGACGACCACGATCTCGCTGGCCGGAGCCTCGAGCGGCGCCTGCCGGCGCGCGGGGGGCTCGGGCCGCGGACGGCTCTCGGGCTGCCGACGCGCCGTTCGTGCCGGCGCGGCTGCGACCAGCCTCCAGCCGTTGGAACCGGCCGCCACGGCCCGCGCGCCGGCGTTGCGGGCGAGCCTGTTGACCGCCTGGGCGGCCGACATGCGCCCCCTGATCGCAGGAACCCGCCGGTTGGCGACCGCGCGGTCGGTGATCACGACGCTCGAACCGGTCTGGCGCGCGATCGCAGCCGCGGAATCGCCCGCGCGCCCGGCAGGAACGTCGATGGCGACGCTCTGGGCGTGCAGGGGCGCGCTGACGGCAACCGCCGTGACACCGATCCACAGGCTTCGCATGCTTACCGCGCCCCGATCTCCCAAGCTGTGCCGTTATGGCGAACCGTGATGCCGAGCAACGCGCCCAGCGTGCGCGGGTCACGCCGCACCCCGTCGAGCACGATGCTGCCCGAAACGCGCTGCTCACCCGCGCGCGGCGAGGCAACGAATGGCGTGCCGGTGGCGCGCGACAGGTCGGCCGCGACGTCCTCGAGCGAGGTGTCCTGGAAGGTCAGCCGCCCTTCGCGCCACTCGCCCACCTGCTCCAGCGCGACGCTGCCGATCTCGAACCGGCGCGTCGCCGCGTTGAGCGACAGCACCTGACCGGGCGAGACGCGCGCGTCGTCCACCCCGGGATTGAGCACGACCGCGCCTTCCGACACCGCGACGCGCAGCCCCTCGGTAGTCCGCGCGACGTCGAACACCGTGCCGACGTCGACCAGTGTGTCCTCGCCGACCCTGACCGTGAACGGCGCGCCTGCATCGTTCTCGACGCGGAACAGCGCCTGGCCCCGCTCGAGCGAGACCAGCCGGTCGCCGCGCTCGATCACGATCCGCGAGCCTCCCGCGAGCGTGATCTCGCCCCCGCTCTCGAGCGCGATGATCTCGATTTCGCCCGGGGCGGTTTCCACCGCGTGGCTGCCGCCACGCATCTGCCACGCTCCGAACGCCGCCAGCCCGGCGAGCGCCAGCGTCAGCGCGCCGCCGATCCACCGGCGGCGGGTGGTCGCCGCCTGCTCGTCGTCGTTGCCAGCCTCGGGCACTTGCGGAAGCGCCTCCGCGGCGTCGGCCACGGCCGCCATCACCGCGTCGTAGGCCTGTGCGTGCGCCGGGTCCCGCTCGAGCCAGGCGGTGAAGCCGTCCCAGTCGTCGAACGCGGGATCGCCTGTTCGCACGGCCCAGGCGGTCGCTTCTTCCATCAGGGCCCGGTCACGCGCCATCGAACATGTCCCCTGCTGCCCGGAAGACGGAGTCGAACCGCTCACGCCTCATCGATCCGCTCCTTCAGTGCGGCCAGAGCCGCGTAGGCGCGCCGCAGGTCGCTCTCGACCGTGCTCAGGCTGACGCCGAATTCCTCCGCCACCTGCCGCTGCGGCACCTGGTCGATGCGGTGGCGGCGAAAGATCGCCGCCGGCCGCTCGCCGAGCCCGGCCAGCGTCTCGCTCACCAGCCGCGCGTGCTGCCGGCCGATGATGTGCCTTTCGACCGACGGCGCGTCGGAAACGCCCGGGGTCGAGCCGTCGTTGACCCGGCCCCACTCGCGCTCGCGTCGCTCGGCCTGGCGCTCGGAGCGATAGCGGTCGATCATCAGCGTGTCGGCGATGCGAAACAGGTACGATACGGGCGAGGCCACCGGACCGGTGCGCCCCGTGGCGATCTTGAGCCAGACTTCCTGCAACAGGTCTTCCGCAGCATCGCCCGCGCCGCGAGCCAGCAGGAAGCGCAGCAAGCGTTCGCGGTTCGCGAGAAAGGCCGCCTCGAGGCCGGCGCTTGAATTGCTGTCAGCCAATCCTGTCACAGATCCCTTTCGGCGGCCCGAATAGAAACCTGCTGGCGGCTTGGGAAGGGGATGGGTTGCGGCCGCGCCGGGGGGTGTTGGCGCGGCCGCGAGGGAAGGTCGCATCGGGCGGCCCTCCCCGGGGGGTCAGAACCGCAGCCCGATGCCGGCGATCACCTGGTGCCGGTCGGAGCTCGCCTTGAGCGCCGGATCGTCGGCGTCCATGCCGTCGAGCCGGTAGGTGCGGCTGCCGTAGTCGGTGTAGACGTATTCGAGCTTGGCATAGAGGCTCTCGGTCAGCCCGAGCTCCACGCCGCCGCCGATGTGATACCCGTCCTCGGACCCTGAGAACCGCTCGATCTCGCCCGGCTCGTCGTCGTCGTTGTCGGTCACGTCGGCGTCGTAGGAGGCCTTGAACCGGCCGTTCGAATAGCCGCCCTTGACGTAGAGCAGCGAGCTGTCGCCGAGCACCACGCCGGCCCGCGCGCCGACCGTGAAAGTCCGCTTGAGGCTGGTGCAGGCGAGGTCGTCCTCGATCAGCTCGTCGCACAGGTCGGCATCCGACAGGTCGGCACCGACGTAACCGCCGAGCACGAACGACGAGCCGATCTGCGCGTCGTAACCCAGCTCGACGCCGAAGGCGGGCGCGCTATCCTCGTCCGAGGCCGCGAAGAACTCGTCGCCATCGACCTCCTCGTCCTCGTCGGGGTTGGGCAGCGTGGCGTCGGTGCCGACCTGGTCCCAGGCGATGCGCCCTTCCACGCGAAAGCCCGAAACGTCCTGCGCCAGGGCAGGCGTGGCGAGAAGCCCCGCCGCGGCCGCCGCGATGATCGCTTGATACTTCATGTCTCGTTACCCTTCCGGTCAAACTGCGAAGCCGACCCCGGGCCGATTGGTCGCCCGGCGATCTGGCCTGCACTGAGCCGAAGCGGGATCCCGCCGCAGAAGCGGGCGGCACGAAGCCCCCTCATCGGCCAGTACGCCCCGATGACGGAGCCCTCCGGCCGACACCTTGCCGGCAACGCGATTTTTTCTGGCGGCGCGCGCAGTTCGCTGCGGTGATCCCGGCGAACGCCGGGACCGCGTGCCCCATGCGTGCCCTGGATTGCTCGTGAAGGCCGGCCCGGCCGCGATCAGCCGCGGACGGCCTGCAGTACCTGCCTCGCCCCGGAAATGAGCAGCCCGATGTCCGTCCCGACCGAGACGAACGCGAACCCGTCCGCGATCGCCTGCCGCGCGTGCTCGGGCGAGACCGCGAAGATGCCGGCCGGCTTGCCGGCGGCGGCGATGGCCGCGCGCGCCTGGTCGATCGCGGCGGTGACTTCCGGGTGCAGCGGCTCGCCGATATGGCCCAACGACGCCGCGAGGTCCGACGGGCCGATGAACAGCGCGTCGACGCCTTCGACCTCGGCAATCGCGGGCAGGTTCTCGAGCCCCTTGCGGCTCTCGATCTGGACGATCAGCGTGATCCGCTCGCTTGCCGTGTGCAGGTAATCGGCGTCCAGCCCGAAGTCGGCGCCCCGGCTGGTCGCGCTCGACACCCCGCGGATGCCGTGCGGTGGATAGCGACACGCCCTTACCAGCTCGCGGGCGTGCTCCGCCGTCTCGACCATCGGCACCAGCAGCGTATGCAGCCCGAGGTCGAGGTACTGCTTGATGACCACGGGCTCGCCGAACGGCACCCGAACGATCGGCTCCACTGGAAACGCCGCGATGGCCTGCGCCTGCGCCAGCAGCGTGCCGATCGAGTTCGGCGAATGCTCGCCGTCGAGCAGCAGCCAGTCGAACCCCTGCCGCGCGCAGATCTCGGCCGAATAGCCGCTCGCCAGCGCCTGCCACAGGCCGAGCAGCGGGCGCCCCTGCCGCAGCTGTTCCTTGAAGCTCGTCATCGAACGGCGTCTAGCGGCACTTCGGCTCCTGCGCCACTGCAGTCGCGCGGCCGCGTTGGAGCAGCTTCAGGACCACCGGAGCGGTTTGGCCCCCGTTCGCGAGTTCCAGGGAAAGCCTGCCTACGTATCCCCCGCTGCCGGCGCGACGCGGTCGAGCACCGAGCGCAGCCAGTCGCGACGCGCGACCAGCTGGTCCCGCGCGCCCTCGAGGGCCAGCCTGGCAAACGGGTCGTGAACGCGCTCGTCGGCGTCGATCGCGTCGATCTCCCGCTCGGTCTGGTCGATCCAGCCACGCACGACGGCCGCCCGCCGGGCCGCGTCGATCCGCGCGAGAAAATGAACGCGCGTGCGGATCGGATCGGCGGGCGCAGAAGCGAGTTCCGGCGTCGCGGCCGCCATCCACGCCGCGAGCGCCTTCGCGCCCTTGTTGGTGAGCGACAGCCGCCGCGTGCCGCGCCGGTCTCCCTCCGAGGCACGGGACGCGATCAGCCCTGCCGCCTCGAGACGGACGACGAGGGGGTAGATCGCGCCCGCGCTCGCGCGCCAGCGGGCGGTCCGCGATCCGGCAAACTCCCGGCGCAGCGCGTATGCGGTGCACGAGCCCTCGCGGCCTATGACCCCGAGCACCGTCCCTTCCAGCTCGCTCAACCCCGGCATCCGATCCCCCTTGCCCACCGCGCGCCGACGCGGCAATAGTCCGAATCGGACTACTTGTGGAGACCCCTCGTGCTCGTCGCCCTCGCCATCTGGCTCGCCGCCTTCCTTCCTGCGGCGCTGATCCCCAACGGCATCATGATCTCGATCCTGGTGGTCGGCGTGGCGCTGGTGTTCGTGCGCGAGAGCCGCGCCCCCACCCTCGCGCTGGTCCACCGCAGCGTTCCCGTCTCGCTCGCCATCGGGTGCCTCGCGGGCCTCGCGATGGCCTTCCTCGTCGATCCGCTGACGACCGCCGTGGCTGAACGGCTGACCGGCTCCCGGATCGACCTGTCGTCGCTCGAGGGCGTCCACGGCAACTTCGCCAACTACCTGATGCTGCTTGCCCTCGGCCTGCTGTTCGGCGGCGTGGTCGAGGAAGTCGTCAACCGCGGCTTCCTTGTCGGCTGGGGAAGCCGCGCTTTCGGCGAGCGCTGGGCGCTCTGGCTGATGGTCGTCAGCGCGGTCGGGTTCGGCCTCGCCCATGCGTGGCAGGGGCCGGCCGGGATGATCACCACGGGCGTCAGCGGGCTCGCCTACGGCGCGGTCTATCTCGCCAGCGGTCGCAAGCTGCTCCCGGCGATGATGACCCATGCCACCGCGAACTTCGTCGGCATCACCCAGATCTACCTCTAGGGGACCGCCTGACCCACGACCGAATGCACGAGCCGGGGCCGAAGTGCGCCCCTCTCGTGCAGACGTGAAAGCAGGGTCATTGGCGGAGAGGGTGGACTCAGTAACCTTCCGGTAACAGACTGTAATCCCTACCCGTTTTCGCCCGACGCCGAAGCTTTCCCACGCTCCTTACCACCCGGAACACCACGCCCTCGGCGGAAGGTAGCATGGGGCATGCTTCCGCGCTTGTCGAGACAGGTCGGAATCGGAGCGATCGATTTCCGGCGCGAGCGTTGCTCCGCCCCCATGAAAGCTGCCGTGTCAGCTATCGGTCGACGTGCGTCGAACCCCAGCCGATCCTCGCAGCACAAACTGCCGCAACCCCTCGAACGGAACGAGCGTCATGCTGCCGATCTTGACCACCTGGATCTCCCCGCTCGCCACCAGCTGGTAGAATTTCGAGCGTCCGATCCCGGTCAGGCGGCAGGCCTCTGGCACGCGCACGCAAATCGGCTCGATGCCATGCCGGGCATGCATGGGCTCCTCATCGGTCATCGTCAGTCATCCTTTCGCGGCGCACGGCGGCGGTACCGCGCGAAAGCCCTGTCTCCGTCCAGGAAGCCGGCCAGCATGAAGGGCACGAGATCGGCGACGGTTTCCCGCACTCCATAGGCGGCCTCGTAGGCGGCCGCGTAATCGGCGAGCGCCTGGTGAAGCTCGGGAGCCAGGCTGATCGTCAGCTTCACGGGCGTGCGGTCCGGGAGCTTGCGCAATCGGATGTCAGGCACTGTCACTCTCCCCAGGGCCGCAGGACCAGGTCCCTGTTGACGATCGCCCTGACGGGCCAGCCCGGCCGCACGATCAGCGTGGGCCCGACATCGAGACGCCGCGCGACGATCTGCTCCCCCGCCCTCACCGCGTTGTCCTGGCCGGCTTCGCGCAGGGCCCGGACCAGGTCTCCTTCATCGTCCCCCAGCCCGATCTCCGTGCCGACGCCGAGAAGGGTTGCGAGACCGATCCCCTCGATCAGCTGCCAGGGATGAGCGTCGACGTGATCCTCGACCCCCGAGTAGCCCGAGCGGTCGCTGGCAGGCAGCTCGCCCAGCTCGACGGACGATCCGTCGGGGAAGACGAGACGTTCCCACATGAGCAGGGCGCGGCGCTGGCCGAGCTTCACCGTGCTGTCGTGCCGGCCCACCAGCCTGGTCCCCTGCGGGATGACCACGATGCGGCCCGTAGCGCTGTCGCGAACGTTCTCGGTCACCTGGGCGATAACCGTGCCAGGCAAGTCGGAATTGAGGCCGGTCACCAGGCTCGCGGCGATCACCGTCCCGGCCGCAAGCGTCCACGGGGAAGGCGCCCGGATCGCGAGGGCCTCGGGAGCATTTCCGGCCGAAGCGGGCTCGGGCGTCGCCGGAGTCTCGGCGGCGCGCCGCTCGACGAACAGCGCCGATGCGCGCGCCGACGCAACCTCGGTCGCGCGGCGCTGCCGCGCGTCTTCCGCAGCATTTCGCGCGCGAGCGACCTCCGGCTCCACGCCCCCCAGCGTGCGCTCGTGCGCAACGATCGCGCGGCCCAGGTCCCCGGGCAGGGGCGGGCCGAGTTCCGGCACCTCGCCATAGCTTCCCGGCACGTCAGCGAGCGTTCGCGGCGTTCCGCGGTCGAACGGCTCGCCCTCCTGGGCGGCGTGAAGGCGTACGTCCGGAGGCTCGAGCGCGAGCCAGGCGGCCGCGACGAGCGCCGCCGCCGCCGCGCCGGCAAGCCCGATCACGAGACCGCGCCGGAAGCGTACGACGGGACGGGGACGCGCGCGCAAGGCCAGCCCCTCGGGGTCCTCCTTCGGAGGGCCCGCCAGCGGCACCGGGCCGACCGGCTCGCTCATCGCCGCCCTCCCCGCCCGCGCCCTGTACGGACGATCCGCACGACCTGCTGGCGCTTCTCGCCCAGCCTGAGCTCGGCGGCCTCGAACAGCCGATCGACCACGTAGTAGCGCCCGCGCAGGCGGTAATTGACCAGCTCGACACCGCCGTCCGCCGCGCTCACGAACAGCGGCGGCGCCTCGCCGTGCGCAAGGTCGGGCGGAAACTCGATGAAGACCTGGCTGCCGTCGTCGAAAGCGCGCACCGGCCGCCAGGGCGGATCGTCGCCCTCGATCGCGTACCCGAAATCGAGCGTCTCGAGGCTGACACCGGCGACGACCTCGCGCGATACCGCGCCCTCCCGGGGGCCCAGCGCGAGCAGCGCATCGTCCGGGTAGGACCAGGAGACGCTCGCCATGGTCGCGTCCGCGGTGCTCTCGAGCAACAGGTGATAGACCCGCCGGTCAGTCGCGATGAGGAGGTTCGTGGTGAGACCCGGCGCGACAGGCTTGACCAGCACGTGCGTGCGCCGCGCAGCCCCCGCGCCGCTCATCGTGTCGCCGATCACCCAGCGCACGGTGTCGCCGGCAGCGACCGACACCAGGCTCTCGCCGGGCTCGAGCGCGATCTCGCTGACGCGCTCCGGCGCGGCGTGCAAGCGATAGAGCGCGCCGTCCGACCAGGGATAGACCTGCACGGCGTTGACGTAGCCTTCGCCGCTCGGTTCGCGCGCAGCGGCACGATTGGCGGCCGCCACGCTCGCGAGCGGCTGGACGTCCGGACGCTGAGGCACGATCGCCTGATCCGGAGCCGGACGCGCGAAGCGCCCGGCCGCAATCCTTTCCCCGACGGGCTGCAGGGCTGGCGTCGCGGGCGCCTCGGGTACGAGGCGCGCCGGGAACATCGCCGCCGGTGCCGGGAGGGCGGCGACTTCGCCCTTCTCCCTGGCACTGCAGGCCGCGAGCAGGACCAGCGCGGGCAGGACGATCGGCAGGCGGGAGCGGGTCATGGGGCGGTCCTTTCGGAAGCGGTGGGTGCGGGGATGTCGTGAGACGGCGCAGCGGCCGGGGCGGCCGTGTCGAGCTCGCGGGCCCAGTCGATCGCATCGACGTAGAGCCCGAGCGGATTCTTGCGCAGCGTCTCGGCCGAGGACGGCGGCCGCACGACGATGCCGAGGATCGCGGTCCACCGCGACGTGCCGGAATGGTGTCCGCGCTCGTAGGCCGCCTCGGTCCACTTGACCTGGAACGAACGGTCCGAGGCGCGCACCACACTCGTCACCTCGACCGAAACCGAGCGCGTCCCGGCGCCGTCGAAGGGGTCGGCGGAGCGCGCATACGTGTCGAGGAACGCCGCGCCGCGCTCGGTGACCATGTCGTAGGCCGCGAGCCAGTGGCGGCGCATGAGCACCGGGTCGAGCGGCACCGATCGCACCTCGGTCACGAACCGGGCGAGGTGCCAGGCCACCTGAGGATCGGTCAGGCGATGGTCACGCTCGGCCGGCGCCACCGCGCGCGGCTCTCCGAGGCGGTCGACCTCGACCACGTAAGGCACCACGCGGCTCTGCAGAGACTGCCACAGCAAGCCCCCGGCGAGCGACCCGGACAGCGCGAGGCCCCCGAAGGCCATGAGCCGCCAGTTGCGGGCCTGGACCCGGGCCGAGCCGATCCGCTCGTCCCAGGCCTGGCCAGCCCGTTGGTAAGGCGTCTCCGGCTCAGGCGTGCGCCCGTAGCGCTGCACGGCACGTCTGAACTTCATGGCTCAACTCTCCCGTTCGCTGATGTCGGGGGCGATCCCCGCGCCGCCGCGGTCGCCGTCGCGAACCGCCTGCAACGCGGCGTGCCGGTGATGTCGGGCAGCCTGTTCGGATCGCAGGCGCCGTGCCCACTGCGGGGCATCGCCCGACGCGGCCTCGGCGGCAGCCGGGCCGGTCGACGCGGCGCCGGCAAGCATCGCCGCCTTGCGGCCGCGCCCTGCCGCCGCCGACAAGCCGGCTGCCTCGCCGATGCGCGCCCTGGCGCCCGCAAGCGCGGCGCCACCCACCCCGGCAAGCCCCGCGCGCACGCTGGACGAACCGGCGGTCTCCTGGCCGAGCCGGTAGGCGGTCGAAGCGGCCGAGCCCATCGCGGTCCCGGCGCGCAGCGCGCCCATCGCGCCGCCGGCAAGGCCGCGCGCGCCGGCCGCCGCTGCCCCGCCGCCGACCGCGACCGCGCCCACGGCCGCCGCGGCGGTCCCGAGGACGGCGCCGCCACCCAGCTGCGGAGCCCCCGCGACGAGGCCCGTGGCGATACCGGGCCCGAACACGCCGAGACCGAGCAGCGCGAGGCTGCCGAGCACGAGGCTCGAGGCCCCGGCGATGTCGATCCCGCCGGGGGGCACCGCGGCGACGAACTCGCCGAAGAAGCCCGAGCCGATGCCGACGATCACCGCGAGCACCATGACCTTGATGCCCGAGGCGACGACGTTCCCGAGCACGCGCTCGGCAAGGAAGCTCGTCCGGTTCCACAGCGCGAACGGCACGAGCACGAATCCGGCGAGCGCGGTCAGCTTGAACTCGATCACGGTGACGAACAGCTGGATCGCCAGCACGAAGAACGAGAGCACCACCAGCAGCCAGGCGAGCAACAGGATCGCGATCACGAGGAAGTTCTCGAAGAAGCCGATGAACCCGGAAAGCTCGGCGACCTCGTCGAGCAATGGCATCGCCGCCTCGAAGCCCGTCGCCGCGACGAACCCCGGGCGCAGCAGGTCCTCGGCGCTCATCGAGCCGCCGCCCGCGGTGAGCCCGAGCCCGGCGAACGACCGGAAGACGATTTCGGCGAGCACCGGGAAGCTGCCGAGGATCAGCGCGAACGCGCCGACGTAAAGGATCTTCTTGAGGAAACGGCCGATGACATCGTCCTCGCCGCCCATCGCCCAGAACAGCCCGGCGAGCGTCACGTCGATGCCGACGAGCACGGTCGTGAGGAAGGCGACATCGCCGCCGAGCAGCCCGAACCCGCTGTCGATGTAGCGGACGAAGGCCTCGAGAAAGCGGTCGATGACGGAAAGGTCGTCCATGGGCGGGTATCCGGCGTGAGAGGAGGTGCCGCGGGGCCTCCCGGGAGGGGGGAAGGAGGAAGCCCCGCGGCCGGCGCGGCTGCGGAACGGCCGCGCCGATCGGAAGGTCAGTCGCCGCTCGGGGCGTAGCCCTCGCGGCGCGCGAGGAACCGGCGCGTGGTCTCGCGGCCGTCGGCTTCGGCCTGCGCACGCCGCGCGCGCTCGATGGCCTCGCTGCGGAACTCGGCGGCCAGCAGGGCCTGCAGTTGCAACTGCTGCTTGACCCCGAGCGCGGCGAGCTGGCTCGCCGCCTGCTGCGCCTGCAGCGCTCCGACCGCGCCGCCGCTGCGCCGGGCGAGCGCCTCGAGCAGCGCCGCGTCTTCGCCGAGGTTCTCGGCCACTTGCGCCTGCACGCGCATGGCCTGCAGGTAGCCGTCGCGCGCCGCCGCCAACCGCTCGCGCGCTCGCGCCACGCGCGGCTCACCCGCGAGCGCCTGTGCCCCGGTGCCCGGGAACAGCGCCTCGAGCCGGCGGTCGAGCCCCTCGACCCGGAAGTCGATCGCGCGCGCCTGCGCCATCAGGTCGTCGATCCGTTCCATCGTGCGCCGCAGGCGCTCGATCTCCGGAAACTCGAGCCGCTCGAGGTTCCGGTCCATCGTCTCGAGCATCCGGGCCTCGTTCTGCAGCGAGGCGATCTGGTGATTGATCTGCTCGAGCGCGCGCGCCGCCTGGAGCAGGTTCTGCGCGTAGTTGCTGGCGTCGAACACGGGGATCGCGGCGGCCGGGCTGGCGCCGATTGCCAGCAGCGCAAGCGGCGCCGCCGCGGCGAGCAAGGCCGCAAGGGGATACGATTTCATGGCAGGTCTCCTTCGGGGGGTGGGGGAACCGGAAAGTCCTCGAGCGCGGCGGCCGCCCACGAGAGCCCGCAGGCCTCGAGCCAGCCGCCCGCGAACCCCTCGGCGCCGCGCTCGGCGAGCACCGCGTCGATCCGCCGCTGCGCCTGCGGATCCGAAGCGCCGCACAGGGCCAGCGCCACCGGGCCCAGCGCGAGGTCGAACAGCCGGTTGCCGCGGCGGGATTGCAGGTAATAGTCGCGCTTGGGGGTCGCGCGGGCGATCAACTCGACCTGTCGTGCGTTGAGGCCGAACCGCTCGTAGGCGGCGCGCGCCTGGGGCTCGATCGCGCGGTCGTTGGGCAGGAACACGCGCTGGGGGCAGCTCTCGACGATCGCCGGGGCGATCGCGCTGTCGGCGACGTCGGCGAGCGACTGGGTGGCGAACACCACCGCCACGTTGCGCTTGCGCAGCACCTTGAGCCACTCGCGGATGCGCGCGGCGAACAGCGGGTTGTCGAGGAACAGCCAGGCCTCGTCGAGCACCAGCAGGGTCGGACGGCCGTCGAACCGCTCCTCGAGCCTGTGGAACAGGTAAGTGAGGACCGGCAGGACCGCTCCGGCGCGGTCCATCAGGGTCTCGGTCTCGAAGCAATGCAGGTCGCTCAGCGCGAGGCGATCCTCCGCCGCATCGAGCAGCGCGCCATAGGGCCCCTCGAGCGTGTAAGGGCGGAGCGCCGCGTGCAGCGCATTCGACTGCAACAGCAGCGACAGGCCGGTGAGCGTCCGCTCGCCGGGTGCTGCGGAGGCGAGGCTGCCCAGCGCCGACCACACCATGTCCTTGGCCTCGGGTGCAACCGCGACACCCTCGTGCGCGAGCAGCCCGGCAATCCACTCGGCCGCCCAGGCCCGTTCGGCCGGCTCGTCGATCCGCCGCAGCGGCTGGAACGCGAGCGCTTCCTCCTCCCCGCCCGCCCCGAGCGCGTGGTGCGTGCCCCCGCAGGCGAGCACCGCGGCGCGAGCCGACCAGCCCTTGTCGAACAGGCACACGCGCGCGCCGGGGTAGCGGCGGAACTGCAGCGCCATCAGCGCCAGCAGGACCGACTTGCCCGCACCGGTCGGGCCGACCACCAGCATGTGACCGACATCGCCGACATGGATCGACAGGCGGAACGGCGTCGCCCCGCCCGTCTCGGCGACGAGCAGCGGCGGTCCGCCGAGGTGGGCGTTGCCCGCTGGCCCCGCCCAGGCGGCAGACAACGGCATAAGATGGGCGAGGTTGAGCGTGTGGACGAGCGGCTGGCGAACGTTGGCGTAGACCTGCCCCGGCAGGCTCGAGAGCCACGCCTCGACCGCGTTGAGCCGCTCGCGGACGACCGTGAACCCGAGCCCGTTCACCACCCGCTCGACCGCCCGCACCTTCTCGTCGGCCGCGGCCGCGTCGGCATCGGCGACCGTGACGGTCGCCGTGAGGTATCCGAACGCGACGTAGTCCTGCCCGAGCGCCTGGAGCGCGAGGTCCGCGTCCTCGACCTTGTTGCCCGCGTCGCTGTCAACGAGCTGCGCGGGCTGGTTGTAGAGCACCTCGCGCAGCAGCGCGGCGACCGACTTCCTCTTGTTGAACCACTGGCGCCGCAGCCGCGTCAGCGCGCGCGTCGCCTCGGCCCGGTCGAGCGCGACGAAGCGGGTGACCCAGCGGTACGCGAAGTCCTGGTGGTTGAGCGCGTCGAGCAGGCCCGGGCGGCTCAAGGCCGGAAAGCCGAGCACGGTCAGGGTGCGCAAGTGGAGCTCGCCGAGCCGCGGCTCGAGCCCTCCGGCAAGCGGCGTGTCGGCGAGCAGCGCGTCGAGGTACATCGGCGTGTCCGGTACCGAGACCGGCTGCCGGCACGCCGAGACCCGGGCGTGCAGGAAGGTCAGCGTCCCGGCATCGCCGAGCGCGCGGATCTCGGGCATTACCCCCGCCAGCAAGTCGAGCGCACGGTCGGTCTCCGCGACGAACTGGCCGAGCGCCTCGCGCCAGTCCCGCGCGCCCTCGCCGGCACGCTCGCGCGCGACGAGCGCCCGCTCGGCGAGCGCCTGGGCATCGGGCGGCGGCAGCCAGGCGAGAGTCAGGTAATAGCGGCTCTCGAAGTGATCGCGCTCCGCCGCAAAGCCCGCCTCGCGCTCCTTGTCGACCAGCCACGAGGCCGCATCGGGAAAGCGCCCCGACGGGTAACCGAGCGCCTCCATGCGCTCGGCCTCGAAGAACAGCGCCCAGCCCGAGCCGAAGCGCTTGAGCACGTTGTTCACCCGCGCGCTCGCCGCGACCAGCTCGGATTCGGTCGCGCTCTCGAGGTCGGGCCCCCGGAATGCGAAGGTTCGCTGGAAGCTGCCATCCTTGTTGAGCACGACGCCGGGCGCCACGAGCGCCGCCCACGGCAGGTGGTCCGCGAGCCGATCGCTCCGGGCCCGGTACTCGCGCAGGCTCAGCACGAGAGATGCCCCCGCTGCCGCAAGTGCCGCGCGAGCACCGGCGCGAAGTCGGGGTCGGCTCGCGCGCCGAACACCGCGAGCGTGTGCCCGATCGCCCAGGCCGCGAGCCCGGCGAGCCATTGCTGCAGGCCGAGCCCCAGCGCCGCGGCGAGCGTTCCGTTGACGATCGCGATCGCACGCGGCGCGCCGCCGAGCAGTATCGGCTCGACGAGCGCGCGATGGATCGGCGCCTCGAACCCCTCGATGTGTGTCCCCGAGCTCACGAGAGCAGCGCCCCGCCGCCGAAGCTGAAGAACGAGAGGAAGAACGAGGACGCGGCAAAGGCGATCGACAGCCCGAACACGATCTGGATCAGCCGGCGGAAGCCGCCAGCGGTCTCGCCGAACGCCAGCGTCAGTCCGGTGGTGATGATGATGATCACCGCGACGATCTTGGCGACCGGCCCCTGGACGGATTCGAGAACCTGCTGGAGCGGCTCCTCCCACGGCATGCCCGAGCCCGCCGCGTGAGCCTCGAAGGCCAGCAGCGCACCTGCGAGGGCCGCGCCGGCGGCAAGCCCGGGCACGAGGCCGCGAGGCGGGGTCACTTCGGTCCTGTTCATCGGTCACTCTCCTTGCTGGCCGGGTCCGCCACGAGCGGGCCCAGGATGTATTCGCCGGCCTGGTCGAGCCCCTCGACCGCCACGACGGCGTCGACTCGCCGCGAGGTCCCGCGCCCGGCGATGAAGACGACGATGTCGATCGCCTCGGCGATCAGCCGCCGCGGCACGAGCGCGGCGGCCTCCTGGACGAGCTGCTCGAGCCGGTGCAGCGCCGAGGAGGCGCTATTCGCGTGGACGGTGGCGATCCCCCCCGGATGGCCGGTGTTCCACGCCTTGAGCATGTCGAGCGCCTCGCCGCCGCGCACTTCGCCGACGACGATGCGGTCGGGCCGCAGGCGAAGCGTCGATCGCACGAGGTCGGCCATCGAGGCGACACCCGGGCGCGTGCGCAGCGCGACCGTGTCGGGTGCGGCGCACTGCAGCTCGCGGGTGTCCTCGATCAGGATGACTCGCTCGTCGAGCAGCGCCATCTCCGCGAGCAGCGCGTTCGCCAGGGTAGTCTTGCCAGAGCTGGTCCCTCCGGCGACGAGCAGGTTGCGGCGCTCGCGCACCGCGCGCCCCAGCAGCGCGGCGACCGCTTCGGTCACGATCCCGTCGGCGACGTAGTCGGCGAGCGTGTGGACGCGCGAGGCAGCCTTGCGGATCGAGAAGCACGGCGCCAGCGCGACCGGCGGAAGCACGCCCTCGAAGCGCTCACCCGCGAGCGCTTCCCCATGGGGCGGCAGCTCGGCGCTGACGATCGGTGCACCGGCGTGGGTCTCGCTCCGCGCGTGGCTGGCGACGAGGCGGATGATCCGCTCGGCCTGGGCCGGCTCGAGCCGCACGCCGGTGTCACACCGCCCCGCCCCGAGGCGGTCGAGCCGGAGCGCCCCGTCGGGATTGACCATGACCTCGATCACCGACGGATCGGCGAGCGCCGCCGCGATCGCCGGCCCCATGGCGCTGCGCAGCATCGCGCGCTGCCGCTCGAGGGTGTCCGCGCCGCTCACCGCTCGGCTCCCGGCCCGAGCGAGACCTCGCCGCTCGCGAGCTGGCGGCCGACGCGCTCGACGAAGGCCGCGAAGCGGTCGCGCCCGAGCGCGCGCGCCGTCTCGTCGCCATCGGCGACGGGCGGGTTCACCGTCAGCATGTAGCGCACGAACAGCGCGAGGCTCTCGAGCTGGACGTGTCCGTTGCGCTCGATCCGCTCGAGCTGGCGCGACAGCCGGTCGAGCCGCAGGGCGAAGCGGTGCTCGACCTCGTCGGCGCCCTTGCGCTCGAGCCAGGCCTCGACAGCCGCGGCGAGCAGCCGCGACTTCGAGCACCCGGGCGCCGCCGCGCGCCGTTCGAAGCGCTCGGCAAGCGGCCGCGCGAGGAACAGCTGGTACCGCACCGGGGGAGCATCGCGGGTCGCCATGTCAGAAGCTCGGCAGGAGATCGTCGCCGCGCGGCGATCCCTGGTTGGTGGCATGCGCCGCGGTGACCGGGGCAAGCGCAGCGCCGGCCGCACCGTCGTCGTCGGCATCGAGACCGAGAGGGTCGAGCTGCGCGGATGCGGAACGCGGGCACCGGCGCCGGGCCGGCAAGGCCGGCTCGCGCGCGAGGCGCAGGCCGCCCTCTCCGGCCCCCTCGCCGCCCCCTTCGTCCGCCGCCGCCGCAGCCGCGCAGGCGAGGCCCGACCAGTCGTGCGGCCGCGGCTCGGGCGCGTCGGCCCAGGCCCCGCCGTAGCCCAGCGAGGGCGGCGGCAACAGGCGCGGGGCGAAGTTCGCGTCCTCGTAATAGCGCAGCTTCTTCGCCCGGACGGGCGCGAGCCCCGAGACCATGACCAGCTCGTCCGCAGGATCGAGCTGCATGACTTCCCCGGGGGTCAGCAGCGGGCGAGAGGTCTCCTGGCGGCTGACCATGACGTGCGCCAGCCAGGGCGCCAGCCGGTGGCCCGCGTAGTTGCGCATCGCGCGCTGCTCGGTCGCGGTGCCCAGCGCATCGGAGATGCGCCGCGCGGTGCGCTCGTCGTTGGCTGCGAACGCGACGCGCACGTGGCAGTTGTCGAGGATCGCGTTGTTCTCGCCGTAGGCCTTGACCACCTGGTTGAGCGACTGCGCGATCAGGAACGCGCGCACGCCGTAGCCGGCCATGAACGCCAGCGCGGTCTCGAAGAAATCGAGCCGGCCGAGCGCGGGAAACTCGTCGAGCATCAGCAGCAGCCCGCGAGCGCGCGGCGCGTCGGGTAGCCGCTCGGTCAGGCGACGCCCGACCTGGTTGAGCACCAGCCGCACCAGCGGGCGGGTGCGGGCGATGTCCGAGGGCGGGACGGCGAGGTAGAGCGTCACCGGCCGCGGCCCCTCGACGAGGTCGGCGATACGCCAGTCGCACTCGGCCGTCGCCGCCGCGACGGTCGGGTCGCGGTAGAGCCCGAGGAACGAGACCGCGGTCGACAGCACGCCCGAGCGCTCGTTGTCCGACTTGTCGAGCAGCTCGCGCGCCGCGGCCGCGACCACCGGGTGCGGCCGCGTGCCGAGGTGCGGCGTGCGCATCATTACGCGCAGGGTCGCCTCGAAGGTGCGCGACGGATCGGACAGCAGGGCCGCGACCCGCGCGAGGGTCTTCTCCTCCTCGGCGTAGAGCACGTGGAGGATCATGCCGACGAGCAGCGCGTGGCTGGTCTTCTCCCAGTGGTTGCGGCGCTCGAGCGCGCCTTCCGGATCGACGAGGATGTCGGCGATGTTCTGCACGTCGCGCACCTCGTGCGCCCCGCGCCGCACTTCGAGCAGCGGGTTATAGCGCGCCGAGCACGCGTCGGTCGGGTCGAATAGAAGGCAATGCGAGAAGCGCGAGCGCCAGCCGGCGGTCAGCCGCCAGTTCTCGCCCTTGATATCGTGCACGACGGCCGAGCCGGTCCACGACAGTAAGGTCGGCACCACCAGCCCCACGCCCTTGCCCGAGCGGGTCGGCGCGAAGACCATCACGTGCTCGGGCCCGGCGTGCCGCAAGTAGCGCCCACCGAGACGGCCGAGGATCACGCCGTCCGCGCAGAACAGCCCGGCCCTCGCCACCTCGCCAGCCGTCGCCCACCGTGCCGAGCCGTAGGTGGTCACGCGCCCCACCTGCCGCGCGCGCCAGAGCGAGCCCAACACCGCCGCCGCACAGCCGAGGAACCCGCTAGCCGCCGCGAGCGCCCCTGCCCGGTCGAACACATCAGGGGCATAGGCCTCGAAGCTGAACCACCAGCCGAACAGCGCCCACGGGCGGTAGAAGGGCCAGCCGCCCGCCACGAACCACGGATCCCCGAGCTGCGGCTGGTAGCCGAGCATGGCGGCGGCCCACTGGGTCGCCGCCCAAACGCCGAGCACCACGATCGCCAGCACGACGAGGATCTGTCCGAAGAGGAGCTTGGTGGGGGTCATCCGGCGAATCCCGCCGGCACCGCGCCGGCTCGTCGGATGCGAGCAATCGCGCAGGCCCTGTCCCGGCGACAGCGCGCCTCCGACGCACGGACGCGCGTCTCGCGGAATCCCGCTCCGTCACGTCGCCGCTTCGACAGGGCCGTGCGCCCTGACCCTCTCGCAGTTTTCGCAGCCACACTGGCGGTTTGGGCCGCCGTGCACTCGCCGGTTCCGAGAAAGCCCGACTAACTGTCCGGTACTGCCGGTGCGGTCTGTCTCGGCAGGGCGCGGAGGCTACCCCCGGCGATGACGCCCCATGCCACGGCGAAGTTGGTCGCCATCAGCCTGACATGTCTCTTCGGCACTGGCGAAGGCCCAAGGTGCGCCAACGTCAGGGCGCTGCCAACACAGGAGTACGCGGATAGTCGTGAATAATGTCTGGAGGACCTTTAACCACGCTAGCTTCAGTTTCATTGGCATGTTAACTCAATCTGGCTTGGATTGGGGGCTAAATTGCAGGACAGTACCGCTGCGAGGGGACACGCGGCTGATTCCTTGCGTTGGCGTACACTTGGCGATGCCACGCTATTCACCGACGATAGTGGGCGCTTTCTGTTCGCCGACGAAGAACTCGCCCATCGTATCCAGTCCGGAGATCGAAGCGGACGGGCCGGTCGATTGCTCGCCCGCGCCGGTCTCGCTCCCTCGAGCGAACTCGCATCGCTCGCCTGGCGCTTTTCGTGCGCCCGCCGGCGATGCGCGCCGGGACCTCTCGATTACCTGATCCTGGTTCCGACACTTCGCTGCAACCTTGCCTGCAGCTATTGCCAGGTCTCCCGAGCACCCATCGAGGCGGAAGGGTTCGACTGGAGCGATAGGACACTCACCGCCGTGCTCGATCTGGTCCACGGGCTGGAGGCCCGGGCGGTCAAGATCGAGTTCCAGGGCGGTGAGCCGACCCTGCGACCTGACTTGCTGCGCGCCGTCATGGACGCGGTCCCTCCGCCGGTGGAGGCGTCCTTCGTCATCTGCACCAACCTGCAGTCGCTGGATTCGGAAGTGTTGGAGCTGTTCGATCGCGACGACGTAACGATCAGCACCTCGCTCGACGGGCCGGAAGATCTGCATGCCCGCCAGCGGCACGGCGACAGGATCGCCGCGGCGCGCTTCTTCACTAACCTCGACGCCCTGCTGACTCGCTACGGCCCAGGAAAGATCTCGGCCCTGCCGACGATCGATCCGCGATCGCCTCCCGACATCGATGCGCTGATCGAGGCTTTCGCCGGGCGAGGCCTGTATTCAATCTTTCTGAGACCGGTCAACTACCAGGGTTTTGCACGCAAGCGCTACAGGCACGCTCGGGAGACTGACGGCGCGTGGCTCGACTTCCACGAACGGTTCGTGCGCAGATTGATCGAACTGAACTTCGAGCACCGGGAACGCGTGCTGGAAGAGACCTACTTCAGCTTGCTGCTGAAGCGCATCTTCCAGCCCGGGTCTGACCGGTTCGTCGACTTGCGAAACCCGAACCCGGTCGGCCGGGACTACATCGTCGTCGACCACGACGGGCGTGTCTATCCTACCGATGAAGCTCGCATGCTCGCACGCTCGCGCGTGATCGACCTGTCGATCGGCGATGTCTTCGACGGATGGGAGAGCCCTCAACGCGCGGCCCTCGACGCGGCATCCAGACTCGATGGCGATCCTGCCTGCGAACGGTGCGCTTACAAGCCGTACTGCGGCAGGGACCTTGTCGACGACATCGCACGCTACGGAACGATTGCGTTGCCGCGCGAGGCGACCGAGTTCTGCCGGCGCCACAAGCGGCTGTTCGACCTCGCGTTTGAATGCGTCCGGTCAAACGACAAGAAGGTGCGATACTCCCTCAACCAGTGGCTCGGGCTCGCTCCCGAGGCACCGAGGCTCGACCTGACGGCATGATACCCCTGGCGCTCCCTGCGGTCAGCGACGCAACCAAGCCGTTCGTCACGCGGCTATGCGAAGGTCGCCCGCCGCATGCGCGGGAGAGCGGCAGGGTGAAGTCTGCTTCGGGATGGAGCCTCTGGTGCGGGGCACAGGGCCTGCTCGAGATCGGCCTCGATGCCGAATCGCTCGTTGGCGACGTGGTTCTCGTAGACCCCATTGCAGGCAGAGCGGATCGTCTGATCAGGGCGCGGTCCGGGCACAACACGCTCCTAGTGACCGAGCAGTGTGATCAGCTCTGCACGATGTGCTCCCAGCCACCGAAGAAGACGCATGTCGACAGGTTCGACTTGCTGCTCGAGGCGTGCCGTCTCGCGCCCGAGGGGCACACGATCGGCATCTCGGGAGGGGAACCGATGCTCCACTCGGTGCGCCTCCTGTCGATGATCGAACAGGTGCTCGAGGAACGCAGCGACCTCTCGTTCCACGTGCTCACCAACGGCCAGCATTTCGAGGACGAGCATCGCGCGCGCCTGAGACAGCCCCTGTACCGGCGCGTGGTATGGGGGATTCCGCTCTATGCACCGGAGGCAACACTGCACGACGAGATCGTCGGCAAGCGCGGCGCGTTCGCACGCCTCACGGAGTCTTTCGCGCACCTCTTTCTCGCCGGCGCCCGTGTGGAGCTTAGAACGGTCCTCACGGCGCAGACGCTGCCGGTGCTCGCCGAGCTCTCCCGGCTCGTCGTGCTCGACCTCCCCCACATCGAGCAATGGTCCCTCATGGGCCTCGAGAACATCGGCTTCGCGAGGAGCCGCTGGAACGAGCTGCAGATCGACCTTCCCGAGGATTTCGGGCCGATCGGGCTCGCGCTCGATCGGGCAAGACTGCACGGCGTTCCGGCGCGCCTGTTCAACATCCCGCTGTGCAAGGTGCCGCCCGCGTTCAGGAACCTCGCCGTCGCCTCGATCTCCGACTGGAAGCAGCGGTTCGGCAGCCGCTGCCGCGGCTGCAGCGCTCGTCATGACTGTGCTGGGTTCTTCGAGTGGCACCCGGACGAGTTGGTGGAGGGAGTGACACCCCTGTGAAAAAGCGACAGTTCCTGATCTCGAGCCTGGCTGCCGCCGGCATCCTGCCGGCGCAGACGACACCGGCGACGCCGGCGAACGGCTGGCCACAGGGCGCATCCCCGCCCGACGACGAAGATGCCCTCGTCCAGCGCTTCGCGCAGGACCATGGCTTCACGCTCGCGCAGCACCGCTCCCACTCGAGCCACGCCTCCCATTCGAGCCACCGATCCGGGTCTAGCGGCCGGGTGCGCACGCCACCGCGCACGGCGCCGCCGCCGCGCGTGCCGAGGGTCACGCCGACTCCGAGACCCGCCCCGGCTCCGCGCACGCGCAACCAAAACAGCACGCCGCCCTCTTCAATCCTGCCTTCGTCCCCCGCAATAGCTCCGCGGGAGGAAGCGATCGCGCCGACGCGATCCGAACTCCAACAGATAGTGCTGCTCGTCCAGATCGGCCTCGCCTCCTACGGATATTACGAGGGAGAGCTCGATGGAATCATGGGGCCGATGACCCGCGACGCGCTGCGGCGATTCCAGCAGGATTACGGCCTCACCGTCACCGGGACGATCACGCCCGAGGTGCTCGATGCGTTCAAGATCCCTACAAGCTAGTCTCTTGACCCACGCGCTGGCGCTCGCGGCGGGCGTCGCGCTCGGCTGGGTCGGCATGCCGCTGTGGCGGCAGGCCGTCATGGCGTACCACATGGCCGACTATGGCCTTCTGGTCGAGCAGTGCGACACGGCGATGCGCGATCATTACCAGGCGAAGCGGTGGCTCGAGCTCGCACCGTCCCCGGACCGGGTGCGCGAGCTCTCGTCGAGCGAGCTCGGTCTGGTCGTGTGCCAGGACTACGACCTGTACCAGAAGCGGCTCCAGCAATGGGGCCTGCGCGAGAGCGAACTCGCGCAGATGCGCCTCAGGGCCATCGAGGCACGAGCGACCGACCTCAAGGAGGTTGTTAGCATCCATGAGATTCGTTTCTGACGCCGCCAAGGCGGTCGCGCTTGCCCTGCTGGCCTGCGCTGCCGGCTGCAGCGAGCAAACAGGCGACGCGGGACCTGCGGTTGTCGCCGATCCTGCAACCGACGGCATGAGGATTACCGCGCTGAGGCAAGCCGCCCTGGCCAACGGATTCGTGCGCGCGGAGGATCTGCGGGTACCCGTCGACCAGGCAAAACGAGAGGCAGGCAAGTTGATCTTCTCGTCACCGCTGATGAGCTTCAACGGTTCGATCAGCTGCCAGGACTGCCACCTCGACGAGTTCGGAACAACCGATGGCCTGCCCAACGCGATCGGCGTGGGAGGCCAGGGTAAGGGCGCCGAGCGTCTGCATTCGGGCGGCCGGATCCTGCCGCGCAACGTACTCCCGTTCTGGGGACGCGGCAGCAAGGGCTTCGAGACGTTCTTCTGGGACGGCAAGGTTACGGTCGCCGATGGGCGCGTCGTCAGTCAATTCGGGGACCGCGCGCCGTCTTCCGACCCGCTCGTCGTAGCGGTCCACCTGCCCTCGGTGGAGCTGCGCGAGATGGTCGAGGATACTGTGGAGATCCGTGTCACGGCTGTCACGGAAGAGGTGGCCTCGGCGAACAGGATCCAGGCCGAGCTCGCACGCCGGTTCGCGGCCGATCCCAGCATCGGCCCGCGCCTTGCAACCGCCTATCGCGTCGACCGCAATGACATCCGCTTTCTCCAAGTCGCCGATGCACTCGCCAGCTTTATCCGTGACGAGTTCCGGATCCGTCGGACACGCCTCGAGCGCTTCGTGTTCGACGGCGGACCGATAGACCGTCGCGAGCTTGCCGGCGGCCTCCTGTTCTACGGTCGCGGCAAGTGCGCGGCGTGTCATAGCGGCCCGTACTTCTCGGACTTCGGTTTCCATGCCGTCGCGTTCCCGCAGGCGGGGTTCGGCAAGAACGGATTCGGTGTCGACGAGGGACGCTTCAACGTGACGCATGACCCCGCGGACCGCTTTCTGTTCCGAACGCCGCCGCTCTACAACGTGTCCAGGACAGGACCCTATTCGCACTCGGGGTCGGTCGTCCGGCTGGAGGACGCGATCGTCGCCCATTTCGACCCGCTGCGCTTGGTCGACGTCGAGCACATGTCCGTGCGGGAGCGCGCCGACCTCTATGCACGGCTTGGCCCTGCCTCTCGCGAGCCGCTCCCGACTGCCCTCACCGACGAAGAAGTTGGCCAGCTGGCAGCGTTCCTTCGGATGCTCGACTTCTGACCTCCACGCCCGCGGAGACGCTACCGCTCGATCCCCCGGTTCCGTCCGATCGTCCAGCTCGTGCCCGCCTCGCGCACGATCCCCGAGACTCGACTGCCCATCGCGCGCGCCAGCACCGGCCGCCACGGCACGAGCGTGAACTCGCGCGCGCCCTCGACCAGGCCAAATCGTCCCGAGGCAAGGTCCAGCCTTCTCGACACGACGCCCTCGACCCGCGCGCCCACCGCGGCCTCCACGAACACCTTGCCTTCTTCCGCGGCGAGCCGCGACGCAACGCGCAACAGCTCACGCCGCCGCAAGCTCGCGAGCGCGCTGTCTCCCATCGCGAACTCTCCCTGCTTCTCGACCGCCAATCCCTCGCCGAGTAGCCAGCGCCGCCTGAGCGCGAGCGCGCCCCGGACGTCGCGGCCGAAGCCTGCGTCGCGGGCCGGCAACGCCTCGCCCGCCGCAAGCGTCTCGTCGAGCCAGGTCGCACCGTCATGTTCGGGGAGCGCCTCGACCGGCACGGGCGAGAGCAGCTCGACCTGCACAGGCCGCTCGCGCGCCCTGCGCCCCTCGTATCGCGCGACCCGCTCGAGGTAGTCGGGCCGGATCGACCAGGTACCGTCCGCGTCACGCTCCAGGCGCATGCCTCGCCGCAAGGCCTCCAGCCGGCGCACGTGCGCGGCAACGAACGCAGGGCTCGCAACCGGATCGTGACGCCGATGCCGCGCGGCATCGTACCGCCCGCCGCTGGCCGCGGCGACAGCCACTATCGTCCGGTCGCTTTCGCGGACCCCGGCGTGCGCCGCGGAGAGGCGCACGACCGCCCCGTCGGGCAAGGGCTCGACCGCGCCGGCGGCTCCGATGGCGGCGTAATGGGCGCGTCCATCGAGCCCGTCGACGACGAGGTAGTGGCGATCACGATGCTCGTCGGCCAGCCCGCGCGCGATCACGCGGCCCACCAGCGTTTCGCCGGCTCTCGGGGAGAACACCGCCTGCCGCGCCGGGGCGCGCTCGAGCCGCGCCCCGTTCAACGCGCGCTGCATCGTCCGGACGATGTCGCCTCGTTCCCCGAGGTCGCGCAGCTTGCCCTCGAGCTCTTCGTCCAGGCGCCAGCGTCCCGCACCCAAATTCTCGGCCAGTCCCAGCGCCTCGAGCTTTCGCAGGCGTCCTGCCCGGAGCGCCTGCTCGAACAACGTTCCGCCGCCGGCGACAACCACGCCCGCTCCGTGCCTGGCCCGCAGGAGTCGCCGATCGAGCCCGGTGAACCGCTCCGCGCCGACCTCGAGCCGCTGCCGGTCCTCGATCTCGCGGCCGGTCACCGGACCGAGGTCGAGCGAGACGAGCTCGCAGACCCGCTCGCGCATGCCGTGCGCGATGTACTCCGGCGCGATCACCAGGTTCTCGCCGCGCCCGTCCTTGCCCCGCAGGATCACGTGAGTGTGCGGGTGCGCGGTGTCCGCGTGGTCGGCCGCTACCCAGTCGAGCGCGGTCCCGAGGTCCTCTTCCATGCGCGCCATGAACCGGCGGATGAGCGGCCTCAGGTCCTCGTAGGCAGCCCCGTCCTCCGCCGAGACGATGAAGCGGAACTGGTGCCGGTCGCCCTCGCAGCGCTGGAGGAACGCGCGGCCATCGGCCGCATCGTCGCGCTCTGCATAGAGCTCCCCCACGCCGCCATTCCGACCGACACCGTCGCGCTGCACGTAGCGCAAGTGCGCAATCGCGGCGCCGAGCCCGGCGGGTCCGAGGCGCACCAGCCGTACCTTGACGATCGCGCGGCGACCGCCGTGCCTTCTCCCCGGGCTCCGCATGGCCAGCGCCCTCGCTGCCACGGCGCCGCGCCCGAGCCGGCTGCCGACGAAGCCCCTCCCGCGGCGCCGCCCAAAGCCGGCGCGCTTGGCCGCCGCCATGACGGCGCCGACGTATTTGCGCCCTCGCCGGACATCTCCGCGACGCGGGCGCCCCAGCCTCGGCTCGAATTCGAAGTCGTCCACGCCAATCCCCAGGCCAGTTCCAGGCTGAAGGATGGCGGCGTCGCGGCGATCCGAAACTGCGCGTCCGGCGCGCCTGCGCACCTGTCCGCCGAGCCTGGCCCCTGAACGACCCAAACGGAAAAACGCGTGACGGTGTGGACTCCGGCAGAACTGTTCTATAAGTTGTACCTTATATAAGTGATGGAGAAGACCATGACAGATTGGCTGGCCGGGCAGGCAGAAGCGATGGATCGCAAGGTCGAGGGACGCAATCGGAACGGCGAGCCCGTCCGCGCCGTCGTCATGGCTCGATCCTATCCGACCAACATAGACGACCTGTGGCAGGCGATCACCGACCCTGGGCGTATCCGCCGATGGCTCCTTCCCGTATCCGGCGACCTCAGGCTCGGCGGTACCTACCAGCTTCAGGGCAACGCGGGCGGCGTCATCGAGCGCTGCGCCCCCCCGCGCCTGCTCTCAGTGACCTGGGTGTTCGGCGGCAACACGAGCTGGGTCGACGTCACTCTCGAAGCCGATGGCGAGGACTCCACTCGCCTTGTGCTCGAACACATCGCCCGGGAGGACGATGCCGGGCTCGCCTTCTGGGAACAGTTCGGACCGGGCGCGGTCGGCGTCGGATGGGACCTGGGATTGCTCAGCCTCGTCAACCACGTCGGGGGCGCCGAACCGATGGCACGCGAGGAGGAGCTGATAAGATCGGCCGAAGGCCGGGCTTTCGTCGCGGCGTCGAGCGAGGCCTGGCGTAAGGCCAACGTCGCTTTCGGCACGCCCGAGAATGCGGCCCGCGAGGCCGCGCTGCGCACGACGGCGTTCTACACCGGCAAGAGTGCTGATACGGGAGCCTGATGCACGCATTCGACGTTCTCGGTGACCCCGTGCGGCGAAGGATCCTGGAGCTGCTTGCCGATGGAGAGCGCAGCTCGGGGGCGATCGTCGAGGTAATCGCAGCCGAGTTCGGGATCAGCCAGCCTGCGGTCTCGCAGCACCTGCGCGTGCTGCGGGACAACGGGTTCGCGCACGTGCGGGCGGACGCCCAGCGCCGGCTCTATTCGATCGACCCCCGCCCGCTCGAGGAAGTCGAGAAGTGGCTCGATCCATTCCGGCGCTTCTGGCACCACAAGCTCGATGCCCTCGCCACCGAGGTCGCCCGCGGTAAGAAGGCCCGGCGCCAAGCGGCCCCCTGAAAGCAGCTCGAGGGGCGCCGCGAGACGAACTCGCTCGGCGCCTGCCATCCGATCTCCCCCCAAAAGGACGTGCAGACAAAGGCTTGTCGAGCACAGCGAGGCAGTCCCTTTATCTTGCCTTACTAATCGGGCAGTAAAAATGGCGCTTCATCGCCACTTTGTTCGTCTACATATACAACTCCCTGCGGACTGTCCATAGTCGTCCGCTGACGTATCCTGACGTTCGGGCCGTGCATTCTTGACATGGACAGGCGTTACTACGTGCTCAGCATTTCGCCGGCGCATGTCTTCGATCGTTGTCGAACGGGGCGGTCCAAGCAATACGGGCGCTCTCGTCCCTCGCGGGAGGAGCAGGCAAGATGGCGGACATACCCTGTTCTGCGCCCTGTCAGGACGCTCCCCGCGCGCGGGATCAGTTAGCTCATCGACGCTTTCGGGTCTCCTCTCAGCACGGCAGCAGCTGGCCGGTCGCAGGATCGCGCCGGCGTTTTTCGGTGATCGTCGCGCCGCTCTTCCAGCTGAACTCGGTCTCGTCGATCCACATCCGATGGAGGATCACCGCGAGCTTGCGCGCCACCGCGACGATCGCGCACATCATCCCCGAGCGCTTGGCGATGCGCATGCCCCAGGCTTTCAGCGCCGAGTAGCGCTGCACCCGCAACAGCAGCGAGGCCGCCGCCTCGCATAGCGCTGCGCGCGCGTCGACATCGCCCATCCGCAAGATCCTTCCGCCCCAGTCGACGCTCGTTCCCGACTGGTATCGCCGCGGCGTAAGGCCGAGATGGGCGCCGACCGTGCGCGAGCGCGAGAAGCGGTGCGGATCGTCGATCGAGACCCGGAATGATAACGCCGCCACGGGGCCGACGCCCGGCACGGTCATCAACCGCCGGCACACTTCGTCGTGCTTGACGATCAGCAGCAGCATCCGGTGCAGCTTGCCGAAGCTCTCGAAGAGCACCGCGCGGACCTCGAGCATGCTCTCGATCATCGTGCGGAACAGATAGTCGCCGTGGTCCTCGATCAGCTCGCGCACCCGCCCGTCGAAGCGCCCGGCGGCGACCGTGCCAACCTTCAACCCGTGCACCCGCAAGGCGCCGCGGATGTGGTTCTGCAGGTCGATCAGCTTGCGCTTCAGGAGCCGGCGATTGGCGAGGAAGGTCTTCAGCCGCTGCGTCTCGACCGGCTTCACATGGACCGAACGGAACCAGCCCATGCGCATCATCTGAGCGATGCCATGCGCGTCGTTGCGGTCGGTCTTGTTGCGCATCGCGCTCAGCGCCGAGCGCATGTGGCGCGTCTCGACCACCGTCACCGGCAGTCCTTCGGCCTTGAGCTCGCGCGCCAGCCACATGCCGATCGCCGAGGCCTCGATGCCGATTCGCACGATGTCGGCCACGTGCGGGCGGATGGCGATGCAGATCGCCTCGGGCTCGCTGAGCGCGGTGGTTTCGAGCACCTTGCCGCCGGTCCCATCGACGATGCACACGCTCGTCGACTCCAGCGCAACGTCCAGTCCTACGTGCAGTTCCATGACCTGAGCCTCCTGGTTCTCCGAGGGATCCCGCCCACGCAGAACCTACCGGCTCTCGCCTTCATCGTCGCCGTCAGCGCGCTCCCGCCCGATTACGAGAGCCTTCCTACCACTGTTTCCCTGCCGCTTCGCTCCCCGCTTTTCCGATCAGAGATCCCGTCCCCTCGCATCACCGCCGTCGAGCAAAAAAAGAGGAGCGACGCTGCCACACCGCCCCTCGAAACGAAGCTCGAAAAGCGCGCTCAGACCGCGCGTTCGAACGCCGCCAGGGCCTCGTCCCGGCTTTCGCAGCACCGCTCCCAGAGCAGCGTCACGGCATCGCCGTCACCGTCCGCGACGCATACCGCCGCATGCCAGGCACCGTCGAAGAAGCTGACGATCGCCACCCTCGACAGGCCGCATTCGCTGCCGTCGCCGGGCACCGTGTCCTGCACGAAATGCTGCCCGAGGTAGCGCTCGACCACGCGCGCGTCCCACAGGAAATCCAGTTCCTCGGCCTCGATTATCCGGGCCGCCAGCACGGGCCCGAACTCCGCCCGCAGCGCGTCCGCGAGAGCCTCGCGCGCACCCGGACCGATCGCTCGATGATAGGTCATGACCGTCTCCTCAATGCGTCTTCCCGATCGAAGACGGTCCTCCCGGCGCGGGCGGAGCGACGGCTGTCAGGGACGCCAAAGCCAGAGCTTTGGCGCCGCGAAGCGGGGCGTGGGGGAGCCGATTTGCAACGCAAATCGGGGGTACCGCGCATCCTTGAGAGCCGCCGCGCCGTCCGCCACGCTGGGCCTCTCACGAGACGAGCCCTCCCCCCCTCTCCTCCCTCGTGGACGGTGATGGAACGGACATGAAAATGGCCCGGCGGCACCAGGCCGCCGGGCCTTGCGGAAGGGCTCAGACGAGCTCTTCCTGGACTGGTTCCCCGGTCTCGCTCGCATCGCTGCGGCGAGGCCGGTTGAGGAACTGGACGTCGTCGGCGATGATCTCGTAGCCGAACCGCTCGACACCCTCGTTGTCGGTCCAGCGGGTGTTGTGGATGCGGCCCCTGACCGAGACCAGCATGCCCTTCCTCGCGTGCTGGGCGACCGTCCGGCCGAGCCCGTTGAAGCTGGTGACGCGGTGCCACTCGGTGTCCTTGGCGGTGAACCCGCTCTCGTCCTTGTAAGTCTTGCCCTCGGCGTCGCGCTTGGGCCGGCTGGTGCCGAGGCTGAAGGTGGTGACGTCCGTGCCCCCGCTCGTGGTGCGGCCCTGCGGGTCGGCTCCGAGGTTGCCGACGAGAAGAACGATGTTGGTCATGTGAGGTCTCCTGTTCGTCGCCGGGACCATCCCGTCGACAGCCCCACACGAGGCGAGGCCATCAGCGGCGGTGAGCACCGCAGGCGCAGCCGGAGGGAAACCTGCAGCCCAAGGCCGGCGCGGGCAGCCCGAAGGGCAACACGGGCCTTGAGGGCCGCGGGTTGCGCACCGCCGCGGCTGAGCCAGGAGGGCTGGCATACGAGAGGGATGCGTCCGGCACGAAGAGCCTGGATGGCCTTCGCGACGTCCAAGTATGCGCGAGGTGAGCCCTCGAGGACAGGGAATCCAAACAAGGAGTACCACGGTCGCTGTGCCGGGTTCCCCCCAGAGAACCGGCTGCAAGAGCCGCGATCACGAGTTATGGGCCGCCCTTTGGTTAGCCGTTAAGCACAGACATCAAAGAAACTCTGGACGCCCCCACACAACGACCCAGACGGTCATTGCGATGACACCCGGAGGGAAAGGGAGCCTCGTCGGAATCGGACCGTCCGTATCGGTATTTGACGGACCTAGCAGGCGACAATCAGCCGCCACAAAGCTGGCACCCTGAAACGAAAATTCCTTCTCCGGTCTCCGGCGAGGGAATCCCCCAACAGAGAAACCTCTGTATCAGTGCTTCGATAAGGAATTTCCCTTTCGGGATGATCCTTCACAGCGAAGCTTCTGTTACCGTGGTTTCCCTACCGATTTGCCGATGCTCACAGTTACGCATTGACGGCATGGGGTCGCGAGCCCGTTTCTTCTCCTCGTCGGGAATGAACCGGTCGGCGTAAACGACGGTCGTGCCCCGCTCGCCCTTGCGAACATTGCCGCCGACCGACAGGGCCTGGCGGAAGGTGAGCCAGCTCTGGCCGGGAAAGCCGTGCTCGATGACGGCGCCCCACAGGATGAGGACGTTGATCCCGGAATATTGGCGCCCGGTGGCGGCGTTCCCGGGCATCGCCAGCGGCGCCTTCGCCGCGGCGGTTCCCCAGGGCTGGACCCAAGGCACGCAGCCCCTCTCGAGCTCGGCGATGATCCTGTTCGTGATTTCGTCGTAGAGGCTGACTCTCTCGGAGCCATGCCGGACGCGTGCGGCTTTCGTGGCCATCGCGGTTCTCCGCGACGGGCGCCGGAGGCCTCTCCTCCAGCTCTCAACCCGTCACGGCAAACCGGGCCGCACTCTCACTCTTTATGGGGCGTTGCGGGGTGTCCCCACAGAAGGGGTCGGCCGAGACGAGACGCCTCGGCCGCAGGGGAAGGCTTGCCCCCAAGATCGTCATTTCGCATTCGCGGAACTCAGGATTTGCGGATTCCCGCCGCCAGGAACTGCATGGAGCACGCCTCGAGGCACTCCACTGGCGGAGTGTCGCGAGTCCAGCTCGGCGAACGAAAGCACCGATTTCGTGCGCCAGCCTCGGCTTTCGATCTTCTCGATTGTGCGCGCAGAGACTCTATGGCGGGCTCGGGCGGTAAGCTTCTTCTTGACGTCCTGAACAGGGACGGACATTATGTTCGTCATTTGTTCTCCATCGGTCCGGCAGAGTGCAGAGTGAAGAGGCCATCGAACAGGAGGTGAGTGGGCAGGGGCGGCAGAGAAAGCGTTAAGCCCTGTCTGATGTACTGATGCGGCCGGAATCGCCTGAGCGAACGCTGTGGATCGGGCGCGATAGTAGAAATTTGTTCGATACAGCAGAGCCGTGAAGCGTTAATGTCGAGACGCCGTCCGCAGGTCGCGCCGAAGGGAGAATATGTCCACTGCACGCCACATCGTTGCACTGCTGCGAAGCCATATCGACGGGGACGAGGAGCGTTTCCTCTCCGTCGCGACGCAGCTTGCTGCCCATGAGGCGCGTCAGGGACATGGGAAGCTCGCACAAGAGCTTCGCGAGCTGATCGACGCGGCCAAAGGAAAGGGCGCCACTGTCGCGCGGCGTGGTGCGGGCCCGGTCCCGCTGGCTCAGCCCAGGGGCGAGCTCAGCAGCCTCCTCGCGGCGCGCTATTCGGACATTCGGCTGAGCAGCATGGTCCTCGCGCCCGAACTGGAGGATCGGCTCGCCCGGGTGGTCACCGAGCAGCGCCAACAGGCGCGCCTGCGGGCGCGGGGTCTCACGCCGCGCCGCAAGCTGCTTCTCGTCGGCCCTCCCGGTTGCGGGAAGACCATGACGGCGGCCGCACTCGCCGGCGAGCTGAAGCTGCCGCTCTTTACGGTCCTTTACGACGGGCTCATTGGTAAACTGATGGGCGAGACAGCGACGCGGCTCCGCTTGGTATTCGACGCGATCGCCGTTCAACGCGGCGTCTACTTCTTCGACGAATTCGATGCCATCGGCGCGCAGCGGTCTGGCCCCAACGACGTGGGCGAGATTCGGCGTGTGCTGAATTCGTTCCTCCAGTTCCTGGAGAATGACGATGGCCCGAGCCTCATCGTCGCGGCGACCAACCATCCTGAGCTGCTCGACAAGGCAGTCTTCCGGCGGTTTGACGACGTCATCACCTATGGCTTGCCCGACCCGGAGATCGCGCGCGGGATTCTCGAATCGCATTCGACCGGCTTCGATCTAAAAGACCTGGATTGGTCGCGAGTTCTCGAGGCCACAACCGGGCTGAGTCAGGCCGAAGTCTCCCGAGCCGCCGACGAGGCGGCGAAAGTCGCGGTGCTGGCGGATTCGGATGAGATAAAAACGCTGACGCTGCTCTCGACATTGGCGGAGCGCCGGGCCGCCACGAGTTGAGGTAGTCGTCGCTAAATGGCCAGAGCACCGCGCGATCGGCCGCACTTTCATGTCGAAGGCGGCGGCCAAGCAGAACTCTACACTTCACCACGACTGGTCATCAGCGGCTTGCCGCCGGCTCGCGTGCGGGCGGCGCACGCCCGAAAGCTCGAGCAGGCCATCGGGTCGGCGGTGGTGGAGGCGCGGCGCAAGCTGGCCGCTCGTGATGAGGCAATCGCCGAAGGCGAGCGGGGGTTCTACCTCGAATTCGAGATCCCTGCAGCGGAGCGCGCAGCCATTGAGGGTTTGGAGAACAAGCCCGCGGCCATCGAGCTCGTAGCGGTCCGTCCGACCGCGGAGGGGGACGAGACTGTTGCAGCAACGGTCTTTGTGCCGGAGCGGTCGGCAGAGTTCTTTTCGCGGAAGATCGCCGCCTATCGTGATGAGGACACTAAGTCCGGAAAGCCGAAGAACGAAGCGCTTGTCGCGAGGATCGAGGACATTCGCTTGGCGGCGGTGCGTTCCTTGTTCACCGACGACATGGCGCTGTTTCCGGAGGCCGGTCGCGCGGCTTGGTGGGAGGTGTGGATACGCGATGGGCGTCTGGAGACCTTCCGCCACGTGGCCGAGCGGCTCAATGTCGCTATGAAAGATCATGCGATCAGCTTTCCCGAGCGAGATGTGGTGCTGGCGCTCGCGACCGAGGAGACGATGGCGCGGCTGGTGGAAAACAGCGACGCCGTGGCCGAGCTACGCATAGCCAAGGACACGCCGACGCTTTTCCTGGAAATGCGGCCGGTCGAGCAGGCCAACTGGGCAGAAGACCTGGTCGACAGGGTAGAAGCTCCGGATGCCGTCGCGCCGGCAGTGTGCATCCTCGACAGCGGAGCGAACCGGGCCCATCCTTTGCTGGAGCCCGGCCTGGAAGCGGCTGATCAGCATGCCTATGACGATGCATGGGGTGTCGGTGACAGCGCGTTCTGGAATGGTCACGGCACGGCGATGGCCGGCGTTGCTCTCTACGGCGATATCGAGGCAGCACTCAGCCATGCTGAGCCCGTGGAACTGCGCCACCGCCTCGAAACCGTGAAGATCCTTCCACCGGCGGGCCAGAATGATCCGGAGCTCTACGGTGCGATCACCGAGGTGGGCATCACAAAGGCCGAGGCGCGCGCACCTCGGCGCCGCCGCGTCTTCTGCTTGGCGGTGACCAGCGAAGTCGGGCTGGCGCGGGGCCGACCCTCGTCGTGGTCCGCAGCGGTCGACCAGCTTTGCTATGGCGGCGGCGACCGTCGTCGCCTGATGGTCCTCGCGGCGGGCAACCTGCGCGGCGACATCGAGGTGGACGGCTATCCGGATCGCAACGATCTGGAAGAGATGGAGAGCCCAGCCCAGGCTTGGAACCCCTTGGTCGTCGGAGCTTACACTGACAAGATCACCATCACGCACCCGGACTATGCAGGCTGGAATCCCGTCGCACCGGCGGGAGACCTATCGCCGGCAAGCCGCACGTCCGGAATTTGGGAGCGCCAGTGGCCGATCCGACCGGACGTGGTCTTCGAGGGCGGCAACTTCGCGCATGACGGGGTCAATGCGGCGTCGGCAATCGATGACCTGCAACTGATCACCACTCATTATCGGCCGCAGATGCGCCTCTTCGAAACCTTCGGAGACACAAGCGCCGCGGCGGCTCTTGGGGCGAATTTGGCGGCGGGCGTCATTGCTGCTCGGCCGGAGCTCTGGCCGGAAACGGTGCGGGGGCTGCTGGTGCATTCCGCAGAATGGACGCTGGCGATGCGTGAGCGCTTCGATGCGGCAGCATCGCAAGCGCAGAAGATGGCGATGCTGCGCCGGTACGGCTGGGGTGTTCCCGATCTTGGTCGTGCGCTGTGGAGCGCGACGGATGACGCAACGTTGATGGTCGAGGACGCGCTGCTTCCCTTCCGTCGTGACGGGTCCGTCATCAAGACGCGCAACATGAATTTGCATCAGCTACCGTGGCCTCGGGACGCGCTCCTCGCTCTCGGCGATCAGGACGTTGAGCTAAGAGTGACGCTGTCCTATTTCGTTGAGCCCAACCCCGGGGAACGCGGCTGGACCCGCCGGCATCGCTATGCTTCTCATTCCCTGCGCTTTGCGGTGAAGCGTTCACTCGAGAGCCTTCAGCAGTTCAGGCAGCGCATCAATAAGGCTGCTGAGGCCGAGGAAGCTGGGCAGATCGGCGGCGCCGCCGGCGGGGACGACTGGGTGCTCGGACCGATCCGTGATCGAGGTTCCATCCACTCAGACATCTGGCGTGGGAGCGCCGCGGCGCTTGCAGATCGGGACGCCATTGGTGTTTTCCCGGTGAGCGGGTGGTGGAAAGAGAAGCCTGGCTTGCAGCGCTGGGATCGCTCGGCCCGATACTCGCTGCTGGTGTCGGTTCGCGCGCCCGGCGCGAACATCGATATCTACACGCCCATCGCAAATCAGCTCGCGGTGCCAATCCCAGCGGCGTAGGGTGAGCGACGCTTTTCCAGTACGATACGCGACCAGCACGGTACGCGGCGGGTGGTACGCCGGTGGCTGACGCGCCCCCGGAGCAAACTCATATGCGGCAGATGGGGTTGCCGAACGCAGTGCGGTTGGTGGAAGAGATGGTAGTCACCCCTGCGTTCGCTCTACCGCGGCATCGGCAAATAGCGTCGATCGGACTATCGCGCTGAATCATCGAGAATCCCCGGCTCGAGTCGGATCTGCAGATCGGCCAGATCGCCGGCATTCATCCCAGCCCCGACCAACGTCTGTAGGTAATCCAGCAGATCGTCCTGTCGCGGCTGGCCGAAGGCGAGACGGTAGACCGTAAGGCTGCGTTTGAGCCACGCTAGGCGGGTGACCTCGCGGCTGAAAGGCAGCATCGGTACACGCCGTTCGACGCGGACGGAGCCCTCATAGATCCAATAGGGGATGAGGTCTGTGTCGACGGGGGCTTCGGATCTGGCCTGGTCGAACATCTGCCTCCAAGGATCATCCGGCGTATGGCCATTGCCCCGGACCGCGGAGACTTGGCGTTCCGCCAGATTGAGGCGCACGGCATGTCCCTTGAAGCGGTGAACGCGCCCTTCGCGCTGTTCCAGGTCGACCGGATTGCCCGGAAGATTCCAGTGGTAGACGCGGTAGCAATACGGGTGGAAGTCCAGCCCCTCCTGGCCAATGGAGGTGGTGGCGAGGACGAAGGGCCGGAATGGGGAATTGAAGGCGTCCCTGACGCCGCCGAGGCGCGCAACGGCGCCTTCCTCGTCCCGATAATCGGCCAGACGCATCGCGAAACGGCCGCGCATCTGGAATTTCCCGATCGTGAGGGCATCGCCTTCGACGTGGATGTCATCGACATCGATCTGCGAGGGTCGGATGGACAAGGCCGTTGCCATCGCCCGGGCGACGCCGGCAGCCCGTTCTGCTGGCGGCCGAGAACTCAGACCTTCCGCATCGACAAGATAGTGCGCGTATTCATCCAGCACCGCTTGGAGGTTCTGGTCGACGCCATAGGTCAGAACGCGATGCCAGTAGCGATCGTCGGCGCCGCGCCGGAGGAGGGCGATGGCGTCGTGCTGGTTGAACAGCGTGCGGAACGCCCAGGCGACCTCGGCGGCGGCGCTGAGCAAACGTGGATGGTCCCAAGCAAGCTCCGGCGCGATCCTGCGCAGGGCGCGCAGCGCGCACACCGCCGGACTGCCCAGCGCTACGTCAACGAGCAGGTCGCAAAGATCGTCGGGGAGAGCACCGAAGTCACGTTGCTTCGCGGCGCTGCTCAATTCTGCGACATGCTCGCGAAATCCCTCCTCACTGGCCAAGGCGGCCATACCTCCCGGCGCCGAAAGCCAAGCGCCAGCACCCGAGCCCAGCAGATCGTCAATCACGGCAGGGGCGGCCCATTCGGTAACCGCAGTCCCGCCATCCTGCTCCGCGACTTGCCTGAGCGCGTCAAGCGCCGGCTCGAGACGGTCGGCAATGGCCGCGCGCATTGCTTCCTGCGACCGTAGCTCGTTTCGCTCGGCGAAGATCGAAAGCGGGTCGGCCATCTCGGCCAATTTGGGGGACGGATAGATCAGCAGGAGCGTCCGCAGTCCGGCCAACCGGCCCTGGTCCTGCCGAAACTGCAACGGCCGCAGGCGATGATGCTCGAAATAGCGCCGGCCGGATTCGCCGACGCCCATGCGCCGCTCCGCCTCATAGGACAGGAGCGCAGCGATGGCGTCGGGTACCATGGACCAAGAGGAGAAGATGAGTGCCTTGGTCAGCGGCGGCTGCGATCTCTGGGCGCCATAGTAGGGCATGGCTGCCGGGATCCAGAGGTTCTGTTCAAGGCCAGCGCCGAATATGTCATCCATGATCGCACGCATGCGACCGTTGGCTGGATCGAGCGGAGCGTAAGCGTCGAGCGAGTCGTGATCGAGCATGGCCGGCCGCGCTGCCAGGATCGCGTCGCGGAGCGCTGCGGATGGCGTGTTCGTTCGCTCTTCCAACAGGCGCTTCAAGCTGTAGTGTCGCATGAAGTTGAGAAGATAAGGCGCTGATTTCCAATACTCGATGATCTCGGGGGCATCGAGCGCACGCGCCACATTCGAGACCGCGGCCGCCTGCGCGAGATCGGCCGCCGCTACCGAGACGGACACGGGCGGCTCGCCCACCATGGAATCGCGCTCGACAGTGCTGGCGACGCGCTCGGTGCGCGCAATTACCCGGCGTAGACGTTGCTCGACCGTCTTGCGCGCCTCGACTGCGGCGGCATGTGACGCGGGCAAGCCGTGCAGGAACCCGCGGAAGGCGCGCATCTCGCGCGCCAGCGTCTCGGCTACCTCAGGCCCCCTGTCGCGGCCGTAGAGAAAGCTCAACGTCTCCAGGAAGTCCTGATAGTGATCGCCTTCGTCGGGTTCGTCGCCGGCAAGGGTCAGCATGCGATAGGGCGTCGCGGACAGGAGCAAGGTTCTGGCGGCGTGACCGTCGCCGCCTGAATAGTCGAACAGTTCGCGCGCCAGGATCGCGGCGTCGCTGTCGCCGTGCAGCAGGTCGCGAAAGCGCTGAAACTCGTCCATGATGATCAGATCAGGCTGAAGCGCATCCACGCAGGCGTGAGAGAGCTTCGCGCGCAACCTTGCCACGAGGCTGTTGCGCGGTTGGGTCATTTCCCACGGATACGCGTCCCGCCGGCGCGGGAACATCTCGCAAACGCGCTCCAACTCCTGGAAGAGATCGCGATCAGCCTGCACATCCCGGCGGAAGCGTTCGATGATGCGCGTGTCGACGCCGCGCAAATCCAAGCTGTCGACGGCCCAATTCCAGCCGTCAACGCCGGCGGTGACCTGCAGTAGGTTGTGGAGCCCGCGCGGACGCGAGACGAGATCCTTCAGCAGGTGCAGCAACAGCGCGCGCTCTTGCGTTACGCCGGTCGCCGATCGGAGATCGAATGTGGTGCCCGGAGTGAGGCTGATAAAGTTGACTTTGTTGGCGTCGAGTCCCTCCTGGTCCCGCAGTTGTAGCGGTATCAGCGTCATTCGGGTCGGCAGGGCCAGTTCTCGCCGGCCGAGGACGTTCAGCCGGTTTAGGTTTTGTGCCGCGATCGCCTGATTCGAGCAGATATAGAGGATGTCGATCCGCTCGACGCTGTCCCACAGATGCTCGATCATTCGGGCGATCACGCCGCGGGCGACCATGGTTTTGCCCAGCCCCACCTCGTCGGCCACCAGGAACTGGTGGACAGGATCATCCGGGCCGTAGAGCCGGTCGAAAACGTAGTCGACGGTGCGGCGCTGGAACACCTTCAGGGGCGCCAAGGCCGGCGCGGCACGGAATCGTTCACTGGACATGCACGCCCCCCTGAGCTTTGAGCGCGACGCGGAATGTCTCCCAAAGGGTGCGGAACTCGGCCGGGATGGGGTCGGCTTCGCCTGGCTCGACGGTTTCCAATCGGGTGATCAGCCGTTCGATAGCGCGGAGCTGATCGCCGCCCCGGCAGAAGGCGCGCACCATCTCCTCGAGGAGCGGCGCGTCATCGGCGGCCATGCGCCATGCGCCGTGGCCGGAGCCCTCTTGTGCGGCGAGTGCGGCGGCGAACGGGTCGCCAAGTTCGGAGAGCAGCAGCCGCAAATAGCGGAAAAAGGCATCCTTGCTGTCGATCACCCAGCGCAGGATTGCGGCGTGCCGTTCCGGAGGCAGGCCTTCCAGAAGGAGGCCGGTGCTGAACAGAAGGGAGACTTCGCCATCCCGGTCGACCAGATGGAAAGCGAGGAAGCGTGTAAGATCGATCAGCGGCATTGCGCCGAGATCAATCGGCTGCCCCAGCCGCAGCCTCTCAAGAGCATCTTGGCCATGGCCTTCGCCGCGCGTGATGGGCCATATGCGCAAGCCGCCGATGCCGGCGAGCGGGAGCGGTGTGGAAGGGATCAGCCAGACACGCCAGAGCAGACCGTCGCCATCGGCTGATTGGGTGCGCTCGCAACGAAGCTTCAAGCCGCTGCGACAAATGTCGCGGCGAGCGGCATCCAACCGCGCTTCGGCTGCCCGCAGGGCTGAATCGACGGCGACCAGTTCGTTCGGCACGAAGGGACGTGTGAGTCGACCAAACCCCTTTTCGCCGAGAATCTCCTCGATGCTGCCGACACGTGAGCGCTTGCCGGTGAGCGTGGCGAAGACCTCGATATTGCTTCCCGACAAAAGAGCGGGGCGGGTGGCGTTACCGGATCCGACCGTGATCGTTGTGTCCCAGCCCATCTCCGTGATGAAGGCTTTGGCGTGCAACCCCTGGAGAGCGGTCGCGTCTACTTCCTCGCCATCCTCGGTGGCCGCCATCTCGTCCATCACCGCCACCCGGGCGAAACGGCCGAGCGTTGCAGCAGGGACCAGCGCGAGTTCATCCGAGCGGCCGATCAGGACGGGTTTCTCGGCGCCGGCGAGTTCTGCGAGCATTGACAGTGCCGTGTCGTCGCAGAACGGCGAGATCACGCCGAGCCGGGCGCAGGGTTCGGGACGCCATTGCTTGCCACCCAGACCATTCACGGCGAACGCGAGGCTTTGAAAGGGTTCGGGCAAGCTCCAATCGGTGCGGCGCAGGTCCTCGGCAATTTCCTCGGTGAGGTCGCGAGCCCCCTCGGGCAGACCGGCCGTCGCAAAGTCCGGCAGGCGGCGAATGAGATCGGCCAAAGGTCGATTGAGGGCCTGCGGCCGTCGCGCGACCACGCCGTCGAGCGTCAACGCGATATCCCACGAGCGATCGCGGGTGAGATTGCGCGACAGCACCAGCAGGCGAAGGCGAGTCGGTCCGTCCGAGCGTACCGGCTTGAAGCGGAGCGCCCATATCTTGGGATGGAAAGCGCCGCCGCTGGGCGCCGCGACCTCCACGATGATACGTTCTAGCAACGTGCACAGGCGGGAATGCGGTCGCGTGTGCGCCTGGATATGTCCGGCGTCAGTGAAGACAAGGAGACGGCCGGCGATGCGCTCGGCTCCTTCGAGCAGCGCCAAGGGATGAGTCAGAATGTCGTCGCGATTCTCGGCGGCAAACAGCGCCAGGCTGACCGGCACCGCGAGTGCCGTCTCGAAGTCGAGCGAGAACGTGGTGGCGACGGCGGCGTCGAAGATATAGCCGGCCGGCGGCTGGAGGTTGGCGCCGTAGAGCGTGCGCTGTTCGGGATCGAGGCTGCACCTATTCAGCATGAGCCAGGTCCCTCAAATGCGATCTCGCCTGGTTCCAGCGAAAGTTCAGGCGGTCGACGCCGGAAGCACCAGTCCAGCGATCGCGGACGGCGTGGTTGGCGTAGCGCGATTGACTGGTTTTCAATCGGCGTTCCCGCTCTTCCACGAGTTGTCGGGCCGCAGGCGCGGAAGCAATCTGCGTGGTGCCATCGACCACGAGTTCGAGCCACTGCGCCACGAAGCGCTTGGCCGCGGGCCGGATGCTGTGGGCGGGATGTTCGACGGCGTCCCAGAAATCGTCGAGGGACCAGTCGCGAACGACGGAAAGATCCAGCTCGGCGGCCCAGGCCGCAATGCGCTCGCGATAGTCCGCGACCCAATCGTCACGACCACGCAATTCGCTGAGCGCGAGATTGTAGAGGAGCGCCGCCCCATGCATCACATGCGAGAAGATCTCGCCGTGGCGGACCAGGCGGCGCGCGTCCGCCGGAAAGGATGCCAGATGTGGATGGGTCCAGATATGGTCGCATTCCGCATCGATACCGTCACGCGCCAGCATGGTCAGTAGCGCCGCCGGTTGGGTCGCAACCAGGCGATCGATGATGAACTGCGCTTCGTCCGCGGTCAGGCTAAAGGCGGCGCAGTCGAGCAGGCCGTTGGGCGCCTGTGGCAAGGCTGGATTCCAGATAGCTGCCGCCCGTAAACCTGCCGCGGCGTCCTCGCTGTCCGACGAGACGCGCGGCCGCTTCAGGCCGCGCAGAGAGATGAAAAGGCTATCGATCGAGCCCGGGAAGAGGCGGATGCCCCAGGCGCCGAGTCCGGCCCAATAGACTGAGCTGGGCAGCCGCTGCAGCCTTGGACCGGCGTCGCGGCCGATGATGCCATTCGACTCTCCGCCAGCCTTCAGCGCGTCTGCTAGCCGAATTTCCAGGGCGCGCGCCTCGGTGCGAAGCTGGCTTTCCGGAACGTCTCGACCCTCCAGCATGCGGAACAGCCAGGGGATGAAGAGCATATACCGCAAGCGGGTCTGGATCGTGCTCGTCCCCGGAAAAAGGTGGTCCGCGATCGAATCTCGGATGGCGCCCAGTCCCAGCTCGTCGCGGCTCTCGCGCTCCTGAAAGAGAGCCATGATCCGCTGCGCGCGCTGACGCTCGGCTTCATCGAAATCGATCCAGGCAAGAGATGACATCCGCGTCGCGTCCCGCTTTCAGGCTACCGCGACGGCCGGGTTCGCGCGTCCGACGGGGATGATTGCGCCGGAGGTCACCAGCACGATCAACCCGCGTTCGGCTTGGGTCATATCCAAATAGGCGCGCACTTGAGCGCGATAGTGGTCGAGCGTCTCGGGCACGGGAGCGACGTCGCTCTTCCAATCGACGATCACCTGAGGCGCGCCATCGGGGCCAAAGGCAATCGCATCGGCGATGCCGGCCGTCGCTTCCTCCTGGTCTTCGGTCAAGATGGAGGCGTAGACTGGAAATTCCGGCAAGAGACCGGGCCGCAGGGCGACAATCTCCGGCAAAGCCAGCGCGCGAAGAACACAAGCGGCGAGTTCGGCCGCCGCAAGTCCCTGAGCAGGGTCAGGGGCCACCGGCTGGCCAATGGCGCGGATCAAGGCTTCGGCGCGGGCAATGAGAGCGGGTTCCGTCTCCGCTGTTTCGCCGGTGAGGACCTCTTCGATGAGCTTGTGCAGAATGACGCCGCGCTCGCGACCACCTTGGATCGTCTGCACGAAGCCGTCCTCTACAGGCGCATCGTCGACATCGGTCACCAGGATTTTGGATAGCTCAGCGTGCAACGCCGGTCCGGTGGCATTCTCGTCGCGGCTGGGGGCCAGCCAGACAATGCGCTGGCGGCGCTCTGCGATCATCTCCGCTTCGGCCGCGAAGATCTCGCGAGTCTGGGCATTCTGCGCGCCAGCCCCATCGGCCCCGACCTCGGGCGGCAGGTGGCTAAGATCGAGCGCCGGCAGTTCCGCCAGCGACAGGTCTAGAAGGGAAATCCAGGCTGATCCCTTCGCAGCGACATCGATCCTCGGCAGAACAAGCAGCTCGCGCGCCCGCGTAGCGGCGACATACCAGAGACGGATGCGCTCGCGGTCGAGCTCGGCCTTCTCTGCATCGCGCGCCGCCTCATAACCCGTCGGCTTCACGCCGAACACCGGACAATAGAAGCGGCCGGTGGCACGGTCGGTGATCGCGCTCTCCGGCGCCATGATCTGCGTCATAGTGTTGACGGGGACGACGATCGGCCATTCCAGCCCTTTGGCGGCATGCATGGTGTAGAGCGCAACCGCCTCCTCCTGAGCATCGGGGCGGCCTTCGACGGCGCGAGCCTCGTCGGTCCACGCGGCCGTCATCGCCTCCGCGAAAGCACGCAGGCCGCGGACCGCATACGCCCGGCTGAGGCTAAGATAGAGATCGACATTGGCGAGGGCACGCTCGGCCTGGTCGCGATGCCGATGAAGGAGGATGGGCCGCACGCGCAGCACGTCGATGGCCTGCGACAGCAGGTCGTGCGGCGTGGTGGCGTTCATCTTCAGCCGCAGCGCCTGAAGTTTCTCGATGATGTCGCGCGCATGCGGATGGGTGATCGTTTCCGCAGCCACGCCGAGGTCCAGTCGCGGCAAGGCGTCCGGCGCATCTTCGGAGCGCGGGAGCGCCCAGACAACGTCCAGCAATTCTTCCTCAGTCAGCCCGACCAGTGGACCACGAAGCAATGCACCCAGCGCGAGCGTGTCGCGGCGGTCGGCAAGCACTCGCGTGAGGGCGATGAGGTCCTGGATCTCCTGGCGCCGGAACAGTCCCTTGCCGGCCTGAGTCGCAACTGGAATGCCGCGCCGCTCCAGCGCTTCTTCATAGCGCCACAGATCGCTTCCCGTCGGCGCGAGAAGGGCGATGTCACCGGGCCGGCAGGCGCGGCGCTCCCCGGTCTTGCGATCGAGAATGGCCTCGCTGCCGATCAGGCGCGCGCACATGTCTGCGACAGCCTCGGCTTCGCCATCGCGCTGGCGTTCGGCCGAGGCCTTCCCGTCGGCATCGGCCACGGCAATGTCGAGGGCCGCGACGCAAAGTCCGTCGTGCCGTTCAGGATGGAACGCATCAAGAGCGGTGAACCCCGGCTGGCCGTTCTCGGCCGACAGCAGAAGTTCGAAGCGATCGTTCACATAATTCAGGATTGGTTCGCAGGATCGAAAATTGGTCGAGATCGCGACCACGCTGTCGGGTGCCTGCGCAAGGAAGGTTTCCCGCGCCTGGATGTAGGCCGCCACGTCGGCCCCACGAAACCGATAGATGGCCTGTTTGGGGTCGCCTACCAGGAACAGCGCTCCGGGCCGGATTTGGAACGTGGTCCAATCGTCGCGGTCTGCTCCAGCCTGCGGGTCGCCGCACAGTCGCCAGAAGATTTCGGTCTGCAAAGGGTCGGTGTCCTGAAACTCATCGACCAGGACATGCGCGAAGCGCGCGGCCAGCGCGCGGCGCACCGCTTCATGGTCGCGCAACAGTGCGCGTGCGGCGAAGATGAGGTCATCGAAATCGAGAAGCGCAGCCGAGCGCTTGTAGTCGCGGAAGCGATCCATGACCGGCTGCACTAGCTGGACGAATTCGGCGAGGACCCGCGACGCGGCCGCTTGCGACAGTGCGGTCCATGCCTCGCAACAGGCGTTGTAGTGGCCTTCCGCGCCAGCGTTCAAGCGATCGCCATCCGCCTTGGCGAGGCCCGCGCGTTTGGCGGCTTCGCACCACTTGCCTTTCTTCTTGTAGGCGCGAAAACTTCCCGCGGCCGTGCAGAGTTCGGGATGCGGGCGCGCGAGTAACAGCCGCACCAGATCGGCAGGCTCCGCCGGCGAGGTTGCCTCAACGGCTTCGGCCATTTCCAAGAACCGAGTCGCGATGTCAGCGGTCTCCGGCTCATTGATTCCGGCCGTGCGCAGCCAGGATACGAAGCCGCCTGCTGTCTGCCGGACGGCTCCGATGAGCGGTTCCAGCGCTTCGGGTGCCTCAACAGTCAGCGCGCGGCGGCCGCGGAGATGGGTAAGAATCTTGTGGATCAGCCCAACGGTCTCGCCCGGGTCCTGCAGGACCATTTCGGCAAGCAGTCCGCCAACATCGTCGGCAAGTTCCTCCCGAAGCCAGATTTCAACGATTTCCGCAAAGGCGAGATCCGCCTGGTCGCGGTCCATCACGCCCGCCCCGGGATCGATGTCCGCCTCGACGGGATAAGGCTTGATCAGGCGCTGACAGAAGCCGTGTATGGTCGAGCAGGTGATTTCATCGATCGCCACGCTGGCAGCCGCGAGATTGCGGCATTGATCTTCAGACAAGCCATGGGGCAAGGCCACCCGAAGCTCGGCGGGAATGCGACCTGCCACCAACTCGCCAACGAAATCGCGGACACGGATGAGAAGCTCGCTGGCCGCGAGCTCGGTGAACGTCACTGCGGCGATCGTTCTTGGCGCAATGCCTTCGGCCAGCATCATCGCGATGCGACCGGCCATGACGGCGGTCTTGCCGGAACCAGCGCCGGCTTCGACCAAGAACGAGCGGTCGTGAACCGCGATGGCAGTGCGCCGCGCAACATCATCGGCGAGTGGTTTCAGCGGGGCATTCATTCACTGAGCCTCCCAGACCTGCGCGGCGTCCCCGAGGCGCTCGGTGGCGGCGGCTATCTTGCGCTTGCAATAGGTTGCGCCGGCATTGGCCGGCAGTGCGAAGGCGAGATCGTCATATGTCCCACCGGTGTCGGCCCCGAGCACGGCGCCGCCGGCAAGGAGACTGGCGTGCGCGGCGGACAGATAGCCGGCGACGTCCGCCAAGGTGCCTTCGGGATCCTCGAGCCGCAGGTCGACCTCATCGCGCGGAAAGAGGAGGGAAGCGCTGATGGCGACATCGTCGCCGAGCATCGCCTTCACGGCGAAGGCGTAGAGGCAGCGCTGCAGCTCCTTGCCGCCGTCGAGGATGATGGTGTCCTTGGGCTTTCGGCCGGTCTTGTAGTCACGCACAAGAGCACGGCGACCGTCGGCGGATATGTCGAGCCGATCGATGTAGCCGGCAATCCGGAAGTCAGTGCTAGGAATTCCGACGCTGGCCGCGGCGTCCCAGGGCGGCGCTACATCGGCCTTGGGCTCGGCGCCTCCGAAGGGGACCTCGCCGAAGGCACGGGCACCAGGCAGGCGCTCGTCGCCAAAAGCGAGGGCTCGCCGGCTCAACTCCCGCGCCTCGTCGAGGGTGCGCCGCCAGATCACGCGCGGCGGCACAGGACGTTCGGTTTCCCAGATTTCGGCAACCTCGCCGGCAGCGCCATCGACGGCGCTGGCGATCTGTTGCCCCGTTGCGGCGGCTAGTCCGCCATTGGCTTCGAGTGTGCGGAGAGCCCGATCCAGAGTCTGGTGAACGAGATCGCCCATCGCCAGCGCATCGAGAACGAGCGGGTCGTCGCCGCTTTCGGGCGCGCGCCAGCGCAGGCCGTAGTGCCAGACGAAGCCGAGCGGATTGCGCAAGAGCTTGCGAAGGGAGCTGGCCGATTGGGTGCGCGCCAGGATGGCCTGGATCACCGGGTGGTCGGCACGAACGAGTCCGTCATGGGGAGTGATCTCCTCCCGCAGCCAGTTGCGCCAGCAGGCGGCCGCCGAAACGGCTTGCGGGAGCGCGCGGAATTCCTGCGGCCGGGCGGTCAGCCGGTCGGTTTCGCTGAAGGCGTGATCCGGCACCCGGTTGCGCCGGAGATAGATCTCATCGGGCTGGCCCTGCAGGAGGGTGCTGCGGCCGAGGAGGCGGCCATCGCTGTCCCGTCGCGCCCGCGACAGGACAACCTGGCGCTCGCTGGTCGCGAGGATTGTTGCGAAATCCCGCCGGTCGGCCGCGCCGACAGGGAGCGGGTCGAGTTCAGCCGTGGGGATGATGTGATCGGAAAGGAGGCGATCTTCCGAAATGCCGCGCGGCCAACGCGAGGAATTGAGGCCGAGGAGTCGAACGAAGCGGCGCGGCGATGCCGCCAACGCGCTTGCAGGCATCCATGCGACCGAGACGCAGGCATCCAGGCCGTCGTCCTGCTTCAAAGTCTCCAGGGTAAGATCAAGCGAGGCGGCCGGGCCGGCAAGAAGCGCCTTGCGCCAGATGGCCAGGGTCCTGCCATTCAGCAGCGCTTCACCAATTGCTTCGGCCGCAGCTACGCCCTGCGACAGCAGATCGATGATCTCGCGCAACGCCGGACCATGATCGATTGCGTCGGGCCAGTCGGCAGCGGTCAGGCGGTTGAGCAGGTGGGTCCAGGCTTGGGGCGACGCCAAGGGAGCATCTGCCGGCAGGATGCGCGTCCAGCCCGCTGGCAAAGCCTGAAATGGGCCGGGATAAGCGGCCAGGAGGGACGAAAGACGCCGCATCCGCGTCTGAGAAGGCCCGCGCACAAGGATGTCCGCAAGCGCGGCGGCTGCCTGACCTTCCCTACAGGCCGTGATCTTGACGCCATGCACAAAGTGAAGGTCGAGATTGGCGTCGGCCCGCATAGCCAGGAAATGATCATCGTAATCGGCCGGCGTGACCGATGCGATGGCAATCTCGGCAGGATCGGCCGCGCCGGAGGCGACGAGCTGCCGTGCCCAACGGAGCGCCTCGATGGCTTCGTGATAGGCGGTCGAGGCGCTGACGGTGACAATCTCTGGCGTGTGCGGGGCGCTCCTCGTCACGTCGATGACAGTTCCATCGAGCCAGGCAGGCGTCGACCGCGGACCGGCGGTCCAGCGAACCGGCACTCGCTGAGCGATAGCGTGCAGAAGCGACCGCCAGCACGGCGACAGCTCGGTAATTCCGACGATCTCGATCGGCCCGAAGAGGGCGTCGACATGGTCCAGCCGCTGCAAGGCTGCCGCGACCAAATCGACCGGACGCATCATGGCCGGCGGCAAGGCGGCAAGCACTGCTTCTTCAAGGCTGGCGAGAGATGCAATGCGTGGGTGCTCGCTGGCACGCGCCTGCAAGTCGACGCCCGCGCGCCACGCCTTGCGGAGCGTGTCGGTAGCGGCCCCTACCATGCCGGGTAGTGATTTAAGGCTGTCGAGCTCCCCCAGTGCGACGTCCGGCAGGACCGCTTGGATGGTGGCGCGCAGTGTCTCGTCGTCGACCGGGCGCGATAGGCCGCCCGCCAGGCGCGCGGCGAGTTGCTCGAACGTCATGACCTGGAGGCCGTGATGGCGCCCACGTGCGGCGGCGAGTCGAAGTTCGCGCATCGCCGGTCGACCATGCGCGACAATCGTGTGCCGTTCTGTTGCCTGCATCGCTTGCCCCTTATCCCCGTCAAATCGCGGTCTTCAGCGGAAGAAGGCAGTGCTCCCTCTGACGATCGCGCATTCCACCTTGACCCAGGCGCCCTTCACGAATACAAAATATATGGGTTGAATAGATATGTCCAGATAGTTTCTATCTGTATCCTGTTGGAGGCGAGCTTCATGGCGCAAGCCGGCGCGGGACTGAAATGGGGTGTGGAGAGGCGGCTCGAATTCATTGAGTTCCGACTCTTCTGGGAGGGCGGCGTCAATCGTGCCGACATCATCGACATGTTCGATGTGTCGGTGCCGCAGGCCTCGAAGGACCTCACCCTCTATCAGGAGCGCGCACCCCGGAACGCGATCTACGACAAGAGCGCGAAGCGCTACATCGCGAGCGAAAGCTTCACGCCGTGTTTCCTCAAGCCTGATCCCGACGGGTATCTCAGTCAGCTTCGCTCGGTCGCCGACGGCATCCTTGATCGCTCCCACGCATGGATTGGGAATTTCCCGTCCTTTGGCGTGACGCCTAGTCCGGCGCGGGGGATTAGGGCCGAAGTGCTTCGGTCGGTGCTGTCTGCGATCCGCCGGGGCGAGGCGGTGGAGATTCGCTATCAATCTCTGTCGAGCTCGGAACCGAAATGGCGCTGGATTACGCCGCACGCGCTCGGCTTTGATGGATTTCGATGGCATGCGCGGGCGCATTGCGGCGTCGATCGGACATTCAAAGACTTTCTTCTGTCTCGGATATTGGAGACGCGAGCCACGAAGCCCGGCGAAATCGAACCCAGCGCCGATTATGATTGGCACGACGAGGTCACGCTTGAAATTGGCCCACACCCAGGTCTTTCCGAGACTCAAAAAAAGGCGATAGCGCTGGATTATGGTATGCGCGATGGGAAAGTCCGGTTGAAGGTTCGTAAGGCCCTTCTTTATTACACGCTCAAGCGCCTGGGGCTGGACGTCGATCCGAATTCACGTGCTCCGCAAGATCAGCAAATCATACTTTTGGAACCACTGACTGCGTTCAGCGGCGTCCACGCGAACGGGGGAACGGGGGCGGTCAATGCTCGGGCTTAATCTCAGGCAGGAATTCAGGGGGCGGCGCCTCAAAGGCACAGCGATCGAGCTCTCAAACGAGGCAAATACTGGCGCAACGCAGATCGCGGCCAAGGATTTCCTGGAGATCACTTATCCGACGCATGACCTTCTGAAGGGCATCGAAGCGGTCGGACCGAATCAAGGGCGTCCCGTCGTCGTCATAGGCGAACGAGGACTCGGTAAGTCCCACCTGATGGCCGCGCTATATCATGCGGTCCATGATGCGGCCTCACCCCGGGCATGGCTGAAGAGTTGGTCGACGACGCTTGGCGATCCTCGGATCGGCGATATCCAGCTTCGCGACGGGATGCTCGTCATCGGCGAGAGCCTTCATCGTCAGCGCTATAAGTTTCTTTGGGACTGAGGTGGTCCCGGAAATTTGGACAGGGTGCTAAGCTAATCCCGACCTGAGGAATGGACGGGAAATGAAGAAGACGAGGAAGCGCTACAGCGCGGAGTTCAAGGCAAAGGTGGCGCTGGAAG
>Ga0182743_1000331_pt1 | contig 64700 bp, 59 predicted proteins | sample eDN3rd30CKraftOP_FD_128522 | JGI IMG/M metagenome (GOLD analysis project Ga0182743, IMG submission 128522) | Enriched Organic Plus compost microbial communities from Emeryville, California, USA - eDNA 3rd pass 30_C Kraft OP (version 2) (version 2) ... | reverse complement strand
GCTCGCCCACCTGCTGTTCTTCTCGACCCTTGCCAATGCCATCCTGCCTGGCCTCGATCGCCTGGCGCTCCTGGCCATGGCGTTTGCCATCGCCTGCGCCATCACCTTGGCCGCCTGGCGCGGTCGCTGGCTCGCCGCGGGCCTCGCCATCGCCGCACTCGGGCTCGTCGCGGTCCAGCTCGTGGTCTTCTCGCATCTGGCCCAGGTGCCGGTGAACTGGAATGCCGGGCTTTCCTATACCGTGCTCGCCGGCTTCATCGTCTTCTTCAATGCCCGCCACCACCTGTCGCTGGTCCTGCGCATCCTCGTCGCGCTCGCGCTGGCCTATTGCGTCGCCTACGCTCTCTTTTCCGATCGCCTGGTCGAACTCGGCGGCCTGGGCACACAGGTCCTCGCCGGGGATAACCGCGGCCCGCGCCTCGTCCTGGCCAATGGCTACGCCGCGCTCGCCGTTTTCGCCTGCCTCGTCCGGCTCAGGTCGCATCCGGTCGATTGGCGCTGGCTTGCGCTTCTGGCGCTGGTGCTTCTGGCGCTGGTCGAGGCGCAGTCGCGCACCTTTTCGGTGCTTGCCGCGATGGTCGGGGCATTCTACCTGCTGGGCCTCCTCAGCGGCACCGTGCGTTGGGCGCTGGCCTTCGTGTTCACCCTGTTGCTGGCGGTGGTGCTGTCCGGCGCGGCGCTGCCCGGTTGGAACCCGTTCGGCTTCTTCGTCTTCGATCCCTCGGGGGCGGTAAGGGCCGGCGCCTATGCGCTTTTCCAGCCCTATCTTGCCGATAATCCCGTGACCGGCATCGGCCTGCCGCCTGATCGGGCGGCGTTCGAGGCCTTTGTCGGCCGGCCCTACGTCTACTGGGAGGATCTGGGCGCCTTCGGCATCTGGGCGGCCTTCGGTGCCTGGGGGCTGATCGCGTTCCTGCTCCTCGCCTATCGCAGCATTTTCGGCATCCCCGTGCGCGGACCCGACGCGATGGCGGTGTCGCTGGCGGCACTCACCGCAGCGCTATTCGGCATCCTCTCCCCCACGCTCTGGAGCGGCAGCGGCTCATTGCTCGCCAATCTGGTGGTCGCCTCGTGCCTCGCCGGCCGGCAAGCTTTCGGCCGTCCGCTCGACGCCGGCGACGAGCTGGCCGTATAGCGCCAGCAGCCGCCGCATATATCGGTCCATGTCGTAAGTCCGCTCGTAGAGCTGGCGGCCGCCGCGCGCAAGCCGCAGCGCGAGCGCCGGGTCGCGCGCCAGACGCTCCATGGCATCCGCCAGCGCCACCGGCTCTCCCGGCGGCACCAGCAGGGCGCTCTCGCCGTCGCGCAGCGTCTAGGGGATGATGCCCACAGGGGTGGCGATCACCGGCAGCCCTGCCGCCAATGCCTCGATAATGGCCATGGGCATGCCCTCCTGCCGTGACGCCAGCACCAGCACGTCGCTCCTGCGATGCAGCTCGAGCAGTCGTTCGGGCGCGAGCCAGCCGGCAAAGTGCACCTGCGCCCCGATGCCAAGCTCCCCGGCGAGATGCCGGTAGACATCCTGCGGTCCTTCGCCGGCCAGTGTCGCGCTGGCCGCCATGCCCCGCTCGGCGAGCAGGGCAATTGCCGCCAGCACGACTTCCGTTCCCTTGCGCTGCGAAAGCGCGGCCGGCACCAGAAGGCGCATCCCGCCACGCGCGTCCCGCCGCGCGAGACCTCGGTCGGCGCAGGCGTTGCGGAGCACGGCGATCTTGTCTGCGGGCACCGCAAGTTCCTCCATCAGCAACCTTCGCGTCCGCTCGCCGAGCACCAGGTTGAGGTCCGCCAGCCGCACCGTCTGCGCGACGAAGGCCCGGATCGGCCCTTCGCTGCCGCGAACGAAGGGCTCTATCCGCGCGCCGTGGTGATGCAGCACTACCCGCATTCCCAGCAGCCGTCCCAGCCGCAGCAAGAGCCCCTTGCGCAGGAAACTGCCGCCCTCCGAGACATGGAGATGGAGGATTTCCGCGCCCGTACTCGCCCGCAGCCAGATCAGCGCCAACCCCGCCACGACCAGCCGCGCCGGCCAGAGCCACCTGGCCCTTGCGCCCCAGGGATCGACCACCAGGACGCGCGTACCGGGAGCGTGCTCGGCCAGCCAGGCTTCGATGGCCCGCGTCACCGAGCCGATGCCGCCCCCGCGCGACCGGCCGCCCGGCGAGACGATGACGATGGCCCGCGGCGCGTTCATGGTCGTGCCTCCCAGCCCAGCCGTGCGACCGTGAGCGCGAAATGCCCGCCGCCCCCGACGTAGCGCGGCGCCAACCGCCGGGGCTCCTGCGCCAGTCGAAACATCCACTCGAGCCGCGCCGATTGCAGCCAGCGCGGTGCCCGCCGGAACCGCCCGGCCCAGAAGTCGAGCACCGCGCCGCCATTGATGATAAGGCACGGCCAGTCGGCCAGCCGCGAGAGCTGCGCAGCCACGCGCTCCTGGCGCGGCATGCCCATGCCCAGCACCACGATCCCGGGCCGCACCCGCTGGAAGATTTCCTCGTAGACTGCCTCGTCCTCAAACCCGTCGGCGCTTGCCGCGACCGCGCAGCCCAATGCCGAGGCCCGCTTGGTGGCGAGATCGAGCCAGGGCTCGCACGTTCCGAAAAGCGCGGCCCGTCGACCGGCGGCGCCGGCCAGAAGTCGCGGAATGAAATCGGTGCCATTGGCGTTTCGGCCCGGATCGGTCCCGATGAGCCGCAACGCCACCTCGATACCCACGCCGTCGCGCAGCAGCAGGTCGGCGCCACACAGGTCGCTGCGGAATCCAAGATCCTTCCGCGCCAGGTTGAGCGCGTTCTGGTTGATGAACGATACGACCGTGGGCCGATCCCTCGACAGGAGCGCTTCGATCAGCGCCGTTTCCTCGGTTGCCGATGCAACGATCGTCACCCGGTCGAGCAGCCTGCGCAGTTCCTCAAGGTCGCGTGCCATCGCCCCCCTCCTGGCATTGGTCCTCACGTCACGAACGGCAACCCCGCGATTGCGCGAAGCAGAAGCGTCGCCCGCTCCCACCGCCCGCGCACGACATTCGCGGCGACCCTGCGGCCCAGATCGGCATAGACGAAGGGCAGCGACACCCGCGAATGTCGCCAGCAGAACTTCACCCGGTTGCGCGTCAGGTAGTAGGTCGAGAGCGCCGACCCCTCGCCGTGGTCGCTGGTCCCGATCGACGCGCCGACCCGATGGCGCACGATCGCCTGCGGCGCGTAGCCGAGCCGGAACCGCCCGCGGGCGCGAACCCACCAGTCCAGTTCTTCCCAATAGAGGAAATAGTCCTCGCTCATCGGCCCGACGGCTTGGAGGAACGCCCGGGTCACCAGCATCGAGGCACCGCTGACATAGCCCATTTCGCGTTCGACGGCCGCGCGTTCGACCCGCGCGTCGACCCGGCCCATGCCCCCGATGGCGCTGCCGCGACCCTTGAGCCGGCTGAACCTGCCTCCGCCCCGCGTCTGCACCCGTCCATCGCCATCCGCGTAGACGAGCGTTGCCCCGCAAAGGCCGATCCGGCCGTCTTCGGCCACCCTCCGGCGCAACCAGTCGAGCGCGTCCGGCGCCGGCTCGCAATCGTTGTTGAGGATCCAGAAATACGCGAAGCCGCGCGTCAGCGCGTGGCGCAGTCCCACATTGTTGCCTCCGGCATAGCCGAGGTTTCCACCGGTCTCGAGCAGCGTCACCTCGATCGGCTGCCGGCCGCAACCCTGGCGTTGCGCATTGAGCGATGGCAGCGACCGCGCAATCCAGCGCCGTAACCTCTCCGGCGAGCCGTCGCTCGAAGCGTTGTCGCAGACGATGATGGAATAGTCGTCGGCATCGAGCCGGAGCAGGCTGTGCAGGCACCGTTCGGTGTCGGCCCAGCCGTTCCAGTTCAGTACGATGACCGCCGTCTCCAAGATGGCCCCCAAGCCGTCAATTCCGGCAAAGCCTAGCGCGCTGCCATTGCCTCTGGCTCTTGTGATTTATGCCAATTGTGGCCCGGGTCGATCGGTTGTCCCCTGAGCGCGCGAGCATGCCAAGGGGGCGGAAATGCCCGAAATCTGCCTGAGCACCAAGACGTGGCGGTCCGGCGCGGCCTGGTTCAACCAGGCGTTGGCTCAGGCCATCGCCGGGGCAGGTGGCACCATCGCCTACATCGCGCCCCTGTCGCTTCCCGAGGATCGCGAGCCGCGTCACCCCAACCTCACCCGCATCGTCATTTCGCGCGAACGCGTGGGGGAGGGCGGCCGGATGACCCGCGGCCTCGCCTCGCTGCGCCGTATCGTGGCGGGAACCCTCGCGACGCTGGCCCAGCGCCGGCACACCCGCACATTCCTCTTCTCCATCCCCGAGCCGCTGCTGTTCTCGCTGCCGCTCTTCGCGCTCCTCCGCCTGTCAGGGGCGAGTGTCGTCCTCATCGTCCACGATGCCGAGCCGCACCTCTGGCGACTCCCCGCGCCTCTGCGCGCCCTCGAACGCGCCGCCCTCGCCGCAAGCTACCGCCTGGCCACCGATCTCGTCTGTCTCACCGCCACCACCCGCGACGCGCTGATTGCCCGCTTCGCGGCTCCGCAAGCCAAGCTCCGCGTCATCCCGCACGGCGCCCTTGCCACGCGCGCTGCCACCCCCATCCCTGGGTCCGGCCGCCTCCTCGCCTTCGGCTCCATCCGTCCGAACAAGTCGCTGCTCGAAGTGATCGGTGCCGTTATCCGCTGTCGGCGGTCAGGTCGCGACGTCGCCCTCACCATCGCCGGGGAGCCGCTCGACGGCCCCTATTGGCAGCGGTGCCTGGCACTCATCGCCGAGGACACGAGCGGGTTCGACCTCCGTCCCGGCTTCGTGCCGGACGATGCCCTCCCAGAACTCATCGCGCGCAGCGATGCCCTGGTGCTCGCTTATCGCGACTTCGCCTCCCAGAGCGGGGTCGCAGTCCTCGCCGCCCTTGCGGCCCGCCCAGTCATCGCAACCGCCGCTGGCGGCATCGGCGAGCTCATGGCCGAAGGCCTTGCCTGCCAGCCCATCCCCGCCGATCCGGACGCCGGGACCATTGCGAGCGCCATCTCGGCCTTCTACGACCAGCCGCCCGAGGCCTGGCGCGATGCCGCGAGCTCGGCCCGCGATCATTTCGCGACTGCCCTCGCCTGGGGACCCATCGGCGAGCGTTACCTGTCCTTTGCCCGGGAGTCCTCCGATGCGTGAGGCGCCCTCGCGCCTCGAAGGCATCCAGGCCCTCCGCGCCCTGGCGGCCCTGCTCGTTGTCCTCGACCATTGCCTGCTCAAGCTCACTGCCGCCGGCCACCTGCCGCTTTGGGTCGAGCCCTTTGCCTACCGTTCAGGCTCGGCTGGCGTGGCCCTGTTCTTCGTCATCAGCGGCTTCATCATGGCGCGCACCGCCAGCCACCCGCGCGGGCCCGGGGCAGCACGCCGCTTCATCGCCCGCCGTCTTCTCCGCATCGCTCCGCTCTATTGGCTGGCAACGCTCATCTATGCCGCCCGCCTCGCCGCGGGCGGGGAAGCCGTCGCGCCCCTCGACCTCCTGCGCAGCGTGCTTTTCGTGCCCTATTTCGACGCCGACCAGGCGTTGCGCCCGGTGCTCGGCGTGGGCTGGACGCTCAATTTCGAGATGTATTTCTATCTTGTCTTCGCCGTCTCGCTTCTGCTGCCGGCCCGCCTCGGTCTTCCAGCCATCGCCGCGTTCCTCGCCGCCAGCGCCGCGTTTGGGGCGCTCGTCGCCGCGCCCGACAACGCCCTTGCGACCCTCCTCACCAGCCCCATGCTCCTCTATTTCCTCGCCGGCCTTGCACTCCACGCGCTATCCGCCAAACGTTCGCTCCCCGCCCTGACCGGTCGAACTGCCACGCTGCTCGGTCTACCGGCAGTGGCGGCAATGCTCGTCGACAGCGCAACCATTCCATTCCTCGCCCCCGCCCTCGTGCTTGCCGCCGCCTGGCTGCGACCCGGCCGCGTCGGCGCCCCCGACCTCGCGCTCGGCGATGCCTCCTACAGCACCTACCTTTTCCACGGCTTTCTCCTCGGCCCGCTCGCGACCCTCATGCTCGCATCACAAACCGCCCCATGGGCAACCGCCGCCTTCCTCATCCTCGCCGTCTCCGGCTCTCAGCTCTGCGGTCTTGCTGTCCATCTTGCCATCGAACGCCCCATGCTCCGCGCCGTCCGCACCTACCTGCCGCCGCGCACGCCTCTGCGAACGCAGGTTTCCGCCCGCGACCAGGTGGTATAGTCCCAGCGCCGACTCGCAACCATGGACGCAGGGCCGATGACTGACCTCGATCAACTCGACAATCCCGTCTGGAGTTCGCTCCACGCCGGCCACCGCTCCATGGCGCTGCTCAACGGCAATGCCGCGCGCTATCCGCGCGACATCTCCCCGCTCGCCGCCCTCGCCGAACCTACTGCCCAGGCTTTTGCCGATCTGCGCGAACTGGTCGAAACCGGCGAGACCGTCGGGCTCGTCTCCCCCGTAGTAGCCGAGCCACCTGCCGGCTGGGAGGTCAAGCGCGCCCGCTTCATCGACCAGATGGTTTGCACCCGTGTCCTCGTCGAGGCCGACCTGCCGCTCATCGAGCTGGGTGAAGAGGACGTCCCCGAAATGGTCGCGCTCGCCGCAGCCACCGAGCCCGGCCCCTTCGTCGCCGGCACGCATCGCATGGGCCGTTTTCGTGGCATCAAGTCTCCGGAAGGCAGCCTGATGGCCATGGCCGGCGAGCGCATGCACCTGCGCGGCCTCACCGAGATCAGCGCCGTGTGCACCTGGCCACAATATCGCGGGCAGGGGCTGGCCAAGGCCCTGGTCGTCGCCGGTGCCAACCGCATCATCGCCGAAGGCGACATTCCCTTCCTTCACGTCAAGGGCGAGAACGCCGCCCGCCAGCTCTACGAGAAGATCGGCTTCCGCACCCGCCGCCAGGTGTACTTTACCGTCATGACCGCGCTTCCCGCCTGATCGGACCCGCGTCCGCATTTCCGGCATCGCCCCGGCTTTACCATGACAGCTCGACCCAATAAGATGGTGATGGGGCAAGCACTTGAGGGTTGATATGCGGAACGTACTTCGGTCTGCCTGGGGGCTTTGCATTGCGCTTTGCCTCGTTTTGGGAACCTCCTCGGCCATGGCGGCGGATCGCAGCGTGACGCGACTGCCCGGCACCGACCTCCCCGGATTCGACTATTCGGTGATCAAGGACACGTCCGAAAAGGCGTGCCAGCAGGCCTGCGTGGATGACCGTGCCTGTCGCGCCTATACCTTCAACACCAAAGCCAAGTGGTGCTTCCTCAAGAGCGGCATGGACCAGGAGCAGGTGTTTGCCGGCGCCAATTCCGGCCGCATCGACCTGGCGCCCCGCGCCGATGTCACCGCCGCCGCCCGCATCGCCGAATTGCCGTTCCCGGCCTCGGACCTGGTGACCTCGGCCAGGAATTTCGCCGCCGAACTCCCCAACACCGATCCCGCACCCACCGATGTCGGCTATGCCGATCTCGTCGCCTCGGGCGATGAGGCGCTGCGCCAGTCCAATCCTGATGGCGCTACCGCTTCCTACCGGCAGGCCCTGGCGATTTCGCCCAACGATCCGGCCGTCTGGCTCAAGCTCGCCCGCGCCGCCATCGCCCAGGGCGATGCGCGTTTGGCTCAGGACGACACCAGCAGCGCCTACGACGTCGGCACCACCGCTGCTTACGCGGCCCTCAACGGCTACCTGCTTTCCGACGAAGTGGCCGAGCGCGCCGAAGTGCTCGGCGTGCTGGCGCGCGCGCTCGACTTCCGCCAGATGTGGAAGGAATCCATTGCCACCTACCGCGCCAGCCTCGCCCTCGTTGATGACGCTACCCTCCAGGAGCAACTCGACACCGTAGTTGCCCAGCACGGTTTCCGCGTCGTCTCCAACCAGGTGGATGCTGAATCGGCGACGCCCCAGATCTGCGCCGTCTTCTCCGATACGCTCCCCAATACCGATCTGTCCGGCTACGTCGTGGTCGAAGGCGCGCCCAAGGTCGCCGTCGAAACCCAGCAGAGCCAGATCTGCATCCAGGGCGTCGAGCACGGCCAGAGCTACAAGGTCAAGCTGCGCGCCGGCCTGCCTTCCGCCAACGGCGAGACCCTGCGCAAGGACGTGGAACTCTCCATGTTTGTGCCCGATCGCTCGCCCTTCGTGGGCTTCGCCAACAATGCCTATGTGCTGCCCGCCGGCCTCGGCGGCGGCCTGCCGATTTCCTCGGTCAACGCCAAGACGGCCGATGTCGCCATCTACCGGATCGGCGATCGCTCGATCGCCGTGGCGGTCCGCAGCGGCGTCTTCCAGGGCACCCTGTCCACGTCCTCGGCCGATGACATCGCCAATTCCACCGGTGAAAAAACCTGGGAAGGGCAGGTGGACCTTGCCGAGGGCAAGCCCAACGTCATGACCACGACGGCGATCCCCATCGCCGATGTGCTGACCGATATCGAGCCGGGCGTCTACGTTATCACCGCCAAGGTGGCGGGCGATGACAACCAGGATTACTGGTCGAGCGTTGCCACCCAGTGGTTCATCGTCACCGATCTCGGCCTCGCCACCGTTTCGGGCGAGGATGGCGTCCATGGCTTCGTGCGTTCGCTGACCAGCGCGCAGCCGGTCGCCGGCGCCAAGGTCAAGCTCGTCGCCGTCAACAACGAGATTCTGGGCGAGACCGTCTCGGCCGCCGATGGGCGCGTCGATTTCGCGCCGGGCCTGGCGCGCGGCACAGGCGGACGCGCACCGCAACTGCTCGTTGCCGAGACCGATGGCGGCGATTATGCCTTCCTCGATCTCACCAAGCCCGCCTTCGACCTCACCGATCGCGGCGTTGATGGGCGCCCGACGCCCGGGCCGCTCGACCTCTTTGCTACCACCGAACGTGGCGTCTATCGCCCGGGCGAAACCGTCTACCTCACCGCGCTCCTGCGCGACACCCACGCCAAGGCCGTCACCGGCCTACCGCTGACCATGGAGCTGGAGCGTCCCGATGGCGTGGTGAGCTCGCGCACCGTGCTCAATGACAAGGGCGCCGGCGGCTATTACGCCGAGCTGGCCATGGTCAAGGAAGCCATGCGCGGCTCCTGGACCGTCCGGCTCTATGCCGATCCCAAGGCGAGTGCGCTCGCCACCGTCAATTTCCTCGTCGAGGATTTTGAGCCCGAGCGCCTGGCCTTCGAGGTCAGCGCCCCGCCGGGCCCGATGGCCACCGAGGAAGTGACCCCGATCTCGGTCACCGCCAAATACCTCTACGGCGCCACCGCGCCCGGGCTCGATGTCGAGGCCGATGTGGTGCTGCGCGCCACCTCCTCGCTGGCAGGTTTTGTCGGCTACACCTTCGGGCGCGAGGACGACACCTTCGAGACCGACCGCGAGCCCTTGGGCGTCGTCGGCACCACCGATGAATCCGGCAATGCCACCGCCGAAGTCACGGTGCCGGCTTCCCAGCAGACGACGCGCCCCCTCGAGGCCCAGGTCATCCTGCGCCTGGTCGATTCCAACGGGCGCACGGTCGAGCGCAATCTCACCCGGCCGGTGCTGGCCGATACCGTCCGCATCGGCATCCGTCCCCAGTTTTCCGGGAGCGATGGGCTCGGTGAAGACAGCCAGGCCGGCTTCGATATCGTCACCGTCTCGCCGGAGGGCGAGGCCGTAGCCACCTCAGGCCTTAAGTGGACCCTCTCGCGCGTCGAAACCAACTACCAGTGGTACCGCGACAACGGCACCTGGAAGTGGGAGGCCGTGACCACCAACCGCAAGGTTGCCGATGGCACGCTCGATACGCTCGCCGACGGCCCGGCCTCCATCGCCGCCCAGGTCGATTACGGCCAGTACCTGCTCGAGGTGGATTCGGAGGATACGTCCTCGAGCTACTCGTTCTATGCCGGCTACTACTACGCCCAGGCCGGGTCGGACACGCCCGACACCCTCAAGGTGGCGCTGGACAAGCCCGCCTACCGGATCGGGGACACCGCCACCCTGCGGCTCGATCCGCAATTCGCCGGCACCGCCGTCATCATGGTGGTTGATGATCGCGTCATCGACATGAAGGCTGTCGAAGTGCCTGAAGGCGGCACGTCCGTGGAACTGCCCGTTACCGAGAACTGGGGGCCGGGCGCCTATGTCACGGCCATGCTCTATCGCCCGTCCGACGCCGCCGAGAAGCGGATGCCGGCTCGCGCCATCGGCCTCGCCTTTGCCGATGTCGAGCCGGGCGACATGAAGCTCCAAACCAGTATCGAGGCTCCGGCCGAATCCCGTCCGCGCCAGAAGTTCACCGCCAAGGTGGCGCTGGGCAACGTCGCGGCCGGTGAAAAGGCCTATGTCGCGCTTATGGCGGTCGATCTGGGCATTCTCAACCTCACCAATTTCAAGGTGCCCGATCCGGATGGCTGGTATTTTGGCCAGCGCCAGCTCGGCATGGATATCCGTGATCTCTATGGCCAGTTGATCGATCCGACCCAGGGCATCCCCGGGGCCGTGCGTTCGGGTGGCGATGGCGCGTCCTCGCGCCTCGGCACCCCGCCGGCGACGTCGGTTCTCGTTGCCATGCATTCCGGCGTGGTCGAGGTCGGCGCCGACGGCACCGCCGAAGTCACCTTCGACATGCCCGATTTCAACGGCACTGTCCGCTTGATGGCGGTGGCCTGGTCCGACAATGCCGTCGGCCACGCCTCCAGGGACGTGATCGTGCGCGACCCAGTCGTCGTCACGCTCAGCCCGCCGCGGCTGCTGCGCGTCGGCGACCAGTCGCGCCTGCTGGTCGAACTCAACAACGTCTCGGGCGAGGCCGGCACCTATAAGGTCGAACTCGTTACCGGCGCCGGTCTCGACACCGACGCGGCGCAGACGACGTTCGATCTCGCCGTCGGCGAGCGCAAGGCGCTCAACCTCGGTCTCACGGGCACCGCGCTCGGAGACAACGACTTGCGCCTGCTCGTCACCATGCCGAACGGCGACACCCAGATTAAGGAACTCAAGCTCGGCGTTCGCGCCACCAGCGCGCCCCAGACCAGCAGCCAGCTTCTGCCGCTCCCTCCGGGTGGTTCGATCACGCTCGATGACAGCCTCTTCGCCGGCATGCTCCCGCACACCGGCACCGTGACCCTGGCTATCGGCCCGGTTGCCCGTCTCGACGTGCCGGGCCTGCTCCTCCAGCTCGACCGCTACCCCTATGGTTGCTCCGAGCAGCTCTCCAGCCGCGCCCTGCCGCTCCTCTACCTCAACGAAGTGGCCCACGCGATCGGGCTGGGTTCGGACGAGGAAATCGAACAGCGCGTGCGCGACGCCATCCGGGACCTGCGCTCCAAGCAGACCTCCAATGGCGGCTTCGGCCTCTGGGACGCCTACAGTTCCTCGGACCTGTGGCTCGATGCCTATGTCACCGACTTCCTGCTGCGCGCCAAGGCCAAGGGTTTCGACATCCCGGCCGAGGCCGTGACCATGGCGCTCGACAACCTCTCCAACCAGGTCTCTTACGCCTCCGACTTCACCAAGGGCGGCGAAGACATCGCTTACGCCCTTTATGACCTGGCCCGAGCCGGCCGCGCCGCCATGGGTGACCTGCGCTACTACATGGAAGCCCGGCTCGATGCCTTCGGCTCGCCCCTGGCCAAGGCCCAGATCGGCGCTGCCCTCGCGCTCTATGGCGACCGCACCCGCGCCGACAAGGCGTTCGCCGCCGCCGTGGCGGACCTCAAAGGACCCGAGGACCGTAAGCGCTACCGGTCCGACTATGGCAGCCGCCTGCGCGATGTCGCGGCCGTCCTGGCGCTGGCCGCCGAGTTCAAGCCCGCCAGCGTCGACATCGCGGCCCTTACCGCGCAACTCGCCGACATGCGCGACCATGTCACCTGGACCTCGACCCAGGAGGACACCTGGACGCTCGTTGCCGCTGCGAGCCTCGCCAAGGACGCGGGCAATGGTAGCGTCACCGTCGATGGCGAGGCCCTGGAGGGTTCGGTCTACCGGCGCTTCGACCAGGAGCATTTCGATGCCGCCAGCGTCGAGATCGTCAACAACGCCAACCAGCCCACCGAGGCCAAGGTGACCGTTGTCGGCATCCCGGCCACGCCGCCCGCCGCCACCAGCGACGGCTTCACAATAGAGCGCACCTATTACCTGCCCGATGGCACGGAGGCCGATCTTTCCGACGTGCGCCAGAACGATCGTTTCGTGGTCGTGCTCAACGTCTGGCCGGATGCGCTGGGCTCGGGTCAGTATGTCGTCGCCGATCCGCTGCCGGCCGGCTTCGAGATCGAGAACCCCGATCTGCTTTCCGGCGCCGGGGTTGGCGATCTCTCCTGGCTCAGCGTGGATTCCCCGGTGCATACGGAATCGCGGACCGACCAGTTCGTCGCCGCCTTCCGCTATTCCTCGGCCGTCCAGGGCTTCACGACCGCCTACATGGTTCGCGCCGTTTCGCCCGGCACCTTCGCCATGCCGGGTGCCACCGTCGAGGACATGTACCGGCCCGAACTTCGTGCCAATACGGACGCGGGCACCATCGAGGTGACTGCGACCGGGCCGTGACCGGCGAACCCGCAACACCCACCAGGCCCTCGCCTCGCTGGCGGCGATGGCTGGCCGGGGGCGCCCTGGCCGTAGTGGTTCTCGCCGCGGCCGGTGGCCTCTATGCCAACCAGGTCGTTGGCGACATCCGGGCCCATCTGCCGCCGACGCCGGGCATCGAGACCCTGCCGGTCTCGACTTCGGTCGTCGACCGCGACGGCCTGCTCCTGCGTGCCTTCACCACCGATGGCGGGCGCTGGCGGTTGCCCGTCACCGTCGATCAGGTGGATCGCCACTTCATCGAAATGCTCCTCGCCTACGAGGACCAGCGCTTCACCGAACACCACGGCATCGACTGGACCTCGATGGTCCGCGCCGCCGGTCAGTTCGTCGGGGCAGGGGGCCACATCGTCTCCGGCGGCTCCACCCTCACCATGCAGGTCGCGCGCCTCATCGAGCAGGAGCGGACCCGCAGCCTCTGGGCCAAGATACGCCAGATCGTTCACGCCGATACGCTCGAGCGCGAACTGACCAAGGAGCAAATCCTCACCCTCTATCTCTCGCTCGCCCCCTATGGCGGCAATATCGAGGGCATCCGCGCCGCCAGCCTCGCCTATTTCGGCAAGGAGCCGGCGCGTCTCACCACTGCCGAGGCGGCCCTGCTCGTCGCCCTGCCGCAATCGCCCGAGGCGCGCCGCCCCGACCGCGACCCCAAGGCCGCCGAAGCGGGGCGCGATCAGGTGCTCGACCGGCTCGTATCCCAGGGCGTGATCGCCCCTGAAGAGGCAGAAGCTGCCAGGCTTGAACCCATCCCGACCGCGCGCCGCGAGTTTCCCATGCTCGCCGCCCACCTGGCCGAAAAGGCCGTCAAGGCTCAGCCCAATGCGCGTCAGGTCGCGCTCACCGTCGATCGCCGCCTGCAGAGCGCGCTCGAAAAGCTCGGCGCCACCCGCGCCGCCCGTCTCGGTCCCACCGTCTCGGTGGCCATCGTCGTCGCCGACCAGGCGAGCGGCGATATCCTCGCTTCCGTCGGCTCGGCCGGCTTCCTCTCCGAGCAGAGCGCCGGTTTCGTCGACATGACCCAGGCCCTGCGCTCGCCCGGCTCCACCCTCAAGCCCATGATCTACGGTCTCGCCTTCGAGCTCGGCATGGCCAATCCCGAAAGCCTCATCGAGGATCGCCCCACCGCCTTCAACCGCTACGTCCCGGTCAATTTCGACGGCTTCAGCCGTGGCACCGTCACCATTCGCCAGGCCCTCACCGAGTCCCTCAACGTGCCCGCCGTCGTCGTGCTCGATGCCGTGGGCACCGCCCGGCTCGTCGCGCGCCTCAAGCGCGCCTATGCCAATCCCGTGCTGCCCGATGATACTGCCCCCGGCCTCGCCGTCGGCCTTGGTGGCGTCGGCGTGACGCTGCGCGATCTCGTTTCGATCTACGCCTCGATCGCGCGCGGCGGCACGCCCGTGCACCTGCGCGATGGCGTGTCCCCCGAGCCCGCGACCGACATCGATCCTGCCCCGGTGCTCGATCCGACCGCCGCCTGGTACGTCACCGATATCCTGCGCGACGTGCCACCACCGCTCAACGGCTCCCCCGGGCGAATCGCCTACAAGACCGGCACGTCCTACGGCTACCGCGACGCCTGGGCCATTGGCTATGATGGCAAGACCGTCATCGGGGTCTGGGTCGGCCGCCCCGATGGCGCGCCCGTGCCCGGCATTTCGGGCATCACAGCTGCCGCCCCCATCCTCTTTGAAAGCTTCGATCGCCTCGGCATGCAGGCCGCGCCGTTCAGGCCCGCCCCGCCGGGCGTCATCGTCGCCGCCAATTCCGACCTGCCCGAGCCCCTGAAGCGCTTCCGCCACCCCAACGACACCATGGTGGCGCGCGACGCGCCTCCCCAGATTGCTTTCCCCGGCGATGGCGTGGATGTGGATCTTGGCCTGGCCTCCGGCTCCGGCCGTCCCCTGACGGTCAAGGTGCGCAACGGTTCGCCCCCCTTCACCTTCTTTGCCAACGGCGCGCCGTTCGGGCGCACCGCCTTTGCGCGCCAGAACAACTGGCGGCCCGATGGTCCCGGCTACGTCACGCTTTCGGTGGTCGATGCAAAGGGCCGCTCGGACCTGGTGCGGGTATTCGTCGAATAGCAGGCGTCTCAGCGCGCCAGTTGCACGAGGCGTGAGGAGGCCACTTCCAGCCCCCGGTCTTCGCGCGTCTCGACCCCTTCGGGCGGACGATGCGCGTCCAGCACCACGTCGCGCTCGCGGATCAGCGCTTCGATCTCCGGCTGGAAATGGCGCACCACTGCCGTCAGCCAGCGGTTGACCAGGTAGGACGGCTTGGCGTGATGCACGTCGAAGCGGGGCAGCAGCGCGATCGTCGGCTCCGCTGCCAGCCAGGCATCGCCCACCACCCACTGGTTCACCGTGAAGAGCCTGTGCAGTCGCCCATAAGGGTCCACGCCCACCGCGATCAGGTGATGCACCGGCCCCTTGGCGCCCTCGGGTCGCACGAAGCAGTGGAAATGCCCGTGCTCCACATCGTCAGCCGGGGGCAGGTGGCAATGGTAGTACCATTGCGCGCCCGTATCGGGGTCGAACACGTCCCCGCTCGGATAGTGCGACCAGGCCGCCACCGGTGCCCCGCGCAGCGTTTCGCTAAGGACATTCTCGCCGGATTTGGCGAGGACGCTTTCGCAAAACAGTGCTTCCCGAAGGGCCCGCTGGCGATCCTCGTCCATTCGCTCGCTCCTATTGTGCGCCCGCCGCGCAGGGGTTGGCCGCCGCACACGGAGCCGCCGCCGCGCAAGGGGCACCAGCCGCACAGGGGTTGGCTGCCGCCGCCGGGGCTGCCGCAGCGCATGGCGCACCAGCGGCACAGGGGTTGGCTGCTGCGACCGGGGCCGCTGCCGCGCACGGCGCGCCAGCCGCGCAAGGGTTGGAGGCCGCGCACGGCGAAGCCGCCGCGCAGGGCGCCCCGGCGGCGCAAGGGTTCCCCGCGGCGCACGGATTGCCGGCAGCGCAAGGATTGCCCGCGGCGCAAGGGTTCGCTGCCGCTGCCGCGGCTGCCGGTACCGGCGCCGGTGCGCGGGCCACCGAGGCCACATGGTCGGCCGCTACCGCTGCGGTTGCGACGAGGAAGGCGCTGCCGAAAAGCAGGGTGTTGCGCGCGCTCATTTCTTGAACCCATCCATGCCGAAGACCGGGCGCAGGTAGACGCCGGCCAGGCTCCCCACGAACGCCGATGCGAACCAGAGCCAGCCATGCAGGCTCCCCGAGGCGATGCCGCTGAACAGCGCCCCGATATTGCAGCCGAACGACAGCCGCGCCCCGTAGCCCATCAGCACGCCGCCGATGGCAGCCGCCAGGAGCGAGAGGAACGGCACCGCCACCTTGGGCGCAAACTTGCCGGCCAGCCCCGCCGCCAGCGCCGCACCCAGTATGATGCCGAAATCCATGACCGAGGTCGCGTCCTCCAGCACGCTGCTCTGCAGCGCCTTGGCCTGCGCCGGCCAGGTCCAGAATTCCCACGAAGCCACCGGCACGCCGACCGCCTGCGCGATCTTGGCGCCCCACAGGCCAAAGCCATAGGTGATCGACCAGGGATGACCGGCGATGAGGAGCGTCGCGATGTTGAGCCCCGCCAGCGCCAGTCCGGCCCCGATGAGCGGCCAGGGTCCACGCAGTACCCGCTGCCAGCCCGTCACCGCCGGTGCCTTGCGCTTTTCGAGGCTGCCATGGGCGCGCCGCTCGATGATCGCGGTGACCCAGGCGACCGCGCCAAGACCGGCCAGCGTCACCACGAGCGCCAGCGGCACGCCCAGGCTCGTACCCAGGCTCATGGCCGGGAGCGACGGTTGGGTCAGCCACCAGGGCAGGTGCGCGGTGCCCAGCACGGCGCCCACGATGAAGAACAGCAGCGTCACCAGCATGCGCGAAGAGCCGCCGCCGACCGTGAACAGCGTGCCCGAGCCGCACCCGCCGCCCAGCTGCATGCCCAGCCCGAAGATCGCCGCTCCGATCAGCACCGAAACCCCCACCGGCGCCGTGGCGCCTGCCAGCGGCTGGCCGAAGGGATTGCCGAGCGTCAGCAGGGGAATGAAGGCCAGGGCCGCCACCGCGATCATGAGCATCTGGGCGCGCATGGCGCCGCCGCGCTTCTCCACCACCATCCGGCGCCACCCGCCGGTGAAGCCGAAGGAGGCATGGTAGAGGGTCAGCCCCATCAGGGCGCCCACGAGAAACAGCACGGCCTGGCGCAGGTCGACCAGTTGGGCGATCGCGAACGTGCCCACCACGAGCGCCGCTCCGGCAAACGCCACCGGCCCCCTGTCGAACTGGATCAGCGGCTTTTGGGCAAACGTGCCCGCGGCAGCATCGGTCATTGCAATATTCCTGAACAAATTGGTCCGAGCCTGTCGGCCCGGACGCTACTTGGCTGGTTATGGATATGTCCACCCGCCGGTGCCCCGGCGGGTGGCAAAGGCCTTAGTTGCTTGCGACGACCGGACGCGACGGGTCGGCGGTCCACTGCGACATGGAGCCATCATAGAGCCGCACGTTCTTGAGCCCCTCCACTTCCGAAAGGCCGAACCAGGCGATCGAGGCCAGGTGCCCGGTGTTGCAGAAGGCGATGAGGCCCTTGTCGGTGGCCGCGCCCGAAGCCTTGACGAATTCGGCGATCTCGGCGGCCGAGGCGAAGGACGGGTTCTCCGGATGGTAGAACTTGTCGAAGTTGATGTTGACGGCCGTCGGCACGGTGCCGAGCTTCTGAACGGTGTTGGTCTTTTCCTTGCCGATGAACTGGGCCACCGAGCGGGCATCGATCAGGTTCGTATCGCTTTCGATGGCGTCCTGCACTTCCTTGACGTCGGCCAGCAGCTCGGGGCGGAACTCCGCCTTGAAGTCGCCCGCGGCCGGAGTTACCGCGTCGGTCGAAACCTGCGCATTGGCCTTGGTCCAGGCTGCGTAGCCGCCATCCAGAATCGTTACGGCGTCGTGGCCGAGCACCTTGAACGTCCAGTAGACGCGGGTGGCGCCACCGAATTCGGAGGCATTGGTGCCGGCCGGTATGATCACCACCTGGCTGTCATCGTTGACGCCCAGCTTGGCGATCAGCGCCTCGAGCTGCTCGGGTGCGGGCAGCATGCCGGGAATGTCGTTGACCTTCGTGCGCCAGCCATATTCCGAATAGCGGGCATTGACTGCGCCCGGCACGTGGCCGGCATCGTACGGGTTCTTGCCTTCGACCGCGTCGCGGATGTCGATGACGACCAGGCTCGGGTTGCCGAGCTGGCTGGTGAGCCAGGCGGAATCGACGAGCGGCTTGTCGGTCAGCCGTTCGGCCTGGGCCGGCAGAACCGACACCAGGGCTGCCGCGGCGAGGGTGCCCAGAAAAGACAGGCGCATGAACTTTGTCCCTATATGGAAGAAATGTTGACCTGCATTGTGCCAGAACGGGCTTTCGCGTTCGGCTGATAGCCATCCAAAGGAACGCGCCGCCGGGAAAAATCCATCTATCAGGTCGAGATTGAAGCGAAGGATTATCCTCTCGCCCCGATTTCCAGTTTCCGGTCCGGCTGGAATAATGCGAGTCAACATCTTCGGAACCCGCCCTATGTCCAGGTTATTGCTCCGCTTCGTCCTCGTTCTTGTTGCAACCTGCGGGTTGCACGTTACGGCCTTCGCGCAGGATGCCTCCACGCCATCCGCCGAGACCCAGGCCGGTGCGGTGGTGACGTCCTTCGAAAACGAGGCGCAGCTCGACGCCCTCGCGGCCAGGGGCAAGACGGTGGTTTTCTTCTTTGCGAGCTGGTGCCCCAACTGCCGCGCCACGGTCGCCGAGCTCAATGCCCGCTGGGCCGAGGTCAATCCGGACCTGACCCTCGTCATCGCCGACTACGACAAGGAGACGGCGCTCAAGGGTCGCTACGGGGTCACCTACCAGGACACCTTCGTCCTCCTCGACAGCCATGGCGAAGGCATCAAGTCCTGGAATGCGGGCGGGGTCGACGGCCTCAACGCCAACACCGCTTCCTGATGCTGCCCCAGGTCGCGCTGGCATTCCTCGCCGGCATCATCACGGTACTCTCGCCCTGCGTGCTGCCGCTCCTGCCGATCATCCTGGCAACGGCGGCGCAGGAGGGCAGGGCGCGTCCCTTCGGCGTCATCCTCGGCTTCGTCGGCGCCTTCACGCTCGCCACGCTTTCGCTCAGCTTCCTCGTGCGCGCCCTCGGCGTGCCGCCCGATCTCAACCGCACGCTCGCTGCGTCCATACTGGTCGTGCTCGGGCTGGTGCTGATCGTCCCCGCCTTCCACCACGCCTTCGAGCGTCTTGCGAGCGCGCTCGTCGCGCGCCTGCCGGTAGGGCAGGCGGGCAATGGCTTCGGTGGCGGTCTGGCAGTGGGGGCGGGGCTGGGGCTCGCCTGGAGCCCATGCGTCGGTCCCATCATGGCTTCCGTCATCACCCTGGCGCTCAACCAGCAGGTCAATGCCGGAGCGGTGGCGATCACGCTGGCCTTTTCGCTGGGTACGGCCCTGCCCATGGCCGCCATCATCCTGGGCGGCCGCAACCTCGTGCGGCGTCTCTCCTGGTTCCAGGCCAACGCCACACGCATCCAGCAGCTCATGGGTGGCCTGCTGGTGCTGACCGGACTCGCCATCTTCCTGGGCTGGGACCGCGCAATCCAGGTCCAGCTCCTCACCTGGTTCCCTGATTGGGAACTGGCGCTTACCGGCTGGGAGCCCAGGCCCTAGGCGCAGTAGATGCGATAGAGCGTCTCGAGGATCTGGCGCACGTCTTCCGAAGCAATGGAATAGTAGACCTGCTGCGCCTCGCGGCGGGTCTTCACCATGTTCCAGGCCCGGAGCTTGGAGAGATGCTGGGAGAGTGGCGACTGGGCCAGTGCCACGCGGTCTCCCAGCTCCGTCACGTTCTTCTCCCCCTCGAGCAGCTCGCACAGGATCAGCAGCCGCTTCGGGTTGGCCATGGCCGTCAGCAGAATTGTTGCTTCCTCGGCCTTGCTTTCCAGCTTTGCGATTTCCATCTTGATCATATTCGAACGTTCTAATATACGAATGGGCGTGTGAGCAATATCACCCCGATCGGCCACACTTTCAAGGAGCAATGATGAATCGCATGGCACAGGCTTGGAAAGCGGAGGCGGCGCTGCCGGCCCGCCGGCCCGGTCAGGCGGCATTTGCTCCGAATGCCGCCGGTCGGCTTTCCATCCATCCAGGTTCTTGTTCAATGACGGAATTCACCCCCCTGATGTCGCTTGCGGGCGGCTCACTGATCGGCCTTTCCGCCGTGCTGCTTATGGCCTTCCATGGCCGCATCGCCGGCATGACCGGCATTCTCACCGGCATGCTGCCGCCGGTCGCCACCGATTGGCCCTGGCGCATCGCCTTCCTTGCCGGCGCGGTTGCCGCTCCGGCCCTGATCCTGGCCGCTACCGGCCAGTCGGTCGATTTCTCCAGCCCCGTGCCCGCTCCCTGGCTCGTGCTGGGCGGCCTGGTCGTGGGCATTGGCGTCTACTTCGGCGGTGGCTGCACCTCCGGCCACGGCGTCTGCGGCATCGCGCGACTTTCGCCGCGCTCGATCGTAGCCACGCTCACCTTCATGGCCACCGCCGCGGCCTCCGTTTTCGTCCTCCGTCACGTGCTGGGGGCCTTCTGATGACCCGCGTTCTCACCGCCGCCTTCATCGGCCTCATATTCGGTACCGGCATCGCGCTTTCCGGTATGATCAACCCGGCCAAGGTTCTAAACTTCTTCGACCTTGCCGGGGCATGGGATCCTTCGCTGGCCTTCGTCATGGCCGGCGCGCTGGCCGTGACCGCCCTTGGCTACCGCTTTGTGCTCAAGCGCAGCCGGCCGGCGCTCGATACGCGCTTCCACCTGCCGGCCAAGCGCAGGCTCGATGTTCCGCTGGTGGCCGGTTCGGCCGCGTTCGGCATCGGCTGGGGGATGACCGGTTTCTGCCCGGGTGGCGCCATTCCGGCGCTTGGCCTGGGTGAAAGTTCAGCCTGGCTCTTCGTTGCCTCGATGGCCGTAGGCATCGCAGCAGCCCGATTGGTGAGGAACGCGCTCGTGGCGCGCGTGCCTCAGACTGCCTGACCCAAGGAGAATGAAATGACCTCGGTTCCCTTTACCCCTGATCTCTCGATCAAGCCCGAAGTCGTCGCGTTCTTTGACGCGCCGACCAACACCATCAGCTACATCGTGCACGATCCGTCGTCCGATGCCTGCGCGGTCGTCGATTCCGTGATGGATATCGACTACGCCGCCGGCCGCATCACCTATGACGGCGCCGACCGCATCGTCGAGTACATCAAGGCGCACGGCTGGAAGCTGGAATGGCTGATCGAGACGCATGTCCATGCCGATCACCTCTCGGGTGCTCCCTATATCCAGAGCAAGCTGGGCGGCAAGCTCGGCATCGGCGAGAACATCACCATCGTCCAGGACACCTTCGGCAAGATCTTCAACGAAGGCACCGAATTCCAGCGCGATGGCTCCCAGTTCGACCGTCTGTTCAAGGATGGCGACAGCTACACGATCGGCAACATGACGGCCTATGCCATGCACACGCCTGGCCATACCCCGGCCTGCATGACCCATGTCATCGGTGACGCCGCCTTCGTGGGCGACACCCTGTTCATGCCCGATGGCGGCTCGGCCCGTGCCGATTTCCCCGGCGGCGATGCGCGCACGCTCTACCGCTCCATCCAGCGCGTCCTCTCGCTACCGCCCGAGATGCGGCTCTTCATGTGCCACGACTACGGCCCGAACGGTCGCGACATCCGCTGGGAAACCACGGTTGCCGACGAGCGCGAGCACAACATCCATGTCGGCCACGGCACCACCGAGGACGATTTCGTGGCCATGCGCGAAGCGCGCGACGCCACCCTCGCCATGCCCAAGCTCATCATTCCCTCCCTGCAGGTGAACATGCGCGCCGGCAAGCTTCCGCCCAAGGACGAGGACGGCAAGGTGTTCCTCAAGGTCCCCGTCAACGGGCTCTAGCCGAACGAAAGACTTGACCAAATGAATATCCGCAAGATCGACGACCAGTTCTCCATCGCCGGCCAGATCGCCCCTGAAGACGTCAAGGCGCTCGCCGAGGCAGGCTATAAGGCCATCCTGTGCGCGCGCCCCGACGATGAGGACCCGGGCCAGCCCAGCTTCGCCGCCATCGCGGCCGAGGCTGCGCGGCACGGGCTCAAGGCCGCGCACGTGCCGGTCTCCGGCATGCTCGGGGAGGGACAGCTTATCCGCTTCGAGCAGGCCATGGCCGAGTTCGAGCGCCCCGTTTTGGGCTATTGCCGGTCCGGTGGCCGGGCTGGTTCCCTCTACGCCGCCCTCAGCGAGTAGTCTCGATGCTCAAGACCTACCTCCCCATCCTCGATTGGGGCCGACGCTATGATCGGCAGGCGTTCGGCAGCGATCTCATCGCTGCCCTGATCGTCACGATCATGCTCATTCCCCAATCCCTGGCCTATGCCCTCCTGGCGGGGTTGCCGCCAGAAGTGGGTCTTTACGCCTCGATCCTGCCGCTCATCGCCTACGCGATCTTCGGCACCTCCTCGGCCCTGGCCGTCGGACCGGTGGCGGTGGTCTCCCTGATGACCGCCGCCGCAGTCGGACGCCTCGCGGCCGAGGGCACTGCCGACTATGCCAGCGCCGCCATCGTGCTGGCGCTGCTCTCGGGCGGCATGCTGGCGCTGATGGGCCTCTTCCGGCTCGGCTTCATCGCCAATTTCCTCTCGCACCCGGTGATCTCCGGCTTCATCACCGCCTCGGGCCTCATCATCGCCACCAGTCAGATCGGTGGGCTGCTGGGCATCAAGGCCGATGGCCACGCGCTGCCCGATCTCGTGACCTCGATCCTTTCCAATCTCGGTCATATCAACCTTTACACCCTCGCCATCGGCGCCCTCTCGCTCGGCCTGCTCCTCTGGATCCGGCTCGATCTCAAGAACTGGCTCGATCGCTTCGGCGTCGCCAAGGGCGTGGCCAAGATCGTCGTGCGCGCCGGCCCCGTCTTCGTCATCGCCCTCACCATGACCCTCTCAGTGGTCTTCGATTTGGGCGGCAAGGGCGTGGCGCTGGTAGGTGATGTGCCCCAAGGGCTGCCGATTCTCGCCATCCCCGGCATTTCGCTCGATATGATCGAGGCCCTGGCGCTGCCCGCGCTCATCATCTCGATCGTCGGCTTCGTCGAATCGATCTCGGTGGCTCAGACCCTGGCCGCCAAGCGCCGCGAGCGCATCGAGCCCAATCAGGAGCTCATCGCCCTGGGCGCCTCCAACCTTGCCGCAGGCATTGGTGGCGGCTACCCGGTCACCGGCGGCTTCGCCCGCTCCGTGGTCAACTTCGATGCCGGCGCCGCCACGCCCGCCGCCGGCGCCTTCACCGCCATCGGCATTGCCGGGGCCACCTTGCTGCTCACCCCGTTCCTGGCCGTCCTCCCCAAGGCGACCCTTTCCGCCACCATCGTCATTGCCGTCCTCACTCTGGTTGATTTCGGCATGCTCAAGCGCGCCTGGGCCTATTCGCGTGCTGATTTCGCCGCCGTGGCGGCCACCATTGCCGGCACGCTCCTGCTCGGGGTCGAAGTCGGCATCCTGCTGGGTGTCGGCACCTCGATCCTCGTCTTCCTCTATCGTTCCTCCAAGCCCCATGCCGCCATCGTCGGCAAGGTGCCGGGCACCGAGCACTACCGCAACGTCAAGCGCCATGCCGTCGAGACCGTGCCGGGCGTGCTCTCCATCCGCGTCGATGAGAGCCTCTACTTCGCCAATGCGCGCTACCTCGAGGACCTGATCTACAACCAGGTTGCCTCCAACCCCGAGGTCACCGACGTGGTCCTCATGTGCTCGGCCATCAACGCCGTGGACATGTCGGCGCTCGAAAGCCTCGAGGCCATCCGCGTGCAACTGGGCGACATGGGCGTGCGGCTGCACCTGTCCGAGGTCAAGGGCCCGGTCATGGACCGACTCGTCGGCACCGAATTTCTCGAGCACCTTTCGGGCCGCGTCTACTTGAGCCAGCACCAGGCGATGCAGGCTCTCGCCGCCGAGCCGTCACGGCAGCACGAACCCGCCTGACCCCCGGTTATCCGGGCACTGTGGCGGGCGCGCAACCATTTGCGCCCGCCTCCTGCGGCCCCGTTTGAACGAACGGCGCGGCGGCCAAAAGCCTCTCCTAGAACCAGCGACACAACACCGATCTTCACCTCGGGCAATCGCGCATTGCCCGTCGCCGGCTGCGCTCGCCGTCGGCTGACCTGACCTGGAGAAATGCATGTCGCAGCAGTCTTTTGGATGTCTCAGTCCCTATATCGTCGCGCGCCGCCGCCGCCGGCACGTGCTGCTGCTCGGCGGCGTGTCGCTGGCGGCCGTCATGCTCGCCGTTCCGTCCCGCGCGGCGTCCTACACCTATAACGACGGGGATGAGGAGACCAATCCGATCGCCCTTTCGGCCGGCGGCGACAGCTTCACCACTGGCGTCGACGTCTCCGCCACCATTTCCGGCGTCGTTTCCGGCGTCGGCTCGTTCAGCAAGCTCGGCGATGGCGTGCTCACCCTTTCAGGGGACAACACCTATTCGGGCGGCACCAATCTCAATGCCGGCGTGCTCGACCTCAAGCACGACAATGCCCTGGGCAACGGGATCGTCGTCTTCAACGGCGGCGCTCTCAGGTTCTCCGCTGCTGCCCCGATGACGCTCGCCAACGACATGTTCTTCAGCGCCAGCGGCACCGCCATGGACACAACGCAGAACACCACCCTGACCGGCGTAATGGCCGGTACGGCCACGTTGTACAAGCGCGGCTCGGGCACGCTCGCCCTGTCCGGCGCCAATACGTTCACCGGCGGCGTGATTGTCCAGGGCGGGCAGCTCCATCTTCTCAATGACAACGCGCTGGGTACGGGAACCCTCTACAACTCCAACCTCGCATCCACCATTGGCTTTGCCGATGGCGTGAACATTGCAAACAACATCGTTGCCAATGCCGGTACCTATCTGTGGGTTGGCCCGGGCGTCGCTGCCTATTCCGGCATTGTCTCCAGCACCGCGGGCGCCTTCTATTTGTCCAAGTCGGGCGCCGGGGAACTCGTCCTCACCGGCAAGGTGGGCTCGAGCATCACCGTCAACGTCAATCAGGGCATCCTGACGGCGGGCGCGGAAAATGTGCTCAACGAGGGCGGCGCCTATACGCCTTTGGCCGGCGCGACCTTGCGGCTCTACGCCAACCAGCGCATCGCGGCGATCACCGGCGAAGGCACCATTGATCTTGGCTCGAGCAAGCTTGAGATATCCTCCGGTCCGATGGCCATGGACTTCAAGGGCGCCCTGGTGGGCGACGTGGATGCCGAACTGGTCAAGAGCGGCGGTAGCAGCCTGACACTGTCCGGCAACGGCTCCGGCTATGGCGGACGCATCAGCCTCCAGGGTGGCTACTTGCATGTGGAGGGCGATTTCGCCGGCACGCCAGTCTTTGTCACCGGAGGCCGTTTCCAGGGCAGTGGCACCGTCGGCGATGTCTTCATCGATGCTGGCACGCTTTACGGCGTCGATGGCAGCACCCTGTCGATGCGCGATCTCTCGATGACCGGGAACACCATCGTTGATGCGCGCCTGGGAGCCGAGAACGCCACCGCGCTCTTCGATGTCGCTGGCGACCTCACGCTCGATGGCACCATCAACGTCACCAACGTCGGCGGCTTCGGGCAGGGCATCTATCGCATCTTCACCTATGGCGGCGCGCTTGATGACCGTGGTCTCGAACTCGGCACGATCCCGGAGGGCTATGACGCCGACAATCTCGCCGTCCAGACTTCCGTTGCCGGCCAGGTGAATGTTGTGGCCGACTCGCCCGACTACGGCCCGGTGCTCTTCTGGGACGGCGACGATGTCGCCAACCACAACAATCGCCGCGTGGATGGCGGCGACGGCGTCTGGCGTCGCGGCGGCAACGCCTTCACCGACGCCAACGGCATTGCCAACGGGTCGATGTACCCCCACCCGGGCTTTGTCGTCTTTACCGGCCAGGCCGGCAACGTCAGCGTCGTCACCGGGTATGGTGAAATCCACCCCGACGGCATGCAGTTCGCCGTCGATGGCTACCGCATCTCGGGTGAACTGATCTCCTGGGACGCCGGTGATCGCATCGTCCGCGTTGGCGACGGCACCACTGCAGGCGCCGGCTACACCGCTGAGATCGCCAACCAGATCGGCGGCCCCGGCCGCCTGGTCAAGACCGACCTGGGCACCCTTATCCTCTCGGGTGAGAATGCCTACAGCGGCGGTACGCTGGTCCAGGACGGCACGCTCCTGGTCAACGGCTCCATCCTCGATGTCGAAGTCGGCGTCGACGGGCGCCTGGGCGGCACCGGCACCATCGAGAACGACGCCAACGTGCTGGGCACGCTTGCCGCCGGTAACTCCATCGGCACCCTCACCATCGAGGGCGACCTGACCATGGCCGCCGGCTCGCGCCTAGAAGTCGAGGTCGACGCCCTGGGCAATGCCGACCGCATCGACGTCACCGGCGTCGCCCATCTCGAAGGCGGCGAAGTCGTGACCCTCGCCAGCGGCGGCGACTATGCGGACGCCACCACCTACACCATCCTCACCGCCGAAGGCGGCGTGGAAGGTGAGTTTGAGGGTGTCAGCTCCAACCTGGCCTTCCTCGACGCCGCCCTTGCCTATGGCGACAAGGACGTCCAGCTCACGCTGACCCGCAACGGCGTCACCTACGGCAATGTCGGGGAGACCCGCAACCAGGTCGCCACCGGCGAGGCAGTCGAAGCCCTGGCCGCCGGCAACGGCATCTATGATCGCGTCCTGACCCTGAGCGCCGCAGACGCCCGCATGGCCTTCGATCGCCTCTCGGGCGAAGTCCACGCTTCCGCCAAGGGCGTCCTCGCCGTCCAGAGCCGTGACCTGCGTGACGCCATGTCCGATCGCGTCGGTGCCGCGTTCGAAGCGCTCGGCCTGCCCGAGCAGAGCCAGGCCTTCGGCCCCGCCTTCTGGACCGCGGGTTCGGCTTCCGCCGGCAGCCTCAAGAGCGACGGCAACGCCGCCGGTCTCACCTACAACGCCGGCAACCTCTTCATGGGCGCCGACGCCATGTTCAATCAGGATTGGCTGCTCGGCTTCGCGGTCGGTTACGGCCAGACCTCGCTGGGCATCGGTGACCGTTCCTCGACGGCATCTTCGGGCAACTACCACGTCGGTGTCTATGGCGGCGGCGAGGTCGGCGACTTCACCTTCAAGTTCGGCGCCGGCTACACCCACCACGACATCAAGACTTCGCGCGATGTCGAGTTCGCCGGGTTCGATGAAACCCTCACCGCCAAGTACAATGGCGGCACCGGCCAGGTCTTTGGTGAAGTGGGCCACAAGTTCCGCTTCGACAGCGGCCTGATCGTCGAGCCTTATGCCAACCTGGCCCTGGCCAACGTCTACACCGGCTCCTACGCCGAAGAGGGCGGCTCGGCTGCGCTCGCCTCCAGCGGCGGCGGCTTCACGGCGGCCACGGTTACCCTCGGCGTTCGCGGTTCCCAGCAGTTCGTCATCGGCGATGGCACCAAGGCCAACGTCACCGGCGCCATCGGCTGGACCCATACCGCGGCCACCACGCCTCAGACCGAGCACGCCTTCGCCGGCGGCAACACCTTCACCGTTGCCGGTGCTCCGATCCAGGGTGACAGCCTCTTCCTCAAGGCCGGCGTCGGCATCGAGCTGAGCGAGAATGCCGATCTCAACATCGGTTACGCTGGCCAGTTCGGATCGCAGGGACAGAGCCACGGCATCAAGGGCGGAATTTCAGTCAAATTTTAACGATTGAGACACCCCCGAATGCAGGAAAGGCGGCCGTTTGGCCGCCTTTTTTCGTTCACCAGGCACTGTCGGAAACGGGCGACTAATCCCCACCCTCGACCTGCACCACCACCGCGCTGCGCGCCAGCAGCGCCACCAGCTCCTGCTGGCGGCTGACCTGTGCCTTGCGGAAGATGTTGCGCAGGTGGAACGCGAAGGTGGTCGTGGTGATCCCCATGTCCGCCAGGATCTGGTTGGCCTGGTGCCCTCGCGCCAGCGCCGTCGCCACCCGCGCTTCGGTCGGCGTGAACCCGTAGAGCCGGGCCACCAGCCGCTCCGACAGCGGAGGAGGGGCGTTGGTATCGATCAGGAAGGCCGCAGCGCTCGCGCCGCTCGGCGTTCCGCCCCGGCCCAGGCTGATGAACTGGACGATGAGCGGATGCTCGGCATCCTGGGAGATCGTGAGGAACTCGGAGTTCTCCCCTTCGTCGATCGCCTTGGCCAGCGCCGCCCGCAGCAGGCTCGCCTCGGCGGGCGATTGCACCTGCAGCTTGCTGTTCGAGATCGCCAGGCCCTTGCCGAGCACGCCCTTCGATTGCGGGTTGGCGTAGATGACGTTCCTGCCCGCATCGAACAGCAGCACGCCCATGGACACCCGGTCGAACGCCGTCGTCAGGTCGTTGAGGCCCCGCTGCAGGGCCCGCGCCACCTCCTGCGCCCGCCGTTGCTCGGCCTGCGCGTTGGCGGAAGCCTTGACGCGATCGACCTGGTCGAGCCGCGACTTGACGGTGATCAGCATGAGGTCGAAATCGACCGGCTTGGTCAGGTAGTCGTCCGCCCCGGCGCTCCGCCCCTCGATCACGGCGATCCGGTCCGAGAGGGCGGTCAGGAAGACGAAAGGAACGTCGGCCAGCTCCGGCCCGCGCGCACGCACTTCGCGCAGCAGCTCATAGCCCCCCATCCGCGGCATGGTGATGTCGCAGAGCACCAGGTCCGGCACGCACGTCTCCAGCACCGCCAGAGCCGCGACGCCGTCATCGGCCTCGACCACCTCGTAGCCCGCCTCGACCAGCTCCTCCACCACGTTGGTGCGCAGCTGGCGCTCGTCCTCCACGCAAAGGATCAACCGACGCTCGGCGGGAGCGCTTTGGACAGTCATGCTATGGCCTCGGCAGGTGCAATCGACAAGGGAAGGCGAAGCGTAAAGACCGTGCCCCCATCCGGTCCGTCGGAAACGGCGATATCGCCACCGTGCAGGCGCGCGATCTGGCGCGACACGTAAAGGCCCACGCCCGTTCCCGGAAAAGTCGTGGTGTTGCTGGCGCGGAAGAAGCGCTCGAAAAGCCGGTCCCGGTCCTCGACCGGTATCCCGACGCCCCGGTCCGCGACGCTGATCGTCACCCAGCCCTCCGCCTCCGCGGCGGTAACAGTAACGGGCTCGTCGGCCGGCGAATACTTGAGCGCGTTCCCCACCAGGTTCGTGATCACCTGGTCGAGCAGCAGCGCGTCGCACGTCACGGTCGCGCCGAGCCCGGATGCATCGAGCTGGATATCGCGCGCCGGCTCCACCACCGCAAAGCGGGTCCGCACCTGTTCGAGCAACCCGGCCAGGTCCACTTCGTGCAGCGACAGCGCCATCTCGCCCGAGTCCAGCCGCGCGGCGCTGAGCGTACTGTCCATCAGTTGCGCCAGGCCCGTCACCGCCTGCCGGATGGTTCCGGCGCGCCCCAGCAACTCCTCGCGGTCCATCTGCGCATGGCGGCGCATGATGCGCTGGACCGTGGAATCGATGATGGCCAGCGGCGTGCGGAACTGGTGGGACACCATCGAGATGAAGTCGCGATAGACCTCGCGCAACTGCCGCTCGCGCAGGGCCTCGTAGCGCTGCGTCACGTCCCGGACGATGATGATCCCGCCGATCGTGTTCCCCTTGAGCTGGATCGGGCAGATCGTGTGCTCGAGATAGGCCCCGCTCTCGGAAAGCTGGGCGGGAAGGTAGGTCGTGCCGCCTTCGAGCGTTGCGGCGAGCAGGTCGGACGTCAGCGCCCCGTCCGGCGAAAATCCCTCACGCAGCAGCGGCTTGCCCAGTATGTCCGCCGCCTCGACGCCGAACATCTTGGTCATGCCCTCGTTCCAGTGCGTGCAGTTGCACTGTCCGTCGAAGGCGCAGATGCCTTCCCCACTCGATTCGAGCAGCAGCGACAGGAAGTTCTTCTCCCGCCGCAGCGTCGCCTCCGCGCGGTCCGCCTGGCGCAGGCTGCCGATCAGCCGGAACACCAGGAAGCTGCCGGTCAGCGTGATCCCGAGCACGGCGATAATGACTTCGCCCAGCGTCTGGCTGTAGCGGGCCCGCCGGTCGCCTTCCTCGACGCTGCTCTTGATCATCAGCTCGTTGCCGACCGACCCGAGCGAAACCACGTGCTGCGGCATGATCCTGGCGAGCCGCCGGTTGTAGCGGTCCACCTCGTTGCCCGAGCTCAGGATCAGCGGCTCCATGCTCAGGAGACTTGCCTTCGCCCGCTCGATGACGCTCGAACCGCCGATCTCGGCGATCCGCTCGCCGAACGCCCCTTCCTCGAGCAGTTGCAGGCGGCTGAGCGCCACGTCGAAACGCAGGCTCACCTCTTCGCCCGAGGGGGCGTTCAGTGGATTGGTGGCGTTGAGCAGGCGCTGGATTTCGTACTGGGCCTGGCCCACCGCCCAGACCACGCCCTCCTTGGAGCCCGCATGGGTGTCGCGCTCGACCTCGACCAGGCGCAGCAGTGCAAACACCAGCAGCACGGCGAAGGCCGATACGGCCAGCGCCACGCCAACGACTTCCACCGTGCGACCGCCCGGCAGCCTCACGGCAGCAACAGCCGGTTCATCTGCCACACCCAGCGATGCTCGAGCCGTTCATCGGCCAGCTCGGGGACGGCGTCGCGCGGATAAATGATCCAGAGCGGACCCTTGTCGCGCCGGGTGAGGGGAACGCCATCCATGCTCCAGGCAAAGATCACGTCATAGTTCTCGAAGTCGGAAATCGGGATGCTCGCCGTATAGTCGTTGAGGGCCCGCGCCACGACCGAGGTTGAGCCGACGGGCCCCATTTCCGCCAGCACAGCGCGCGCCAGAACTCCCTCGAAGCGATGAACGCCCGTCGTCCAGCTCGTGCTGGTCTCGATTGTGGTCACGCCCAGTGCCATCAGGTCCGAGCGTGTGAAGAACCGAGAGTTCGCGACCCGGCCGCTGACCTCCAGGATCACCGCGTCGGCATTGCCGGCCGCAGCCAGGCCGCTCCCCGCCGGGAGCGCGCCGGCGCAGGCCAGGGCCGTCAGTCGTGCCAGCAACCAGCGACGGTCGACCTGCTCGAACATCGATGTCCTTCCAGAGGGCGGTGCGAAGGCACCGTAGTAGTCGGGCGACATTGGGATCAATGCCCGCCGAGCATAGACGAGAAAAATTGTGCCCAACCCGTCAGGAACAACGGGGCGCCTGCCGATTGGCCCTGCCTATGTGCCCCCGACAAGAATTCGGAGACGACAAATGGTTCTCGGTATCGGCTGGGCGACCTGGCTGACCTGGCTGCTGGTGGCTTTCTTCATCGGCGATGGCATCATGAGCGCAATCGGGCCGGAGCCCATGCGCGCTTCTTTCGTCAATTGGGGCTTCCCATCCTGGTGGCACCTGGTCAATGCGGTGGTCTGTCTGGCGGTGGGCCTGCTGCTGCTCTTTCCGGCAACGCGCCCGTTCGGCTTCCTCCTGGGTTTCCTCGAGTGCTTCGCCGTCTTTGCCACGCTCATCCGCCACGGCGAATATGCCCACCTGCCGCCGGGCGTTGTGCTCTTTGCAGTGCTGGTCCTGGCCTACTGGGGCAATTACGGGCTCAAGCTGCCTGCTAACGCGGCTGTGTAGGCCGGGGCGCTTCACAACCACTGAAATCTCGACAAATATCGGCGCGTACCTGCCCTCAGCACGATGGTCCCCGTTGAAGCGCGTCGCCCCCTTTATCATCGCCTTTAGCGCGGCCGGCCTCACCATGGGGCCGGCCGCAGCCATGACCCTGAACGTGGCGACCTTCGCCGAAGCCATCACCGTGTTCCCCAAGGCCTTCGAGGGTTGGGATGTCGTTGCCATCGGCGACTGCCTGGAAGGTCTCGTGACCGAAGACGCGGCGGGCCGGGCCATACCCGGCCAGGCGCAGTCCTGGACGGTTTCGGACGATGGGCTCACCTATACTTTCCGCCTGCGCCCGGATGCCATGTGGTCCGACCACACGCCGGTGGTGGCGCAGGATTTCGTCACTGCGTTCCGCTGGCTTTTCGATCCTTCCAATGCTGTCGAATATGCCAGCCTGCAGTTCCAGATCCGCAACGCCGCCGCCCTCGCGCAGGGAACCATCGCGGATATGTCCCAGCTCGGCGTTTCGGCGCCCGACGAGCATACCCTGGTGCTCCAGCTCGATAGCCCCACCCCTTATTTCCTTGAGGCCCTGACGCATTACTCGGCCTACCCGGTCCCCACCGCCCGGTTCGAGCGGCTCGGCGAAGCCTGGCTCACGCCCGAGAACGTCGTCTGCAACGGCCCTTTCACCATCCAGGAGAAGCAGCCCGGCGGGGTCATTCATTCCCTCAGGTCGACCACCTATTACGACCGCGCCAACGTCGCCGCCGACGAGGTCTACTACCACTCCTTCACCGACCTATCGCGAGGCCTTGAGATGTTCGAGAAGGGCGATATCGATCTCGTCATCGCCCTGCCGCGCGAGGCCAATGCCTGGGTCCAGGCTCACGTGCCTGATGAGAGCCGGGTGGAGCCGTTCCTCGGGGTCTATTATTTCGTCCTCAACCAGGACAAGCCGCCCTTCGACAAACCCGAGATCCGCCGGGCCCTGTCGATGGCCATCGACCGCGACCGCATCGATCCCTTCGGCCTCGATACGCCCGAACTCTCGGCCTATGGCTGGGTTCCCGAAGGCACCGCCGGCTACCCCGCCTTGCCACCCTTCGAGCCCGACTGGGCCGGCTGGCCGATGGATCAGCGCCGGGTCTGGGCCACCGCGGCCCTCGCCAAATATGGCTATACGTCCGCTCATCCCCTCACCGTCCAGCTCCGCTACAGCACGGTGAGCGATGACAGCCATCAGCGCATTGCCATGGCAGTCGCCGCCATGTGGGACGCCATCGGCGTGCGCACCGAACTGGTGAGCGCCAGTGTAGAGGATCACTTCAACGCCCTGCGGACGGGCAATTTCGACGTCGGCCGCGCCAGTTGGCTGCTCGATATCTCCGACCCCTCGGACGTGCTCGATATCATGTCGAAGCACTCCGACTACAACTTCGGCGGCTACTCCAACCCCGACTACGAGGCGCTGCTCGCGTCTGCCGCAAATGAGCGGAATCTGAGCAAGCGCGCCGATCTGCTTCGCAGCGCCGAGGAACTGGCGGTCGCCGACACGGCGGCGATCCCCATCTACTGGTTCTCGATCCAGAACCTGGTGTCGCGCTCGCTCGAGGGGGTCGTCCACAACCCCAAGAACGTCCACCGCAGCCGCTGGATCAGCAAGAAGGACTAGCGGGCGCTAGAGGCTGTGCTGGCTCGGGGGAACGTCCGCCACCATCAGCAGGTTGCCGTCCGGGTCTTTGAAGGTGAAGAACATCCCGTCCACGATCGGGCCGAGCGCATCGACGCCCAGCGCCGCGCATCTCGCATGGGCCGCTGGCAGGTCGCGGCTGTTGAAGTGAAAGGCCGGCTTGCCGTCATGGGGGCCGCCGAAATCCTTGCTGTCGAGCACCAGCCCGCTCCCCGCCCGCATCGGAACCACCCAGAGGTGGCCGAAAAGGATGTCGCCGGTCGGCTCACGGCCCAGGAGGGCGCAATACCAGTCGCGAGCCGCGGCAATGTCGCTGACCGGGATGAAAATCGCCCCGACTTCGTTGTGAACGGGGCTGGATAGGCTTTCGAGGAATGCATCCATCTCGGGGGTCGAGATGCCCAGGAAGAGCTGGTGCGGCGGTGCGGACAACGCCGGGTCATAGCCGAAATCGAGCTTGAGATCGTTCGCCGCAAGGCCGTTCGCCTCGGCATGGGCATAGAGCTCGCCGAACGCCTCGGCGATGCCCTCGAGCGGGCCCACATGGGTCTGGGTCAGGAAGCGGCCGGCGGGCAAGGCCAACTGGACCGTGCCCGGGGGCAGGGGTGTCGAGCCGTCGGCTAGAAAGCCGACGATTTCGCGAAACTGCCCCTCGCGTGGCGGCAGGCTGACCTCGACGAACTGCACTTCGCCTTCGACAGCGGCGAACAATTGGCGCCATGCCCGCGGAACGAATTGCGACAGCTGCTCGAATCGAGCGTCGACCGGGAGGCCCACGATCGTTTGGGCCGGAAAATCCACGAGAGTAATCGCCATGACCTGCTCCGGCTCCGAGGTGCGGGAATGACGAAAACATTACGTAAAACAGGCCGCTAGGCAACGGCCTCGTTCAACCTTGATGCCCGCCCTTACCTGGCGGATTCGTCCAGGCCCAGCTTGGCCAGGGTAGCCTGGCTCGGCCGGCGATGCTGGCGGGCCGCGGCGGTGGCCTCGCGCGCACCCTCGAGGACATTGAGCGCCGAGCGCAGCTTTTCCATCAGCGGATTGGTCATTTGTGAATGTCTCCTAACACGCTGAAATCTGGGGCCAATCGCGGGGCGGGAGAAGGGCCGATTGCGCGCCTCAGCCATTCCGCTCGCGCATGGCCGCTTGACTCGCGAAATCCACTTAGGACATATGACATATGTCATGAGTCAGAAGGGGCAGTTATGGCCAACTTGTTTAGCGTTGAGGGCAAGGTCGCGATCGTCACGGGAGGTCTTGGCCAGTTGGGGCGGTCGTTCGTTGCGTCCCTGGCCGATGCCGGTGCGAAAGTGGCGGTGTTCAGCCGTCGCCCGATCGAGCAGGAAGCGCTGGCCGAATTGTTTCCCGATCATCTCGACAACATCCGCGTCTACGTCGCCAGCGTGACCGACAAGGAAGCGCTCGAGGCGGCGACCGAAGCGCTCTGCGCCGAATGGGGCGTGCCGCACATCCTGGTGAACAATGCCGGCATCGACTCCAAGCCCAACGGCGCGGCCGAGCAGAACGGTCCCTTCGAGACCTATCCCCAGAAGTACTGGGATGAGATCATCGACGTGAACCTGACAGGCGTGATGCTGTGCTCCCAGGTCGTGGGTGCGCGCATGGCTGCCGAAGGGCGCGGCAGCATCATCAATGTCGGCTCCATCTACGGGCTCGTCTCGCCCAACCAGGCGCTCTATGCCTACCGCGAGAAGCGCGATGGCGTGCCGTTCTTCAAGGCGGTTTCCTACGCCGCCTCCAAGTCCGGCCTGCTCAACCTCACCCGCTACGTGGCGACCTATTGGGCGCCCAAGAACGTGCGCTGCAACCTGATCTCGTTCGGCGGCGTCAAGACCGGCAGCTTCGACAAGGAATTCATCGATGCGTTCCTCGAGCGCGTGCCGATGGGCCGGCAGGCCCAGGTTTCCGAGTATAACGGGGTGATCCAGTTCCTCGGCTCGGACGCGTCTTCCTACATGACCGGCTCGAACGTGGTCGTGGATGGCGGGTTTACCGCATGGTGAGCGAACCCGCGCCGTTCCCGGATCGAGGCAAGCTTCATGCTGCCGTGGTTGCGGCATTCGAGGCGCGGATTCTTTCCGGCGAGCTCAAGGTGGGAGATCGTCTCCCATCCGAAGCCGAGATCGGCCGGCAATACAACATCAGCACGCGCTCGGTGCGCGAAGGGTTGCAGATCCTTGAGACCAAGGGTCTGGTGCGGCGGCGCCATGGCGAGCGGGCTGAGGTAGTGCGCGACGATGTCGGGCAGTTCCTCGGCTCGCTCGCAGAGACGGTGCGCGCGCTCTTCGCCCGCGATGCCGACTACCTCGTCCAGCTCATGGATGTGCGGCGCATGTTCGAGCTCGAAGTCGTCGGGCGGCTCGCCGCGGGCGAGGGGGTGCTGGACGGCGACATCGCCAAGGCCCTCGAAAGCATGCGCGACGCGGCCGAACGCCAGGACTTCACCGACTACGCTACCGGCGACGCGGCCTTCCACAAGGCCCTCGTCCAGGCGTTGGGCAACGAAATTCTCTCTACCGTCTACGGCAATCTCTACGCGCTGATCACCGACGTCATCCGCGTCACCAGCCGCGTTCCGAGCAAGACCATGCGCGAAGGCGTGGCCGAGCACGAGTACATCTTCGCCCTCATCAAGGCAGGAAACGCAGCCGGCAGCCAGAGTGCCATGCGCGAGCACATCGACAACAGCACCGCCTATCTCCAGCAGGCGATAAGCGCTGCCAAGAACCAGCAGAACGGACCAACCAAATGAGTGATTACGACTACAACAACGTGGACTGGGCCGCGATCAAGCGCCTGTCGCAGTGGTATTCCGGCGACATCCACGATGTGCTCGACGACTACACCTACGGCTACCTCGCCGGGATCACCCCGTTCGGCGTTCTCAAGCCCGGTCAGGTCGTCTGCGGGCCCGTCTCGACGGTCCTCTACGAACCCAGCACCCGCAAGGGCCAGCCCCAGGACATCTACCACGGCGCCATCGATGCGGTGGTTCCCGGCGGCATCCTGATGGTGGATTCCTCCTGCGCCGAAGGCTCGGGCACCGGTGAGCTGATGTCCACGGGCGCCAAGACCAAGGGCGCTGTCGCCACCATCGTCAACGGCACCGTTCGCGATCTCGCCGAGGTCCGCAAGCTCGACTACCCCCTCTTCGCCAAGGGCATGAGCCCGGTGGGCGTCTCCGGGCGCATGGAGCCTGCCAAGGCGCAGATCGAACTCGATATCGGCGGCGTGCGCGTGCGTCCGGGAGACGTGATCTTTGCCGACGTCACCGGCGTGGTCGTCATCCCGCACGAACTGGTGGGCGTCATCGCCGATGCCGCTGACAGGAACGGGCAGGGCGAGGCTTTTGCGCGCCAGCGCATTCTCTCGGGCGAAAAGCTCCGCGACGTGTGGCCGGTCGGCTCGACCGGTCCCGTCTGATCAGGGCCCGGGGCGGCTTGCCGCCCCTTCGGCCGCTCGGGAGGAGCCGGATGGTTGGACTAGCGAACATAGCCCAGGCGCTGGGAAATCAGGTTGGCGTGGTAGATCACCACCTTGTTGAGCTCGTCGATCTCGCTCAGCGGAAGTTGCCAGGCGGGGCTGCTGACGCTGATTGCGGCGAACACGGCTCCGGACTGGTTGCGGATCGGCGCGCCGACGCAACGCAGTCCCGGCTGGTGCTCGCCCTCGTCGATGGCAAATCCCCGTTCGCGCGTCGTCGCCAGCTCGCGTTCGAGGCTGGCCCGGTCGGTTATCGTGGTTTCGGTGTAGCGCTTGAGCCCCGCGTCCACGACGCGCTCGAGCACTTCCAGGGGCTGGTAGGCGAGGATGGCCTTGCCCACGCTCGTGCAATAGGCCGGGGAATTCTCGACCATCGTAGCCGGCACGCTGCCGTCGGCATGGGACTCGGTGCGCTGGATGACCACCGCGCTCAGCCCGTCGAACACCGCCAGGTGCACCGCGTGACCAGTCAGCCGGTTGAGGGCGTCGACGATGGCGCGCCCCTCGCGGTGAAGTTCGAGATTGGCCAGGACGATGTTGCCGAACTCGAAGAGCCGCAGGCCCAGCCGGTAATGGTCGCGTTCCCGGTCCTGCTCGACGAACCCGACTTCCCGCATGGCGGCGAGCAGCCGGTGCGTGGTCGACCGGGGGTATCCGGTCCGGGCGCAGATATCGGCCAGCGACAGGGTGCGATGGCTCGTCGAGAAGCACTCGAGGATGCGGACGACCTTGTTGAGCGACTTGAGGCTTTCATCGCCCGAGCCCGCGCTTCGGGCGGTCGGCTTCGCCTTGACCGAAAGACCGTTCTGCTCAGTCATCTAGAAACCCTCGATACCGGCCCCGACCTGCGGCCGCTGGGCGGTGCACCCGCGTTTGGACCGCATAGCCGAAACTCCAACCTGCCTCAAGTCGCACCCCTTTCACGCATCACCCGTCATGGCGCCGGTCAGCCGGGCCATGGCCAGCATGCCCGGGTCATCCAGGCCGATGCTCTTTTGTGCGAACATGCGCGCCCGTCCCATCCCGCAGGGGCGGTCACGGAAGTCGTCGAGGGCCTGCGCGAGGCCGGCCCGCGCCTGTTCCGCCACCTCTCCGGCCTCGCTGCTCCCTTCGATCGCGCGCGCGAGGTAGGTGAGGCTGTCGATGACCGTCTTATCGCCGAGCGCGGCCTTGCCGCGCGCCATCGCCGCGTCGCGGATGGCGATGATAACCGCGCCCAGTTCCTGCCAGGGAAGCTCGGTCCTGCCCTTGGTCGCCTTGCCCGCCGTCATCAGGCCGGTCACGACGAGCGTGCCAAGGCTCGATCCCGTAGAGGAGGCGCCGCTTTTGGCAAGCGCCAGGAAAGCGGCGCCGAGATCGGTTTCGCTCGCAAGATCGACCGAGGCCAGAGCGTCCACCAGTCGCGCGAGCATCGTGCCGGTATCGCCGTCGCCAAGCTTGGCGTCCGCCGCGTTGAGCGTATGCTCCAGCTCGCCCATTGCGCCCTGCAGGCGCGTGAGCGCATTGCGCAGATCCGTTACGGTCAGGCCCATGGCTCAGTTCACCTTCCAGAACGGGCAATCGGCGGGCGCCGAGAGCAGGCCCTCGATCTCGTCGTCGAGGAAGCACAGGCTGATGGACGCGCCGCCCATTTCCATGGACGTGACGTAAGGGCCGACCAGCCGCTGCGCGATCTCGAGCCCTGCCTCCCCGAGGCGGGTGGCGAGGCGCCGGTAGAGGATGAAGAGTTCTTCGAAGGGGGTGGAGCCAAGGCTGTTCACCAGCACGGCCACGCGCGCCGCCCCTTGCGAACGTTCCTTGAGAAGCATGTCCGTCATTTCGTCGACCAGGGCATCGGCCGGCTGCATCTGCTTGCGCCAGATACCGGGTTCGCCGTGGATGCCCATGCCCATTTCGATCTCGTTTTCGCCCAGCGTGAAGCTGGGCGCGGCAGCACCGGGGATCAGGCACGGCGAAACCGCAACCCCAACGGTGCGCGTGCGATCCACGGTGCGCTGGGCAATGTCGGCAACGCCCGCGAGGTCGGCCCCGCGCGCCGCCATGGCGCCGGCGGCCTTGTAGGCGAAAATCAGCCCGGCGACGCCCCGGCGCTTGGCGCGCTCCTCGTAGGAGGCGCTGGCAATGTCGTCATTGCCCAGGACCGTCCGCGTCTCGATGCCCTCGAGGTCGGCAAATTCGCACGCCATCTCGAAATTCATCCGGTCGCCGCCGTAGTTTCCGAACAGGCACAGCACGCCCGCTCCACCGTTGGCCGCGGCAATCGCGTCCTGGCAGGCATTGATGGTTGGCCCTTCGAACACGTTGCCGATGGCGCAGGCGTCGAGCAGACCCTCCCCGACATAACCCGTGAACAGCGGCAGATGTCCCGATCCGCCTCCGGAAACCACGCCGACCTTGCCGGCCTTGGCCGGTGCGGTACGCGCTATGGCGCGCCGGTCGTCGCCTACACGCACGAGCCCCGGATGGGCCAGGCACAGGCCGTCGAGCATCTCGTCCACGTAGTTGCGCGGGTCATTGATAAGCTTGGTCAATTCGTCCTCCCGAAAAGGCGGCCGCAGCAATGCCGCAGCCGCCTGGCGCATCAGGCCGCAGAGCGACCGCGTACGTCAACGAGTTCGAGCACGGGGCCGAGTGCGGCATCCATGAGAACCTTCTGCTCTTCGGTCACGCGCTCCATCGGCGCACGCGGGTGGAAGAACTGGAGGCCCTGCTTGTGCTGAACGTATTTGACGCAGGCGGGCAGGTTGTCATGCCGCATCGCATTCCACAGGGCATTGAGCTTGAAGTGGATGTCGCGGGCCGTTGCGTGGTCGCCGCGCTGCACGGCGTTGAAGAGCTTTACGGTCACGCCGGGCACCGCGCAGGTGAGCGCGCTGATCGCGCCGTGGGCGCCGATCGAGAAGGCGGAGTAGAGCAGGGCGTCGATGCCGCTGAGCACCAGGTTCTCGGGCTTGGCGCGCAGCATCAGGTCGGACACCGACTTGAGGTCGCCCGAGCTCTGCTTCATGCCAACCACGCCGGGAACGGCGTCCATGATCGCCAGCATGGCGTCCACGCTCAGGTAGTTCCAGGGAATGACGTTGTAGATAAGGATGGGCGTGCGGGTTTCTTCCCAGATCGCGCGGAAATGCTCGATCGTGGCTTCCAGGCCGGGCTTGAAGAGGTAGTGCACCGGGGTGACCTGGAGCGCGGCGATCTTCATGTCGCCCAGTGCCTTGACGCGGTCGATGGCCTCGCGGGTCGAGTTCACGATAAGGCCGGCAACGAAGGGAACGCGGTTCTCGGTGGCCTCGTAGGCCTCCTTCATGGCGGTGACGAATTCCTCGGTCGAGAGGGTGTGGCCTTCGCCGGTGGAACCGCCCACCACCACGCCGCGCACACCGGACTCCACCATGAAGTCGACCTGCGGACGCAGGGCGCCCTTGACCAGGTTGCCCTGCTCGTCGAACGGCATCGACAGGGGCGGCAGGATGCCCGTGAGCGTGTCGCGCACGGACTGGGCTATGGGATTGGGCATCTCGTTCCTCCAACAAGGGGCGGGCGCGCAGCTCCGCTGCCTCCCTCATGCCCCGAAAAAGCTCTTGCCGCGCCGGAGAAATCTTCCCGGCTTCGGCGAGAGGCATTCAAATCCCACAATGTGGAATTGCCTCCCGTCTATCTTCTAGCGATTCCTTTCGCGGAAAGTCAACACCGCTGCAAAAGCGCGGCACATGGGCGATTCCGAAATGCATTGTCATTCCTGAATTCAGATGATAATTCCGGAATGCGGTACAAGATCACCAACAGTGGCGTGCCACAATCGTTCACGACCGGACATTCGGGCCGGTTCAACAGGGAGGAACTCTCATGAAGTTCATCAAGCGGGCTGCCTTGGCGGCCCTGACACTGGCTTTGGCTACCGGCGGCGCGCTGGCGGAATATCCCGATCGCCCGATCACCCTGATCGTGCCGTGGTCCGCCGGCGGCGGCACCGATGCCACCGGCCGCATCATCGCGACAATGCTCGAGGAAAAGCTCGGTCAGCCGATCAACGTGGTCAATCGCACGGGCGGTGGCGGCGTCGTCGGGCACGAGGAAATCAAGGCGGCAACGCCTGATGGCTACACCCTGGGCATCATCACCACCGAACTGTCGATGTATAAGGCCGTCGGCTCGGCCGACATGACCTACCAGGATTTCACGCTGCTCGGTCTCTACAACGCCGATCCCTCGGCTGTCTTCGTCAAGGCGGATTCGCCCTACAAGACCATCGAGGAACTGGCTGAGGCCATCAAGAAGGCGCCCAACAGCATCAAGGCCAGCGGTGCCAATTTCGGCGGCCTCAATCACCTGTCGTGGGTGAGCCTCGTCCAGCAGCTCGGCGCTCCCGCCGACCAGGCGTTCTGGGTTCCGACCGACGGCGCGACCCCGTCCCTGCAGCTTCTGGCCTCCGGTGCGATCGACGTTGCCGTCTCGCAGTTCCCCGAAGCCCAGCCGCTTGTCGATGCCGGTGAAATCCGTCCGCTCGCTTACCTCGGCAACGAAGCCAACCCCAAGCAGCCGGACGTTCGCCCCGTCAAGGAAGCCCTGGGCATCGACTTCGCCATCGCCGGCTGGCGTGGTGTCGGCGCCCCCAAGGGTCTGCCGGAAGACGTGACCAAGAAGATTTCGGCCGCGCTCGAGGAAATCGTCAACAGCGCCGAATTCAAGACCTTCATGGACGGCCGCAACTACGGCGTCGTCTGGGCCGGTGGCGCTGACTTCGAGGATTACCTCAAGACCCGCGGCGAGGCCTTCCAGCAGGCCATCACCAGCGCCGGCCTGGCAGGCAAGTAAGCTCAGGCGCAAATCTTGGGTTCCGGGGCGCAAGTCCCGGAACCTGCGCTTCTAGGAGGAGGAAATCGTGAAGCCGAACAATGTCGGAGATTTTTGGTTGGGAGTGGTCTTTACGGCCGCAGGGTCGTTCATCCTGATCCAGGCTCTCGGTTTTCGCCCGATGCCTGGAATGCCGGTTGGACCTGGCCTGTTCCCCAGCATCACCGGTGGCGCCATGGCGCTCTTCGGACTGGTCCTGGCCCTGCAGGGCTGGTTCGCCAAGGCTGGCGATGATCTCAGCCTCGTGCCCGAGGAAGGCGAGGTGGCGGCAGAAACAGCGCCTGTCCGCGCCGATTTCTGGTCGCGCATCCCCTTCATTCCGGGCCTGTTGGCCGCCATCGTGGCGACCATCCTGATCATGCCCCATCTCGGTTTCCTCATCACGGGCGCTGTCCTCACGGCCTTCCTTGTCGTCCTCGGCGGTGGCGGTTGGAAAAGCGCCGTCATCTTCAGCCCGATCGTGACCGTCGCGGTCTACGCACTTTTCTTCTACGGCCTGCGGGTTCCGCTGCCGCACGGACTCCTGGGGTAGATCATGGACGCCATTGCTCAGGGCCTTGCCCTCGTCTTCAATTTCGAAACCCTCATCGTCATCCTCGCTTCGGCGATCTTCGGCCTCTTCGTGGGCGCCTTGCCGGGTTTGACGGCAACCATGGCGACCGCGCTGCTGGTGCCGCTGACCTTCTACATGCAGCCCATCCCCGCCGTTGCCGCCATCATCGCCAGCACGGCGATGGCGATCACGGCCGGTGACCTTCCCGGCACGCTGCTGCGCATTCCGGGCACGCCCGCCTCGGCGGCCTATGTCGAGGATTCCTATCGCATGGCGCAGAAAGGCCAGGCGGGCCTTGCCATCGGCATCGGCGTCATCGGTTCGACGCTCGGCGGGCTCTTCGGCTTCATCGTCCTGCTGATTTCGGCCCCGGCGCTGGCCAAGTTCGCACTCGGTTTCTCCAGCTTCGAATACTTCTGGCTCGCCGCGCTCGGCCTCAGCTGCGCCGCGCTCATCTCCTCGGGCGGCGTCGCCAAGGGTGCGCTTTCGCTCCTGATTGGTCTCTTCCTCTCCCAGGTCGGCCGCGATCCGCTGCTCGGGGCCGCCCGCTTCACCTTCGGTTCGGTCGAGCTGGCGGGCGGCATCAGCTTCATCCCGGCGATGATCGGCATGTTCGCCCTGGCCGAAGTCATGCGCACCGGGCGCAACTTCCGCCTCGGCACGCCCCAGGCCAACGTCAACAACCCCTTCAAGGGCGTGCTCAAGGTCATCTGGCAGTATCGCAAGAACCAGGTTCGCGGCTCCATCATCGGCAGCCTTCTCGGAGCGCTCCCCGGCGTCGGCGGGGACCTGGCGGCCTGGATCACCTATTCGCTGGCCAAGCGGACTTCCAAGACCCCCGAGAAGTTCGGCACCGGCCACCCCGAGGGATTGGTCGAGGCTGGCGCCACCAACAACGCGGCGCTCAGCGCCTCGTGGATTCCGGCCATGGTCTTCGGCATTCCGGGCGACGCGGTCACCGCGATTGCCGTCGGCGTGCTCGTCATGAAGGGCATGGAGCCGGGTCCCCAGCTGCTCACCGTCAACGCGCAGAACTTCTACGCCGTGATGTTCGTCTTCGTCATCGCCAACATCCTGATGCTGCCGCTCGGCTACATCGCCGCCCGGTCCTCGCGCTGGATCTTCGAGGTACCGCGAGCCCTGCTCAACGCCGCGATCCTGCTCTTCTGCATCGTGGGCTCGTTCTCGATCAACAATACCATGTTCGGCGTCATCGTGATGGTCATCCTCGGCGTCATGGCGTTCATCCTCGAAAAGCACCGCTTCGCCATCGCCCCGATCATCCTGGGCATGGTGCTCGGGCCGTTGGTCGAGCAGAACTTCATCACCTCCATGACCATTTCCGGTGGCGACCTGCTCGGTCTCTTCAGCAGGCCCATCGCAGCGGGCATCGGCATCGTGACGCTCGCGATCTGGGCCCTGGCCATCGGTGGCACCGTCTACAAGGCCATCCAGGACCGGCGCGGCACGGCCAACGTCCCCGCATAGAGTCCCAGACCTTGTCGCAACTCACCTGAACGCGCCGCTCGGCGCGTTCAGCATTTTCGGGCCTTTCAGTGCTTGTCCCGGGATCGCCTCGTCTCGAGGTAGTGCAAGCCCCCGGCCGCCAAGGTTCCCGCCGCGATGCAGATCGCGACCCCGATTCCCGTGTTGCCGAACAGGGCTCCGAAGGCCGTGCCGATCACGACACCGAAGAGTATCCCCCACACGATCTTGATGGTCATTGGCGTCTCCTCTGTTTCTGACACCCGGGTCGCGCCCCTACCGCGCGCGCCGGGGTAGTGTGGCAAAGAACTCGGCATAGGAACCGGCGGTCGCCCGGTGAAGCAGCGCTTCCAGCTCGGCAATCGGAGCCTCCGACCAGTCCACCCGAAGGTCGACCTCCGCATAGGCTTCGTCGCCCTGGACGCGCAGCGCCGCCGAGCCGACGCCCCGTTTGTCCCCGCCCGCCGCCGCTCCCGCCTTGAGGGCATGCAGCAGGCAAGAGGCGAAATCGGATTTGCCCCGGTGCGATCGATAAGCCGCCAGCATCTGGGCGAGGACCTCTTCGCCCACGAGCATGTTCCCGGCAACCGCCACGCCTTCCTCGGTCAGGTGTCCGGCAAAGGGCACGCAACTCGGGCCCGTCCACCCGGCCGTTCGCCCCGCGCGGTCGATGACGATGGCTTGCCTGAGCGCCGCCTCCTGGTCTCTCGATAGCGCTGCGGCCAATGCCCCGTGGGCATCGGTTCCATCGATCAGCGCCAGCGCGTCGATGGCCAGGTAGGGATTGGTCATCGCCTGTGTGGCGGCTGCGCCGAACCCGGCCCGCGTATGAGGCACCAATGCGCCGACCATGGGCCCGGCCGTCGCCGTTGCGACGCCGAACGCGCCGGTTTCCGGATCGCGGGCGACTATCGAAAAAGTCATGCACAGTCCTTCCTTCGATATTTATCATCATAAATTGACAGGTGGCAAATTTATGATGATAAATCATCGATGCCTTCTTCCACGTCAGACGCGGAAGGGCAAGTGCGAGGGAACGCAAGGAGAGGTTTCAACATGATCCGCAAATGGAAAGGCATCGCGCCGCTGCTCTTGGCCGCAACTGCCCTGGCGCTGGTTTCGCCGGCCATGGCCCAGACGCCACCCAACATCCTGGTCATCGGCCAGATCGCCGAGCCGGCATCGCTCGATCCGCACGTTTCGACGGCGGCCAACGATTTCCGCATCGCCGTCAACCTCTATGACGGCCTGGTGCGCAACAAGCCCGGCACGCTGGAGATCGAGCCGGCCCTGGCCACCGACTGGACCATTTCCGAGGACGGGTTGGAGTACACCTTCAATCTCCGCAAGGACGTCAAATTCCACGACGGCACGCCCTTCAATGCCGAGGCGGTCAAGTTCAATTTCGACCGGATGCTCAAGGAAGATAGCCCCTACGCCTCGACCGGACCTTTCCCGCTCGCCTTCTTCTTCTCCTCGGTGAAGGATGTCAGCGTCGTGGACGACCTGACGGTCAAGTTCACGCTCAACGAGCCTTTCGCGCCGTTCATGTCGAACCTGGCTTCGCCGACCGGCCTCATCGTTTCGCCGGCAGCGGTCGAAAAGTACGGCAAGGACTATGGCCGCCATCCCGTAGGCACGGGGCCCTTCAAGTTCGAGGAATGGCAGTCCAACACCAGCGTCGTCGCCTCGCGCAATGATGCCTATTGGGATGGCGCTCCCGAGCTCGAGGCCGTGATCTTCCGCCCGATCACCGATGCCAACACCCGCGTCGCCGAAATGCTCTCGGGCGGCATCGACGTCCTGCTCGAAACGCCGCCGGACAACGTCGCCCAGTTCCGCAACGACGGCAATTATCACGTCGTCGAAGCCGTCGGCCCGCATGTCTGGTACGTCATGCTCAACGCCAAGGACGGCCCCTTCGCCGACAAGCGTGTCCGCCAGGCGGTCAACTACGCGGTCAATAAGGAAAGCCTCGTCAATGACGTGCTCCAGGGCACGGCCGACGTTTCCTCCGGTCCGATCCCGCCTGCCTTCAACTGGGCCTATAACCAGGATGTGGCGCCTTACCCCTATGATCCCGCCAAGGCCAAGGAACTCCTCGCCGAAGCCGGGGCCGAGGGCGCCAAGCTCACCTTCCTCGTCACCGAGGGTGGCTCCGGCATGCTTGATCCGGTGCCGATGGGCACCGCCATCCAGGCTGATCTGGCCGCCGTCGGTCTTGATGTCGAGATCAAGACCTACGAGTGGAACACTTTCCTGTCTGAAGTGAACCCGGGCCTCGAGGGCAAGGGCGACATGGCTGAAATGGCCTGGATGACCTCCGATCCGGACACTTTGCCCTTCCTCACCCTGCGCACGGCCGCCTGGCCCGCCGAGGGCGGTTTCAACTCGTCCTACTATTCCAACCCGGAAGTGGACGACCTGCTGAACAAGGCCCGGCTCTCGACCGACCCGCAGGAGCGCGGCGCGCTCTACAAGCAGGTGCAGGCCATCACCCACGACGATGCCCCCTGGCTCTTCGTCGCCAACTGGAAGCAGAATGCGGTCGTTGCCAGCAGCGTCGGCAATTTCGAGCTCCAGCCGGACTTTTCGCTGGTCCTCCGGGACGTGACCAAGCAGTAAGCTCCGGGCCGGATGGGGCATCGACCTCATTCGGCCGTTCGGGCCGGCCAATGGCCGTCGCCGCAAAGTCCGAAATGACAGGAGGGCCCCACAATTGACCGCCTATATCGGCAAGCGGCTGCTTGCCGCCATTCCCGTCATCCTCGGCCTTTCGATCATCGTCTTCCTGGTGATGAAGCTCATCCCGGGCGATCCGGCCCAGGCCCTGCTCGGCTCCTACGCCACTCCGGAAAACGTCGAGCGCATCAACCGTGCCCTCGGTCTCGACCGGTCCTGGCCCGAGCAATACGTTATCTGGATCGGCAACCTGCTGCACGGCGACTTCGGCCGCTCCTACATTCTCAACCGCCCGGTGCTCGATGAAGTGCTCGAGCGGTTCGGCGCGACCCTGATCCTGGCGGGCGCCTCGCTCGTCCTGTGCTCGGTGCTCGGCATTCTCGCCGGCATCGCCTCGGCCGTCCGCCAGTTCGGTTGGACCGACCGCATCATCACCTTCTTCGTGCTCATCGGCATTTCCATGCCGGCCTTCTTTTTGGGGCTGGTGTTCATCCTGTTCTTTGCGGTGCAGTGGCGGCTGCTGCCGGCCTCGGGCATGTATGCGGTCTATGGCGGGGGCGATCTGCTCGATCTGCTGCGCCATCTCATCCTGCCGGCAACCACCCTGGCCATCGTCGCCACCGGCGTCGTCGCCCGCCTGACCCGCGCCGCCATGCTCGAAGTCTTGCGGCAGGATTTCATCCGCACGGCCCGCGCCAAGGGGCTTACGGAGAACAAGGTCATCTACCGCCACGCCTTCCGCGCCGCCCTTGTCTCCATCATCCCCGTGCTGGGCATCCAGGCCGGCTTCGTGCTCGGCGGCGCCGTCTATATCGAAACAGTGTTCCAGTGGCCCGGCCTCGGGCAGATGCTGGTCAAGGCCGTCTCCACCCGCGACCTGTTGCTGGTGCAGGGCGGCGTGCTCGTGGCCGCAACTGTCTATGTGCTCGTCAACCTCCTGGCCGACGTCGCCCAGGCCATGCTCGATCCGAGGCTCAAGGCATGACCGACCTCTCCGTCTCCGCTCCGCCCGTCTCCCGCAAGCGCCGCAGCGGCTGGGACCTGCTGATGGCCAATCGCCTCGCGGCGGCGGGGCTCTTCATCTTCGGCTTCATCGTCGTCGTGGCCCTGCTGGCCCCGTTCCTGCCGCTCGCCAATCCGGACATAACCGACCAGCCCAACCGCCTGCTGCCGCCGTTCAGTGACGGGCACCTGCTGGGCACCGATCACCTCGGCCGCGATATCCTCTCGCGCCTCATCTGGGGCACGCGGGTTTCGCTGCTCGTCGGCATCAGCGCCACCGCGATCGCGGCGCTTTTCGGCTCGCTCATCGGGCTCGTCGCCGGCTATGCCCGTGGCGCGACCGACAGCGTGCTCATGCGCTTCGTCGATATGCTGATGGCCTTCCCCTACATTCTTCTCGCCATCGCCATCGTGGCCGCGCTCGGGCCCGGGCTCCTCAACGCGCTCTACGCCATCGCGTTGGTCAACATCCCGTTCTTCGCCCGCAACATCCGCGGCGTCACCGTCTCGATCCGCAATCGCGAGTTCGTCGATGCCGCGCGCCTCTCCGGCAAGGGGCACGCCGCAATCCTCTTCACCGAGGTGTTGCCCAACGTCCTGCCGGTCATCGTCATCACCATGTCCACCACCGTGGGCTGGATGATCCTCGAGACGGCCGGCCTGTCCTTCCTCGGCCTCGGCGCGCAGCCGCCGACTTCCGACCTCGGCTCCATGCTCGGCCAGGCCCGCGCGCAGCTCTTTACCGCCCCGCATGCGTCGATCATTCCCGGCATCATGATCTTCGTGCTGGTCATGAGCATCAACCTCCTGGGCGATGGCATCCGTGACGTGCTCGATCCGCGCCTGCGCTCGGGCGCGCTCGATCGGCCCATGCCGGTGACCAGGATCGACCGCAAGACCAGGCCGGCTCCGGCCCTTTCCGATGCCCCCGCTCTCGTGGTGGAGAACCTTTCGACCGGCTTCGATACCGGCGGGGCCGTCACGCCCGCCGTCCGCGACATCGGCTTCCGCCTGGCCAAGGGCGAGTGCCTGGGCCTCATCGGTGAAAGCGGCTCGGGCAAGTCGGTCACGGCGCTTTCCATCATGGGCCTGGTCGCCTCCCCGCCGGGCGTCATCACCTCAGGTGGCGTCTATGTCGATGGCCGGGACGTATTGTCGATGCGTGAACAGGAACTGATCGGCCTGCGCGGCGCCCGGGTCGCCTATGTGTTCCAGGACCCGCTGACCACGCTCCATCCGCTGCTTCCGGTCGGCCGCCAGATCGCCGAAGCGATTCTCGCCCACGAGCCGGTAGGCAAGCACGCCGCCCATGCGCGTGCCGTCGAATTGATGGAAACCGTCGGCATCCGCGATGCGGCTGTCCGCGCCGGCGCCTTTCCCCACGAACTCTCCGGTGGCCAGCGCCAGCGCATCGGCATCGCCATGGCGCTCGCCAATGATCCGGACATCATCATCGCCGATGAACCCACCACGGCGCTCGACGTAACCGTCCAGGCGCGCATCCTCGAGCTGTTGCAGGACCTGCGGCGCGAGAGGGGCCTTGCCCTTCTCCTCGTCACCCACGATTTCGGCGTCGTGGCCGAGGTCTGCGACCGGGTCGCGGTGATGAAGAACGGTCAGATCGTCGAGCAGGGCAACACACGAGACGTCCTGCACGCGCCCCAGCACGACTACACCAAGCGCCTCATCGCCTGCGTCCCGGCGCTGGGCGAAGGCCATGGCTTCCTCGATCGCGTGCGACCGCTCTTTGAGGAGGCCCGGGCATGACCAACGCCATCCAGATCCGCGATCTCGTCAAGACCTTCGGGGGCGGCCGGTCGCTCTTTGGCCGCGTGGGCGCAAAAGTGCAGGCGGTAAAGGGGATCTCCCTCGACCTCGAGCGCGGCGAGACGCTCGGCATCGTCGGCGAAAGCGGCTCGGGCAAGTCCACGCTCGCCCGCATGCTGGTGGGCCTGGAGCACCCCACCTCTGGCACCATGCTCATCGACAACAAGCCGTGGGCCGAACTCGCCGCCGCCGGTACCCGCGCCTTCGGCCGCACCATCCAGTATGTCTTCCAGGACCCGGTCGCCTCGCTCAATCCGCGCAAGACCATCGGGGACATTCTCGATGTCCCGTTGCGCCTGCTGTGCGACTACGACAGTGCCGCGCGGGCAAGGCGGAAGCGGGAACTGGTCGATGCCGTGCAGATGCCCGTCGATACGCTCGAGCGCTACCCGCACGAATTTTCCGGCGGCCAGGCGCAGCGCATCGCCATAGCCCGCGCCCTAGCAGCCGAGGCGAGCATCCTGGTGCTGGATGAACCGGTCAGCGCGCTCGACGTCTCTGTGCAGGCTCAGGTTCTCCTGCTGCTCCAGCAGCTTCGCGATGACCTGGGGCTTTCCTACCTCTTCATCAGCCACGACCTGGCGGTGGTCGAATCGATTTCCGATCGCGTCGCCGTCATGTATCTCGGTGAGGTGGTCGAAGTAGGCCCCGCGGCCCAGCTCTTCGCCAATCCGCAGCATGACTACACGCGGTCGCTCATCGCCAGCGCGCCGCGCCTTATCGCACCGGACAGCGCCGCATGAGCGAGACCGACCCCATCGCCCCATCCAGCCCTTCGGGCCAGCCGCGCCGCAAGCGCACCGACGAGATCGTGGACGCCATCAAGCGCATGATCGTCGAGCACGGCTTGGGGCCCGGCGACCGCTTGCCCCAGGAGCGCGACCTGATCGTCCAGTTCTCCGCCAGCAAGGGTACGGTGCGCGAGGCGCTCAAGGCGCTCGAAGTTCAGGGGCTGATTTCGGTGCGGACAGGGCCGGGCGGCGGCGCATTCATCGAGCGCATGTCGGAGGGGCGGGCCATGAGCCTGCTCTCCAATTTCCTCTTCGCCAAGAACCTTTCGATCGCCAACATCTACGAGATGCGCAAGGTCCTCGAGCCGCAGCTCGCGGCGAGCGCCACGCCCCATATCGACGAGGCCGGCCTCCAGCGCCTCGAAGCCATCATCCGCATCTACGACCACGAACCGGTCGATGCCGCCGAGCGCTGGAACCAGCGCATGGCCGAACTCGATTTCCATGGCGTGGTCGCCGAATATTCCGACAATCCCATCCTCGCCTTCACCTGCCGCTTCCTGCAGCGCCTGCTCAAGGACCTCACCATCGCGCAGGACATCTACGTCCAGCCGGAGCCGGTCTCCCGTCAAAGCGGCATCCAGCACCAGCGCGACCTCATCGCGGTCATGCGTCGGCGCGATCCGGCGGCCGCCGCCGCCATCCTTGCCCAGCACATGAGCGAGGCCGAACAGCACATGCTCGGGCTCGAGGCCAGGCTCGAGGATCGCTTCCTCGAGGAAGTGTCCCCCACGCGAACCAGGAAGCGCCGTTCCGCATGATCGACCAGGACTACCTCCTCGACCGCCTGCTGCAACTGGTGAACACGCCGAGCCCTGTCGGCATGACCGAGCGTGCCGTGGCGCTGGTCGATGGCTGGCTGCGGGAGCTGGGCTACGAGCCAAGGTACACCCGGCGCGGCGTGCTCTTTGTCTCGGTCGGGGAGGGGGCGCCCCGGCGCGCTCTCGCCGCTCATCTCGACACGCTCGGTGCCATGGTCACCGAGCTCAAGCCCAATGGCCGGCTGGCGCTGCGGAATACCGGCACCTGGGCCGCCCGCTTCGCCGAAGGCGCCCGCGTCACCGTCTTCTCCGACCAGGGTGAGCATCGTGGCACCATCCTGCCGCTAAAGGCCTCGGGGCACCGCTTCAACACCGAAGTCGACACGCAGGCCGCCGATTGGGACAACCTCGAAATTCGCGTCGACGCCACGCTGGCCGACCGCCCGGCTCTGGTGGCGGCCGGCTTCAATGTCGGGGACATGGTGGCCGTGGACGCCCAGCCCGAAGTCGTGGACGGCTTCATCGTCTCGCGGCACCTCGATGACAAGGCCGGCTGCGCCACGCTGCTCGCCGTTCTCAAGGCCGTCGCCGAGGGCGCCATCAAGGTCGCCGTGCCCTTCCAGGCCATGTTCACCATCGCCGAGGAGATCGGCATCGGCGGCACTCACGGCTTCGGCCCGCAGGTCGAGGAACTGCTCGCCATCGATAATGCCGTCACGGCCCCCAACCAGGCCTCGCGCGACGATGCGGTGACCATCGCCATGCGCGACCGCCAGGGACCCTTCGATGCCCGCATGACGCGCCAGATGCTCGAAATCTGCGCGCGCAAGGGCATCACCCATGTCAGGGACACGTTCCGCCACTACCGCTCCGACAGCGCCGCCGCAGTCGAGGCGGGCTGGGACATAAGGGTTGGGCTCATCTGCTTTTCGCTCGATAGCTCCCACGGCTGGGAGCGCACCCACATGGCCTCGCTCACCGCGCTCGGGGAAACCCTGGCCGGATACCTCGAACTGCCCATGGCCGACTAAATCCTCGGCCCGGCTCCCCTAGCTGGGCTCGTAGGGCGCATCTCCGGCCAGTTCGGCGACGTGATCGATAACCGCCGCTGCGTCGAGTTCGGACATGTCGAGCATGTCCGCGACCCGCTCGAGCGCCGCCACCAGCATGATCTGCTCCCAGTCCTTGAGGCTGGAGAACTTCTCCTGAAACCGGGCGTGCACGCCGTCGGGGGCGATCGCCAGGGCCTTCTTCCCGCTCTCGGTCAGTGACAGGAAGACCTGACGCCGGTCTCTCTCGCCGCGCCGGCGCTGGATCATGCCCGCCGATTCCAGCTTCTGCAGGAGTGCGGTTGTCGTTGCCTGGGTTATGCCCATGCGGCTGGCCACTTGCCCGGCCGTGACTTCCTGCCCGCCCTCGAGAATCTGCATGAAGATGAGCTGGGAGGGTGTCAGTCCCGTTTCGCGCATCAGTTGCTTGGAGTTCGACTCGGTCGCGCGCAGAATCTTGCGCATCGCCGTCAACGCCAGTTTGGTCCGATCTTCCAATAGCGCACCCCAGAAATCTCTCGGCGGCATACTATCCGCAGTGCCCGGCGAACCCAAGCATTCTGCGCCAACTCTCAAATGTATTTAGTAGAATCTAAATGATAATGCACGCCACGCGCCGTTCACAAGCACGGTGGATAACTTTTGCCACTTCGGAGAGTCAACTTAAGTATCTGATAATAAGCGCATAATTCCGAATGTGTGTCGGGAATGTGTCGTTCGCCAGCCATTTTCTGGCATCAAGCGGGTTGAAATTTAGTTTTAGCGAGCTAAATTTCATTCCCATGATCTATGGCAATTCAGTGTTGTTCGACGCCTCTGCCCTTATGCGGCAGCCGGCAGCGAGCCCGAGAACGACCATACGCAGGCCGACAAGCGCGGATGGCGAGAAGGTATGGTCGCTCGTCGGAGCGACCGGTTCGCTCGATGACAATTCGCTCTACTGCAACCTGCTGCAGGCCACCCACTTTGCCTCGACCTGCGCCATTGCGGAGCAGAACGGCCAGGTGGTTGGTTGGGTCTCGGGCTACATCCTGCCCGAGCAGCCCGACACCTATTTCGTCTGGCAGGTGTGCGTGGGCGAGGCGGCACGGGGCAGGGGCCTTGGTCGTCGCCTCATCGGCGACGTGCTGACCCGGCCCGAATGCCGCGCCGTCACCACGCTCCAGTGCACCATCACTCACGACAACGAGCCCAGCTGGGGCCTGTTCCGAGCCATCGCTGGCAAGCTCGACGCGCAGTTGCGCCAGCTCGAGCTGCTCGAAAAGGACACCCATTTCGGCGGCCGGCACGAAAGCGAATACGTCGTCAGCATCGGTCCCTTCAGCCCGGCGCAGGCGACGGCCCTTACGCGCGCCTGATCGCGCGTCGACGACAAGCCCTTTCGACTACCCAGGAGGAATGCTCCCATGGCCACCACGACAACCATCACGCCCATCAACACCTTCGAGCGCGTCGAAAGCCGTGTGCGGTCCTATTCGCGCAGCTTTCCCAAAGTGTTCGACCGGGCGCTGGGCGCAACCATCTACGACACCAACGGGCGGGGCTTCATCGATTTCCTCTCCGGCTGCTCCTCGCTCAACTACGGCCACAACGATCCGGACCTCAAGTCGGCGCTGATCGACTACATCGCCAATGACGGGATTGCCCACGGCCTCGACATGTTCACCGACGCCAAGGAGAATTTCCTGGCGACCTTCGAGCGGCTGATCCTGCGCCCGCGCGGCATGCCCCATCAGCTCCAGTTCACCGGTCCCACCGGCGCCAACGCCGTGGAAGCGGCCATGAAGCTTGCCCGCAAGGTCACGGGGCGCACCAACGTCATCGCCTTCACCAACGGCTTTCATGGCGTGACGCTCGGCGCGCTCGCTGCGACCGGCAACGGCAAGCACCGCGGCGGCGCCGCGATGCCGCTTTCCGGGGTCACCCGCGCCGCCTATGACGGCTACCACGGCCCTGATATCAACACCGCCGACCTGCTGGACCGCGAGCTCAGCGATCCCTCGAGTGGCATCGATGCGCCTGCAGCGATCATCGTGGAAACGGTGCAGGGCGAAGGCGGTCTCAATGCCGCCTCGCCCGAATGGCTGCGCCAGATTCAGGCCATCGCCGCCAAGCATGGCGCCCTCTTCATCATCGATGACATCCAGGCCGGGTGCGGCCGCACGGGCGGGTTCTTCTCGTTCGATGGCATGGGCCTTTCGCCCGACATCGTCACCATGGCCAAGTCGCTCTCGGGCATGGGCCTGCCGCTCGCCATGACGCTGATCAAGCCCCAGTACGACATCTGGAAACCGGCCGAACACAACGGCACGTTCCGTGGCAACAACCACGCCTTTGTCACCGCCGCCGCCGCGCTTGAGAAGTTCTGGGACGATGATCGCTTCGCATCCGAGGTGAACGAAAAGGCCCGCTATCTCGGGGATCGCCTCGGCGCCATTGCCGACCAGCACGGTCTTTCCGTCAAGGGGCGCGGCATGATGGTGGGCATCGATGCCGGCTCGGGCGAGAGCGCCGCCGCCATCTGCAAGGCCTGCTTCGCCAAGGGCCTGATCATCGAGACCTCGGGCAGCTTTGACGAAGTCGTCAAGGTGCTCTGCCCCCTCACCATTTCCCTCGAACAGCTCACCGCCGGCATCGACATCATGGAAAGCGCCTTCGACGCTGTCCTGGGGTCCCGCCGCGCGGCTGCCGAATAAGGAGATCCGAGCAATGATCGTACGCGAACTCGAGTCCGCCCGCATGGGCGATCGCCTCGTCAAGGCCGAAGGCTGGGACAGCACGCGCCTGCTTCTGGCCGGAGACGACATGGGCTTCAGCTTCCACATCACCCGCATCCACGCGGGCACCAGCCACGTCTTCCACTACAAGCATCACTTCGAGAGCGTCTACTGCATCTCCGGTGAAGGCTCGATCGAGGAACTCGATACCGGCGTCGTCCACCAGATCCGTCCGGGCGTGATGTACGCGCTCAATCTCAACGACAGGCATCGCCTCTCGGCCACCAGCGAGATGGTGATGGCGTGCTGCTTCAATCCGCCGGTCACCGGCCAGGAAGTGCATCGCGAGGACGGCTCCTACGCCCCGATGCCCGCAGACGCCTGAGCCTCTTCCCAAGACACAAACTGAAAGGCGAGAACATGACCCAGTCAGCTTTCGACACCGCCAATCATGATGACTATCCCACCCGCCTGGCCGCCGAGAAGTGGCAGGAGCGCAAGGACCCCGTGGTCTGGGGGCAGTGGACCCCGGAGGCGCCGCTGACGCGCGCCCAGACCGAGAGCTTCGAGAAGAACGGCTACCTGATCCTGCGCGACGTCTTCACCCCCGGCGAGGTCGCTGCGCTTCAGAAGGAGTCTGCCCTCCTGCGTTCGGGCGATACCGGGATCGCCGATGACAATGTCATCACCGAACCTGGCTCGAACGAGATACGCACCGTCTTCCGGCTCGATGAGCAGAACGCCCTCTTCGACCGCCTGGCGCGCGATCGGCGCATCGCCGGCGCCGTGAGCTTCCTGCTCGATGACGACGTGTATCTCCATCAGTCCCGGCTCAACTACAAGCCCGGCTTCACCGGCAAGGAGTTCTACTGGCACTCCGATTTCGAGACCTGGCACGCCGAGGACGGCATGCCGCGCATGCGCGCCATCTCGGCCTCGATCCTGCTCACGGACAATGACGCCCTCAACGGCCCGCTGATGCTGATGCCCGGCACGCACCGGAACTTCATCGCCTGCGCCGGTGAAACGCCCGAGGACAACCACAAGACCTCGCTCAAAAAGCAGGAAGTCGGCGTGCCGTCTCACGATGCCCTCACGCGCATGGCCAAGGAGCATGGCATCGACTACGCCTCGGGTTCGGCCGGGACCGTCGTGCTTTTTGACTGCAACACCATGCATGGCTCGAACGGCAACATCACGCCATTCCCGCGCTCGAACGCCTTCTTCGTCTACAACGCCTGGTCCAACCGGGTGGTGGAACCGTTCGCCGCCAAGGCGCCGCGACCCGCTTTCCTGAGCTCGCGTGATCCCAAGGGCCCGATCGCCATCGAGGCCGGCACGATCGGCTGAGGCCGAGATGAGCTCCGAACGACAATCCAACCGGTTCCCGCTCCCTCGAAAGGGGGCGGACGGAGATTTCATGACCATGGAAAGCCCGCTCCATACCGTCGAGAAGATCGGCGGCACTTCGATGTCCCGCACCGAGGAACTGCTCGACACCGTGCTCATCGGCCGCCGCAAGGGCGCCGATCTCTATCAGCGCATCTTCGTGGTTTCGGCCTATGCCGGAATGACCGACGACCTGCTTGAGCACAAGAAATCGGGGAAGCCCGGCGTCTACGCCCTGTTCTCCAGCGCCGAAGGCGGCTGGGTCTGGGGCGATGCGCTGACCGCCGTCGCAGACAAGATGTACGCCCACAACGAGCGCATCTTTGTCGACGAAAGCGCCCGCCAGACAGCCAATCGCTTTGCGCGCGAGCGCGTGGAAGGGGTGCGCTCCTGCCTGATCGACCTGTCGCGCCTGTGCTCCTTCGGGCACTTCCAGCTCGAGCAGCACCTGCTCACGGTGCGCGAAATGCTGGCTTCGCTGGGTGAAGCGCACTCGGCTTTCAACACGGCCCTGCTGCTCAACCTTCACGGCGTGCGCGCCCGCATGATCGACCTCACCGGCTGGCGCGACGAGGCCCGCTACACCCTTGATGAAGCCATCGAGCGCGGCCTGGCCGATGTCGATCTGGCCACCGAACTGCCCATCGTCACCGGCTACGCGCAATGCAGCGAGTCCCTGATGGGCACCTATGACCGCGGCTATTCCGAAGTCACGCTGTCCCGCCTGACGGTGCTGACCAGGGCGCGCGAGGCCATCATCCACAAGGAGTTCCACCTCTCGAGCGCCGATCCGCGCCTCGTGGCTCCCGAGGCGGTGCGCGTCATCGGCGAGACCAACTACGACGTGGCCGACCAGCTCTCCAACATGGGGATGGAAGCCATCCACCCCCGCGCCGCCAAGAGCCTGCGCCAGGCCGGTATCCCGCTGCGCGTCAAGAACGCCTTCGAGCCCGAGCACCCGGGCACTGTCATCCGCTCGGACCTGCCGGCCCAGTCCGCGCAGGTGGAAATCGTCACCGGCCTCAAGAACGTCTACGCCTTCGAGTTCTACGACCAGGACATGGTCGGGGTGAAAGGCTACGACTCCGAAATCCTCGAGGCACTCAAGCGCCACAAGGTCTGGATCATCGCCAAGACCTCCAACGCCAACACCATCACCCACTACCTCAAGGGATCGATGAAGGCGATCAAGCGCGTCGAGAACGACCTGTCCAAGGCCTTCCCGGCCGCCGACATCACGCTGCGCAAGATCGCGCTGGTCTCGGCCATCGGCCGCGATCTGGGGTCCACGCGCGTCCTCACCCAGGCCATCCGCGCGCTCTCGGACGCGGGCATCGAGCCTCTCGGTGTCCACGACCTGCTGCGCAAGGTCGACCTGCAGGTCGTCGTCGAGCCCGATCAGTTCGAAGCCACCATCGCCGCCCTGCACAAGGGCCTCATCGAAGACTGGACCGCCGCGCCCCAGGCACGGTTGCACGCGGCAGCCTGATCCATCGCCGGCTGCGGGGTTTGGGCAGCAGTCGGTTTCAACCGCCCGAAGACAAAGAAACAGGAGAACACACATGACCAAACTCGGACAAACCGCAGTCATGGCGCTGTCCGCCATCCTCGCCTCGGCCCTGGCCTCGACCGCCGTCAGCGCCGCGTCCCTCGAGGACATCAAGAAGTCCGGCTCGATCCGCATCGCCGTGGCCAACGAGATTCCCTATGGCTACGTCGATCCCAATGGCGATGCCAAGGGTGCAGGCCCGGATGTGGCCAAGGCCATCATGGATAAGCTCGGCGTCGACAAGATCGAGTGGGTGACCACCAACTTCTCTTCGCTGATCCCCGGCCTCCAGGCCGACCGTTTCGATATGGTCGCGGCCGAAATGGCCATCCGTCCCGATCGCTGCAAGCAGGTGCTCTTCTCCGAGCCCAACAGCTCCTATGGTGAGGGCCTGCTGGTCGCCGCCGGCAATCCGAAGGGCGTCCACGCCTATTCCGATTTCGCCGATAAGCCCGACCTCAAGGTGGCGATCATGGCCGGCGCCGACCAGCTCGAAATGATGCAGAAGCTTGGCGTCTCCGAAGGCAACCTGGTGACCATCGCCGCCAATGCCGACGCGATCTCGACCGTCTCGACCGGCCGCGCCGACGCCTATGCGGCCACGGGCCTCACCGTCAGCGGGCTTGCCGGCCAGAATGACGGCGTGGAAGTGGCCGGCGATTTCGTCGACCCGGTCGTCGATGGCCAGGAGGTGCGTTCCTGGGGTGGCTTCACCTTCGCCTCGGGCAATGAGGAGTTGCGCGACGCGGTGAACGAAGCCCTGGCCGAGTTCAAGAAGACCGACGACTGGTCCAAGATCCTGACCGGTTACGGCTTCACCCAGGCCGACGTTGACGGCTCGGGCCAGCGCACCACCGAACAGCTCTGCACCGCCGAGTAATCCGGCGCCGCGGGCGAATTTCTGGGCGGGTGCTCCGGCGCCCGCCCAACACGCGTCTCAACCACTGCGCGAAAGCTGACACATGCATTGGACTCAATATTTGCCACCCCTCATCGAGGGCGCGTGGGTAACCGTACAGCTCACCATCTACTCCACCATCCTGGGGGCGGTGCTGGCGTTTGCGTTCGGCATCGGCAAGTTGTCCTCAAACTGGGCCATCAAGGCCGTTTCGGTCGCCTATATCGAGGTGTTCCGCGGAACGTCCCTGTTGGTGCAGTTGTTCTGGCTCTACTTCGCCCTGCCTCTGGCCGGCATGGCCATCGGGGTGGATCTGCGCCTGCCGCCGGTCGTTGCCGGCGTCCTCGCCCTGGGTCTGAACATCGGGGCTTACGGCGCCGAGGTCGTGCGGGGCGCCATCCAGTCGGTGCACCAGGACCAGCTCGAGGCCGCCCGTGCCCTCAACTTCACCCCGCGCCAGACCCTCTGGAACGTCACCATTCCCCAGGCCGTGCCCGAGATGATGCCATCCTTCGGCAACCTGGCGGTCCAGAACCTCAAGGATACGGCGCTGGTTTCCCTGATCAGCCTGGGGGATCTCACCTTCCGGGCCGAGCAGATCCGCAATTTCACCCAGGACAGCACCACCATCTACTCGATGCTGCTGGTGACCTATTTCGGCATGGCGCTGGTGCTGACCGGCCTCATGCGCGCGCTCGAAGCCTATGTGAGCCGCTGGCGCACCGCGAGGAGCTGACACGATGCTTTTTGGATATGAATGGGACCTTTCCAGTCCACTCGCTTTCGCCATTTCCATCCTGCCCATTCTGCTCACGGGCATGGTGGTCACCATCCAGGCGACCGTGCTCGGCTTCTTCGTCGCGCTGGTTCTGGGGCTGGTCTGGGCCGTGCTCAAGGCCGCGCCTTCGCGCTTCATCGCCTGGCCGGCGCGGGTCGTCACCGAGTTCATTCGCGATACGCCGCTGCTCGTGCAGCTCTTCTTTCTCTATTACGTGCTGCCCGAATACGGCATCGTGCTGCCCGCCTTCCTCACCGGCGCGCTGGCGCTGGGCATCCAGTACAGCGCCTATACGTCCGAGGTGTACCGAGCCGGGCTCGAAGCAGTCGGCGCCGACCAGCGTGAAGCGGCGCGCGCGCTCAATTTCTCGGCCGTGCATACCTTCACCCACGTCGTGGTCCCGCAGGCCATTCCGCGCATCGTCCCGGCCATGGGCAACTACCTGGTCTCCATCATGAAGGACGTGCCGGTGCTGTCGGTCGTGACCGTGCTCGAAATGCTCAACGTCGCCAAGATCGTGGGCGACCGCACGTTCGATTACCTGGTGCCGCTTTCCTTGGTCGGCGCCCTCTACCTCATCATGACTCTGCTGGCCTCGGGGGGCGTGCGCCTGCTCGACACCTGGCTGCCCAAACAGGGGATACCCTTGAAATGACCGAAGAACCGATCATCAAATTCGACAAGGTCGTCAAACGCTTCGGCGACCTGACCGTGCTCAACAAGCTCGATTTCGAGGTAAAGAAGGGCGAGAAGGTCACCATCATCGGCCCCTCGGGTTCGGGCAAGTCGACCGTGCTGCGCATCCTGATGACCCTCGAGGGCATCGATGGCGGCGTGGTCACCGTCGGCGGGGAGCCTCTCTGGCACGAGCGTGCGCCCGATGGCAGCCTCGTCCCGGCCAGCGAGGCGCACCTGCACAAGATGCGCTCGCAACTGGGCATGGTCTTCCAGCAGTTCAATCTCTTCCCGCACATGACCGTGCTGCGCAACATCACCGAGGCGCCGGTCAAGGTCCTCGGATTGTCCCGCAAGGAAGCGCGCGAGCGCGGCGAGGAACTCCTCGAACTGGTCGGCCTCGCCGACCAGGCTCAGAAATACCCGCACCAGCTATCCGGCGGCCAGCAGCAGCGCGTCGGCATCGCCAGGGCCCTGGCCATGCGCCCCAACATCCTCCTTTTCGACGAGCCGACCTCCGCGCTCGATCCGGAGCTGGTCGGTGAAGTGCTCAATGTCATCGGCAAGCTTGCCGAGGAGCACGACCTGACCATGCTTCTGGTCACCCACGAAATGCGCTTCGCCCGGGAAATCTCCGATCGCGTCTGCTTCTTCGATCGCGGCCGCATTCGCGAGGAAGGCTCCCCCGAGGAACTCTTCACCGACCCCACCGAGGATCGCACCCGCGAGTTCCTTCAGGCCGTACTGGACTAGGCGCGCGGAACGCGCGCGCCTCTCGCTGCATTTCCCGATAGGTTCGAAGTCACAGCGAGGGGACGAACGATGGCGATCGCCAAGAACACCATCTGCATCTGGTACGACAAGGAAGCCGAGGAGGCCGCGCGCTTTTATGCCGAGGTCTTCCCCGATAGCGAGGTGACGGCGGTGCGCCGCGCGCCCGGCGACAATCCCTCGGGAAAGGCCGGCGAGGTGCTCACCGTCGAGTTCACCGTCTGTGGCGTGCCCTGCATCGGCCTCAACGGCGGCCCGGCCTTCAAGCACAGCGAAGCCTTCTCCTTCCAGATCGCCACCGACGACCAGGCGGAAACCGACCGTTACTGGAATGCCATCGTCGGTAATGGCGGGGAGGAAAGCGCCTGCGGCTGGTGCAAGGACAAGTGGGGCCTTTCCTGGCAGATCACGCCGCGCACCCTGAGCGAAGCCATGATCGCCGGTGGCGAGGAGGCCAAACGCGCCTTCGATGCCATGATGCAGATGAAGAAGATCGACGTCGCCGCCATCGACGCGGCCCGTCGCGGCTAGCCCAGCATCTCCGCCAGGAAGTCGAACACCAGCCGGATGCGGCGGCTGGTGTGCAGTTCGGCATGGGTGGCGAGCCACACCGGGATCGTGAAGGGCTCGAGCTGGGGCATGACCTGGACGATATCGTCATGCCGTTCGGCCGCCTCGCGCTGCACGACCCCGATCCCCAGGCCCTGCCGCACCATTTCGAGCGCGACCACGAAGCTATTGGCGCTCCAGCGGAAGTTCTCGAGCGAGAGCGGCAACCCGCGCTCGTCGCGCAGCACCGCTACCAATTCCTCCACCCGGATGAAACCGACGAAGTCCGCCCTCGCCAGATCCTCGATCCGCTCCGGCCGGCCATGCGCATCGAGATAGGAGCGTGCTGCATAAAGATGGGCCGCGCTGTCGCGGCAGCGCCGGGCGACGAGGTCGGGCTGGGCGGGACGGACGTGGCGAATGGCGATGTCGGCCTCGCGGCGCAGGATGTCGCTCAGCCCATTGGAGGCCACCACCTCAACGCTGATGCCCGGCTCGCGCTCGTGCAATTGCCGCAGGAGCGGTGGCAGCACATAGGCGGCGACAATGTCACTGGCCGAAATCTTGACCAGGCCTTCCACCGATTGCGCCTGTCCCGACGCCATCAGCGCCAGGTCCTCCGCGGCCTGGCCCATGCGCCGGACATGGACCAGAAGCTCCCTGCCGGAGGGCGTCAGCACCAGCGAGCGGCCCACGCGGTCGAAGAGCAGGATGCCCAGGCTCGCTTCGAGCGCGCTCACCTGCCGGCTGAGCGTCGGCTGCGTCAGCTTGAGTTCGCGTGCCGCCGCCGACAGCGATCCCGCCTCGGCGGTCGCGAGGAATGCCCTGATCAGGTTCCAGTCCATGCCGGCTCCTTATGCGCCAATGCATAAAGCTGCTGCGCTTTTCGGCAATTTAACACCGATCTGCGTATATGTAATGTCGCTCAGGTCAGCACTGAGCGGCGAGGTTTGTCAGGATGGATACGGTGAGCACTGAAAGTCGGTTCTGGGACAGGCTTGCGGAGCGCTATTCGCGCCAGCCGGTTGCCGACGAGGCGGCCTATCAGCACAAGCTGCGCGTCACGCGCGGCTTTCTCAAGCCCGACATGCAGCTGCTCGAATTCGGCTGCGGTACCGGCAGCACGGCGCTCGTCCATGCGCCCCATGTCGCCCATATCCGCGCCATCGATTTTTCCGAGAAGATGGTCGCCATCGCCCGCGGCAAGGCGGCGGAGGCGGGCATCGCCAACGTCACCTTCGAGCAGGCCGATATCGCCAGCCTCGATGTGCCCGACGCCACCTACGACATGGTGCTGGGCCTGAGCATCCTCCATCTCCTCCACGACAAGCAGGCGGTGATCGACAAGGTCGCGCGCATGCTCAAGCCCGGTGGTCTTTTCATCAGCAGCACGGCGTGCCTCGGCGACACCATGGCCGTCTTTAAGTACCTGGCCCCGCTCGGCAAGGCCCTGCGCCTGCTTCCGCAACTCGATGTCATGACCACCGCCGAGTTACGGCGCGGCATGGAGCAGGGCGGCTTTGTCATCGACCAGCTCTGGCAACCCAAGCGCGGCTCCGCCGTCTTCATCGTCGCCCGCAAGCCCGACTAGTCTTCGCCACCCCGCGGCGGACCGGTCGTGGTTGGCACCGAGATCAAGCTTTGCCGGATGGCAGGGGGAAGTGAGGGCAGGGCGCTAAGGGGGTAGGTCGCTCCACCCCCCACCCCGATCTTCCCCGGCCGCAGAGCCGCGCCCACGGATGCCTCCACTCGAGTGGCTGCAATTCGTCCTGGGCTCCGCCCAAGGAAAATAGGAGCGGGGCCGCGCTTATTGAGGCACCGAAAATGAGTCAAATTTTACCGATTGAGAGCAATCAATATGTAAAATGATATAGTAATATCAATGACTTAAAGCAATTTCGTCCGGCCAGTGGCCGAAATCATCCGCCTCACCGGGAGAAATCCCCGGTCCCCTAATACAGCCCCACGCTCCCTCCGCTCCTATCCCCCGCGATACCAGTTCCGCGGCGCTGTCTTGGGCAGGTACTTCGCGCGTGGCAGCGGGTCCTCGGTGCGGACTGTCCAGTAGAGCAGTTCCTCGAGCATGTCGGTCTTCCGCCCGGCATGGGCCGGATCGTCGTAGAGGTTGTCGAGTTCCCCCGGATCGGTCGCGAGGTCGTAGAGCTCGGCCCGCACCATCAACTCGTAGACCAGCTTCCAGTCTCCCTTGCGCACCATCTTGATGCTGCCGCTCTGGGTAACGCTGTTGAGCTCATCATAGGTCGGCCCCTCATAGGGGAAGTGCAGCGGCGGCCGCTCTTCCGGGCCATAGGGCAGGCTGCCGAAACCGATCTCGCTGTAGATGCTCGAAAACTCCTCGGCCGGATAGGGCTCCCCCGCCAGTATCGGCCAGAAGCTGCGGCCCTGGCAGCCGAAGGGGATTTCCGCCCCGATCGCTTCGCAGAGAGTCGGCATCACGTCGACCAGCGAGATGAAGTTCGTCCGGTCGTCATTCGGTCGGATGCCCGGCCCCGTGGCGAGAAACGGTATCCGCACCAGGCATTCGGGCAATCCCGCCCCCTTGCGTTGCAGGCCGTACTCGCCCGCGTAATCGCCATGGTCGGCGAGGAAGAGGATGATGGTGTTCTCGTAGGTGCCGTTGGCTTTGAGGTGATCGACGAACCGCCGCACCTGGTCGTCGATCATCCGCAGCATGCCGCAATAGAGCGCCCGGTATCGCCGCCAGTCTTCGTCATAGCCCGGGCGCTTCTCCTCCTCGAGGGTGCGCAGCCATTGCCACTTGCCGCCCTTGGCCATGCTGGCCTGCGGCCCGGCGCAGCGGTCCGGCATGTGATCGGGCGAGAACATCGAGAAATAGGGTTCGGGCGCCTGGTAGGGGTTGTGCGGCTCGGGTAGCGAGAGCCAGAGGAAATAGGGGTTGTCCCGGTTCTGGTCGGCGCAGGCGATGGCATCCGAGACGATGCGATGGCAGAGCTGGTTCTCGAGCGGGAAGGGCGTCGGCGCGCTCGCCACGCGATGGTCGAGATCGAAGAGCCATTGGTCCGATTGCCGCTCGCTCGCGCTCGCCCGGTCGCTCGGGCCGTGCGTATGGCTATAGGGCCCGCCATGGAAGTCGAAGGCGCTGGCGTCGAGGTAGGAATGGTTCTTGCCGGCCAGGTTGACGGTGTAGCCGTTCTCCCGCAGCACCTGGGGCAGGTCCTTGTCCACGGTCACCGACTTGGCGACGTCCCAGTTCTGCTTGACGCGCGTCGCCTTGGCATAGCGCCCGGTCAGCATCGAGGTGCGCGCCGGCGAGCAGATCGGGATCGGCGTGTAGGCGCGCGAAAAGCGGGTGCCGCTCCGCCCGAGCGATTCCACGAACGGCATGGTGTCGACCGGGAAGCCCTCGGACGCGAAGAAATCGGCGCGCTGCTGATCGGTCATGATCAGCACGATATTGGGTTTGGAAGCAGGCAAGGGGATCCCCTGGATCAAGGACGATGCCCCCGGCCGGTTGCCGGTCGGAGGTTCTGACGAAAGTCCCGAAGCGCTGCCCGGAAGGCGGGAGGTTGCCGCCGGGCAGGCTCGGGGGTCTGGGCTGAGGAGCGTCAGCCCAGGATTCGACCCGCTTCCGAAAGGAAGTTGTCCGCCGCCGCGTCCGGCGTCGTCTGGCCGAAACCGATCGAGGCATTGAGGCGACCCATCAGCGCCTCGAGCTCGCCGTGTCCGCTGATCCAGCGCGGCGTGGCGCTGGGCGCGTTCTTGCGCAGCTCGGTCAGGTAGTTGAGCACCTTTGTGCTCGGCGCATCGGCAGTCTTGGCGAGGACCGCCGTGGCCCTGTCCGAGGCGGGGCCGCCCAGGGTGAGGCCGAGAACGCCCAGCGCTTCCTCGTCGTTGAGGAGGAAGTTGATGAGCTTGGCCGCCGCTTCCTTGTTCTGCGAGCTTTCCGGGATCACCCAGAAGTCGAGGGCGCGGATGAGGTGGCCGTTG